>Ga0180431_10000599_pt1 | contig 51422 bp, 63 predicted proteins | sample SS_ome_11_FD_132459 | JGI IMG/M metagenome (GOLD analysis project Ga0180431, IMG submission 132459) | Hypersaline lake sediment archaeal communities from the Salton Sea, California, USA - SS_1_MS_1 metaG | ecosystem: Environmental > Aquatic > Non-marine Saline and Alkaline > Hypersaline >... | reverse complement strand
GGCGTAACGAGTTGGGCGCTGTCTCAACGAGGGACTCGGTGAAATTGTAGTGTCGGTGAAGATGCCGACTACCCGCCGCAAGACGGAAAGACCCCGTGAACCTTTACTGCAGCTTGATATTGGAACTTGGGATGTCCTGTCCAGGATAGGTGGGAGGCTGGGAAGCCGGGACGTCAGTCTCGGTGGAGCCACCCTTGGGATACCACCCTGGATGTTCTGAGTTTCTAACGCGACGCCGTGATCCGGGTCGCGAACAGTGTCAGGTGGGCAGTTTGACTGGGGCGGTCGCCTCCTAAAATGTAACGGAGGCGCACAAAGGTTCCCTCAGCACGGTTGGAAATCGTGCGCAGAGTGTAATGGCACAAGGGAGCTTGACTGCGAGACCTACAAGTCGAGCAGGAGCGAAAGCTGGTCATAGTGATCCGGCGGTCAAGAGTGGAATTGCCGTCGCTCAACGGATAAAAGGTACTCCGGGGATAACAGGCTTATCCTCCCCAAGAGTCCACATCGACGGGAGGGTTTGGCACCTCGATGTCGGCTCGTCGCATCCTGGGGCTGGAGTTGGTCCCAAGGGTTGGGCTGTTCGCCCATTAAAGCGGTACGCGAGCTGGGTTCAGAACGTCGTGAGACAGTTCGGTCCCTATCTGCGGTGGGCGCTGGAGATTTGAGAGGAGTCGTCCCTAGTACGAGAGGACCGGGATGAACAGACCTCTGGTGTATCAGTTGTCGTGCCAACGGCATCGCTGGTTAGCTACGTCTGGACGGGATAACCGCTGAAAGCATCTAAGCGGGAAGCCCACCTCGAGATGAGATCTCCCATCCCCTTGAGGGAGTAAGGATCCAGGGAGACCACCTGGTTGATAGGCGGGATGTGGAAGCGCAGTAATGCGTGAAGCAGACCCGTACTAATACTCCGAGGTCTTGATTTACACCTACGTCGCTGTGCAGTCTTGAGGGTTCACCCTCAACGCTTCCCGGTGGTCACTGCGAGCGGGAAATACCTCTTCCCATTCCGAACAGAGCAGTCAAGCCGCTCAGCGCCGATGGTACTCCGGACTCACGTCCGCGGGAGAGTAGGTCGCCGCCGGGATTCATCACCAGAAGGGCCGCCACGGGGCGGCCCTTCGTCGTTGCCCGCCCGACGCCCGCCGCCGGCGAGTACCATCGCCGCCGTGTCCTTGGCCGCCGCGAAACCGTCCGTCGTCGTCGTCGGCGGTGGCCTCGCCGGGCTCACCGCGGCGCTCCGGCTTGCCGAGGCCGGTTACGTGGTGACCGTCCTCGAGGCCGAGGGTCGCGTGGGCGGTCGCGCGCGCACCCTGGAGGTGGGCGGCGAGCCCGTGGACCGCGGGTTCCAGTCGGTGTTCACGGCGTATCCGCGCACGCGGGCGTTGATCCGCGACATCGGCATGACGCCCCGCGATCTGGTGGCGTTCGACCGTGGTGCCGTGGTGCACGACGGCGCGCAGTGGGCGAGGATGAGCCCCTCCCCGGCGGGGGTGGCGCGATTCCCCTGGTTCCGGCCGGGCGACGTGGTGCGCCTGGCCCGGCTGGGGGCAGAGGTGGCCGGGGCGCCCGACGCCGCGCTCCTCAGCGGGCACGAGCGCGAGGAGGACATCGCCGGCTACCTCGGTCGCCTGGGCTTCAGCGAGACGTCGGTCGAGGGCTTCTTCCGGCCGTTGTTCGGGGTGATCACGGCGGACCCGGCGCTGTCGTCCGACGCGGGCTACTTCCGGTGGCTGCTGAAGATGTTGTTGAGGGGGCGGGCAGTGGTGCCCGTGGAAGGGCACGGGATGATCGCTGCATGGGCCGCGGCTCGGGTAAGGCAATTGGGCGGCACGGTGCGCACGGGGTGCCGCGTGGACGGCATCCGCACCGACCCGGACGACCGCGGAACGGTGACGGGAGTGCAGGTGTCGGGTGGGGAGTGGCTCGAGGCGGATGCCGTGGTGGTCGCCGCAGGCGCAAATGCGGCACGGGCGCTGGTGCGGGACCTCGATCGGCAGGCGGCGCGCGACCTCGACCTTGTGCCCCGCGGCGTGACGACCCTGGTGTACGAGCTCGCGGGGTCGTTCCACTCCGGCAGGACGATCGTGCTGAATGGCGCGCCGCGCGACGGCGCGCCGCGCATCGACCTGGTCTGCCAGGAGTCGAACCTGCTTCGCCCGGGACCGGGCAGGGGGGTGCGCCTGCTTGCAACGGCGGTGCATGGCGAAGGGGGTCGGCCGGACCCGGGCGCGCTGGAGGCGGCCATGGCCGAGCGCGCAGAGTCGTGGAATCCGGGCTTCGGATGGCGAGCGCACGCACGACTTGCGGAGGTGGTGGAGCACCCGGCTGCCCAGTTCGCCGTTCCGCCTGGGGTGCGGGACGACCTGCCGGACGTCGCAACCGGGATCGAAAACCTGCTCCTCGCGGGTGATTTCACGATGCATCCGTCGATCGAGGGGGCGGTGTCGAGCGGTGAGCGCGCGGCCGCAGTGGTGGCCCGGCGTCTGTCCGACGCCGTGGCACGGGGGCACTGACAGCATGTCAGCGGGCCCGGCACGATGGGACGCGGGCCGGGGTGCGGTGCGCGCGCGCCTCCCGGCGCTTGCGGCCGAGTCGTACCTCAACACCGGCGGAGCGGGTCCCCTGCCCGACGTCGCCGCCGATGCCATGCGGCAGGTGATCGAGGCGCAGCTTGGCCGGGGCAGGATGAGTGCCGCGACCGTTGATCAGTGCCGGGCGCGCGAGGCCGCGGCGCGCGCGGCGGTGGGGCTCGTCGTGGGGCGGCCCGCCTCGGAGGTGGCGTTGTTCCAGAGTTCCACCCACGCCATGAACGCGGTCATCTGGGGGCTCGGGCTCCGGCGGGGCGACAACGTGGTGACGACCGGGATGGAGCACCCGGGTCTGGTCGTGCCCCTTGCGATTGCGTGTGCCCGGGCGGGCGCCCGGATGAACCTCATCGAGGTGGGCGATGGCAGCGGCCCCCTGGAGGAGGTGGTGGGCCGGGCGTGCACCGCCCGGACCCGGCTGGTGGCGCTGTCGCACGTGTCGTGGATGACCGGTGCCGTGCAGGACGTGGCCGGAGCGGCCCGGGCGGCGCGGGCGGTGGGCGCCCTCGTGCTGGTGGACGGGGCGCAGGGCGCGGGTGCCTGCGAGGTGGATCCCCTCGGCTGGGATATCGACGCCTATGCACTGCCGGCGCAGAAGTGGCTGCTCGGCCCGGAGGGCGTGGGCGCCCTGTGGGTGCGACCGGAGGCCATGGACCGCGTGGGCCTCTCGGTGTCGGGGTATGAGACCGGGGAGGGTCACGGGTGGGATGGTTCGGTGGCCATTTATCCGGATGCCCGGCGCTATGAGGTGTCCACGTTCCCGCAGGTGCTCCTGGCAGGCTGGACGGCGTCCATCGAGTGGCTGGCCGGCATGGGCTGGGACCGGGTGCACGGTGCCACCGCGCAGGCGGCGGCGGCATGCCGGGATGCCCTGTCGGACGTGCCCGGCGTGCGGGTGGACCCTCCCGCGGCGTCGGCCTCGGGGCTCGTGGCGTTCTCGGTGGCCGGCCAGCCCGCGGAGCAGGTGGCAGAGGGGCTGGCCGCGCGCGGGGTGATCGTGCGCTGGCTGCCCGATCCCGGCGGGCTGCGGGCGTCGTGCGGGTTCTTCACGAACGCAGGGGATATCGAGCGTCTCACGGAGGGCTTGGCCGAACTCGCGGCGTGTTAGCGTGCCCGGCCGTGAGCCAGCAGTTCGTGATCCAGGGCGGGCACGCGCTGGCCGGCACCGTTACCCCCACGGGTAACAAGAACGCCGCCCTGCCGATCCTCGCCGCAATCCTCCTCACCGACGAGGAGGTCATCCTCGAGAACGTCCCGGACATCCTGGACGTGCACGCGATGCTGGCCATCCTGGACGACATCGGCGTGTCCGTGCGCGAGGACGAGGATGGCTCGCTGGCCTTCCGGGCCGACGCCATCCGCAGCACCGACCTCGATCCCGAGCTGTGCCGCCGGATCCGGGCGTCGGTGCTCTTCGCAGGGCCCCTCCTCGCCCGTGCCGGATCGGTGCGGCTTCCCCTGCCCGGCGGCGACTTCATCGGGCGCCGGCGCATCGATACGCACCTCATGGCATTCCGTGCCCTGGGGGCCGACATCGACACGCCCGACCGCGCGTACCAGATGACCCAGTCGGGGCTGGAGGGGGCCGAGATCTTCCTGGACGAGGCGTCCGTGACGGCCACGGAGAACGTGCTGATGGCGGCGGTGCTCGCGTCGGGCCGCACCACCATCCTGAATGCCGCATGCGAGCCGCACGTGCAGGACCTCGCGAACTTCCTGGTGACCCTCGGTGCCCGCATCGAGGGCATCGGCACCAACCGGCTCATCATCGATGGGGTGGAGCGGCTGCACGGGGGGCGGTTCCGGATCGGGCCCGACTACATCGAGATCGCGTCGTTCATCGGGCTGGCGGCGATCACGGGGTCGGACCTCACCATCTCGGAGGCCCGCCCCGACGACATGCGGATGATCCTGCTGGGCTTCGGGCGCCTCGGCATCGGGGTGGAGTGGGTCGGGGACGGCGCGCTGCGCGTGCCGCCCGAGCAGTCGCTCGAGGTCATCCAGGACGAGGGCGGGGCCATCCCCAAGATCGACGACGGCCCGTGGCCGGCGTTCCCCGCGGACCTCACGTCCATCGCCACTGCCGTCGCCACGCAGGTGCGGGGCGAGGTGATGATCTTCGAGAAGATGTTCGAGAACCGTCTCTTCTTCGTGGACAAGCTCGTGGCCATGGGCGCGCGCATCATCTTGTGCGACCCCCACCGCGCCGTGGTGAGCGGGCCCGCGCAACTGTACGGCGAGCGCGTGGAGAGCCCCGACATCCGCGCCGGGATGGCCATGCTCATCGCCGGCCTGGCTGCGAGCGGGACCACCACCATCGGCAACATCGGGCAGATCGATCGCGGCTACGAGCGCATCGACGAGCGCCTGCGCGCCGTGGGGGCCCGCATCGAGAGGGTGGACGACTAGGCCATGACCGAGCCCGTGCCACTCCCGGCCGGGGTTCGCGACGTGCTGCCGGTGGAGGCGGCGGAGCTGCGGGCCCTGGGCGACGCGCTCGCCGGGGCCTTCCGCCTGTTCGGGTACCGCGAGGTGGAGACTCCCATCATCGAGCTGGCCGACGTGCTGGACCGTGCCGACGAGGACGGGCTGGGCCGGGCCTACCGGCTGTTCGATGACGACGGCCGGGTGATGGTGCTGCGGCCCGATCTGACCATTCCCATCGCGCGACTGGTGGCCACCCGCATGGGTGACCACCCGGACCCCGTGCGCGTGTCCTACAACGCCATGGCCGTCCGGCCGCCGGCGTCGGGGAAGATCGAGGGGGCCGAGCAGCGCCAGGCCGGCATCGAGTTGGTGGGCGCCGCGGGGCCCGATGCGGATGCCGAGGTGATCAGCGCGCTCGCCGCCGCCCTCGCCGCCGCCGGGGTGCCGGAGGCACGCATCGCGGTGGGGTCGGTGGCGATCGTGTCCGCCGTGCTGGACGGCGCCGGCGCCGATGGGCCGTCGCGTGATGCGCTGTGGGCAGCGCTCCGCGGGCGCAGCGTGGTGGACTGGCGGAGCGCGGTCGCCGCGCTGGGCGCCGACGGCGAGGCCGGTGCGGTCCTCGCCGAGCTGCCGGCGCTGCGCGGCGGCACCGAGGTGATCGACCGCATCGCGGGCGCGTTCCCGGGTGCCGCCACGGAATGCGCCCGCCTGGGCGCCGTCCTCGACCTGGTGGCCGCAGGGGGCGCCGGGGCCCCCATGGTCGACATGGGCGTGGTTCGCGACTGGTCGTACTACTCGGGGCTGGTGATCGAGGCCTATGCGGCGGGTGCCAGCGCGCCCGTGGCCGTGGGGGGGCGGTACGACGGACTGGGCGCCCGCTTCGGGCGGCCACGCGCCGCTGTGGGCGTTGCGGTTGCCCTCGACCTCCTGCACCACGCGGTCGGGCGCGCCGCCGAGCGCGGTGACGCCGGCATCGTGCTGGTCGGGGGATCCGATGAGTTCATCCCCGCTGCCCGCGCGCTCCGTGCGGAGGGCGTGACCGTCGTGGGCGTGCCCGCGGCGTATGCCGACGCCGATGCCCTGGCGCTGGCGGACGGGCGCCGGTTCGTGGTGCGCCGCGGCGACGGGATGTGGACGGCGCGCGATGTCATCTCGGGGACCGATGCGGTCGTGGACGACCTCGGGGCGGGGCCATGGACGTGAGGGTGTGCGTGCCGCTGGGCGCGCTGTTCGACGAGTCGCTGGCGGCCCTCGAGGCCGTGGGCCTGCCGGTCGCGCCGCTGCGCGATGCCGGGCGCAGGCTCATCGTGGAGGTCCCGGGCGGACCCACGTACATCACCACGCGGCCCAGCGACGTTCCCACGTACGTCGAGAGCGGCGCGGCCGACCTGGGCATCGTGGGCCGTGACGTCCTGCTGGAGCGGCAGCCGGATGTCTACGAGCTGGCGGACCTCGGGTTCGGCGGATGCCGGATGTCGTGGTGCACTCGCGATGGCGACGACCCGACCCCGGTCGCGCTCGAGCGCTTCGGGGTGGTGCGCGTGGCCACGAAGTACGTCAACTGCGCCGAGAGGTTCTTCGCCGCCACGGGGCGCGCAGCGGAGATCGTGAAGGTGAACGGCTCGGTGGAGCTCGCGCCGCTCGTGGGCCTCGCGGACGGCATCGTGGACCTCGTGGCCACCGGGCGCACCCTGCGCGAGAATGGCCTGGTGGAGAGGGAGCCGATCTTCGAGTCGACGGCGCGCCTCATCGCCAACCGGGTCAGCCACAAGATGCGCGCGGACGAGATGGATCGCCTCGTGCGGGCATTCGGGGAGGCCACGGCATGAGCGGCGTGCGCCGGATCGCCATGCCTGCGGGCGGGGCCGCGGCCACGGCGCGGGGGCTCCGCCCGCAGGGGGGCGAGGGCCCCGGGGCGTCCGTGGCCGCGACGCTCGCCGATGTCCGTGCCCGCGGCGACGCCGCGGTGGTGGATGCCATCCGGCAGTTCGACTGCCCGGGGTATGCCCGGACCACGGCCCTGGTGGACGCCGACGCCCTCGCCGCGGCCGAGAGGGCGCTCGACCCGGTCCTGCGCGAGGCCATCCTGTATTCCGCCGACCAGGTGCGCGCGGTGTCCCGGGCAGGCCTGCCCCGGTCCGCGCGCGCAGAGCTGCCCGCGGGGCAGGTGGTGGACATCAGCGTGCTGCCGGTCGGGGCTGCCGGCGTGTATGCGCCGGGCGGGCGCGCCGCCTATCCGTCCAGCCTGATCATGGGGGTTGTCCCCGCGCAGGTGGCCGGGGTCGGGCGCATCGTGGTGGCCAGTCCCCCGGGGCCGGACGGCACGCCGCACCCCGTGGTCATGGCGGCAGCCGCCCTGCTGGGCGTGGACGAGGTGATCGCCGCGGGTGGCGCGGCGGCGATCGGGGCCATGGCGTTCGGCACGCAGTCCCTCGCGCCCGTGGACGTGATCACCGGTCCCGGCAACCCCTGGGTGCAGGAGGCCAAGCGCCAGGTGTTCGGCCTCGTGGGCATCGATTCGGTCGCGGGCCCGAGTGAGCTGGTGGTGCTCGCCGACGCGTCCGCCGACCCTGCGGCGATCGCGGCCGACCTGCTGGCGCAGGCGGAGCACGGTCCCGATTCGCCCAGCGTGCTCGCCGCGTGGGACCTCGCCGTGACCGACGCGGTGGAAGCCGCCCTTGCCGCCGCGGACCCGCCCCTTGGTAGCATCACGCTCGTCGACTGCCCGTCGCAGGAGGACGCCATCGTCCTTGCCGAGGCCTTCGCGCCGGAGCACCTGCAACTCGCCCTCGCCGGGGCCGGGGCCCTCGCGGGCCGTATCCGCCGTGCGGGGTGCGTGTTCCTGGGGCCGCTCGGCGCCACGGCGTTCGGCGACTACGTCGCCGGGTCCAACCACATCCTCCCGACGGGGGGCGCGGCGCGTCATGCGTCCGCCGTCGGGCCAGCCACCTACATGCGCCGCATGGCGCTCGTCGACATCCCGCAGGGCGCAGTGGATGCCCTCACACCGCACCTGGCGGCACTCGCCGACGCGGAGGGCTTTCCCGAGCACCGGCGCTCCGCACAGATCAGGTCGTCCACATGAGCAGAACCGCAAGCATCCGTCGCACAACCGGGGAGACCGACGTGGAGGTCCGCGTGGATCTCGACGGCACCGGCGTCGCCGAGGCCGTCACCGGCATCGGGTTCTTCGACCACATGCTCGTGCTGCTGGCGCGCCACTCGCTCGTGGACATCTCGGTCACCGCCTCGGGAGACCTCGAGACGGGCAGCCACCACACCGTGGAGGACACCGGCATCACGCTGGGGATGGCCCTCGACCAGGCGCTGGGTGATCGGAGCGGCATCGAGCGCTACGGCAGCGCGCTGGTGCCCATGGACGAGGTGCTCGTGCAGGCGGCGATCGACCTCTCGGGCCGGCCGTTCCTGTCGTTTGACGCATCGCTGCAGCCGATGGTGCTGGGCGGGTTCGAGACGGACCTGGTGGTCGAGTTCATGCGTGGCATGGCCAACTCGGCCCGCATGACCCTGCACGTGGACGTGCTGAAGGGCGGCGGGCCGCACCACGTGATCGAGGGGTGCTTCAAGGGCGTGGCGCGCGCGCTGCGGGCGGCGGTGGCCGTGAACCCCCGGGTGAGCGGCGTGCCGTCGAGCAAGGGCAGCCTGTGACCGAAGCGGTGTCGTGGCCACGGGTGGCCCTTCTGGACTACGAGATGAGCAACCTGCGGAGCGCCGGGAAGGCCCTGGAGCGGCTTGGCGCCCGCGTGCAGGTGGCCGCCCGCCCGGAGGACGTCGCGGGGGCGCAGGCCATCGTGCTTCCCGGCGTGGGGCGATTCGGGGCGGCCATGGAGCGCCTGCGCGCCCATGGGTTCGTGGACGTCCTCGCCGATGCGGCCACCAGGGCCACGCCCATCCTCGGCATCTGCCTGGGGCTCCAGCTCCTGTTCGACGAGAGCGAGGAAAGCCCGGATGTGGCTGGCCTCGGGCTGGTGCCCGGTCGCGTGGAGCGCCTGCGCACCGATCGCAAGGTCCCCCACATCGGCTGGAGCGAGGTGGCGTGGCGCCCCGGCTGCGCGCTGGCCCCGGCGGATGGAGGCCCGGCGGACCGCACCTACTACTTCGTGCACTCCTACGCGTGCGTGCCGCATGACGACGATGACGTCATGGGGACGGCGTCCCACGGAACAGGGTTCGTGGCCGCGGCGGGCCGCGGCGCGGTGGCCGGCGTGCAGTTCCACCCCGAGAAGTCCAGCGGGGCGGGGCTGGCGCTGCTGGGCCGCTGGCTCGATGGCGTCCGGCAGGGCGCGGCGGTGCCGGCATGATCGAGCTCTACCCGGCGATCGACCTGCGCGACGGCGCCGCCGTGCGCCTGGTGCAGGGCGACTTCGCGCGCTCGACGGTGTTCAACGAGGATCCCGTGGCGCAGGCACAGGCCTTCGCGCGCGAGGGCGCGACCAACCTGCACGTGGTCGACCTGGACGGCGCGCTGCAGGGGAATCCCATGCACGCGCCGATCATCGCGCAGCTGGCGGCCACCTTCCCGGGCACGGTGCAGCTGGGCGGCGGCCTGCGCGACCGCCCGGCGGTCGAGACGGCCATCGCCACGGGCGTGGACCGCGTGGTCGTGGGCACCGCCGTGATCGAGGACGAGGAATTCCTCCGCTGGGCCACGGGACGGCTGGGCGACCGGCTGGTTGTGGCACTCGACGCGCGCGATGGCAAGGTGGCCACCCACGGCTGGACGCAGGTGTCGGACCGCACCGCGGTGGACGTGGCAACCGACCTCGTGCGCACCGGAGTGCGGCACCTGCTCTACACGGATATCGGACGCGATGGCACGCTGGGCGGGCCCAACCTCGAGGCGCTGCGCAAGCTCTCCAGCGCCGCGCCGCCGCTCACGATCCTCGCATCGGGCGGCATCTCCTCCCTCGACGACCTCGTGGCCCTGGCGCGCATGGAGGTACCCAACATCCGGGGCGTCATCGTCGGCCGGGCGCTGTACGAGGGACGCTTCACGGTGGCGGATGCCATCGCCACCCTGGCCGCGGCCTCGGCATGATCCGGATCATCCCGTGCCTGGACGTCGACCGGGGGCGCGTGGTCAAGGGCGTCAACTTCGTGGACATCCGCGACGCCGGCGACCCGGTGGAGCTGGCCGCGCGATACGACGCGGAGGGCGCCGACGAGCTCGTGTTCCTGGACATCACGGCCACCCACGAGGAGCGTGACACGATCATCCACCTCGTCCAGCGAACGGCCGAGGAGGTATTCATCCCCTTCACGATCGGGGGCGGCCTGCGCACCGAGGACGACATCCGCGCGGTGCTCGCGGCCGGGGCGGACAAGGTCTCGCTGAACTCGGCGGCGGTCCGCGATCCCGATCTGGTCGAGAGGGCCGCAATGAGATTCGGTGATCAGTGCATCGTGGTGGCGATCGACGCCAAGCGACGCGCCGATCGGTCGGGCTGGGAGGTCTACCTGGCGGGGGGGCGTCAGCCGACGGGCCTCGAGGCCGTGGCGTGGGCCGCCGAAGCCGCGCGGCGCGGCGCGGGGGAGTTGCTGGTCACCAGCATGGACCGCGACGGGACGCAGGAGGGGTTCGACACCGATCTGCTGGCCGCGATCGCTGACGCCGCCCCGGTGCCCGTGATCGCCTCGGGCGGGGCCGGGACGCTCGGGCACTTCGCGCAGGCCGTCACGCGTGGACACGCCGACGCCGTGCTGGCGGCCTCCGTTTTCCACGATGGGGTCTATACCGTGGGAGAGGTGAAGGCCGCGATGGCGCGCGATGGCGTGCCGGTGAGGAGGTAGGCATGCCCAAGCGCGTGATCCGCACTGAGGACGCGCCCGCACCGGTGGCGGGGGCGCCCTACAGCCAGGCGATTGGCGCGCAGGGCGGCGAGGTGGTGTGGGTGTCCGGCCAGGTGCCGCTCGCGGCCTCGGGCGAGCTGGTGGCCACCGACGTCCCGGCCCAGACCCGGCAGTGCCTCGCCAATGTCGCCGCGGTGCTCGCCGCCGCCGGGGCGTCCATGGCCGACGTCGTGAAGACCACCGTGTACATGACCGACCTCGGGGCCTTCGGCGAGATGAACGCGGTCTACGGGGAGGCCTTCGGGGAGGCTCCGCCCGCCCGCGCGACAGTGGGCGTGGCGGCGCTTCCGGCCGGTGCCGCGGTGGAGATCGAGGCGGTCGCCGTGATCGGCGCCGCCGGGGTCATTCGGTGAAGTACCTGCGCTCCACCAGCACCTCCACGGCCATGCGGTCGAGGTAGACGGGCGCGTCGGAGATGGGGCGATCGGCGTTCGCGGGGTCCTCCGCCCATTGCCGCACCTCCTCCCGGATGCGTTCCGAGGCGGCGTGCAGCTCGTCGAGGGAGCACCCCTCCCAGCGGGCGATGGCATCCGCGAGGCCGTCGAGGGCCACCGGGGCGGCTGCGGTGAGGTTGGAGGCCACGTGATCGCTCATGGACACGATGCTAGCGCCGTGGCCGCAGTGGTCTCACGTGATCCCGTGCTGCCCCGCATCACGTGGCCGCCGGACGCCCCGCGCACCAGCCTTGTGGGAGGGGCGGTGCGCGATGCCCTGCTGGGAGTTCCCCACGGGCCGGACCTGGACCTCGTGGTGGAGGGCGACGCCATCGCGCTCGCCGGGATCCTGGGCCGTGCCCTCGCCGGGCGCGTGCTGTCGCATCCGCGCTTCGGCACCGCCCGCATCGAATTCGCGCATGGCCGCCACCTGGACCTGGTGTCCGCGCGCCGGGAGGAGTACGCGCGCCCGGGCGCGCTGCCGGACGTCTCGCCCGGTACCCTCGCCGACGACCTGCGGCGCCGCGACTTCACCGTCAACGCCATTGCATTCGTGCTGCATGGGGAAGAAGCGGGGACCATCCTCGATCCGCACGGCGGACGCGACGACATCGCCGCGGAGCGCATTCGCCTGATCCGGCACGGGGCCTTCGAGGAGGACCCCAGCCGCGTGGTGCGGGCCCTGCGGTATGCAGCGCGCCTGGGGTTCCGGATGGACGACCGCACCGAGGGCGAGGCGCGCCGTGCGGCGCCTGCCGTCGTCCTTGGCAGCAGCCGCGTGGCCGACGAGCTCGCACGGCTCCTGGAGGAGGACGCCGCCCCGGTCGCCCTGGCGATGGCCGAGGCACTCGGGCTTTCGTGGCCGGATCCCGATGCCCGCCGCGACGACCGCCTGCGGGCGCTCACCCCCGCGCTCGCACGTCCCGGCGCGCCGGCCCCGCCCGCCTGGGCGCTTCGCCTGGGCCTGGGCGTGAGGGGCGATGCCGTGGCGGGTGCGGCCGTGCCGCAGTGGGCCCGGGGGGTGGCCGCCGAGGTGCGCGCGGGCCTGTCGATCGCCCCGGCGATCGTGGCCTGCTCGCGGCCGTCGGAGGTGGACGCCCTCCTGCGCGATCGCCCCGCGGCGGCCCAGGTGGGCGCGCTCATCGGGGGAGCGGAGGCCGTGGCCGACTGGTGGTCGGGGTGGCGTGACGCCGCGCCCCAGGTGACGGGATCCGATCTCGTGGCGGCCGGGGTACCGCCGGGCCCGGTTATCGGGCGTGCCCTGCGCGCCGTGCGGGCGGCGGTACTGGACGGGGAGGTCGGTGGTCGTGACGAGCAGTTGGCCCTGGCCATGGCCGTGGCGGGGTTGGCATGACGGCGCCGGTGCTCATCGAGGCCCCATCCGGCGCCGAGGGCGTGCGCGTGGTGTTCAGCACACGTCGGGGCGGCGTGAGCGGGGGGCCGTATGCGTCGCTCAACCTCGGGACGACCGCCGGGGACGACTTCGCGGCGGTGCGCGCCAACAGGACGGCGCTGGCGCGTGCGGTGGGCATCGACCCCGCGCGCGCGGTGACCATGCGCCAGGTGCACGGCGCCACGGTGCATCACGTGGGCCCCCGCGGCGGGGACGGTGCCTTCACCGGCGACCTCGAGGGCGTGGCGGATGCGGATGCGTGCGCCACCACCCATCCGGGCGTGCCGTTGCTGGCGCTCGGGGCCGACTGCCCCGTGATCGCGGCGTGGCGCCTTGATGGGCAGGCGGTGGTGGCGATCCATGCAGGCTGGCGGGGCCTGGCTTCCGGCGTGGTGCAGGCGGGCATCGCGGCGCTTGGGGCCAGTGGGGCCGGCGTTGCGGCCGCCGTGGGCCCGCACGTGGGCCCGTGCTGCTATCCGGTGGACGCAGCCATGCGCGACCACATGGCATCCCTCTTCGGCTCCGACGTGGTGCGTGGGCGCGCGGTGGACCTTGGGCTGTGCACGCGTCGCGCCCTGGCGGCCGCCGGGGTTCCGGATACGCGGTGCCAGCTGGTCGGGGCGTGCACGTCGTGCGATGCCGCGCGGTTCTTCTCGTACCGTCGTGACGGGGCGGAGACCGGGCGACAGGCGGTCCTGGTGACGATGGGCGCGTCCGCATGATCGACGTGGCCCTGCTTCGCGCCGCGCTCGGGGATGCCCGCGCGCGCATTGACGATGCGTGCCGCCGGTCGGGGCGTCCGCCCGGATCGGCCGAGCTCGTCCTTGCCGGCAAGTACGTGGCGGCCGCCGAGGCCGCGGCGCTGCGCGATGCGGGCGTGACCGTGATCGGGGAGAACCGCCTGCAGGACTTGCGCGAGAAGCAGGACGTCCTCGGCGACGCGGTGACCTTCGACTTCATCGGCCACCTCCAGGGCCGCAAGGTGAAGGACGTGCTGCCGAGGGTGCGGCTGATCCACTCGGTCGATCGCATGGGGCTCGTGGAGGAGATCGCCCGACGCACGGTCGGACCGGCGCGCGTGCTGCTGCAGGTGAACCTGGCGGACGAGGCCACGAAGGGGGGGTTCGCCCCGGCCGACCTGGATGCCGCGTGCGAGGCCTGCGCGGCCGGGGGGATCGTGGTGGGCGGGCTGATGGCGTTGCCACCATTCACCCCGGATCCCGAGGCATCCCGCCCGTGGTTCGAGCAACTTCGCGAACGACGGGATGCGCTCGCGGGGCGATGGGCCCCTGACCACGACCTGCGCGAGTTGTCCATGGGCACGTCGCAGGATTTCGTGGTTGCCGTGGAGGCTGGCGCTACCATGGTTCGCGTCGGACGGGGAATCATCGACCACACCCGGATGGAGCAGCCGTAGATGTCGATCAACGATTACTGGCAGAAGACGCTGGCGTACTTCGGCATGGCCGACGACGGCTACGACGACTACGACGAGTACGACGACTACGACGACCACCACGATCGCGAGACCAACGCACGGGTGCGCGACGATGATCGCGATGAGCGCCCGTCGCGCGGGCGCAGGGGCGCGTCGGGGCGCGGGGACGACTTCGATGACATCTACTCCGACCCGGGAATCCCGTCGCCCTCGCGCAACCTGCGACCCGTGAGCAGCGCACCCCAGGGGCGCGGCGGACGGGGCGTGGAGGTCTCCCTGGTGATCCCGCGCAGCTTCAATGACGCCCAGGACATCGCCGACAAGTTCAAGCGCTCCGTGCCGGTCATCCTGAACCTCCAGACGGCCGACACCGACCTGTCGAAGCGCCTCATCGACTTCGCCAGTGGACTCACGTACGCCCTCGACGGGGGGATGTCCCGCATCGCCGACAAGGTGTTCCTGCTCACTCCGCGGAACGTCGAGGTGTCGGCCGAGGAGCGCGCGCGGCTCCTCGAAAAGGGCTTCTTCAACCAGTACTGAGCCCGTGACCGACCCTGCCCCCGCCATCGGCGTCGTGGGCGTGGGCGCCATGGGTGCCGCGATGGCCGCGGGCCTCGCGCCGCACGCACGGGTCGTCGTGGAGGATCTCGCACCCGGCAGGGCCGCCGAGGTGGCGGCTGCGCACGGGGTCGAGGCCGGTGACGCCGCGGCGTGCGACCTGGTGGTGATGGCCGTCAAGCCGCAGGACATGGCCGGGGTGCTCGAGCAGGTGGTGCCACGCATGCGCGCGGGCGCGGTACTGGCCTCGGTGGCGGCGGGGTGGCCGCTCGAGCGGCTTGGGGCCGCAGCGCCTGGGCACCCCGTGGTGCGGCTGATGCCGAACCTCGCCGTCGCCGGGGGCGCCGGGGTGGTGGCCGTGGCCAGCGACGGCCTCGCAGGGGCGGAGCATGCGCGGGTGATGGCCCTGCTCCAGCCCCTCGGCGCCGTGGTGGCCATGGACGAGCAGCAGTTCCCGGTGGCCACCGCCATCGGGGGGTCGGGGCCGGGGTTACTGGCCTACGTGGCCGCCGCGCTCGAGCGCGCCGGCATCGAGGGGGGGCTCGACCCCGGGCAGGCCCGTGGCATGGTGCAGGGGGTGTTGGCGGGCACCGCCTTCCTGCTGCACGGCGGAACCGACCCCGCCGAGCTGCAGGCGCGGGTGACATCGCCGGGGGGCACCACGGCGGCGGCGATCGCGCGCCTCGACGACGCCGACGCCGATGAGGTGCTCAGGGCCGCGGTCGCCGCGGCCGCGGCACGGGCGCGGGAGCTCTAGGAGCGCACATGGACCTGGTCATCGAGTACGTCAACGCGCTGTTCACGATCTTCCTGGTGATCCTGATCATCAGGATCCTGCTCTCGTGGGTTCCGAGGCCTCCCAGCGGCCGGATCACGTCGGCGCTCTGGGCTTTCTTCCACGAGACCACCGAGTGGTACCTGAGGCCCTTCCGGCGCGTCATCCCGCCACTCGGCATGTTCGACCTATCGCCCATCGTGGCGTTGATCGTCCTGTACGTGGTGGATGCCGTGGTCATCCGGGTCCTCGGGGCCATATGAGCCAATCGCCGCCGGAGTGGGTCACGCGGCGGGACGGTGGCGTGGTGGTGGCGGTGAAGGCCGTGCCGCGATCCCGCCGCACGGGCGCAGTGGGCGTCCAGCAGGGTGCGGTGCGCATCCAGATCGCCGCCGCGCCGCACAAGGGACAATCCAATGCGGCCCTGTGCGCCTACCTGGCCGACGTGGCCGGGGTGCGCAGCGGCGCCGTTCGCCTGAGGCGGGGGTCGTCGGGCGCGCGCAAGCTCGTGGAGGTGGACGGCGACCCGGCCGTGCTGGAGCGGCGCCTTGCCGCCCTCGGGCAGGTGGCGCCATGAGCGGCGCCGGGCGCTCCCTGCGGGAGGCACTGCCCGACGCCATCGCACGGCGCATGCGCCGCGAGGCGGGGCGCCGTTATCGGCTGATGTTCCTCATCGCGCTGGGGGTCGTGCTGCTCGATCAGCTGGTGAAGGTGATCGTGCGCAGCAGCATCACCCGGGGAGAGGTGATCGAGGTGGTGCCGGGCGTCGACCTGGTGCACACCATCAATACCGGCATCGCGTTCGGGCTCTTCCAGGGCAGCACGGGGGTGATCGCCGTGCTCACCCTCGTGGCCATCGCCCTCATCGCCATCGTCCTCGTGGCGTACGCCGGCGAGCACCCGCTGGTGCCCGTGGGCGGCGGCCTCCTGCTGGGGGGTGCGATCGGCAACCTGATCGATCGCATCAGCCGCGAGGGCGTGACCGACTTCATCGCCATCGGGCCATGGCCTCCCTTCAACGTGGCGGACATCGGCGTGACCACCGGTGCGGTCCTGCTGGTGATCGCCCTGTTCCTGTCGGCCGGGGATGACTGACCGGCGCCGGCTGCGCCTGCAGGTGGCCCCGGACCAGGCGGGCAGGAGGCTGGATGCCGTCCTGGCGGAGGCCGACGGCGTGGAGAGCAGGGCCGAGGCCCAGCGGCTGATCGAGGGCGGGGCCGTGACGGTGAACGGCACGGCGCGCCCCAAGCGGCATGTGCTGGCCCGGGGCGACCTGGTGGAGGCTGTCCTGCCGGCGCGCCGCATGCCGGGCGCACTGCGCGCCGAGGACCTGGGGGTGCCGGTGGTGTTCGGCGACGATCACCTGCTGGTGGTCGACAAGCCCGCCGGCATGGTGACCCACCCCTCGCGCGGCCATGCCACCGGCACGCTGGTGCACGGGCTCCTGGCCGGGGGCATCGCGGGCGGGGACGACCCCGAGCGGCCGGGCATCGTCCACCGGCTGGACCGGGACACCTCGGGCCTGATGCTCGTGGCGCGCGACGAGCGCACGCACCGGCGCCTCGCGCGCATGATGCGCGAGCGCGAGGTGGAGCGTCGCTACCTCGCCCTCGTGCACGGGCCATTCCCCCCCGCGCTCACGGTGGACCGCCCCATTGGGCGCGATCCGCGGCGTCGCACGCGGCAGGCCGTGGTGCCCAGCGGGGGGCGCGAGGCCATCACGCACTTCCGGCGCCTCGAGGAGGTCGGCGACCTCGCGCTGGTGGAGGCCCGCCTGGAAACCGGCCGCACGCACCAGGTGCGCGTGCACCTGGAAAGCGCCGGGCACCCGGTATTCGGTGACCCGGTATACGGCCGGGGACGACCCGACCACGGCCTGGGCCGGCAGTTCCTGCACGCCTACCGACTGGGGCTGGTCCATCCGGTGACGGGCGACGCCCTGCGGTTCGAGAGCCCCCTCCCGGCTGACCTCGAGGGGGCTGTGGCCGCCGCGCGTGCCCGGGCTGCCGGGTCGGGGTAGTATCCCCTGCCGGCTCCGTCGAGGAGCCGATACCTGAACCCGATCCCGCGCGCGGTGATCCGGGGGGTGGTGACCGGCAGTGCCGGTTCCCCCTGGTGGCGCGAGGGCACCATGAACCAACCGAACAAGGAGACGTGACGCGTGTCCGTCGTCACCATGAAGCAGTTGCTCGAGTCCGGTGTCCACTTCGGCCACCAGACCCGTCGCTGGAACCCCAAGATGAAGCGCTTCATCTTCGGAGAGCGCAGCGGCATCTACATCATCGACCTGCAGCAGACCCTTGAGCTGCTGGAGCGAGCCCACACCTTCGTGCGCAACGTGTCGGAGCGCGGCGGGACGGTGATGTTCGTGGGCACCAAGAAGCAGTGCCAGGACTCAGTGCGCGAGCAGGCCATCCGCGCGGGCATGCCCTACGTGTCACATCGCTGGCTGGGCGGCCTGCTGACGAACTGGTCGACCATCAGCCAGCGCATCCGGCGCCTCCACGAGCTGCGCGCGCAGAAGAGCGGAGGGCAACTGGAGCTGCTGCCCACGCGCGAGCGCCTTGCGGCAGAGGCCGAGCTGGTCAAGCTCGAGGCCAACCTCGGGGGCGTGGCCGAGATGCAGCGACGGCCCGATGCCGTGGTGATCGTGGACCTCAAGAAGGAGGCCATCGGCGTGCGCGAGGCGAACCGCCTGGGCATTCCGGTGATCGGCCTCGTCGACACCAACTGCGACCCGGACGAGGCGAACTACGTCATCCCCGGCAACGACGACGCCATCCGCTCGTGCTCGTTGGTGCTCTCGGTGCTGGCCGATGGCATCCGCGAGGGCAAGGGGCTCGACCCGCAGGGCGGGTACGAGGAGGCGCGGGCTGCCGCCGCGGCCGCGGCCGCTGCGGGCGACCCGGACGCCGCCCGCGCCGCGCGCGGCGCCGCGCGGGCGCAGGCCCCGGCCGCGGACGAGGTGGCCGCGGTCGAGCAGGCCGACGCCGCCGTTGCCATGGCCGCCGAGGCCGTGGTGCAGGAGGCCGAGCAGGCCGTGGAGGCGCAGGCAGACGCCGTGCTGGAGGAGGCCGCAGCCGAGCTGGCCACGGATGCCATCGCGGAGGAGGTCGCCGCGGAGCGGGCCGTGGCCGACACGGAGGTGGACCAGTGAGCACCGCTCAGATCCCCGCAGCCCTGGTCAAGGAGCTCCGCGAGAAGACCGGGGCCGGGATGATGGACTGCAAGAAGGCGCTCATCGAGACCGGTGGCGACCTGGAGGAGGCCGCCACGCTGCTGCGCAAGCAGGGTCTCGCGGCAGCCGCCAAGCGCTCGGGTCGCGAGGCCAACGAGGGCACCATCGCGAGCTACATCCACCAGGGCGGCCAGCTCGGCGTGCTGGTGGAGGTCAATTGCGAGACCGACTTCGTGGCGCGCACCGACCGCTTCCAGCAGTTCGCCCGCGACGTGGCGCTGAACGTGGCGGCGATGAAGCCGCAGTACGTGTCGGTGGATGATGTTCCCGACGACTACACGCAGCGCGAGCGCGAGGTGTACGCCGAGCAAGCGAAGGACAAGCCCGAGAACGCGCGCGAGAAGATCGTCGAGGGCAAGCTGGCCAAGCACCTCTCCGAGATCTGCCTGCTCGAGCAGCCGTTCTTCCGGGATGCCACCGAGAAGAAGCAGCGGACGATGGAGGAGCTGCGGGCGGAGACCTCGTCGGAGCTCGGCGAGAACATCACCATCCGGCGATTCACGTTCTTCCAGCTTGGGGAGTAGCGACACACCCGCTCCCGCTGCGTGGTCCCGGGTGCTGCTGAAGCTCTCGGGCGAGGCGCTGATGGGCGATCAGGGGTACGGAATCGACCCCGACCAGATCGCGGGGGTGGCCCGCGTGGTGAAGGGCGCCACCGACCGCGACGTCGAGGTGGCCGTGGTGGTGGGCGCGGGCAACATCTTCCGGGGCGTCATCGGCGCAGCCAGCGGGATGGACCGCGCCACGGCCGACTACATGGGGATGATCGCCACCATGCTCAACGCGCTGGCCATCCAGGACGCCCTCGAGAAGCTCGGCGTGCAGACGCGCATCCAATCGGCAATCGCCATGCAGGAGGTCGCCGAGCCGTACATCCGCCGGCGCGCCATCCGCCACCTCGAGAAGAAGCGCGTGGTCATCTTCGCCGCGGGCACGGGGAATCCATTCTTCACCACCGACACCACGGCGGCGCTCCGGGCGCTGGAGATCGGCGCCGAGTGCATCCTGATGGCCAAGAACAACGTGGATGGCGTCCTCACCGCGGACCCGCGGGAGGATCCGTCGGCCACGCTGATCCCGGAGATCACGCACATGGAGGTCATCGAGCGCGGCCTTCACGTGATGGACGCGACCGCGCTCACCCTGTGCATGGACAATGACCTGCCCCTGCTCGTGTTCAACATGCAGGACGAGGACAACCTCACCCGCCTGCTGGACGGCGAGCACGTGGGCACGATCGTGAGCAGCCCGGCGGGAGCCGGCGGGGGAGGGGCGTAATGAACGAGCGCATCGCGGATGCAAAGCGCAGGATGGAAGGGGCGGTGAAGAACCTCGGCAGCGAGTTCGCCGCCCTGCGTACCGGTCGTGCCACCACCGCGCTGCTCGACCGCATCCAGGTGGAGGCCTACGGCGCACCCACGCCGCTCCCGCAGGTGGCCAAGATCCACGCGCCGGAGGCACGGCTGCTGACGGTCCAGCCCTTCGACAAGACGCTCATCCCCGACGTGGAGCGCGCCATCATGGAGTCGGATCTCGGGTTGACGCCGAGCAACGACGGCAACACCATCCGCCTGCCGCTCCCGCAGCTGACGGAGGAGCGCCGCAAGGAACTCGTGAAGGTCGCCCACCGAATGGCCGAGGAGGCCCGCGTGGCGGTGAGGAACGTGCGGCGGGATGTCCTGAACGATTTCAAGCGGGCCGAGAAGGACGGCGAGGTGTCGAAGAACGACCTCGGTCGCGCGCAGGATGACGTGCAGAAGCTCACCGACGCCGAGGTGAAGGCCGTCGATGACATGCTGGCCCGCAAGGAGGCCGAGATCCTGGAGGTCTGATGGCGCTCATGTCGCGCCTCCGGGCCGCGCGCGCCGCCCTGGGCACGCGTGCCCCGGCCCCGCAGGAGCCACCCCGCCCGGCCGTGCCGGAGTCGGTGGCCATCATCATGGATGGCAATGGACGGTGGGCGCGCAGGAGGCGCCTTCCGACCGCGGCAGGTCACCGCGCGGGCGCGCGCGCCCTGCGCCGGGTGGTGCGCGCAGCGGGGGACATGGGGGTGCGCGACCTGACCGTGTTCTCGTTCTCCACCGAGAACTGGTCGCGGCCCGAGGACGAGGTGCAGGACCTCATGGTGCTGTTCTCGGAGCTCATCGACCGGGAGGTCCCCGATCTCGACGATGAGGGGGTTGCCATCCGATTCATCGGTCGGCTCGACACCCTGGCGCCCGAGCTGCGCCGGAAGATCGCCGAGGCCGAGGCCCGCACGGCCCGCCATGAGTCGATGCGACTGTTCGTGGCGATGAACTACGGCGGCAGGGCCGAGATCGTGGATGCGGCGCGGCGCTTCATTGCAGCGGAGGGACCCGATGCGCCGGACGAGGCGTTCGGCCGGTACATGTATGCCCCGGACCTGCGGGACCCCGAGTTGATCATCCGCACCAGCGGCGAGCAGCGCCTGTCGAACTTCCTGCTGTGGCAGTCGGCATACGCCGAGCTGGTGTTCTCGGACACCCTCTGGCCGGACTTCGGCCCCGACGACCTCGAGGCCGCATTCCGCGAGTACGCGTCACGCACCAGGAGGTTCGGCGCACGATGATGAGCCGGGTCCTCGTGGCGATCCCGGGCGTGGCCCTGATCCTGGCCGCCGTTTGGCTGGGCGGCCCGGTGTTCGCGGCATTCGCGCTCGCGGTTGCGCTCGCTGCGCTGTTCGAGTTCTACGGGCTCACGGGAGCCCCCCGGCACCTGCAGTGGGCGGGGTACGCCACCGCGGTACTGGCCGTGGTGCTGGCGTGGGCGGCCTCCCCGCCCGAGAGGGCCCTGTTGTTCGCGCTCGCGGCCGGGCTGGTGCTCGCCGCCATCGCCGCCCTCACCATGGAGGACCGCAGCCACATCACCTCGCGCGTTGCGCTGGTGCTGATGGGCGCCATGTACGTGGCGCTGCCCGCCGGCGTGCTCGTGCTCACGCGCGACCTGCCGGACGGCGCCGGCGCGATCGTCAACCTGCTGGTGGGGGTGTGGGTGTTCGACACCGCGTCGTACCTGTCCGGCCGGGCGTGGGGCAGGCGGGCCATCGCGCCGCGCACGTCGCCCAACAAGACCTGGGAGGGCTTCGCGGGCGGGCTGGTGGGCGGCACCGCGGCCGTGTGGTTCGCCGGGCTGTACATGGACTGGATCAGCTGGTGGGAGTCGATCGTGATCGGGCTGGCCATCTGCCTCGCGGCCTATGCGGGGGACCTGTTCGAGTCGATGATCAAGCGCGACGCGGGCGTGAAGGACTCGGGCACCATCCTGGCCGGGCACGGTGGCGTGCTCGACCGCTTCGACTCGCTGCTCTTCGCGTCGCTCGCGGGATACTTCCTCACGACCTGGATGGTGCTCTGATGGATGACGCCGACCTCGACATCGACCTGCTGGCCCGCCTGTGCGAGACCCCCGGCGCGCCGGGGCGGGAGGAGCGCATCCGCGAGGTGGTCATCGCCGAGATGGAGCCCCATGTCGATGAGGTCACGGTCGACCCCATGGGCAGCGTCGCGGGGATCCGGCGGGGCCGCGGCGGCCCCCGGGTGATGCTGGCCGCCCACATGGATGAGCTCGGGTTCATGGTGACCCACATCGACGACCACGGGTTCATCCGCGTGATCCCGCTCGGGGGGTTCGACCCCAAGACCAAGGTCGCCCAGCGGGTGATCGTTCACGGGGCCGAGGACCTTCTCGGCGTGATGGGGGCCAAGCCCATCCACATCATGACCGAGGAGGAGCGCAAGCGGCTGCCCAAGCCCGACGATCACTACATCGACGTCGGGTTGCCGGCGGAGCGGGTGCGGGAGCTCGTGCGCAAGGGGGACCCGGTCACCCGCGAGCGCACGCTGGCCCGCCTCGGCGATCTCATCACGTGCAAGAGCCTCGACAACAGGGCGGGCCTGTACGTGATGCTGCGTGCCCTTCGTGCCCTGTCCGGGCATGAGTGCGAGGTGGTGGCGGTGGCCACCACCCAGGAGGAGGTGGGGCTGCGCGGCGCGCGGGTGGCAGCGCAGCGCCTTCGCCCGGATGTGGGGCTCGCCATCGACATCACGCTCGCCAACGACGGACCGGGGTCCACGCCCCACCAGCAGGTCACGACCATCGGGGGCGGGGCGGCCATCAAGGCCTACGACTCCGGTGTGATCGTGCCGCGCGCGGTGATCGACCACCTCACGCGCATCGCGGATGAGCGGGACATCCCGCACCAGCTCGAGATCATGTCGCGGGGCGGCACCGACACGCGCGAGCTGCAGCTTGCCGGCGATGGCGCGCTCGCGGGTTGCGTGTCGATTCCCACCCGCTACGTGCACCAGGTGGTCGAGACGTGCCACCCCGGCGACCTCGCCGCGTCGGCGGAGCTGGTGGCGGCCTTCTGCGAGACCGCGCAGGAGCTTGTGCGCTGACGGCGGTGATACCGTCGAGGCCGTGACGCGCGTCCTGATCCTCGGCTCCACCGGCTCCATCGGGGTGCAAGCGCTTGATGTCATCGACGCCGCCCCCGACCTGCAGTGCGTGGGGCTCGCATGCGGGACGCGCGTCGACCAGATGGCCGCCCAGGCGGCGGCCCGGGACATCGTCCACACCAGCGCATCCGCCGGTGGGGGCAGCGTTCCCCATGGTCCCGACATGGGCGACCTCATCGATGCGGCCCAGCCCGACATCGTCCTGAATGCCCTCGTGGGGTCGGCCGGACTGGCGCCCACGCTGGCGGCGCTCGCGAGGGGCATCCCCGTGGCCCTCGCCAACAAGGAGTCGCTGGTTGCGGGGGGCGATCTCGTGGCGCGCGAGAGGGCGCGCACCGGGGCCGGCCTCGTGCCGGTGGACAGCGAGCATTCCGCCCTGTTCCAGTTGCTCGAGGGCGTGGACCGTGCCCGCGTGCGGCGCTGCATCCTCACCGCGTCGGGCGGGCCCTTCCGGGGGCGCTCGCGCGAGGAGCTCGAGTCTGTGACGCCGGCCGATGCGCTGGCACACCCCACCTGGGACATGGGGGCGAAGATCACCATCGACTCCGCCACGCTCATGAACAAGGGACTCGAGGTCATCGAGGCGCACCACCTGTTCGACATGCCGTACGACCAGGTGGAGGTGGTGGTGCATCCGCAGTCCACCATCCATGCGATGGCGCGACTCGACGACGGCAGCATCCTGGCCCACATGGGCCCGCCCGACATGCGCGTCCCGATCGGCCACGCGCTGCGCTGGCCCGCGCCGCCACCGGAGCGACCCCAGATGGACCTGGCCGGCATGTCCCTGTCGTTCGAGCAGCCGGATGAGGACGCGTTTCCCTGCCTGCGCCTCGCGCGCGAGGCCGGCGCCGAGGGCGGCACGGCCCCGGCCATCCTGAACGCCGCGAACGAGGAGGCCGTGGGGGCATTTCTCGCGGCCCGCCTGGGCTTCATGGACATCCCGCGTGGCGTGGCGCACGCACTCGAGGTCGTGCCGTCCGGCCCCGCCGACACGCTCGAGGCCGTGATGGCCGCGGATGCGGCGGCCCGCGAGGCCGTTGCGGGACGGGTGGGGGCCGCATGAGCCTCGGGTGGAACATCCTGGCCTTCGTGCTCATCCTCATGGTGCTCGTGCTCGTGCACGAATGGGGACACCTCGTGGTGGCCAAGTGGTGCGGCATGCGGGTGGAGCGCTTCTCGATCTTCTTCGGTCGCCCGCTGGCGAAGTTCCGGCGGGGGGAGACCGAATACGGCATCGGGTGGTTGCCGCTGGGTGGCTACGTGAAGATCACCGGCATGACCCGCGACGAGGAGTTGCCTCCCGAGCTGGTGCCCCGCGCGTACTACTCGGCCGCCACCTGGAAGAAGGTGGCGACCATCTTCGCAGGGCCGTTCGTGAACCTCGTGGTGGCATTCCTGTGCTTCGCGGCCGTCGCGTGGATCGGCTCCCCCACCCTGCAGGCGACCAACGCGGTGGACGTGGTGAACCCCGGGAGCCCTGCCGCCGCGCTGGGCCTGGCCACGGGCGACCGGCTGCTGGCGGTCAACGGCATCAGCACCACCACCGACACCGGGCTCGCGCGCGCCCGGGCCGAGTTGCAGGCGAACCCCGGCAAGCCGGTGACCGTGCGATTCGACCGGGACGGGCAGGTGCGCACCGGCACGGCCACCCTGGCCAGCGCCGAGGGCGTGGACGGACAGCCCATCGGCCGGCTGGGCGTGCAGTTCGCGGTGCTCCAGGGCGAGCGGCAGTCCGCCGGCCCGCTGGGCGGCCTCGCGGATGCCGGGCAGTTCACGTGGCTGCTCATCGAGGAGAACGCCAAGGGCATCGGCCAGTTGTTCACCAGCTCCGAGGCGCGTGAGCAGGTGGGCTCGGTGGTGGCGATCGGCGCGGTCTACAACGAGGTGGCCGGCGACGGCCTGATCGCCATCCTGCGATTCGTGGGCATCATCAGCCTCGTCCTCGCGATCTTCAACCTGCTGCCGATCTTCCCGCTGGACGGCGGCCACATCCTGTTCGCGCTGCTCGAGAAGCTGAAGGGCTCGCCCATCAGCACCAAGGTGTACGAGCGCTCCGCCATGGTGGGGTGGGCGGTCATCCTGGTGGTGTTCGTGTTCGCGCTGCAGAACGACATCGGACGCCTGTCGGGCGAGGGATTCCAGATCAGATAGCGGCCCCCGGGGGGCCGCTACACTCCCGGCCCGTGGAGCGGCCCCGACGCATGAGCACGCAGTGCATGGTGGGCGACGTCCCGGTGGGCGGCGGCGCCCCGGTGGTGGTGCAGTCGATGACCAACACCGACACCAAGGACGCCGTGGCCACCGCCGCCCAGATCGCCGAACTGGCCCTCGCGGGGTCGGAGGTGGTGCGCATCACGGTGAACAACCGCGAGTCGGCCGCAGCGGTGCCCGAGGTCCTTGCCCGCCTGCGCGACGACCACGGCGTGGCGGCGCCCGTGGTCGGGGACTTCCACTACAACGGCCACACGCTCCTGCGTGAGTTCCCGGAGATGGCGGACGCCCTCGCCAAGTTCCGCATCAACCCCGGCAACGTGGGGCGCGGGCCGCGCCACGACCGGAACTTCGCCGAGATGATCGATGCGGCCATCGCGCACGGGAAGCCCGTGCGCATCGGCGTGAACGCCGGGTCGCTCGACCCCGAGTTGCTCGACGCGCTCATGGAGGAGAACGCGCGCCGGGCGACCCCGCAATCGGGTTCCGACGTGCTGCGCGAGGCCATGGTGCAGAGCGCGCTCGGCTCGGCGGAGGCCGCCGAGGAGCTTGGGCTTCCCCACGACCGCATCGTGGTGTCGTGCAAGGTGAGTCGCCTGCCCGACATGGTGGCGGTGTACCGCGACCTCGCCTCCCGCTGCGACTACCCGCTGCACCTGGGCCTGACCGAGGCGGGAATGGGCGCGAAGGGCATCATCGCCACCACCGCGGCGCTGTCGGTGCTGCTGGAGGAGGGCATCGGCGACACCATCCGCGCCAGCCTCACCCCGGAGCCGGGCGGTGATCGCACCATCGAGGTGCGCACGTGCCTGGACATCCTGCAGAGCCTTGGCCTGCGGTCGTTCCGGCCCGAGGTCACGGCGTGCCCCGGCTGCGGGCGCACCACCTCGAGCGTGTTCCAGGAACTGGCGCAGACCATCCAGGCGCACCTGGACCGGCGCATGGAGGTATGGCGCACGGAGCGCCCGGGCGTGGTGGACCTGCACGTGGCGGTCATGGGCTGCATCGTGAACGGCCCGGGCGAGAGCCGGGCGGCGGACATCGGCATCAGCCTTCCGGGGACCGGCGAGGAGCCGCGCGCCCCGGTGTACGTGGACGGCGAGAAGGTGGCGACCCTCGAGGGGCCCACCCTGGCGGAGGACTTCATCCGGATGGTCGAGGACTACGTGGAGCGGCGCTACGCGCCCGCGGGGAGCGCGGCATGAGCGAGGGCCACCCCTGGGCCATGCCGGCATCCCCCTACCGGGGATCCTGGAAGCTGGCCGGCCGCTTCTGGCCCACGGTGCGTGACGACCCGGCCGATGCCGAGGCCATCAGCCACAAGCTCTCGGTGCGCGCGGGCCTGGTGCGCCAGTTGGCGGCCGGGCTGTACACCGTCACGCCGATGGGGCTCCGGGTCATCCAGCGCGTCGAGGCGATCATCCGCGAGGAGATGAACCGCATCGGGGCCCAGGAGCTCCTGATGCCGGTGATGCACCCCGCCGAGATCTGGGAGGCCACCGGGCGATACGGCCTGGCGGAGCAGTTCCGGCTCGAGGATCGCGGTGGTCGCAAGATGGTCCTGGGCATGACCCACGAGGAGATCATCACGTGGCATGCGGCCCGCGAGCTGCGCTCGTACCGCGACCTGCCCCAGAGCTGGTACCAGATCCAGACCAAGCTCCGGGACGAGCCCCGCCCCAAGAGCGGCATGCTCCGCGTGCGGGAGTTCACGATGAAGGACTCCTACTCGTTCGACGCGGATGAGGAGGGGCTGGAGCGGTCGTACGAGGCCCATTCCGCGGCCTACGCACGCATCTTCGACCGCGCAGGGCTCACGTGGTACCGGGTGGAGAGCGACGTCGGGATGATGGGCGGGAGCGGCGCGCACGAGTACATGGCCCCGAGCAGCGCCGGCGAGGACGTCGTGGCGCGCACCGCCGACGGCGCGTATGCGGCCAACGTGGAGCTGGCGGTGTCGCAGGCGCACGACCCGCACTTCGGAACCGCGCCCGGCGCGCCCGAGCCATTCGACACCCCCGGCATCGGCAGCATCGAGGAGCTCGCGGAGTTCACCGGGCAGCACCCCGCCACCCTTGCGAAGAGCGTGGTCCTGGTGGGCGAGCAGGGACCCGTCCTGGCGATGGTGCGGGGCGAGCACCAGGTGCACGAGAAGAAGCTCGCGCACCTGATCGGGCCGCATCGCGCCGCGCACCCCGACGAGATCCGCGGCTGGTTCGGGGCCGATCCCGGTTCCTTGGGGCCGGTGGGCGTCGACCCGTCGGTGGTTCGGATCATCGCTGACTCCACGCTGGAGCGCGGCCACTACGTGACCGGCGCCAACCGGGATGGCGTCCACCTGCGGGGGGTGGTGCTCGGACGCGACTTCGTGGCCGAGACCGCCGACATCCGCACCGTGCTCGAGGGAGAGCAGGCCGTGGGAGGCGGGGGACCCATCGAGCTCGTGCCGGTCATCGAGATCGGCAACATCTTCAAGCTTGGGACGAAGTACTCCGAGCCCCTGGCTGCGCGCTACCTCGACGAGGGCGGTACCGAGCGCACCATCGTCATGGGCTCGTACGGCATCGGCCCCGCCCGCGTGGCCATGGCCGCCATCGAGCAGGGCCACGATGACGACGGCATCATCTGGCCGCCCGGAATCGCCCCATTCGACGTGCACATCGTGCTCATCGGCGACCCCGGGAGCCCGCAGGCCGACTACGCGGGCGCACTGTGGGCCGAGTTGTCGGATCTGGGCATGGAGGTACTGCTCGACGACCGCCCGGGGCTGCGCCCGGGCGAGAAGTTCGTGGAGGCCGACCTGCTGGGGTGCCCGGTGCGCGTGACTGTGGGGAAGAGGACGCTTCCGGACGGCCCGCTGGAGGTGCGGGTGCGTGCAACCCGCGCCACGGCCGAGCTGCCGCTGGGCGGCGCTGCCGAGGCAATACGGGCGCTGTGGCGCGACGTCGCGGGCACCTGAGGGCGGGTATCCCCGTGATAGTCTCCCGCGCGCTTCGGGGCGTGGCGCAGTCTGGTAGCGCACCCGGCTGGGGGCCGGGCGGTCGGAGGTTCAAATCCTCTCGCCCCGATTTTCCGGAGCAACCGTGAGCGTCGGCTGGAAACGGCGCCTTCGCTGGCTGCCCAATGCACTGACCATCGCGCGGCTGCTGGCGCTGCCTGTCCTGCTCGCCTGGTGCTGGATGGCCGACGGCCCCAGCTTCCCCTTTGGCATATTCTTCGGCGCCATCGCGCTCACCGACTTGCTCGACGGGCGCCTGGCGGCCCTGCTGGACGCCCGGACCCCGCTGGGGCGCATCCTCGACCCGCTCGCGGATCGCCTGCTGATGATCTGCGGCCTGATTGGCCTGCTCATCCTGTCGCGCTTCCCGTGGCCCGCAACCACCGTTGTGCTGCTGCGCGATGTCGCGGCCATCGGCGGCTTCTGGTGGCTCGCGCGCAGGGGCATCCTCATGGAGATCGACTTCGCGGGGAAGGTGTCGTCCGGGTTCAACATGGGCTGCGTGGCGGTGGGGCTCGCCATCTCGGCCACCTGGGTGGACACCGTCTTCTGGTGCGCGGTGGGGCTGTCGGTGCTCACGTTCATGAACTACGTGGCCATTGCGGTCGGCCGCGTGCGCGCCCAGCGGACCGGGGAGCTTCCCTCAACCCCCGCTTGAGGGTTCGCCGGGGCAGGACTACAGTGGGCCGCCCGCGAACGGAGGGCTCATGCAGGAACGCGCGACAACCGGGAGGATCACGTGGTGACCTGTCCCGCCTGCGGGGCCGATCGCCCCGATGGCGACCGCTTCTGCGGGGCGTGCGGTGCCGCGATGCCCGACGCCTCGCGCGCCACGCAGGCCACCGGTCCCATCGACACGCCGGGCGACGCCGGCACCACGCCCCCCGGCGGCCTCGTCCCACGCCTGGGTCCCGCGCTGGCCGTGCGGCTTCCCGGCGGGCGAACGGGGGAGTTCTTCCCGCTCACCCAGCGCGTCACATCGATTGGCCGCTCACCGGAGTGCGAGATATTCCTCGATGACATCACGGTGTCCCGGGCGCACGCGGAGGTGCGGGACGAGGTGGGCGGATGGGTGCTCGTGGACCAGGGGAGCACCAACGGCACGTACGTGAACCGACGGCTCATCGACTCCGCGGAGATGCTCGCGGATGGCGATGAGGTGCAGGTGGGCAAGTTCCGGCTGGTCTTCATCGCGTGAGCGAGGCGGGCCTGCAGACCGAGCTGCTGGGCCCGGACGATGCCGATCACGGCAAGGGGCTCACGATCGGCGCGGTGTGCGATGCCCTGCGGCCGGAATTCCCCGATCTCTCCATATCGAAGCTGCGCTACCTGGAGGACCGGGAGCTGGTCACGCCGCGTCGCACCAGCGGGGGATACCGGGTGTACGGGCCGCGGGACGTCGAGCGCCTCCGCACGATCCTCCGCCTGCAGCGCGATGAGTTCCTGCCGCTCAAGGTCATCCGCGAGGAACTCGATTCCATGCGCACCGGCTCCGTGGCCGCGGCCAAGGAGTCGCGGCGTATCAAGCGCGAGAACCTCACCTCGGCCGCGCGCGGCCGGCGCCACCCCATCGCGGAGGTCCTCTCGGCCAGCGGGGCCGACCGCGAGCTGGTGCGCAGTCTCGACCAGTTCGGCCTGATCAACGGCACGGATGACCTGGACGACAACGACCTCGAGGTCGTGAAGGCCGCGGTGGAGCTTCGCGCCTACGGGCTGGAGCCCCGCCACCTGCGCACGCTCAGGGTGGCTGCGGAGCGGGAGGCCGGCCTGCTGGAGCAGGTACTGTCTACGGGGCTGAGGTCGGCCAACCCGGAACGCCGCGACGAGGCCGTCGACTCGCTCGAGGCCCTCGCCGCCCTCGCCTCGCACGTGCGGCACCTGATGCTCGTGCAGGAGCTCCGGCGGGTGGTCGCGACAATCCCCGGAACGGCCACGGAGGCCCTGTGAGCTACGACATCGACGCCGCGGTCCGCCGCATCCCGCACCACCCGAAGCCCGGCATCCTCTTCTACGACCTGATGCCGTTGTTCGAGGATCCCGACGGGCTGGCGGCGTGCGTGGATGGCATCGCCGACTGGGCACGGCCCCGGCGGATCGACGTGGTGCTCGGGGCCGAGGCCCGGGGATTCATCCTGGGGGGCGCGATCGCGCGTGAGCTCGGGGTGGGGATCGCCTGCGCCCGCAAGCCCGGCAAGCTCCCCTACGAGGTGGTCCGGCGCGAGTACGACCTGGAGTACGGCACCGACGTGCTCGAGCTGCACCGCGACGCCATCCGGCCGGGGCAGCGGGTGCTGGTGCACGACGACCTGCTGGCGACAGGAGGCACGGCCGCGGCCAAGTGCCAGCTCGTCGAGGAGCTCGGCGGCGTGGTCGCCGGCGTGGCGTTCGTGGTGGAGCTGACCTTCCTGCCCGGGCGCGAGAGGCTTGCCGGGCGCGACGTGCTGTCGCTCGTCTCCTACGACTCGGAGGCAGTGGGGGAGTAGGTCCGCTCGAGGTGCGCGATGAAGGGCCCGGCATCAAGCGGAGCGCCGGTGGCCCGGCGCATCAGTTCCGGGGTCTCCATGAGCCGTCCGTGGCGGTGCACGCGCTCGCGGAGGAACGCCAGCAGGGGCGCCGGTCCGTCGTCGCGCAGCACCTCAGCGATGGGGCCCACCTCGCGCTCCGCGGCATCCGCCAGTTGCGCCGCGTACAGGTTGCCCAGCGAGTAGGTGGGGAAGTACCCGATGATCCCCGCCGACCAGTGGACGTCCTGCATCGCGCCCTCGGCCGGCGTGGCCGGCCGGATGCCGAGAAGGTCCTCCATTCCGTCCGCAAAGGCGTCCGGCAGGTCGGCAGGGGCCAGGTCGCCGCTGGTCATCGCCCGCTCGAGCCGGGTGCGCAGGACGATGTGCAGGTCGTAGGTGACCTCATCGCTCTCCACCCGGATGGGCTGGCGCTCCACGCGGTTGAGCGCCCGCACGTAGTCGGGGGCGGCGAGCCCGTCGGCCACTCCCGGGAAGGTGCTCCGGAGCGCGGGCTGCAGGCGCTCCCAGAATGCGGGCGTGCGTCCCACGTGGTTCTCCCAGAAGCGGGACTGGCTCTCGTGGGCGCCGAGCGACGGCGCATCGCCGGCGGGGGTGCGCCGGTGCCCCATGGGGATGCCCTGGTCGTACAGCGCGTGGCCTCCCTCGTGCAGTAGCGCCATGATCGAGGAAAGCGGGTCCGCAGTGTCGACACGGGTCGAGAGGCGCGTGTCGCCCGCCCCGAGGCTCATCGTGACCGGGTGGGCGGTGCGTCCCACGAGACCGCGGTGCGCGTCGAAGCCGATGTCCTCCGCGATGTCGGTGGCCAGCGACATCTGCGCGGCGTCGGGCCACGGGCCGGTGGGCAGGGCGGGTCCGCCCCGGCCGGAGAGGGCATCCACGAGGGGGGCCACGCGGGCCGCCAGGTCGTCGAGCACCGGGGCCAGCATGGCGTAGGTGGTGCCCGGCTCGTAGAGGTCGAGGAGCGCGTCGTACGGGTCGCCCCCATCGGCCAATGCGTCTGCCTGCTGGCGGGTGAGTGCCACGAGCGGCGTGATGGCGTCCACCCACGCATCCACATCCCCCGCGGGCCGCGCGGCCGACCACACGGCGACCCCGTGTGACGACGCCTCTGCCAGCGCGCGCACGAGGTCCTCGGGCACGCGCGTCGCCCGCTCGCGCTCGCGCACGGCCATGCGGGCGGCCGCCACGCGCCACGGGTCGTCGTCATCCGCCAGGGCGGCGAGCGCCTCATCCACGGACGGATCCAGCAGATGTCGGTGGCGCAGCGCGGCGAGGGTCGCCATCTGCGCGCCCCGGGCGTCGGCGGCGCCTGGGGGCATGATGGTCTCGCGGTCCCACTCGAGCACCGCGCCGGCGCCGTCGAGGTCGGCCAGCGTGCCCATCCACTGCGATGCGATCTGCCACGCGCGTTCCGGTTCCACGTGGGCACCGTAGCCGGGCGGCGTATCCTCGGCGGCGTGAACGCGCGCCCGTCACTGATCGTCCGCTGGGAAGAGCTGCATGTCGGCGTGCAGATCGCCGTGGCGTTCGTCGTGACCACGCTGCTGCTGTGGCTGGCGCACGTGGCCCTGCTCAACCAGCCGACGGGCAGGGGGTTCATGTACGGGCTGTTCTGGTCGGTGCCGCTCACCTTCATCGTGGTGGCGGGCACTCGCAGCGAGCGCGCCAAGAGGCTGCGCGCCGAAGGGCGCGAGCCATGATCACGGGGGGGACGCATGACACCGGATGACGCAGTGCGCAGGGGGCTGTGCACCCAGATGGGGCGCGAATTCTCCGCGCACTTCCAGTACCTGGCGATGTCGGCATGGCTCGAGGACCAGGGCCTGCCCGAGATGGCGGGCTTCTTCGCCCGGCAGGCCGCCGAGGAGCATGGCCACGCCATGAAGTTCCTCCGGTACGTCATCGATACCGGCGGACCGGTGGAGATCCCCGCGATGGACGCGCCCGTGGCCGCGTTCGCGTCCGTGGAGGCCCAGGTGGAGGCCGCGCTCGCGCAGGAGCAGCAGGTAACCCGCTGGATCGACGAGCTGGTGCACCTGGCCCGCGAGCACCAGGACGTGGCCACCGAGGCTTTCCTGCAGTGGTTCGTGACCGAGCAGGTGGAGGAGGTCGCCACCATGAACGAACTGCTCCAGGTGGTGCGGCATGCCGGGGGCAGCCTGCTGCTGGTGGAGGACTACGTGGTCCGCCGGCAGCCCGGCGGCGGACCGGCGGCCTAGCGGATCGGGGGGCGCGGCAGGTCCGGCACCAGCCGGCCCACGAGGTGCCGGTTGCCCGCCACCCACGGGTAGGCGCGGTGGGCGCCAAGAGCGATGAGCACGCGCCCGCCGCGAAGCCGCGTGAGGATCAGCCGGAAGGCGTCGGTGGCCGAGATCACCCCGCGCGCGTCGGCGGCATGGACCGATGAGTGCCGCCGCCCCGCGGGGATGACCGAGAGGATGCGCTCGGCACGCGGGTCGTCGAAGGGCAGCAGCACGACGCCCGGGGGCCGCGCGGTCCGCCGGGCGACGTGCGCGAACGCACGGCAGAACCTGCAGTCGCCGTCGTACAGGATGACCAGCGGCTGCGGACAGGTGGTCAGGCCGTCATGCTCCTGAAGAGCGGTGTCACGTCGGCGTCCATGGCGTCATGGTAGGACGAACGGCGGGCACTGCCGTCGTCCGATGATCCGCGGGACACGCTCACGCCCGCGGGGGCGATGAGGATGATCCCCTGGGCGACGTCCGTGACCGAGCCGTCGATTCCCGCCGACAGGCCGGCGCAGAAGTCGCGCAGGCGCTCGTCGAGCGCGCGGTCGACCGCGCGCATGTCGAGGAACACCGAGGAGCCGGCCTTGACGCGGTCTCCGATCTCCTGGGCGTCGTTGAACGTGAGCGGGCTGATCATATGCACCCGCACGGGGGCGGGAAGGGCGTGGACGGGCATGGTCCCTCCGGGTCGTGGCTTCGCCCGTCCTCTTCGCCGCCGGGGGCCCCGTTCCTACCCCGTGGGCGGGTGCACGAGCATCACCGTGCAGGGCGCGTTGTACGCCAGGTGCTGGGCGAAGCTGCCGAGCAGCATGTGCTCCACGCGACCGCGGTGGCGCACCGCCACCAGCAGGTCCACGCCCCCGTCGCGGGCCCATTCCGAGACGACCGTGGCGGGGTGGCCCTCCAGCAGCACGCCCTCGGAGCCGGGGCAGAGCGCCACCATCTGCTCCATCCAGGCGCGCGCGCTGCGGTCATCGTCGTTCATGGCGTCGCTCGGGATGCCGCTATAGGCCTCGATGCCCGGCTCCATCACGTGCACGAGGGTCAGGCGCCCGTCGCCCAGTGCGCGCGCGCGCATGGCCGCGGCGAGTGCAGCGTCGCCCGCGGGCGATCCGTCGAGGCAGCAGGCGATGTGGCGGTATGCGTCGGCCATCGGCCTGAGGCTAGGCCATCGCGGCGTCGTCCGCCACGGGTGGCACCGAGCGGGCCACCGCAAGGGCATCGGCCGGGGGATCGGCGGTGCCCCGCACCTGCAGGCCGAATGCCCGGTCGCCCTGCTCCCAGACGAGGAATGCCATTCCACGCGATCGGAGCACCCCGCGAGCGTGCCCGACCATGACCTCCTGTCCGCGGGCATCGGGCTGCTCCGGAACGGCGAGCGGACCCGGTCCCTGGCGCAGCAGCACGCGGGCATCGCCATGGGCGGGTGCCCACGCGATTGCGATGGAGGGAGGCGCGAACGGGTAGGCGGCCTCGGGCTCCACCCGCACGGTGGTCATGGCGAAGCCCGGGGGCAGCCACCGGGGGAGCAGGGCCGCATAGCCGGCCTCCAGCTCCGCCACGGCGAGGCCCGGCACGGTGTCTCCCGCGCCGAACCCCGCGGCCATGCCGTGCGACGCACCAAGGCGGCCCTCGATGCGCCCCGCCACCAGCGCCATCTCGTGCACGCCCGTGCGCATGAGGCGCCCCACCGACTCCCCGTCGGGCGCGATCGCGTCGAGTGCGATCAGCTCCGGGCCCCGCGGGAGGCGGTCGGCCAGGATGCCCCCGGCGTGGACGGCCAGGTCCACCGCGTCGGGCGCGGCCACCGTGGCGCGCACGGCCACGACTCCCGCGGCCACCCGGCCGAGCACCAGCCGGTCCGACACGCCATCGGCGACGACATCGCACGAGGTGGCCGTGATCGGGCGTGCGGCGCTCGGCACGCCGGGGGGGCAGCCGAGGCGCGCCGCCACGGTTCCGTCGGGCCTCACCCAGGCAGCGCGGATGCGCATGGGGTCACCGATGCGCGAGACCGCCACGACGGCATCGGAATCGTCAGGCGCGGGCAGCACCACATCCACCTGGTGCCCCAGGATGGCGATGAGGTCAGGGGCGTTCCCGTCAGCGTCGGGCATGCGCACACGCTAGACCGGGTGCGCGGCTACAGTGCGGTCATGGCCGGATTCCCGTCGCGGTTGGTGCTCGAGGCGCCCGACATCATCCTCATGCAGCGGCCGGAGTCACCGGCGCTCGTGCATGGGCGAATCGACCCCGGGGCGTTCCCCGGGCTCGAGGCCCTCTGGGCCGACGAGGACGGTCCGACGGGATCGGCCAGGATCGAGCGCCGGGACGGCGAGCTCCTGTGCGTGGCGTCGCTCACCTCCCCCGTGGAGACGGAGGTCGAGGTCGTCCTGGGCCTGCCTGACGACCTCGCCGCGGGCCTCGAGCGCCGTCCCACCGCGCTGGTGATGATCTACCCGGACGACGACGCCCGCGCCGCCGGGCTGTCGGACTTCCGCACCGGGGGCGTTCGCGGTGATTGGGTGCGACTGGGCATCGTGCTGCCGTTCGCCCCCACCGACGCCCTGCGCGCGGGCTAGAGGTACAGCAGCGGGTCCAGTGCCTGTCCGCCCACGCGGATCTCGAAGTGCAGGTGGGGCCCGGTGGACCGTCCGGTGTTGCCGATGCGCCCGATCACCTGGCCGATGGCCACGGGCATGCCCGGCGCCACGGCGAAGGCGCTCAGGTGGGCGTAGCGCGTCTCCTCGCCCGGTGCGTGCTCGACGACGATCAGGTTGCCGTACGCGCCCGATGCCCGGGCCACGGTGACCACCCCGGCGCGGGCCGCGCGCACGGGGCGTCCGGTGGGCGCCGCGATGTCGAGGCCCTCGTGCATGCGACCCCAGCGGGGTCCGAACGGGGAGCTCACCACGCCGTTGGCGGGCCACACGTAGCCCGCGGCGGAGGGGGTGGTGTCGTTGGGCTCGGGCACCGGGAAGTCGTCAAAGCCCCCGGTGCGCCCGCCGGACGCCACGGTGCGCACTTTGACCCCGAGGCGGCGCAGGACGCGGGCGTCAGCGATGCCCGTGGCACGAACCTTCATGCGGCGCTGCAGGATGCGCACGCCCGCCCTCGTGCGCTTGCCGTATACGCCATCCACGGGCACGCGGATCTTGCGCTTGCGGAGCGCCCGCTGCAGGCTCTTCACGGCAGCGCCGCGTGACCCCAGCCGAAGGCGCTGCGGCGCGGTGACGGCGGGCGTTGCCGGGGCCGCCGGGGTCGTGGCGACCGGGGCAGGTGCCTGGGGCACCGGCGCGGGCGGTTGCGGGGCGGGGGAGGGAGCCGTGCCGCCGTCCGGAAGGGGCGGCGCGGGGGCCTGCTGGCCCAGGGCGGGTCCCATGGGCAGGAGCGCGACGGCGACGATGCCGGCGATGAGTGCGGGCAGCATTCGGGGCATGCGGCGAGCGACCCTAGCGGAGCATGCGGGTGATCTGGTCACGCCGGGGTGTTGGCGGCACGTGGGCGGGCTCCTTGCCGTCTTGCGCCATCGGGCCCCCGCGAAACGCGGATTTCCCCGCGGTGGGGCACAATCGGGGCATGAGCGAGCCCCGTGTGATGGTGGATGGCGTACTGGTGCCCGAGGGACAGGCGCCCCTGATCCCGCTGGACGATGCCGTGGTGCGGGGGGATGGCGTGTTCGAGGGCCTGCGGCTGTACGGGCACCGCGCGCGCACCCTCGAGGCGCACCTCGACCGCATGGAGCGGTCCGCCGACATGGTGCGGCTGCCGTTCGACCGCGACGTCATCCGCGCCGAGATCCAGATGATGTCGGCCCGGACATCGGTACCCGAGTGCGGACTGCGGGTCATGCTCACCCGTGGCGGGCACCGGATCCTCCGCGAGGAGGCGCTGTTCCCGGAGGCACCCACGGGCTGGTCGGTGCTACCGGTCGCGCACCGCATCACGCCGCTGCTCGTGGCGTCGAAGACGCTCAGCTATGCCGCCAACATGCAGGCCGCGCGCCTGGCCGCAGAGGCCGGGGCCGACACCGCCCTGCTGGTGGATGCCGACGACGACGGCGTGCTGGAGTGCCCGGTGGCCAGCTTCGTGTGGCTCGAGGGCGATGACCTGGTGGCCCCGCCCCTCGAGACGGGCATCCTCGACTCCATCACCCGCCGGCTCATCGCGGAGGTCGCGCCGCTTCACGTCCGCGCGCGCACCGTGGACGACCTGGGCGGGGCCGACGGGGCGCTCGTGATCTCGACGGTGCTCGAGAGCCGCATCGTGCGCGAGGTGCAGGGGGTGGCCACGTACGACGTCGGGGGGCGGCGCGTGAACGAGATCGCCCGCGCCCTGCGCGAGCTGTGCGTGGCGGGCGACCCCGACGGGGGCAGGGCCGTCCCCGCCTGACCGTTGGCGCGCGGGCGTCCGCCGCGCGTGCAATGATCCACCCATGTCCTGGTGGGTGATCCTGATCATCGTCGTCGCGGTCGTGCTGCTGATCGTGTGGCTCGTCGCGCTGTACAACCGCCTCGTGCGCCTTCGGGTGGAGGTGCAGCAGGGGTGGGCGAACATCGACGTGCAGCTGCGGCGACGGTACGACCTGATCCCCAACCTGGTCGAGACCGTCAAGGGGTACGCCGAGCATGAGCGCGGCGTGTTCCAGCGCGTCACCGAGGCCCGCACGGCCGCGATGGACGCCAAGGGCCCCGCCGAGGCGGGGCAGGCCAACTCGTTCCTGGCGCAGGCGCTCGGCGGGCTCTTCGCGGTGGCCGAGAACTACCCCGACCTGAAGGCCTCGGCGAACTTCCTGCAGCTGCAGACCGAGCTCGCGAACGTCGAGGAGATGCTGGCCGCCGCCCGCAGGTACTACAACGCGACGGTCGCGCAGTACAACGCCACGCAGCACACGGTGCCCTCGAACGCAGTGGCGAAGTTCGGGGACTTCTCGGAGGCGGAGTTCTTCGAGGAGGAGGACGAGGCCGTCCGGTCGGCCCCGCAGGTGTCCTTCCAGCAGTAGGTGACGCTCCAGCAGCAGATCCGGTCGAACCGCTGGAGGACGCTGCTGCTGTTCCTCCTGTTCGCCATCCTGATCGCCGCCATCCTGGCGGCGGTGTCCCTGGTGGCCGACGTGTCGTTGCTCATCGTGGTGGGCATCGGCCTCATCATCTACGGGGTCATCATGTGGTTCGCCTCGGGCTCCGTGGTCGCGTCGCTGGCGGGGGCGCACCCGATCACCCGCGCGGACCATCCGGAGCTGTGGCAGGCCGTGGACTCCGCGGCGGTGGGGGCAGGACTGCCGCGCACCCCGGACGTGTACATCATCGATGACCCCGCCCCCAACGCGTTCGCGGCGGGACGCGATCCCAAGCACGCCTACGTGGCCGCCACCACCGGCCTGCTGGACATCATGGGCCCGCGCGAACTCCGCGCCGTGATGGCGCACGAGATCGCGCACGTGCGCAATCGCGACGTGCGCCTGATGTCGCTCGCCGCGGTGCTGGCCGGCGTGCTGCTGATCCTCTCGGACATCCTGCTGCGGGTGCTGGTGTTCGGAGGCGGGCGCAACAACAACAATCCCTTCGCGCTGGTGGGCGTGCTGGTGGCCCTGGTGCTCGCGCCCATCGGCGCGGCGATGATCCAGATGGCGCTGTCGCGCAGGCGCGAGTACCTGGCCGATGCATCGGCCGCCGAGATCACGGGGGATCCCGAGGGCATGGCCCGGGCCCTTGCCGTGCTCGAGGCCGACACCCGGCAGGTGAGCCACGTAGGGCGCGCTACTGCGCATCTCTACATCGAATCGCCCCTCATGAAGGGCCAGGGCCTGTTCGGCAGCCTTGGCGGCCTGTTCCAGACGCACCCGCCGCTCGAGGACCGCATCGCGGCCCTCGAGCAGTCCGGTGGCTTCACCCTGGACCGCTCGTTCCTGGCTGCGGTGCCGGTGCAGTAGGGGCGTGCAGGCCCGCGGGGTGGTGCGCTCCGGATGTGCATAACAATGATTTCCGCGCGATAGGGGGCGGATCCCGCTTCACATGGGGGTCCTCACCGGGCAGTGTTCATCCATGGCCACCGGGGACGGCTTCCACACCGCGCGCGACCGGGCCCGTCCCGAGCTCCTGTGGTTCATGCGCAATGAGCAGGTGCTGGACCGGTGGCCGGTGCTCGCGGAGCCGTGGGCCCGGCGCATCGAGGATCGCCGCCAGGCCGAGGTGAACCCGCCCGATCGCGACATCACCTACCTGCACGGCGCCGGCCGCTAGGCCATCATCGGCCCCGGCGCCGGGCATCGTCGAACCTGCGCCGGTCGCGCTTGGTGGGACGTGCCCCGAGGTCGGCGCCTGGTGGCGGCGGCGCCATGCGGCGCATCATGCGGTCGTGTTCGCGGGCGGCGGCGCTCTCAGGGGTCTCCTCATAGAGCTGCCGGGCCTGAGAGGCGGGTCCGCGCCGGTCGGACAGTCCCCGGACGACGATCACCATGGGGCTGCTCCCCGGTCGCGTGATCTCGATGGCGTCGTCCAGGCGCACGTCGCGTGCCGGCTTCGCGCGCTGGCCATTCACGTGCACCCGGCCCCCCTGCACGGCCTCGGTGGCCAGCCCGCGGGTCTTGTACATGCGGGCCGCCCACAGCCACTTGTCGAGCCTCACGCGCGTCGCGTCGCCTGCCATGCGCTCCATTGTCCCATCCCGGCGCGCGCCCTTCGCCTCTGACACAATCGGCGCATGGTGATGAGCGCGCTGTCCTGCCTGTGGGACGATCCGGACAACTGCCCGCAGGTCCGCGTGGACGGCGTGACCGGGCGACGATACTGCCGCCTGTGCGGCCCCGAGCCCGCCGATGTGGCGGAGGCACGCCTTCGCGCCGAGGCGGAGGCCGCGGCCGACTCCGCCGGCGACGCCGCGTAGCGCACCTCCGTGCCGATCGGCGGGAGTTCGGCGAACCGAAATGCGCTGGGAGCGGCAATTTCCTTGATCACGAAACCTTGACAAGACTTGGACAGATCGGTTGGATGACATCAACAGCAAATCACGCGAACTGATCGAGGCCAGCGACATGTACCGCTACTCACGCGCCATCTATCGAGACCTTCACCCCCACCTCCTGCGGAATCAGCTTCGCCCCGAGCTCGGCCAGCGGCTCCTCCTGTCCGCGTGCGAGCGCACCATCGAGCGCCTGGCGCGCGACCACCGCCGGTTCGCCCGCCCCGCCGCGTCACTCTTCGCCGATGTCCGCGCCCTCTTCCCCGTCTCGCGCCAGCTGTTCGTGTACGACGTGATCGAGGCGCACATGAACGCCGCCATCGAGTTCCTCGACGCCGAGATCGCCGAGCGCGGCTCGGCCGACCTCCTGCGCTGCCGCGCCACCAATCGCAAGGGCAAGGCCTGCCAGCGGGTTCCGGTGACCGGTTCCGACTACTGCCCGTCGCATCGCTACATGGAGAAGCTGCAGAAGAGCCGTGCCGACGACATGCTCGCCGCGTAGCGGTCGGGAACACGAGGTGAGGCAGTCGTGACGGGGCGCGAGCGCGCCCCGTCGCAGTTCCCGGCGGAAACGGACGCTGCCGGGCGGTTCGTGCGCCAGGCATCGGCGTTCCGGGACCGGGTGGCAGCCGACGGTCCGTATGCGCCGGAGCCCGGGCGCTACCACCTGTACGTGTCGCTGGCATGTCCGTGGGCGCACCGCGTGGTGATCGCCCGGGCCCTCAAGGGCCTCGCGGACGTGGTGGGCATGACCGTGGTGGACCCCATCCGCGATGACCGGGGGTGGGCGTTTCGCGAGGGCCCCGGGTACTCCCCGGACCCGCTGAACGGCTTCGCGTTCCTGGCGGAGGCATATGCGGCCAGCAACCCCCGGTGGAGCGGACGCGTGACGGTGCCGGTGCTGTGGGACCGCGTGTCCGGCCGGATCGTCAACAACGAGTCCGAGGACATCCTGCGCATGCTGGACTCGGGTTTCGGAAACCTGGCTCGGGCTGAGCCCCGACTCCGGCCCCCGGACCTCGCGGCAGCGATCGACGAGGTGAACGCCTTCGTCTACCCGCTTCTCAACAACGGCGTCTACCGCGCGGGATTCGCCAGCACGCAGGCCGCCTACGACGAGGCGGTATCCGACGTGGGCCGGGGGTTCGCGCAGGCCGAGGACATCCTCCGGGGCTCGCGCTGGCTCGCCGGCAACCGGTTCACCGAGGCGGACATCCGCCTGTTCACCACCCTCGTGCGCTTCGACCCCGTCTACCACACGCACTTCCGCTGCAACGCTCGCCTCGTGGCCCAGAGCGATCCGCTGCTGGGGTTCGTGCGGGATGTGGCACAGGTACCGGGCGTGATGCCGACCATCGACATGGATCAGATCAAGCGCCATTACTACCTGACCCACGACCGCCTGAACCCGACCGGGATCGTGCCGGTGTCGAACGGGCCCGACCTCACGGCCCCGCACGGCCGGGGACACCTTGGCCCCCCGGCGGTGCCGGCCTAGCGCAGGGGGCGCGCCGCGAGGGCGGACAGGATTCGCTCGGCGCGGGCGCTCTGGTCGTCCCACCACTCCGCGCGCTCGTCGGGGTGATCGCCGGTGTGCTGCGCGGCCTCCTCGATCACCCTGCGCGCCGCCTCGCGCACGGCGCCCTCCACCTCGGGGGATGGCCACGTGACGCCGGGCTCGCCCGGGGCACCGAGGCCCTCTACGGCATCCCCCAGGCAGGCGATGCCCATGGCGTCCTCGATGGCGGAGGTGCGCGCGAGCTTGCCCGCGGCGCACCACAGCGCCAGCGCCACGGTGGCGCGGGCGTCCTCGAGCAGCGTGGGGTCGAGGTCGAGCATGGAGTCCGGATCCGTCATGAAGCGGCAATGTAAGGCCCCGACGGGCGATTTCGGGGGAGATCGGTAGGGTGATCGCGTGCCCGTGCAAGGAAGCGCTGACAGCGCAATCACCGCCGAAGGGCTTCGGAAGGCATTTGGCGCCACCCAGGCACTCGACGGCGTGGACCTGGTCGTGCCCCGCGGGGTCGTCTACGGGCTGCTGGGCCCCAATGGCGCGGGCAAGAGCACGGTGGTGCGCATCCTCACCACCCTCCTCCGCCCGGACACCGGCGAGGCCCGGGTTGACGGCATCGACGTATTGCGCGACCCGGCCTCCGTGCGGCGCCACATCGGCCTGGCCGGCCAGTACGCGGCGGTGGACGAGTACCTGACCGGCCGGGAGAACCTGGTGATGTTCGGGCGCCTGTCCGGACTGGGCAAGCGCATCGCGCGCGAGCGGGCCGCGGAGTTGCTCGAGCGCTTCGACCTCGTCGATGCCGCGGATCGGCCCTCGAAGGGCTACTCGGGGGGCATGCGCCGCCGCCTCGACCTCGCGGCGAGCCTGGCGTCGCGCCCCCCGGTGCTGTTCCTCGACGAGCCGACCACGGGGCTCGACCCCCGCAGCCGCCTGGGCATGTGGGAGATCATCAACGAGCTCGTGGGCGACGGCACGACGGTCCTGCTCACCACGCAGTACCTCGAGGAGGCCGACCGCCTGGCGGCGCGGATCGCCGTGATCGATCGGGGGCGGGTGATCGCGGAGGGGACCCCGGCACAACTGAAGTCGCGTGTGGGCGGCGAGGCCCTCGAGGTGGCGGTGGTCGACCGGGACGACCTGGATGCCGCGCGCGCGATCGTGGCCAGGGTGGCGAGCGATGATGTGTTCGTCGAGTCCGACCGGCGCCGCGTGCGCGCGGCGGTTCCGGACGGTCCGTCAGCCCTGGCGCGGGTGTCGCGCGAGATCGCCGAGGCGGGCATCGCCACCGAGGACCTCGGGCTGCACAGGCCCACCCTCGACGAGGTGTTCCTGGCGCTCACCGGCCGTCCCGCCGAGGAGGACGCGGAATGAGCCCGGCCAGGGCGCTGCGCGACTCGGGGATCATCCTGTGGCGGCAGTTGGTGCAGCTGCCGCGCATTCCCGAGGTATTGATCTTCGCGCTGATCCAGCCGGTGATGTTCGTCCTGCTGTTCCGGTACGTGTTCGGCGGCGCCATCGCCACCCCGGGCGAGAGCTACGTCAACTACCTCATGCCCGGGATCTTCGCGCAGACCGTGGCCTTCGGGGCCGTCGCCAGCGGCATCGGCCTGGCCGAGGACCTGCGCCGCGGCATCATCGACCGCTTCCGGTCGCTTCCCATGGCGCGGTCCGCCGTGCTGGTGGGCCGCACGGTGTCGGATCTCGTGCGCAACTTCGCGGTGGTGGCGGTCATGTACATCGTGGGGCTGCTCGTCGGCTTCCGCCCGGAGGGGTCGGTCGCCGCCCAGGTGCTGGCGTTCCTGCTGCTGCTCCTGACCTCGTTCGCCTTCTCGTGGATCGGCGTGGTCATCGCGCTCAGCATGAAGACGGTCGAGGCCGTGCAGTCGGCGGGCTTCATCTGGCTGTTCCCGCTCACCTTCGCGAGCTCGGCGTTCGTGCCCACGGACACCATGCCCACGTGGCTGCAGGTGTTCGCCGACAACCAGCCATTCACCATCGTCGTGAACGCCGTCCGCGCGCTGTTCCTCGACCAGCCGGTGGGCAACTACGTGTGGTTGACCCTCGCGTGGATGATCGGCATCACCGCCGTGATGATCCCGCTCGCGACGCGCCAGTACCGCCGCCGCAGCGCCTAGTCGCGGTCGCGCCCCCGGACCACCGTCGCCTCGAGGTGGTCGATACGTGCGCGCAGATCGGCGATGAGCGTGGCCACCTCATCGTGGTGGTGCCCGTGGGAGCGTGCGCCGGGGCCATCGGCGGAATCCGGCTGCGGATCGGCGTGCGCACCGTCGTCCGATGACGGCGTGTTGAGGAACGTCGATGCCGCCCAGGCGGTGAAGATGGCGATGATGGCCACGCCGGCGAAGATCATGAGGGTGGCCACCACCTCGCCCCCCGCGGTCACCGGGTAGTAGTCGCCGTAGCCCACGGTGGTGACGGTCACCACCCCCCACCAGAGGGCCTCGCCGCCGGTGCGGATGTTGGCGCCGGGTGCATCGGCCTCGAACCACAGGACCGCCATACCCCCGAACTGCAGCACCACGATCAGGAGCCCGAGGACCATGAAGAGGGTGCCATTGGCCCGGTGCGCCACGAACCAGCGGATCGTGCGCTTCCACCCGAACTCCCGGAAGCCCTGCATCACGCGGTACAGGCGGAAGAGGCGCAGCAGCCGTCCGTACGGGAGGCTCCCGAGCAGGTCCAGCCAGCCCCCGCCGCGGTTCATGTACGCCCACCGGTGGCCCTTGGCGAGCTTCAGCCGGTACGAGAAGTCGGCCAGCAGGATCACCGTGAAGATCGGCTCCATGAAGATCAGGAGGCCCCTCACTTTGCTCTCCCCGGGGAGCGCGAGCATCAGGAGGATCCAGTTGACGATCGACAGCACCGTCACGATGACGATGAACATGTCGTAGCCCGGCTTGATGCTGCCGCGAAGCACCATCTTGGCGGACACGTCGTCCTGCGCGCGGGCGGAAGTCGGGTCGTGGGCCACGCCTCCGATTTCGCGCGTCCCGGGCGATTCCCTTGTGGCCCGGGTCAGGCGAGGAGCGGCGAGGCGGCCCGCGTGGCCTCGATGGCCGCGTGCACGTCGGCGGCCGTCGGAGGCTCCCCGGCGTGGTGCGGTGGCACGGCCTCACGTGCCCACCCCGACGCCGGCTCGGTGCACCCGTGCGCCCGCGCGATGTCGCGCCAGGCCGGTGGCAGGTCATCCCCCGTGGCAACGGGCACGCCCGCCATGCGGGCCATCAGCAGTGCCCACGCGCGCGGCGGTGCATTGCAGGGGTCGTATCCCCCGCCGCCCAGCGCCACCCACCTGCCGCCGCAGCAGGCCTCGGCCAGGGCGTCGAGCGACGCCCACAACTCGGGGTACAGCCGCATGGTGGTGCGCATGTGCGAGAGCGGGTCCGCGTGGTGGTGATCCACGCCGTTCTGGGTCACCAGCACCTCCGGCGCGAATGCGCGCACCGCGGGCTTCACCACCCGGGCCATCACCTGCCGGTAGGCCTCGTCTCCCGCCTCCGGGGGCAGTGCCACGTTGATCGCCGAGCCCGGGGCCCCCGGCCCACCTGTTTCGTCGGCGAATCCGCTGTTCGGGAACAGGTACCGCCCGCTCTCGTGCACCGAGACGGTCAGGACCTCCGGGTCGTCCCAGAAGAACCCCTGAGTGCCGTCACCGTGGTGCACGTCGAGATCCACGTATGCGATGCGCCGCACCCCCGCCGCGCGCAGCGCCAGTATGGCCACGGCGGTGTCGTTGTACACGCCGAAGCCGTTCATGCGGTACGGCAGCCCATGGTGCGCTCCCCCCGCCGGCACGAAGGCCCGAAGGGCCCGACCCTCTCCCACGAGCGCACCGCCCTGCCACGCCGCCGCGGCAAGGCGGGCGGAGTCGTGGTGCATCCCGGCGTACGGATGCACGTCGGGCGTGACCCCCCACTGGCGCGCCTCTGGGGCGGCGGCCAGCACGGGGCGGGCGCTGAATGCCTGCATGGCACGGATGAACGCCGGCGCGAACATGGTGGCCAGCTGCGCGTCGGCCATCGCCGGGGGCCCGGGCAGCACCTCCACCCCCGGCGCGCCGAGGATGCCGACCTCGCGCGCCAGCGCCATGGCGAGTTGGTGCCGGCGCCGGTCAGCAGGGTGGTCCGCGTAATCCATTCCATGGTCGTCGGAGTGGATGACCGCCAGGCGGGTGGTCACGGAGCGCCTCGCATGTGGTTAGGATCGCACCATGGACGCTGACCTGCAGAACGCCATCAGGGGCGCCGTGATGCGCCACCTGCGGGCATCCGGCGAGCCCGTGCGCGAGGCCGTCCTGTACGAGCGGATCGCCGCCGAGGGCGTGCACGCGGATGGCACGGACGTCATCGCCGTCCTGATGCGGCTGGAGGTGGAGGGGCACGTGCACGTGGACCCCGCCCGCGACGAGGTGCGCGACCCGGCGCCATTCCAGCCGCGGTTCTGGCGGGTCATCGGCTAGCGCCCGCCGACGGGAGCAGCCGGATCACGAACATCCTGTCCCAGTTCTTTCCCGTCACGAGCACATGGCCGGTCACCGGATCGCGGGCGATGCCGTTCAGCACGTCGGCGGGTGAGCCGAGGCGCCCGCGGAGGGACGACAGGTCGACCCAGCCGGTCACGACCCCATCGGACGGGCGCACCAGGGCGATGCGATCATCGGTCCACACGTTGGCCCAGATCGTGCCTCCGATCATCTCGAGTTCGTTGAGGCGGCGGACCGGGCGGCCCTCGTCGCGCACCACCACCCGGCGCGTGACGCGCAGGTTCCGCGGCTGCAACCAGCGCAGCACGGCGGAGCCATCGCTCACCACCAACCGCCGCCCCTGCACGGTGATGCCCCAGCCCTCGCGCCCGTAGCGCACCGCTGCCCGCTGTCGCAGGGTGACGGGGTGCACCCGGTATGCGACCCCGTCGAACCACGTGAGTTGCCACGCGGTCCCGCGGAGCACGGTCACGCCCTCGGCCCATACGGGCGCGGGAATGCGGCGAATGGCCAGCACGCGCCCGGTCCTGGGGTCGACCCGGCGGATCGACGACTTCCCGGAGCCTGCCGGACAGCAATCACCCGTGCTCTCGAGCAGCACCCCCTTGTACGACACCAGCCCCTGGGTGAACGCCCGCGGATCGTGGGGGCGGGTGTCCACGAGGCGCCAGGGCACCGATGGGGCCGCCCCCGCGATGGGGGCTGCCGCGAGCACCGCCGACATGGCCAGGACGCGTATCACCGCGCCATTATCGCCGCGCGCGTGGCGCCCGCGCAGGGCGCGGGGTCCCCCGCCAACGCGCCAGACAGGATTCGAACCTGTGACCTTCGGTTTCGTAGACCGACGCTCTATCCGACTGAGCTACTGGCGCACTGCCCCGCGGTGCGCGGTGCGGCGGGCACCGTATCAGAGGACGGGGTCCACCCTCACCCGCACGATGCGCGACCCATCCATCTCGAGCACGGTGAACTCGAATCCGTGGGAGGTGATGACCTCGCCGATGTCCGGCACATGGCCCATCGCGTGGAACACCGCGCCGCCGACGGTGTTGAAGTCCTCGTCGTCGATGGCCGTGCCGAACGAGTCGTTGAACTCGTCGAGGGTGACGGAGCCCGCCACGAGCGCCTGCCCGCCGCCGGTACGGACGATGTCGCGCTCGGGCACGTCGAACTCGTCCTCGATCTCCCCCATCACCTCCTCCACGAGGTTCTCGAGCGTCACCACGCCCGCAAGGGATCCGTACTCGTCGACCACGACGGCGAGGTGGCTCTTGGTGCGCCGGAAGTCGTGCAGCAGGTCGTCGAGGTTCTTGGTCTCGGGTACGCGCTGCACGTCGCGCACGAGGTCCTGGATCCAGGCGTCATGCTCGCCGCGCGTGGCCGCCTCGAACAACTGGCGGATGTGGATGACCCCCCGGATGTCGTCATGGTCCTCGCCGTACACGGGGTACCGGGTGTAGGGATGCTCGTCCACGATCGCCGCGGCTTCCGACACCGTCGCCGCGATCGGCAGCAGCACCACGTCGGGGCGCGGAACCATCACCTGCCGCACCTCGGTGTCGGCGAAGTCGAACACGCGGTCGAGCATCTCGGATTCCTCGGCCTCGAGCACGCCCTCCTCGTACGAGGCTACGAGGATCATCCGCAATTCCTCCTCGGTATGGCTGCGCCCCATGCGGATGTTCCCGCTCAGGCCGAAGAGCCGCAGGGTGAGGGCCGACAGCCGCTCGAGCAGCCACACGAACGGATACACCACCGTGGTGAACACGCGCACGGGCCCCACTACCGCGAGGGCCACGCCCTCGGTGCGCGCAAGGGTCAGCGCTTTCGGAACGATCTCGCCCAGGACCACGGTGATGGCGATGATGATGGCGAACCCGATGACCACGCTGATCACCGTCACCAGTCCGGTGCTGAGCGCATCGCCCAGGGGCGAGAGGGCGTCCCCCACGAGCGCGCGGACGGCCGGCTCGCCGACGGCACCGATGGCCAGGCCCGCGAAGGTGATCGCCACCTGGATCGACGAGATGAAGCGGGTGGGGTTCTCCTGGATCGCGGCCACCCGGGCGGCCCGCTTGCTGCCCTGCTCGGCGAGCTCGCGCATTCGGGTGGGGCGCGCGGTGACGAACGCGTATTCGGCCGCGACGAAGAACGCACTCCACGCCACCAGGAGGAGCAGGAGCACGATCTGCAGCCCGGTGCTCATCGGGCGCCCCTATTCGGAGGCGGGGGCTCGTCGTCGCCCGCGTCGGGCGCGGGCGCGGCGGCGGTATGTGCGGGTTCGGTGCCGTTCACTGAACGCGGCGGATGGTAGCCGATGCACCGGCGAATGCACGATGGCGCGCCCCCGGCATGTCGGAGGCGCGCCATCGTGACGGAGAGGAAGGGATTTGAACCCTCGAACCGGGTTGACCCCGGTTAACCGCTTAGCAGGCGGCCCCTTTCGACCACTCAGGCACCTCTCCGCGCGGCATCGTAGTGATTCGCGCGCCCGGGTATGGTGGGTCGCGGAGGGGTGGCAGAGCGGTCGAATGCGGTGGTCTTGAAAACCACTGGCCGGCAACCCCGGCCCGGGGGTTCAAATCCCTCCCCCTCCGCTCACGCGGGGCGCCGCCGGTCGGCCGGTGAGCGCCCCGCGTACAGTCGGTCCGTGGACGACCTGGCCGACCACCGCGACGACTGGGAGGCGCTCGGGGAGATCGATCCCCTCTATGCGATCCTGAGCGCCCCCGCCGCGAAGCATGGCGAGTGGGATGTCACCGCCTTCCTCGCCACCGGCGAGGCCGATGCCGCCCGCATCCTCGGCGCGTGCGAGGCGCTCGGCCTGCCCGCCGCCCGCCATGCCTCATTCGAGCTCGGGTGCGGCGTGGGCCGCATCACGCGCGCGCTGGCCCCGGGGTTCGGGCGCTCGGTGGGCGTGGACATCAGCGGGCCCATGATCGCGCGCGCCCGCGCGATGAACGCCGATCGCCCCACGTGCGAGTGGGTGGTGAACGATTCCCCCGACCTCGCCGCATTCCCCGACGGAGCCTTCGACCTGGTGCTGTCGTTCATCGTGCTGCAGCACGTGCCCGACCGCGCGGTGATCTCGTCGTACCTGCGCGAGATGGCGCGCATCCTCGCCCCGGGGGGTGCGCTGGTGGTGCAGATGCCCGCCTCCATGCCTCTGCGCCAGCGCATCCAGTGGCGGCGGCGCGCCTACCGCGCCCTGCGCGCGGCCCGGGTGCCCGAACGCACGCTCTACCAGCGACTCGGGCTCGACCCGATCCGCATGAACTGGCTGCCCCGCCGTGACGTCGAGGCCGCGCTCCGGCTGGGCGGCGCGCGCGTGGTGTCGGTGCAGGATGGCTGGCTCGGGGATGGCTCGCGTACCGGGCGCGAGCAGAACCTCACCTACATCGCGACGCGGTAGCATTAACGGCATGAACGTCGTGATCGCAGGCGGGGGAATGGTGGGCCTGACGCTCGGCCGCCTCCTCCGGGCCAGGGGCGTCGAGCCCGTCATCATCGAGCGCATGCCGGAGGGCGCCTACATCCCCCGCGGCTACATGCTGGGCTTCCAGGGGTATGAGCCGCTCAAGGAGATCGGCGTGCTCGACGAGGTGTGGCCGGAAGGGCGCGAGATCGCCCCGCAGGGCTCCACCGCCGTGGCCGTGTGCGTGGAGGTGGGCAAGGTCATCCACGCCATTGCCCGGGACCTCCCCGTGATGTACGAGCACTCGGTCACGGAGCTCATCACCGACCCCACCGGCCGGGTGACCGGCGTGGTCGCCGAGGGCCCGGACGGCGAGGTGACGATCCCCTCCGACCTCGTGGTGGCCTGCGACGGCAAGAACTCGCGGGTGCGCGAGATGGCCGGCATGGAGGCGGTGTTCGACAAGCTGCCCGAGGCCGAGTTGTCGTGGATGAGCAGCACCCCCGCCGAGACGTCGTTCTCGATGGCCTACATGGCGGACGGCGGCCACATCGGCCACCTGTCGTGGCCGCAGGGTTCGGGCGGATGGCGATCGTGCCGGGCCGTCGGCGCAGAGGAGGCCCTTGCCCCGGGCCTCGATGCCATCAAGGAGATGTGGGCGCGCCTGCTTCCCGACTCCCGGGCCGGCGTGGAGGGCCTGGAGAGCATCGAGCAGGTGCGCTACTCCGAGCCCGAGCTGCTGACCACGCCCGAGTGGTGGAAGCCGGGCATCGTGCTGATCGGTGACTCCGCGCACTTCTTCGGCCCCGAGACCGGCATCTCATCGGGCATCGGCCTCGGCGACGCCCACGCGCTGTCGGAAGCCGTCGCGCAGAACCGCGAGGACGCTGACGCCGCCTGCCAGGCCTACGTCACGTGGCGGGGTCCCGTGGTGCGGCCGTACGAGGCCATGGATCCCGGGCGCCAGCGCATCCTGGTGGCGGGCCAGCAGGACCCCGGCCCCGGCGAGGCCTGGCCGCCCGAGGCCTGACCTGCGGGGAGCCGGGCCTACCCCGCGGGCGCGGGCCCGGTGCGGCCGCCCTCGGACTGCTCGGCGAGTCGACGTCCGAGGTCGCGGGTGCGCGCCAGCTCGATGAGGGCGGGGATGGTGGGCAGCCAGAAGTTGAAGAACCTCCACACCACCACCCCGACCACCGCCTCCGCGAGCGGAATGCCCATCACGGTGAGGGTGAACGTGGCGGCGGCATCGATGGCGCCGTAGCCACCCGTGGGCAGCGGCAGGAGCATCGCCAGGTACGCCGTGGCATAGGCCAGCGCCACTCCCTGGATCGACACCTCGGCGCCGATGGCGCGCAGTGATGCCCACAGGCACAGCACATCGCCTATCCAGTAGGCGAATCCTCCCCATACCGCGCGACCGTCGTGCTGCCGCGGCCTGAGAGCCCTGCGGGCGACGATGATCCCGGACACGGCGGCGGCCAGCGCCTTGCGCGCCCAGCCCCTGTGGGTGTCCCGTGACACGCGGCGACCGCGTGCGCCCTGGCTGAGCCACATGCCCGCGGTGACGAACACCGGAACGACGATGAGCCACGGCAGGGTCATGCCCAGTGGGGCCTCCTGGCCTACCGAGAGCAGGATCACCAGCGATGCGGCGAGCGCCCACACCCCGAACATCGCGAAGATCAGGATGTTGAAGCCAAGGACCTTTCCGGCTGCGTCGCGCGCTGCCAGCCCCGCCCGCCGGAGCAGCCAGTAGATGAGGGCGAGTCCGCCCGCACCTGCAGGCGAGACGATCCTCGTGGCCCCGACGCTCGCAAGCCACACCCGGGTGCTCATGC
>Ga0180431_10000598_pt1 | contig 51594 bp, 44 predicted proteins | sample SS_ome_11_FD_132459 | JGI IMG/M metagenome (GOLD analysis project Ga0180431, IMG submission 132459) | Hypersaline lake sediment archaeal communities from the Salton Sea, California, USA - SS_1_MS_1 metaG | ecosystem: Environmental > Aquatic > Non-marine Saline and Alkaline > Hypersaline >... | reverse complement strand
GATGATTGTTGTTTTGCCTCGAACAAATACACAGTTAGTGTTATTGCGGACATATACGTGGGTCCAGTTCCAAAAAGCAGCTTTTGACATAGGTGTAAGAAAAACTGTTGCGAGGAGAGCAAATAAAAGTTTCTTTTTCTTCATTTACAGCCCTTATTTAAATTACTTTTTTTTACAAACATTTGGATCAACAGGATCTATGGTAATAAAAAGATTTTTGTATATTTGACCGAGGCGACCATACCACTTGTAAGAAACTTTAAATTTTTTGCCTAATGGTGGAGGAAATTGGGCTTTGCTTTGATAAAATATGTATGAAAATTGTCCGGCAGAACCTTTCCTCGCTCTAGATTCCAAATTGACTCCAATATGTATGCGTGGTTTTGATTTTAGATATATTGATGAACGTACAGTTGCTCTGGGTTTTAAACGTTTTTTACCTGTTTCCATAGCTAAACTTGTTATAAAACCAGTTGCAATTCCTGGTCCAAAGAGCATTGCAAAATTGGCCCCTGCACCTGAGTGTCTTCTAGGAATAGAAAATACCCATTTTCGAGAGTGTGGCTTGATATCTATTTTATCCTTTGAAATTGCTCTGCGCATGATCCATGAATTTGGATGGTTGTAGGAGATGCTCGTTGTTTGGCCTCGAACAAATTCACAGTTAGTGTTATTGCGGACATATACGTGGGTCCAGTTCCAAAAAGCAGCTTTTGACATAGGTGTAAGAAAAACTGTTGCGAGGAGAGCGAATAAAAGTTTATTTTTCTTCATTTACAGTCCTTTTCTAAATTACTTTTTTTTGCAAACATTTGGATCAACAGGATCTATGGTAATAAAAAGATTTTTGTATATTTGACCGAGGCGACCATGCCACTTGTAAGAAACTTTAAACTTTTTGCCTAGGAAACCAGAAAATAGGTCTTTGCTTTGATAGGATATATACGAAAACTGTCCAGCAGAACCTTTCTTAGCTTTAGATTGTAAGCTGACTCCGATGCGTACGCGTGGATCTGACTTAAGATATATGGATGAACTTACAGTTGCTTTGGGTTTTTGGTATTTTTTGCTTGATTCTTGAATTAAACTTGTTATAACACTGGCGAATACCACTGGTCCTTGCCCAAAGAGTATTGCAAAATTGACCCCTGCACCCGAATGTCTTCTAGGAATAGAAAATACCCATTGTCGAGAGTGTGGCTTAATATCTATTTTATCTTTTGAAGTTGATTTGTGTATGTTACTGGTGCGTGGGTAGTTTTGGGAGATGATTGTTGTTTTGCCTCGAACAAATTCACAGTCAGTGTTATTGCGGACATATACGTGGGTCCAGTTCCAGAAAGCAGCTTTTGCCGTAGGTGTAAGAAAAACTGTTGCGAGGAGAGCGAATAAAAGTTTCTTTTTCTTCATTTACAGTCCTTTTCTAAAATTTTTAATCAAAAGGTCTATCATTCTTTATTTTTGCATTTTCACATGGGCAAGCGCAATGGTTTGTCGCCTTTGTTCGAGCATTTTTGTTTTTCTGCGACATGTGCTTTTTGTATAAATGAAAGCCTGTAGGAAGCCCAACAGGCTAGGGATTCGAAATTAAGGTGAGATTTATGATTTTGGTCAGTACCGTGAGAGTTCTTTGATAAATTGTTCTGGTTTTACGTCGTATAGCTCACTTGCCCAGCGTGCAATAAGATCTCCAGATGCGGGATCTATAAGTAGAAATGTTGGAAATCCGACCACCTCATATTTTTTACACAGATTGTTGAATTTCTTTTCTGGGCAGCTATTACCGTCAATTTTTAAGTTGACAAAGGCATTGAGTGCGGTTCTGACCTTTTTGTTTGATAAAAGTGTGCGGTCAATAGCCTTACAGATTGAGCAAAACTGGCCTCCGATGTCGATAAAGAGGAGCTTTTTCTTTTGTTTAGCTACAGCAAGGGCTTTGTCCGGATCTTTTAGCCAAAATGTTTCAGAAACACGGGTATCTTTCCAAAAAATCGATTTGTAGGTCTGAAATGCAAGAAAAACAGCTAATATGGCGCATAAAATGCCAATAATGTTTTTTGTTGTTTTTACTCCGCTTGAATCGCTTGAAGTAATGCTATAGAAGTAAAAAATGCTTGCTGCAAGCATAAATAACGTTGCTAGAACAAATAAAATACTCATCGGTACAATTGCGCTTAAAAAATAAAAAACCATGCCGAACAGCATGAATCCAAATATTTTTTTTACCTCTACCATCCACATTCCCGCTCTAGGTAGGGCATTTAATGAGCTTGAGAAGGTACCAAGAATGAGAAGCGGTATCCCAAGACCAAATCCAAAAGCGAACAAAAGTACAAAGCCCAGTAATTTATTTCCAAGTGCTGTGACGATACTGAGGAGTAAAATTAGGCCAGGCGAAAGGCAGGGTGATGCGACTGTTCCGCTGGCAGCTCCAAACAAAAAGGTGGAAAACAAAGACTTTTTGAGTGACCCGGCGTTAGTTCCTGAGCGCATAAATTTTGGAGTATACATTTCATAAAATCCGAACATAGAAAGCCCAAGGTAGGCGAGCAAGGCTGAGAGAATGACAATGAAAATAGGGTTGGTCATTATGCTGCCAAAAACTTGTCCCGTAAATGCTGCAATAAGTCCAAGAATGGCAAATGTTGTTGCGATGCCACAGGTGTACAGCAAAGATTGTAAAAAGTTATAAGCGACGGATTTACTGCCTCGAGATTGTAAAATACCCATAGTTATTGGAATCATTGGATAGATGCATGGTGTCAAGCTCATCAAAAGGCCAAGTAGTAGTACAAGTAACAATCGAATCCAAAGACTTTCTGTTTTCGTTACCAAATCAGAAATGTAGGCGGACCAGCCTTTTATCTTTTTTTTAGATTTATCTGTTTTAACAATTGGAATCACTTCTTCTACCTTGTCTCCAGGTAAAGAAATGGTAGGTTTTGTTTTTGATGTTCCACCGTTTTTCAACAATAAAATTTCTTGTACGGTTTCCTTTTTTGAATGCAGGTAGTACGAAAGGTAAAGACGCGCGCCTTTGATTGTCTCAATAGGCTTATCTGAAAGAGTACTTAGCGAAATAACAAAATCTCCATCAAGTAGTTTTTTTGTATCTTTGAAGTCCGGTACGTACTGTTCAACTGTTGGACGGCTTATCTTCCAGTTTGAAAGTATGACATCAGGATGATCAACTGAAATGTTAATTGATTCTTCAAGTACAAAGTCCTTGGGGCGAACTTTAACACTAAGAGAAACCTTTCTACTTTTGCCATCAACATATTCACTAGAAAGTGTTGTTTTTGATTCAATATTTTCAGTTGATAAAAACAATGAAAAAGCCAAAAGACCAAGTAGATACAGCCTTTTTAACATCTATATCACCTTTCTGTTAAACTTTGCAATTTCGCATAACGTTTCGTACAATGATTATATCTTTCAGTTGATTCAGGACAAGCTCTTTGAGTAAAATTTCTTTTCTACGCTTTGATGAGCTTCGTCGGACACGGCAGTTTTTTTCAATGTGATTTGGATTAAAAGAGAAATATAAGTGGAGTGTTATACTTTTTTTGTGGGGCTGTAGCTCAGTTGGTAGAGCGCACGAATGGCATTCGTGAGGTCACCGGTTCGATCCCGGCCAGCTCCACCAGTCTCCGCTCCCGTGGAGCTACGCCTGGCAGGCCAGCTTTCTTCAGTCCGGCGTAGCCGTTAGGCGAAGACGGATTCAAGGAGGTAATTTAAATAATTAATAAAAAGTTAAATAGAAAGAGGCGGAGACTGTCCGCCGTAGTTTTTTAATAAAAAATTAATTTTCGGATAACTTCATTTTTTTCAGCAAAATGTTTTTCCCATAACTTTTTTACAAATAAAGCCTTGCCAGAAATATAAGCATTTATCAATTTTTTCAATAAAAGAACCTTACTCTTATCTTTCTTTTCCATTTCCTTAAGCCATAGGGTAACACCCTTTGAAATGTCTGGATCCTTTGAATATTTTTTACCAATGAGTTTGCCGATTTCATTATCGATATCTGCAAGCATTTTTTTTTCATCATGGAAATGATCTTGGCAGGCGTTTACCATGGCGTTATATATTTTTTTTGTGTTTCCTTTTGTGCTGGGGGAAAGTGGTATTTTCGAGAATTTTTTCATCACGGATCTGGAAACTTCGTTTTTAGGGATAATAATGGTAAGTTTTTTCTTGTTTTTTATTGTATTTTTGTCGATCATACCATGTGTTATTGCTGCAGGTCCGATGATTGATATCAAAAAAATGATAAATATTCTTTGCTTATTCATAAAGACCTTCCCTAAAAAAAGATTTGGTAAAAAATGGATGATACAGGGAAAATACAAATTAAATAGCCTATCTGTCAAGAAGTTGAAGTGTGGAAGCTTGTTCTTTATGTTGTTTTTAAAATTTTTATGTTGCCAGATTTTGCTTGTAGTTTAATTGTTGCTTCTCCGGTGCCAAGTGTGCCGTCAACTTCTTTTTTCAGTCGCGCCCATGTCTGTTTGTTTAGTTGGACTGTGTGCGGTTTAACAGTGATGTAGTGCTCCGAAGTTACTTTCCCGCGAGTTGTTTTTGCTTGCAGCTCAGCATTTACCTTTTTGGGAAGTGTGAGTGTGATATTGCCTGACTGTGTGCTGAGTGCGACGGTATCAAGAGCAGGAATGTCAGAGCATGTGGTGTAAATAGCACCACTTTTTGTTTTTGCAACTACATTTCGTGATGCTTTGTCGATAGTGATATTTCCGCTGACTGTTGTAGCACGAATATTTCCAGTTGCTTTGTTGATTGTTATTGATCCTCGGTTGGTTGCGGCAACAATATTTCCCTTTGTATCGGAAATGTTGATGTCGCCGTTGTCTGTTTTTGCTTTCACTGTTGCGTTTAATTTTTCAACAGATATAGAGCCCTTTGTTGTTGCTACACTTACTCGAATTTTTCGTGGAACAATTAATTCGTAGTTGATGGAGGCATTACACTTTTTATTTTGTCGTTTTGTGGAGACAACAATTCCTTTTTTTCTGGTGGCAATCTTGATGTCTACATTTTTAAGGTCTTCTTCTTTAGAGGCTTGCTTTGTTGCTTTTAATTGAATTGAGTTTTGATCCCATTCTTTGATGAAAATATCGCCGCTTATATTTTTTAGAGCGAGTGTTCCCTGATTTTCTAAGGCAAACTCTTTCTGTATAACCTGTTCGTGTGGTTTCTTAAAAAAGTATGATTTAATTGACTCAAAAGAAAATTTTGCGAGTGAACACTGGCAAAAAAATGAATTAATAAGTAAGATTTTGCATACGAGGTGGGACGATCTCATAGTCATTTCCTCCGTTCGTTGGGATGGTCATCAACTATTTTTTTTGTGTGAAAGTTTTATGAAGTCTACAAAAATTGCTCCAGGAATTATCAAAACTATTCAAGCAGTTCTTAGATCTTACCCGGAAGTTACAAGCATTGTCCAGAGTATTGATGCACGTGGTGGTCGAGCGTTTCTTGTTGGGGGAGCGGTCAGAGATCTTTTGATTGAACGGACGGTAAAAGATTTGGATATCGAGGTGCATGGATTTTTACCGAATGATTTTGAAAATCTGCTTAAAGAACATGGTGTGGTTAGTCTGGTTGGAAAAGCCTACGGAGTTTTTCGATTGCACGGAGTTAATGTTGATTGGTCGATGCCACGAATTGACGAGTCGGGGCGAAAACCTGATGTGAAAATAGACCCCAATATGGAAATTGAACAGGCGTTTAAGCGAAGGGATTTGACCATTAATGCTATGGGGATCGACCTTGTTTCGTTTGAGTTGATTGATCCGTTTGGCGGCTTGGAGGATTTGCGAAACAGAGTTCTTCGCACGCCAGACGCTAAACTTTTTGTGGAGGATCCACTTCGTCTTTTTAGAGTAATGCAGTTTGTTGGTCGTTTTGAGATGAGTCCCGATAATCAGTTGAACGATCTTTGTTCAAGGATGGATATTTCAGGTATTTCAGTTGAACGTATCGAGATTGAATTTGAAAAACTTTTGCTTAAGTCACGAAATCCATCTCGTGGAATAAAGTGGTTGCGTCATATTGGTCGATTGTCCGAAATTCTTCCAGAGCTTGCAGCTATTATTGATATCCCGCAAGACCCTGTGAAGCATCCTGAAGGCGAAGTATTTGAGCACACCATGCAGGCTGTTGATGCGGCAGCGCGGTTTGAGTATAAAGATGAAAATGAAAAGTTGATTGTTATGTTCGCTGTGTTGTGTCACGATCTTGGCAAGGTTTCTACAACAGAGAAAGTTGGTGGTGTCTGGAAAAGTCTTGGGCACTCGAAAGAAGGATTTGCTCTTTCAAAGGCGATGCTGAGAAGAATTTCTAAAAAAATAGAGCTTCGTGATGCTGTCGCAAAATTAGTACGGTATCACATGGCACCATTTCAGTTTGTGAGTTCCCATGCGGGACAATCTGCGTACAAACGTCTTGCAAAAAAGCTTGCACCAAATGCCACTATTGTCATGTTGGCGAAAGTTGCTTTTGCTGACAAGCAGGGAAGAAATCCGGTTAAGGGTAAACCGCTTGTAAAGAAATTTCCTGTGATTGACAAATTTTTAATGCTTGCTCAAAAGGCAAAGGTTCAAGAAAGACCGGAGCATCCGGTGCTTCAGGGGAGAGATCTTCTTGATGTTATTAAACCTGGCCCAGCAATGGGAGAGGTGCTCAAAAAGGCGTATGAAATTCAAATTCAAGAAGGAATAAAGGACAAGGCTGAATTGCGGCGACGTGCTTTAACGGATGTGCAAGAGAAATGAAATTTAAAAGAGGTGATACAAAATGAAAATTTTTATGGGTAATTCGATGTGGCATTTGATTGTGCAGGCTGACTTTATAACAAAGCTTATTCTTTTGCTATTGCTTGGAATATCAATTGTATGTTGGGCAATCTTTTTTTATAAACTTATCTTGTTGAGAATAAAAAAGCGGCAGATGGTGGCAGCTCGTAAAGATATGAAAAATGTTACACAATTTGAACAACTTTTAGAGATTGCGTCAAAATATGCCGGGACTATGCCAGGTTATTTTTTGGCTAGAAACTTGAACTTTTTAAAATCGATTCTGCTTTCTCCTGAAGGTGAAGCTAAAAAGGGGTTAAGTTTGTCTGAATTGGAACTTGTTCAACAGCACGTTGACCAGACGGTAGAAGATGTGTTACATGCAGAGGAATCGTACATGTCATTTCTTTCAACAACTTCGGCTGTTGCTCCGTTGATCGGTCTTTTTGGCACTGTATGGGGTTTAATTCATGCATTTGTCAGAATTAGCGAACGACAAAGTGCTGACATTGCGACTGTTGCTCCCGGAATCGCTGAAGCGCTTGTTACAACGTTAACAGGTCTTGTTGTTGCTATTCCTGCTTATGTTATGTTTAGCTACTGTTCTTCCCAGATACGAAAACTTGATCGGCATTTTATTAGATTGTCAGACCAGTTCATGGTTCTTGTGCAACGATTAATGAGTAAGTAGGGGGTATTATGGCGCGAAGAATGCGTAGAAAAAGATCTCGGCTGGAACGGGCAGAATTAACCTTAACTCCAATGATCGATACAGCGTTGACGCTATTGATTATTTTTATGATAACTGCGCCCATGATGCGCAATGCGATAAAAGTGACGCTGCCGGATGGAAAGTCGCAAGAAGCTGGTAAAGAAAAGCAGGAGCTCATTGTCTATATTAATGCAAAAGAGCAGATTTTTTTTGATGATAAACAAATATCTATCGAAAATCTTATTCCTACCGTCAAGCAAAAGGTAGGAGGCAATAAACAAAAGACTGTATTTGTTCGTGCAGATAAAAATGTTCAGTATGGAAAGGTAATAAAAGTCGTTGACCAAATTAAAGTTGTAGGGGGTGTGGATTATGTTGCATTGGCAACGCAAAATCCTTCGAACGTCTAGGCGACTTTTATTTTGGGCGAAGTTGCTACTTTTTTCTTTTGTATCGCATAGTCTTTTTTTGTTTTTTGTCCTTTTTTTGTATAAAGGGAATTTTTTTTCATACGATGTAACAGTGAGTACAAAATTTTTGAGTGCTGGCGCTCCCGTTGTGTTTATGCCATTTGCAAAAAGAGTGCATAAACAAGCAGTTACAAAAAATCTGCAATCGGCCGGTGCAAGTAGTTTGAAAAAAAAGAAAAGTAAATCAACAACACTCACTTCGTTTTCAAAACCAAAAAAGAAGCATGTTGCGCAAAAATCAAAACCGAAAAAAATTCAGAAGCAGAAACCAAAACCAAAGAAAAAAATAGTTGCTCAAAAGAAAAAAGCGCAAAAAATCGTGCAAAAAAAACAATCGAAAAAGAAAATAGCAAGGTCTATTAAAAAAAAGTCAAAAAATGTTGTTGCAAAAAACAAAAAAATCGTAGAAGAAAAACAAAAGCCAATTTACGTGGGACAGGTTGAAATGGAAGCTTTTCGAATGCAGGATGAAATGCAGAGAGAGGTTGTTCGATATTGGTCTCCTCCTGTTGGTTTATCAAAAGATCTGGTTTGTGTTCTCAAGGTTCTTGTTGACTGGAGTGGCAGGGTGACAAAAACATCAGTTGCGCAATCTTCTGGAGTTTTAATGTACGATATTAGTGCGCGAACTGCAGTTTCTCGAATGCAATTACAGCAGTGGGCCCACGGAAAAGAGTTTAGTATAACTTTCAAGCAGTGAGTGAAAGTAATAATGATATACAAAAGACAAGTAATTTTTTCTGGACTATTTTTTCTAACAACATACTTTTTTTCTCTTTTTTCTGTAGATATTCAGGTAGAAGCGGTTAAACATGCACGAGTGAAGCTACTTGTTTGTATGGTTGGAAAAAAAAATAAAGATCTTCAAGTTGTTGCACAACAAATTGCACGTAATCTAGCATTTTCTCGGCAGTTTTCTGTTGAGGTTGAATATTTGACAAGGTTGCGAAAAAATCAAGACGTAAAAACATTTTTTGATCGTGGTTTTCCTCTTGTCCTTTTTTTAAATCAAGAGAAGAGATCTGTGTATGAATGGCGTTTGTATGACGCTGAGTGTGCATCAATGATTGCAGGCAAAAAGTACAGAAAAAGGGGAAGAGATGTTCGGGAATGGGCGCATCATATTACTGATTCAGCTTGGCCTGTACTGACTGGTAAGGCAGGTTTTTTTAGTACCAAGATAGCTTATTGCAAAGAGGTGAGGCGACCAGGGAAAAAACCGTTCAAACACATTTATGTTGCTGATTATGATGGAAGTAATGAAAAACTTTTAGTTTCAACACCAACGGTTAACGTTGCTCCTTGTTGGAACAGAGATTCAAGCAATCCATTATTGTTTTATTCCGAACATACAAATCAAAATGTACGGCTTGTTTCTGTTGATATGAAAGGGCGTCGAAGAGTAGTTTCTAACTTTGATGGTATCAATATGCTTCCAGCATTTTCCCCCGATGGAAAGCAAGTTGTTTTTTGTGCTTCTCGCGGTGGAGGGACCTGCCAACTATACTATTTTGCCAAAGGAGTGTTTAAAAAGCTTACTTTTAACTCGGGTAACAATATCGCTCCAACATTTTCTCAAGATGGTAAAACACTATTTTTTTGTTCTGATTTTGAAACGAAAGGACCTCAGATTTATAGCTACAGTTTTGAAACTGAAAAACAAAAGCGGATAACGAATGGAGGATATTGTGTATCACCTAGTTGCTCGCCCGGCAATAATGCGCTGGCCTATGCTAAAATGGTTCGAGGCGTTATGCAGATTTTTCTGTATGACCTGAATACAAAAAAACATCGGCAGGTGACATTTAATGCTGGAAATAAGGAAGAGTGCTCGTGGTCTCCTTGTGGAAACTATCTTATGTTTGCAGTTGAAACATCGAAAGAAAGCAGGCTCGCTCTTCTTAATTTAATCAGTGAAGATTGTCAGTTCGTCACGTCCAGAGGTGCTATCTGTTGTTATCCGGCCTGGTCATGCCCCTATAGAAACTTTTGGGGGGCATAGGGTGCGAATATAAGTACCTCTTGCATTTTTTGCGAGACAATATATTCTATTAGAAAAGGTTTTTGGTGGTGAAAGGGTAAAAACGGAATAATCGGGCTGGCGTTCGAGTTTTTACCGTAAAATTGGTATAATAAGAGAAGTTTTATAAAAAAAATCAGCAGGGACAATATGAAAAAAAAAATGAAAAAAAAGCTTTCTTTTAAGGGTGGGCCTCGTAATATTTTGATTGCCATGTTTGTGTTTTTGGCTTGTATATTGTTACTTTCAAAACTTAATGATTATACACGTCATGTCGAGCGTATTAACTACTCAACGTTTTTAAAGCGTACCGAGCGTGGAGATGTTAAGTCTGTTTTTGTCTCAGGGCAAGATGTTTCTGGTGTATTTAAGAATGGAACAAAGTTTGAAACGGTGATTCCGTATACGCCGAAAAATTGGGATATGCTCACTAAGTACAACGTGGATGTTTCCATTGCGAGTCAATCAAGTGGTATTAACTTTTGGTATTTACTTCCGTTCATTTCACTTATTTTAACCATTTTTATTGTTTGGTATATGATTCGTCAGGCTCGTGGTGGTTCAGGCGGTGGTAGCGGGACTGGAAGTAATATTTTTTCTATGGGCAGAAGTAAAGCAAAAATGTTTTTGCCCTCAAGCATTAAAGAAAATTTTGATTCTGTAGCAGGAGCTGCTGAAGCAAAAGAAGAGTTAAAAGATGTGGTGGATTTTCTTAAAAGTCCAGCGAAATTCAAAAGACTTGGAGCTAAAATAACTAGAGGTGTGCTTTTAGTTGGTGAGCCGGGTAACGGTAAAACGTTGCTAGCTAAGGCGGTAGCTGGAGAAGCAAATTGTCCATTTTTTAGTATTAGTGGCTCTGATTTTATTGAAGTTTTTGTTGGTGTTGGTGCGGCTCGAGTTCGCGATTTGTTTAAACAAGCTCGTAGACATGCTCCGAGCATTATTTTTATTGACGAAATTGATGCTGTAGGACGTCATCGAGGAAGTGGACTAGGTGGTGGTCATGATGAGCGTGAGCAAACGTTGAATCAGTTGTTGACCGAGATGGATGGTTTCCAGACAGGTTCTGATTCTGTGATTGTGATGGCGGCGACCAATAGGCCAGATGTTCTTGATACTGCGTTGCTCAGACCAGGACGTTTTGATCGACGTGTACATGTTCCCTTTCCGGATCTTGTCAGCAGAGAACAGATTCTCAAGGTACATGCAAAAGAGATTAAAATAGATCCAAGCCTTGATCTTGGTAAGGTTGCGCGTGGAACTCCCGGATTTTCTGGTGCGGATCTTGCCAATTTGGTTAACGAAGCTGCACTTAATGCATCCAAAAAAAGGTCACAAAAAATGGTGACGATGCTCGACTTTGAAGAGGCTCGTGACAAGGTCATGCTTGGAAAAGAGATCAAGACGATGGTCAGGACACCAGAAGAATTAAAAATAACGGCATATCACGAAGCCGGTCATGCATTGATTCACTTGTTGATGCCAAAGGTAAGTGATCCTCTTCATAAGGTAACAATTGTTCCTCGAGGTAGAGCTCTTGGTGTTACTCACTCGTTGCCTGAGCGGGAAAAGTATATTAAAACAAAAGAAGAGTTGATAGCTTCGGTGATGATTGCACTTGGTGGTCGAGCCGCAGAAGAGTTGATTTTTAATCAAAAAACAACCGGTGCTTATTCTGATTTTAATGCGGCAACACATATGGTTCGTGCAATGGTTTGTGATTATGGCATGTCGGATCTCGGTACTGCTGTGTACAGTCAATCTCGCGGTGATTTTGTTTATTCACAAAAAACTGCCGAATTAATTGATAAAGAAGTACAAAAAATCCTTGATAAATGTTACAAAGAAACACTTGAGAAATTAGAAAGCAACAAAGATAAACTTGAAAAACTTGCACAGGAGCTTTTGGACAAAGAGACCTTGTATGCGGGCGATATTTATAAATTGCTTGACGTAGAACCAAGAGAAGATCACAAGTTGGTCTAAAAACGAAAGAACGGACGTGTTTGAAGATATCAAACTGTGTTCTCGAGTTGAATCGATTGTAAGAGAGGTAGGCAAGTTGCAACTTTCTTATTTTACGGAAGCTCGATCGCTCGATAGGCAAGAAAAGGATGGCGCGGGATTTTTTACGCAAGTTGATATCGAAAGTGAACAGTTTTTAATAAAAAATCTGTCTACGGTTATTCCGGGGGCAGCTTTTTTTGCTGAAGAGTCTGGCGTCACTGGCAACGGTGATTATCGATGGGTGATTGATCCTCTTGATGGCACCATTAATTTTGCTCATGGATTACCCCATTTTTGTGTTTCAGTTGCTCTGACGTATAAAGATGAGTTGATATTTGGCATGATTTACCAGCCTGTGCTGGATGAACTGTTTTGGGCTCAAAAAGGAAAAGGGGCCTGGCTTAATGGTGACAGAATTAGTGTGACCGAGCCGGAACAGTTTGATAAAAGTTTGCTGGTGATCGGTTTGCCGTATGAGGCAAAACGGGACTACAAGGCGTATTTACAGAAAATAATCGCTGTAGTACCAAAGGCTTACACCTTTAGGTATCTGGGAGCTGCCGCGCTTGATCTTGCTTATGTTGCCTGTGGCCGATTTGACGGCATTTTTTTTGCTGGTTTGGAATGGTGGGATTTTGCGGCAGGTGATTTGCTCATCAGTGAGGCCGGCGGGCGGGTGACCGATTTTCGGGGGAATGCGATACATTCTGGTTCAGAATCGCTTGTAGCAGGTGGTAAACAAGTATACAGCAGACTTTTTGAATTGATAGAATCAGAAGGTTCCTAGATTTGAAAAAACCTTTTTTTTCAGGTAGAATAAAGCTTAGTTACAAGCATTGTTACGCAATTTTTGAATAAAGGATTTTAAGGCGATGGCAAGGATCTGTGCAATTTGCGCAAAGCGGCCGCGATCGGCAAATAACGTCAGTCACGCGAAAAATAGGACAAAACGTTGGTTGTACCCGAATGTTCACAAGATGCGCTTCACCATTACCGGTGATGCATCTGGAAAGGTAAAACATGCCTGTGTGTGCACTAAATGTGTGAAGGCTGGTAAAATAAAGAAAGTACTGTAATTTATCGGGGTTAATCAATCATGGCAAATATTAAGTCTGCGAAAAAAAGAGCGAGACAGGAGATCAAGCGACGTGAAAAAAATCTTAGCCGAAAAACATCTGTGAAAACTGCAATTAGAAAAGTAGAGGTTGCGATTATTGCGGGAGAACCAAAAGAGAAGGCGCAGGAACTTCTTAGGGCTGCCGAGGCTCAACTTGCACGTGCCAAAGGTAAGGGTGTTTTGCATTCTAATACAGTGGCTCGCAAAATCAGCAACTTGGCAAAAAAGGTTGCAGCGGTCTACAGGACAAAATAAAAAATTTTTTACTTGATTTAAAAAAGGGAGCTGAATTTTTAAAATTCAGCTCCCTTTTTAATTAAAAAGAGCTTTCTATTGTCTATCAATATACTGTTTATAAAGAATAAGAAAACGCCGTGCTATTGTGGTTGATACTCGTGATGTTCCTGCATGTTCAACTAAGACAACCATGGTTAGTGGACGACCATTTTTGTACTGAAAGTGTGCAACAAGCCAGCCGTGTTCACGATAGACTCTTCCTTTGTGCCGTTTGTGCAGTGCGCTTGTTTGGGCAGTACTTGTTTTTGCGTACACTTCTATGTCTTTAACTACGCTAATTCTTTTGCCCGTTCCTTGTGTTACCACTTTTTTCATGGATTGTTTTAAAAAGTCGAGAGTTTCGGGTTTGATTTTTAATGGTGTTTTTACGATGGGCTCACTTTCTAAAATTCTTGGAGATACAAGGTAACCAGAAAAGATAGATGCTGTCATACGTGCAATTTGAATCGGTGTTGCAAGCAGGAAACTTTGACCGAGAACTGCAGAAAGGGTTTCTCCTTGCCACCAACGCTCTCCTTTTGTTTTAAGCTTCCACTCGCTTGTTGGAACAAGTCCCTGTTTTTCTTGAAAAATGATGTTTGTTTTATGTCCAAGGCCAAATCGATGCGCATAGTTGGCAAGAGTGTCAATAGAGATTTTTGTTCCAATATCATAAAAAAGAGGGTTGCATGATTGTTCCAGTGCCTCGCTAACGGTCAGTTTTCCGTGGCCATGTTGTTCATGGCAGTGATATCGGCGACCTGCAAAGGTGATATATCCTTTACAATCCCAAATTGTTTCTGGGGTGATGATATTTTGTTCAAGCGCAGCGCTTGTTGTTACCAGTTTGAAAATGGATCCTGGTGGATAGCTAGCATTGAATGCTCGATTTAAAAATGGTTGCTCGTTTTGCATGTTTTGCCAATCTTTGTGGGAGATTGGACTGAGAAAAATATTTGGATCAAAATCAGGCCGTGAGGTGAGTGCTATGATTGCGCCGTTTTGACTATCCATTATTATGCATGCACCGGTTTGATTTTGAGGGAAAACCGATTCAGCTATTTTTTGAATTTCCAAGTCCAGTGTTGTTTTTATGGTCTGCCCGGTGAGGGCTCTGTCGATAGTGGTTGAATCAAGTTGTCTTCCAACGGAGTTGATGGTAGAGAGGATCGTACCATGTTTTCCTTTGAGTTGATTATCAAATAGTGATTCAAGTCCAGTTTTGCCAGTGACATCAAATTTTATTCTTCCAAGATAACCAAGAATATGGCTTGCCCAAGATGTATGTGGGTAGAATCGTTTGAATGTGGTTTCTATTACAACGTTGTGTTTTGAAAAATGCTCTTCTACTTGGCTCAGCTGCTCAAAATTAATATCGGAAGCGATGAGTGTTTTTTTATAGTGTTTTTCTGCTTGCTCAATTTGCCGAAATAGTTTTTCATTTTTTATAAGATTTTTACCAAGTATATTTTCCAGTTCTTTTAATTTTTCTTTTTGGTTTTTATTAAGTTTGTGGTTGCCGCTTCCTTTCCAGTGGATATTGTGAATAGGTCTATTGGTTGCAAGAAGTTTTCCATTGGTATCAACAATGTTTCCTCGTTTTGAGTATATCGTTTCGACACGCAAAAAATTGTTGGTACTTTTTTTAAAAAAAAGAGTTCCGAGATGGATTTGTAGCTGTACTAGTCGTATAAAAAGTATAAAAAATGAGAAACTTATAAAAATAATGATAGTGTTTATTTTTCGTACTGAGATGTTTAGCAAACTGTTCATCTATTTTTCTTTTTTGTCTTTGAGTAGCTTGTTGAGTGGATGAGCTGAGTTACAGGTTTTGCTTAGTTGATCAAGCGAGACATGTGTGTATTTTTCTGTACTAGACAGTGTTTTATGTCCCAATAGTTCTTGTACGATTCGCAGATCGACGCCACTATTAAGCATGTGGGTGGCAAAAGAGTGCCGTATTTTGTGTGGGGTGATATTTCTTCCTATTTTCAAAAATTTTCTAAACATTTCAATAATTCTTTGTACGGATCTACTTGTTAATGGTTCGCTTCGATAGTTTAAAAAAAGTGCGTCTTGCTGGCTTTTTGTAATGTTGCGTTCTTTTTTTATATATTCCAAAACGCGCTCTTTTGCTTTTTTTCCAAACAGAACAATTCGCTCGGATCGTCCCTTACCAAAAATTCGAATAGTTTTGTTTCCAAAATCTATATCATTCATAGTAATGCCCACAAGCTCAGAGCATCTTACACCCGTTGCATACAAAAGTTCAAAAATCGCTTTGTCTCGATAAGGGCGCTTGCTTGGCAAATCTTCTGGATTAACGTCATCAAGAATGTGGGTTATCTCTTCAATGCTTAAATAAATGGGAAGTTTTTTATCAAGACGGGGGCGGGTTAACTGTAGAGAGAGTTCAATTCCCTGTGTGCGTAAAAATTTTTCAAAAGAGGTAAAGCAGGAAAATTTGCGAGCAATAGAAGTTTTGTCGATTTTTTTATAAAAGAGACTTACCAGATAACGTTCAATGATTTGGCGTAGAGAGAGATTTTTTTTTTCTTCTTTACTTAAACTGTCCCAAAATATAACAAACTGATTGAGGTCTCCTGCATAAGATCGTTGTGTGTTATGTGCAAGATTGCGTTCCACTTTTATATAGGCTAAAAATTCATCTTTTTTTTCCTGAAATTCCTTAAGTTGCATTGTTTCTCCTTTTTGCCATTACTATTCTTTTGAAGCTCCTATGGTATAAGATTATACTCTTTGCACCTGCGATTTACCGAAGAGCGGTTGACTCCTAGAAATATCGCTATTTTATTTTGGTTTTTAAATTTTTTCCACAATATTGCCATAATACGTGGATCTTTAAGAGCGTGTCGACCTAACTGTGCTGCTTCAACAAGGTTAGGGTCGGAAGTACTATATGCCATCTTAAAAGAATAATCTTCTTGGTCGTCAATAGGTTCGGTTTTAGATTTTTTAACTAGGGCTTGTCTTATTTTCTTTCTGAGTTCATGCAAACTTGCGCAATGATGATTGAATAATGATTTTTTTTCTCTCTCAGAAAACCCTAGAAGATTATTGAATGTATTGTCATTTACTATTTGTCTGCGTAGTTCTATTGCCAGTTGGTCAAATTCGTCTTCAGTGAGTGTGGGCAGTAGTGGCATGGTCAGTTTGTTTTTTTCAAGTGCTTCAAAAAGAGTTTTTGAAAATGTTTCTTTTTCTACTTGATCTCGAAGATCTTGATTGGTTGAGCAGATTATGCGAACGTTGCTTGGAATTCTGTTGTCACTTTTAATATTTCTATAAACACCATACTTAATATATTCAGCAAGATGTTCCTGTGCTTCTCTACTAAGCAGTTGTACATTTTGAATGAAAAGTGTTCCATTATTGTTTAATTTTTTTAAAATTGGAATCTTGGGTTGCGTGAGTCCCAGTAATGGATTTGCGCCAAAAAGGTGAATGGCTATTTCTTGCACATCTGATGATCTCTCAATATTTATAGTGTGTAGTACTTCCCGTAAGCTTGCGTGATGAATCAGTTCGACAATGCTTAATAAATCTGCGTTTGGGGCATCCAGAAGAACAGGTTTTTTACTGAGTGTGGTTTTTAGTAGTCCTATTTTAAAATTTAAAAGTTTTTCCCCGTTGCCCGGAATGAGCTGATTTATAATGTTTCCTTTTTTTGTTGTTTCTAGGCAAAGGAGAAGGTTCCAGTCTGAAGGATCTTGTAAAAGATCAATTTTTTTGTGAAGAAGGTCAGATATTTCCGGGTGATGTACAGCAATAATTACATTATTTTCTTTTGTGCTAGGGATTCCTGATATGACAAGCTTTTTATTCTCTTTGTTTGTAATAATGTTTGTTTGTGGTGATTTGTATTTCATGACCTGCAGAGCAATATTTTTTAATTTCTTTGTGGTTGAGACTCCTTTGTGTTTGTTCAGATCTATTTTTATTAAGTCATGAGCAGCTTGATTTCCTAGAAAAAAACGTCGATTTTTGTAAAAGATAATGCCAATTTCTTTTTCTTGTGATGTTCTTACAAATGATCTGATGTTTTCTTTGTAGAGATTAATTTCTTGGTGTTTAAAATAAACTTTCTCTTGCAGTTCTTTTCCTTGGTGCAAAAGAGTGTCAAAGTTTTTGTCATGAAGAAGATTGATAATATTTTTTAAATAGTAGACAAAGACGAGCATGTAGTCACGTTCCATTTCGCTGTAAAATTCTTTATTTTGGTTTGACTCTACTGGTCGAGCGTATCTATCAACGATAATATATGCAATCAGTTTATGACTATCCATGATTGGTATGAGAGCGTCGGCATTTAGTTTTTTAAGTAGTTCGAGGCATAAGGGCTGGTTTTTGCTATTGTTATAGAACTCATTGAAGGCCAATTCATCTGCAAACAAAACGGCATTATCGCGAAATATGGCCAGGCAAGAAGAATGTAATGTCAAAAATTTTTCCATGATCGTCTCATGGTGAGCTTCAGTTGTATGTGTGTTCGGTTTTATTGTTTCTTCTTTGATATATAAGTGGCTTTTGTGTATTGGTATGTTGAATGCTTGTTCAAAAAACCTCTTAGTGATGTGTCTGAGTTCTCTGGGGTTTGTTACGCTGCTAAAGCGATCAAGTACGTATCTAAAATTCTTGATGAAGTCAAAGTTTTTGCTCGATTCTACGTGAGTTTTAAGGTTTAAAAATCTGAGTCCAATCATTTTGCGAGAACAGTAAAAAATCGCATACACAAGAATAAGTGATGCGATTCCAGTACATGCATTTACATTGCCGATATAGCCTCTAAGAATGGAAAGTGGATATATGTGTGTTGCCTCCAAAAGTAAAAATGGAAAAATCATGCTCTTGATAAACACGCTAGTTTGGATTTTTAACAGACGGGGCAGCTTGGAAAAGCGTAGCTTGAGAGTTGTTATCAATACGCTCAGCGATAAAACAGGAAACAAACAGTATTGCAAAATACTTGTAATCAAGTGAGCTTCAACATTTCCAAAGCTACGAGGAGAATGGATGGCAAAGAAAGAGAGTGTTAAAAGCGCAACAAAGAAGATGCCGGTCATGGTAACAAGTATTTTCTGACGGGATCCCAAAAGACGATTTTTTTCTACAAGGGATTCAATAAAGAGCGCAAGAGCATGGTATTGAATTACAGTGGATGCCCATGCAATACGCAGCCAAAATATACAAAACGTGTAGTTTAGACTTGGTATGAACAGTTTGCGAATTATTTTAATTATCCAAGCAGAGTTTGAGAACATCGCGCTTACAAGAACAAGTATAAGCAAAACACAAGAGCGACGAATGTGCCAATTTTTGTTTGTTCGCATGTGTACAAAAAGATTGATCACAAAGTAAAATTTGACAGTAAACGAAAAAGTCATGATGGCAAGAAGAAAGGGGAATCCCCCTAGAAAGGACCATAAAGATTGTGAGATGTTTATAAGTATCTCGAAAATTTTTGTCATTTTTTGTTGCTTTTATAAGTGCCTATCGATATTATGAACGGCAAAAATCAACATTTCTGTGCGTTTGTTGATCAGATGGCAGGTGTCATTATAAAGGGGGAAGGGTAATCAAGTCGAGAAATGGATGTTGTATTTCGTAAAAATTGTTTAATCATCCTATTTTTGAGGGGGATTTGGCTATGAAAGAAAACATAAGGAAGTGTACTATGAAATATGCAGGTTTGTTTTCTATTGTTGCGTTGAAATTATCTGTTATTTTGGTTTGTTCGCTTGTTCTATTTCGTGATTTTCCGCCACTTACTATGTAACTTTGCTTTTTAAAACAGCATTATAAAAAAAAGATCCGCCGCCCTCTGCAAAGGGGCGGCGGTTTCTAAGGTATGAGGCTATATTCTTTGCACCTGCGATTTACCGAAGAGCGGTTGACACCCAAAAAGCTTGCAATTTTATTTTGATTTTTAAACTTGTTCCATAGCATGGTCATTATTTTTGGATCTTTGAGGGCGTGTTTGCCCAGTCGGGCTGCTTCAATAAGTTCTGGATCGGAAATATTATATGCCGGATCAAATTGTGTTTCCTCACAAATCTCATTTTTCTGAGTTTTTTTTGAAAGGAGTTGTTGAACTCTTATTTTAAGTTCTTGCAAACTTGTTGGCTTTGCGTTGGTAAGTTTTCTTTTTTCTTTGTCTGTAAGTTCAAACAGGTTTTTAAATGCTTCTGTTTTAATTGCCTGCTCACTAAATCCAGTGGCCAGATCCTTTAGTTCCTCTTCCGAGAGGGTGATGAGTGATGGCATAGTGAGCTGTGTTTTATTTAGTTCGTTAAATAGGTCTTTATTGAAAGTTCCTTCTTGTGTCATTTCTTGCAGGTTTTTGTTTGTTGAACAGATTATGCGAACATTGCTTGATTGTTTTTGATCACTTTTGAAAGTGCGATACATGCCATATCTAAGAAATTCTGCGAGATATTCTTGTGTCTCAAGGTCAAGATAATGAATGTTCTGAATAAATAATGTTCCTATACCATTCAGCTTTTCCAATAGGGGTTTTGCACTTTGTTTTTCTGCTAAACCAAAAATAGGGTTAATTCCAAACAGTTTGCTCGCAGTTTCAATTGATGATGTTTTGCTCTGAAGTTGAAGAATATGTAGTTTTCTACGCAAGCTTATGTGGTGCAAGAGTTCAACGGTTGGAATAAGGTCCTCTTGAGGCATATCCAACAAAATTGCTTTTTTGCTCAGGGCTATTTTTAATAGATCGATTTTGAAATTTAAAATGGTCTCGCTTGTTCCAGGTATTAATTGATCAATTAATTTACCAGATTTTGTTGTTTCAAGATAAAGCAGGTAGTCCCATTTGGTCGGGTCACTGAGTAGTTCAATTTTTTTCTTAAGAATGTCGGAAATTTCAGGATAATAAACGGTGATAATAACGTTGTTTTGTTCGATGTTTGGTATAGCGGAGACGACAAGTCTGTTTCCTTTCTCGTCCTGAGTAAAACTTGTTTGCTGCGATTTGTATTCCAGTGCCTGAACGGCGACCCTTTTGAGGACTTTGCTAATTGGATGTCCCTCGTGTGTGTTGATATTTACCTGGATCAACTCTTGAGCAGTTTGGTTTCCAAATGTAAATTTGCGGTTTTTGTAAAAAATAATTCCGATTTTTCTCTGTTTATTAGTGCGCATAAATGAGCGGATAGATTCTTTGTATTGATTTATTTTTTGGTGCTTGTCGTATAGTTCTTCATGCAGTTCTTTTTGTTGAGCAATGATGGTGTTTAGGTTTCTGTTATGAAGAAGGTGAATAATATTTCCAAGATAAGTCGCAAAAACGACCATTTGATCGCGGTCAACGTTGCTGTAAAATTCAGTATTTTTGTCCGCCTCCCGAGATCGTGCATATCGTTCGATAACAATGTATCCAACAAGTGTTTCTTTGTCGTAAACAGGAATAAAGATGTCCGCATTAATATTGATAAGGAAAGTTAATATTTTTTCTTGAATTTCGTTTTTTTCATAAAAATTGTTGAATGCCATCTCATCTGTTATGAAAATTTTCTGTTTTTTGAGTGCTACACCTACCTGACTGAGATTATTGTGTGCACTTATAAAGTTTTCTACCAATGAGGTTTCTGTGTTTATATTGTTTTTTTGTAGATGGTTCTGCGAATGTGTTTTGTCTATAGCGCGAATGTGCAGGTGAGTTCTACGAATGGGGATGCGAAATGCATCTTTGAAGAAGCTTTGAGTTATGTGATTGAGTTCACGCTCGTTTGTAACCAAACTAAATTGTTCAAGTACATTTTTAAAATCTTTCATGAAGTTAAAGCCCTTGGGCGAGCGTACATGCTCGTATAGATTAAGGAATCTCAGCCCCATAACCTTGCGCGCACTGTAGTAAATGGTACAGGTCAAAGCTATTGTAGAAATGCCAACTACGGAGTAAGTGTGGGTTAGTAAGGTTGGAATATAGTAAAAAGGGTAGCTTTGTATGAAATCTGCAATGACAGTTGGAAGTACAAGATAGCGTATGAGGACCTTTAGTTGCTTTCGAATAATTCTTGGTGTACGTGTAGATCGAAGTTTTAAAAGTGTAAGTGTTAAAGCTGTTAATATGAGGGGAATTGTTGTATAGAAAGTTGCGGCTTCCATCATTTTGAATTCTATTTGATGGCGAACCAAATTTTTTAAGTTTAAAAAGTTTAATACAATAAAAAATACAGCGAATCCTGCACTCACTATTAAGAATGGTATTTGATGGAGTTTAAGTTTGAATTTTTTGTCTGTTAAGACTTGTATAAATAGTGCCAAGGCCTGATATCTTATTACAAAAAATGCCCAGGCGATTCTGACAAGAAAAAGGGGGGGAATATTTGTCTTTATATAGAAGATTTTTTGTAAGAGACGAGCTATCCAAGCTACATCTTCTGCCATACCCCCAATTAATACTAGTAACAAAAGGGTTAGAGGGATTGATAATTTTGAGGTGCGCAATCCTCGAATGGCGAAAAGAATAAGCAATCCAGTTTTAAGTAAAAGGGAGACTGTGACAGCAAAGAGTAGAAAGGGGTGACTTCCTAAAAATGCCCAGATCGGTTTGACGAGTAATCCAAGTGCATCGAAAAAATTTATCATCATTTATTGATCTTAACTAAGTGAAACGTTATTATGGAACAAGCCTAAACTAAGGATTTTCGGGATATTTGTTTTAGTTGTAATTAAATAAAGCATAAGGAGGAAATATGTATTCTAAAGATATAGCATTTAAAATTTCTTCGTTATTTTTAGTTTTTCTTTTAGCTGTTACTCCTCCTTGGTAGGTGCAATCTAATTTAGTCTATCACAGGTAATTCTGCTCTACAAGCAGGATTGCGGCTCTTGAGGGGGAAAATGGAAAAGGGGGTTTTAGACACATCAAGAGGGGACAATATCACAGGGGCGTCTTTCAGGTTCATCTCTGTTTTGCGGGAGGCGACGGCTGGTATGGTCAAGCCGGCTGTTACTCAGATTATTGATGAGTATGGAAGAGAGCCATTTTTGATTTTGATTTCTTGTCTTCTTGGTCTGCGAACAAAAGATTCTGTCTCGTTGCCGATCTCTCGAAAATTGTTTGAGGGTGTGCGGACGCCGCAGAAGTTGTTGAATATATCAATCGACCGGCTGGAAAATATTATCCGACCGGTCGGTTTTTTTCGCCAGAAGGCACAAACATTGCACGATGTTTCACGAGAGCTGCTTGAGCGTTTTGGTGGGCAAGTGCCTGAAAATGAGCGGGATTTGCTTTCAATTAAGGGGATAGGAAGAAAAACTGCCAATCTTGTTCTTGGTGAGGCGTTTGGTGTGCCGGCAATATGTGTTGACACACATGTGCACAGAATTTCTAATCGTTTGGGTTTGGTAAACTCTAGGACGCCAGAGGAAACAGAGATTCAGCTAAAAAAGATTTTGAAGCCAGAGCATTGGATTGAGATTAATAGACTTCTTGTCATGTGGGGGCAAAATGTGTGCAGACCAATTTATCCGCTCTGTTGCCAGTGTGTTTTAAATATTTGGTGCCAAAAAGCAAAAGAGACCCATTGCGAACAATGAGATCTCTTTTGTGGTTGTTGGGTGGTAGGGGAGCCTGTTTGGATTATCTTCTTCTTCGGAGTTTCATATATCTTTCAAAAATTTTATTAAGTTTTTCATTTTCGTTAGAAACAAAGCATTTGTACGGTATAGTGCCGAACTTTTTTGTTTTAATGGTATAAGGAAAGTGATAAGGAAACTCCCCTTCGTAGCCAAGATCTTTTGGTGTGAGATATTTTTTGGGATCATTTATTTTTCCCATATTCGAACGTTGAAATAGGCTCATGCAGATAACTCGGCTGCTTTTTTTGAAGAATCCCAAGATTCCACCCGTTTTTTTGAGTTTGTAAAAATCTTTTGTTTTTCCTAATTTGACGGAAAAATCAGCCTTTGGGACAATATCGTTTTCATTTTTTGGTCGTACGCCAAGAATTCTTCCTTTTTTTTGCGCAAGTGGGAATTTCCAATATTCAGATTCATCATCGAACATTTTTGCTTTTAAAAAAGATGATTCACCGCCGTAGACCTGACGTTCATAACGCGACATCTCAACCATTTTTACGTCGTCTGCATTAAAAACGTATTCATCCATCATTATTTTTTTCGGATCATCCATATCTCGAGTTGCCATTATTTTTATTCCAATAGCTAAAATCAAAACGATAGGAATAAGCACGGCCAGTTGTTTTTTCTTCATTTACTCCCCCCTTTTTTCTTTTGGACAGGGTTTTCTTTCACACAAACAATTTTTACCTTTCCCCCATAGTCTAATTTTACAGATAGAATGCTTGTTAAATCAAGAAAATGGAAATTATTTCATTGCGCAAGAAAATGGCGACAGTGAAACCGACCCTTTTGGAGGAGGTTGGGGCTTATGTAAGGAGGAATTTTTTAGGAATCTTCAAGAAGAGCTTTTGCTTTCTTGATAAGTTGTTCTACTGTCAGACCGAACTCCTGTTTTCCTTCCCGTGGTCGGAGTGTAATGGTTTTGTTTTCCTGTTCCTTTGCTCCGATTACCAACATCCACGGAACCTGCTCCAATTGAGCAGTTTTTATTTTTGAAGAGATTTGCTCAGATGATTCATCAACAACAACTCTAAGATTATGCTCTTTTAATATTTTTTCCAGCTCATGAGCATACTTTTGTTGTTCGTCGGTGATGGTCAAGATTTTAATTTGTGTTGGTGCGAGCCAGAATGGAAATTTGCCTTTGTAGTGTTCAATTAAAATACCAAAAAAACGTTCAAGAGAGCCATAAAGAGCTCGATGAATCATAACTGGACGCTTACGCTTGCCGCCAGAGGCTACATAAGTTAAATCGAAATTTTCTGGCTGGAAAAAGTCAAGTTGGATTGTGCTGCACTGCCAATCTCTTCCCATTGAATCTTCAATAATGAAATCTATTTTTGGCCCATAAAATGCACCATCACCTTCATTAATTGTGTACTCAAGACCAGTTTTTTTCAGTGCAGATTCCAGAGCAGCTTCCGCTTTTTTCCAGAGTTCATCCGAACCCATGGCGTTTTCTGGTTTTGTAGAGAGAACAACTTTAACATTTGCAAAATCAAATCGTCGGAGTACTTCTTCGACGCTTTTGGTCAAATTAAGTATTTCTTGTTCAACTTGCTCGGGGGTGCAATAAATGTGCGCATCATCCTGTGTAAAGGCTCGAACTCGAAAGAGACCGTGAAGTACGCCGGACAGTTCGTGTCGGTGCACAAGGCCAAACTCAGAAAGTTTTAAAGGAAGTTCGCGGAATGAATGGGGGCGAGTTTTGTAAGTGAGAATTGAGCCAGGGCAGTTCATAGGTTTGACTGCGTAACTTTTATCTTCAATATTGGAAAAATACATATTTTCTTTGTAGTGATCGTAGTGGCCAGATCGTTTCCAAAGTTCATCGCTGAGCATAATCGGTGTTTGGATCTCTTGATATCCGTCTTCTTCCAGTTTTTTTCGCAAAAATGAAGTTAAAACATTCAGTATTTTTTTGCCGTTCGGATGGAAAAACGGAAATCCGACACCTTCTTCATGGAACGAAAATAGATCAAGTTGTTTGCCCAGTTTACGGTGATCATATTTTTGTGCTTCTTCAACACGTTTTTCGTAAATGCGAAGTTCTTTTGCTGTTGGAAAAACCACGCCGTTGATTCGCTGCAAGGCCTGATTTTTTTTGTCTGCTCGCCAGTAGGCTCCAGAAAGATTGGTCAGTTTAAAATGTTTCAAAAGGCCGGTCGATTTGACGTGGCCACCTTTGCAAAGATCATAAAAATCACCTTGTCTGGCGATGCCTACCGTATCTCCAGGTATACCATCGATCATTTCAAGTTTAAATGGATTGTCTTTGTAAAGTTCTCGTGCCTCTTTTTTGGAAATCTCTTCATGTGTTATTGCAAGATCTCGATCTGCAATTTCAGACATTTTTGTGGCAATTTTTTCAAGATCAGACTCTTTTAGGTTTTCTTCTGGAAGAAAGTCATAAAAAAAACCGTTTGCGGTTGGTGGTCCAAGTGTAAGTTTTGTTTTTGGGAACAGTTCCATGACTGCTTGAGCAAGCAGATGAGCTGCTGAGTGACGTAACATTTCCATTTTTTCGTCATTCTTTTTTTTATCCATGGGTTCCCTACTTGAAATTTCCTTACATCAGATTTACGAGTTTTTAAGTATACCAAGATGCGTGCAAAAATATAGTTTCACAGGTTGTGTGGACTCCCTGACTGTGGTACTATCGCACCAAACAAAAATATAGTTATTACTGGGAGTTGTAATTTGGCTGAAAGAATCTATCTACTCGATACTAATGTTTTAGTGTATGATCCACAATCTATTTATGCCTTTCAAGGAGCGCTTCTTGGAATACCGCTCATTGTTCTTGAAGAGCTTGATACGTTCAAAAAAGAGAATAGCGGTCGGGGGCGTAACGCTCGACAAGTAAACAGAATGCTTGATCGACTTCGTCAACTTGGCTCTTTGCGAGATGGTGTTGAACTGGAAAATGGTGGTCGTCTCAAGGTTATTTTTCCAGAAGGTGAACAGCCTACTCTGGCTGCGCTTGAAAGTTCTACGCCGGACAATGATATTTTGCATACCGCTCTTTCACTGAAAAACCTCGGGTTTAATGTGAAGTTTATTTCAAAGGATCTGAATGCTCGGGTAAAAGCGGATGTGTTTGGCATAGAGGCGGAAGACTATTTGAAGGGCAGAATCACTCGTGAAAAATTTTATCAGGGGTGGAAGTGTGTTCAGGTGCCGGCGGTGCAACTCAAGCGGGGGTTTCCAGAGATTTTAAATGAAATGGCGGAAGAAAAACAACTTGTTCGCAATGAGTTTGTTCTTGTTGAGAGCAATCACAATCCCTTTAACAATAAGCTTTTTCGATTTGTTGGAGCAAAAAAGTTTCTCGAAGTAAAAGATCCTGTTTTCGCCTGGCCATTGCAGGCGCGTAATCCGCAGCAGTTGATGGCGCTCGATCTTCTTTTAGATCGGTCTGTTGAGTTGGTAACTTTGTTTGGTCCTGCAGGTACGGGCAAAACATTTTTAGCGTTGCTTGCAGGTTTGCATCAGACGTTGACGCAAGATGAATATAGAAAGATGCTGATCTCTCGCCCAGTTGTTCCTTTGGGAAAAGATATCGGTTATTTGCCTGGAGATATCCAGGAAAAGCTGCACAGTTGGATGTTGCCGATTTATGACAACATAGAGTTTATTGTGCATCATGCGAGTGTAGGAAGACACATTCAGCGAGTTCAGTTAGAACTGGACGGCAAACGAGAGAAGCGTCACGAAAAAGAACGGCGAGGCAAAGGGGCAAAAGTGCGCAAGCACGACAAAAAAAGAAGAGACCATCTTCCGGGTGGACTTTCTCATGTTGACGAACTTGTTCGGCGTGGAAAATTGAGCCTAGAAGCAATCACATACATGCGAGGCAGGTCTATTCCCTATCAATTTATTTTAATTGATGAGGTTCAGAATTTGACGCCTCATGAAGTGAAAACGCTTATCACTAGAGTGGGTGAAGGGAGTAAAATTGTGCTAGCAGGAGATCCATACCAGATCGATTCCCCTTATCTTGATTTTAGTAGCAACGGTCTTGTGGTGGCGAGTGAACGGTTCAAAGGGGAACCTATTTTTGGCTCAGTCTACTTGGAGAGCAGTGAACGAAGCGAATTAAGTGAGCTTGCAACGAAGTTGCTTTGAGGCTCATTTTCTTCTTCTTCTTCTTCAAGCAATACGCCGTCCAAGCAGCTTTGCATAAATGAGCTCATTTCAAATTTGCTCATATTTCCATGCATAGAGCGAAAAACGGAAACCATTTTTTTCATTTGTCGTTTTAGTTTAATAAGTCTAATTTTGCTCCATGCTGGATACATTACCAATTCGTAGGTAAATGGATCAAAGCAAAAGAAATCTATTACTAGGTTTGTGTTTTTATTTGATTTACAGAATTTTTTTATTGATTCAATTGCTATCATGGCCATATCGGGCAAATCGAAAAAAGATCTTTTAAAGTTTCCTGCGCTTAAAAAAGGGATCGATATAGATCCCGTTCCAGAAATAACCGCTTTTTTTAGGATGTTTTCATAACATTTTTCAAGGAGCTCTTTTCCTTTTTCATCGAAAGGGATGCTACTTTGCATTGGGTTATGTTTATTAAAATTCGGTGGAATAACATGATATATTTTTTTGAATTTTTCAAGTCCACAAGGATCTGTTTCAACAACATCGGCTATATCAATATTGTCTTTATTCTTTGTTTCACAAATTTCTTTAAGAAGTTTTCCGTTTTCTTGTGATCTTCTAAAGATTTGGCCACAAAGACCTCCTCCTCTTTTTAACTGAATATTTGCTGAATTTACAATAACATCGGTATCATTTTCTATAATATTTCCAAGTTTAATGTTTATGGTAAAACCATTAATAAGAATAGTTTCGTGCTGTGCATTTACATTGGCAAAGATTGGCAACAAACAAAACAATAGAGACAAAATTTTTTTATTCATATGTTGTTCAACCTCGTTTTTATTTTTTTAACACTATTTATAATTCTACAAAGAGGCAATAAGCTCTCTATGTTGAAGTAGATTGTCCCTAAAGGGTTTGTACAGTTTTTTGCCTTTAATAGATTTGTTTTTATCAATAGCTTGTAAAAGTTCTTTTTTTGTTATCCATAGGAATGATTCTTTTTCAGAGTAGCATCGATAAATATAACGGTTACTTTTGTTCTTGAGCCTTTCAAGTGTGCTGTAAAAAAGTTTTATTGTTTTTTCCATTCCGTCTAAACGCCGTACTGATTGAGTAGCATCAAAAATATATGTTGCATATTCACAGTCAAAAAAATGCTTTCTAAGACACATTTTTTCGTTTAGTTTTTGTTTAAGTAATGGTATTGCGTCATATTTCTGACGGTATGGTTTTTTATGGTGTCCGGTGAAAATTCCCATTGTTTCTTCGTGTCCTTCTTTTGCTGCATCATCAATGTTTGCTTCGCCTTTTCCTCCAAAATCAGTCCACACCCCCAGACGATGCCTATCTTCACTTACAAGAAAAAAGATTTGATTTTTTTCTTTTACAAATGGAAGAATCCCCGCGCCATCAGCTTTTATGTTTAAAGTTTGTGCGCACAGTACAAAAATAGGTATTAATAAATGTGAAAGCTTGTTTTTGTTAAACATTTTTACGCAGATCACTATCAAGTTCTCCAAAAATTTCATCGCGAAGTTTTTCATATTCTTCATATTCTTTCTTTTTTGGCGTATTAAAATTATAAATTCTCGGGCCATTTTGTGGATCAAGGGCACAATCATGGGTTAGAATGCAGCAAAACTCTAGACCATCACTATCGGGACTTGTACAGTAGTAATCTGTTGAAACACGAAGGTTTTCATCTGTGCTCTCAAGGGAATCAATAATTTTTTTTGTGTTTTTACATGACCGTCCGTTAATATAAGCGGGTTTGATATTACCGTTCCAATCTGCGCAAATAACGGTTTTTTCCAGATGCTCAGGAGAGAAAGACAGCAGCAACATATTTCCGTACGTTTTTGCCTTTTGATGTAGAATTTTCAGTCTATCGAATTTTTTTTTGTATTTTTTATAGAACCTAGATAGACCAAGTTCATCAAATAATTTTCTCACAGATATATATCTTTGATCTCGTGAGCGATCATAATTTTGTGTGAAATAATAGAAGGAAGAGGCATGCCGACGTTTGGAGTTTCCAAATAACGCGTAGTTCATAAAAAGTCTTGATGCCGGAACATAATTTTCAGTTTCTCTTTCATCTCTCCTTGAGTAATTGTCTTCTGCACGAAGAGCGCTTATTCTCCTTCTCTCTTCAGATGAAAAGCTGCGTCCATTTTTGTCTATAAAACGGAGAAATTGAAAGTCGTCACCAACTTTTTCATCGTATTTCAATTCCCATAACTTCTTGAAAATTTCTGATGCAAAGTGCCACTTCCAGCGTTGGCCGTGAAAAAACACGTAGCGTTTTTTGTTTACCTTTTCGTCTTTTTCTTTTTGGTGGATTTTTAAGAGGACTTTTTCTAGCTTTCTGTCGTCTATATCTTCGTCTATGTAGTCACTATATTTTGCTAGGTGCCACTCAGTTTGTGTTTGTTTGATTACTGTAACAGTTATATTTGGAAAATATTTTTTTAAAACCAATATGTTTCCAAATTTAAAAAAGTGCTCAAAAAACGATTGAAAGATGCTGTTTGTTTTTGTAAAGTTTTGGACCCTTTCCTCTGATTCTTGAGGGTAGGTGCTAGCGATCCACTTTATTAGCTTCAAAAGTGTATTTTTACGAACCTTGTCCATCTTTTGTAATGCGGACTCAAAAAGGTCAAGTGCAGCCATTTGGTCATGCCTGGTCAATTGGTCGAGCATATTTCTGCTTCCCTCTGGAGAGTTTCTAGAATCAAATCTGAGCTGTTCAATGTTATTTCTGTAAAAATAGTATTCAGACGGAAGATCCGGGGCAGGATTTTGTATAAGGTTGCCATACAAAAGGGCCGGCACTAAGGTTAAAGTTGTAATTAAAATTTTCATCATTGCTTTATTCCACTTTTCAATGTTTCATGTCGGCTGCGATTTGTGAAAAAATCTCATCTTTAAGTTTTTTATACTGAGCAAATTTTTTCTCATTTGCTGCGTGAAAAGTATAGATTCGTGGTCCGTTATGCGGATCCAAGGCACAGTCTTGAGTAAGGAGTAAGCAATATTGAATCATGTTGTCGTCTACCATTCTTGTGTTTGCTCTCTCTGTTAAAGAGTCAATAATTTGTTTGGCATTATGCGTTGTGTTAGAGAACCAGCGTCCTGTTATCTCCAAATCTATTCTTTTTCCAAAATAATCTGATGGAATAACTGCTTTCTCTACCTGTTCTGATGTACAAGATATAAGAAGAAGACTTCCGTACTTGCTCGACTCTTCATGCAATTTTTCTAGTTTTTTGAGTTCTTTTTTATATTTTTTGAAAAATTTTTCCATTCCCATCTTTTTAAAGAGTCTTTTAACCGGAATTCCATTGTTGTTCATGTTTCTTTTTTCAATCCAATAACGTATTGAAAAACCGTTGTATCGTGTTGCACTGCCAAAGACTGCGTGGTTCATAAAAATTCTTCCCGCACATCCGTGGATATCTGATCCTATAGAATTGTAGTCATCTCTATTGTGTAGGGCTCTTTCTCGCTTTTTTATTTCATCATTTAGATTTTTGCACTTGGGCTTAAAGCGAAGGAATTGATAGTCAGTAACTGTTTCGTTGTATTTAAGTTCCCATAGCTCCTTAAAAACATCGGAAAGAAAATTCCATTTCCAGCCTTGACCATGGATAAAAACATATCTTCCCTTTTTTGTTTCTTCTTGCTCTCGTTTATCCAGTTCCAGAAGCATTTTTATTGCATCTTCATTGTTTCTTACCGCAGGAAATTCTCTTTCGAGGTAATCTTTAATGAGTTTTTTGTGCTTTTTTAAATGCCACTCACTTTGTGTCAAAATCTCAAATGCTCCAAAAATATGCGGGAATTTCTTTCTCAGATACGTTGGGCTAGTTTTTTTTAAAAATGCTGCAAAGAAGGTTTGGTATTTGTATTTGTTCTGGGGGGCATTTCTAAGTAAATTTTCCAGGCGTTGCTTGTTTTTTTTTTCAGCAAACTCGACAAGCAGCTTGGTTGTTTTTTGAGGAACAAAATTTGCCCTCTGAAGAGCTTTTTCTAAAAATTCAAAGCACAACTCATGATTTTGTTTAATTTTATTCCTGATTTCTCTAAATGAGTTTGCTTCTATCAAATCGAGATTTGTACGCGAATTGAATGGTACAAATAGTAATGACAGTACAAAGACGACAGTTTTTTTCACGACCTAATGATCCCCCTAAACACGATACACAACATGCCTCTATTCATCTTGCATTATCTCAAAATACTATAAATGCTACTTTTTTCAACTGTTAAGCGCGATTTGTTTCAATGTGAAGCGTCGAGCGCGATTGTGTGGGATTGGGCGAGAGTTAGGTTTTTTCTATTGTAATTTAAGGTTTTGCAGTGGGGTTGGCAAAAAAAGCATTTGGAATTGTTTTGTGAGAGTTTTTTAGCGTGGCCAGAAGCATTTGACCAGTCTTTTACAGATTAGCCAGATTGCTTTAAGTAGCGGTTGTGTATTTAAGGTTTCCATAGCATAGTTAGTGCAGGATGGAGTTAGTTTGCAGTACGCTGGTCCTAAAAGGGGGCGTAGACCGACGATCAAAAAAAGAAGAAGTTTTCGGATTGGCCAGGTGAGCAGGGTGATAACTTTTTTCACTTTTGTTCCATTTTTCTTGAGGCCAGCTCTAAAAGGTCCCCCAGAGTTTCAAATGTTAGGAGCACACCAGGTTTTTTTACAATGACTACGCAGTCAAAACCGCGTTCAAAAAGTTTTTTCTCGTAAAAAATCGCTTTCAATCGTCGGCGAACTAGGTTTCTTTGCGGTGCAGAACCAACTTTTCGAGGTGTGATTACCAGAATTCTTCCAGTTTTTTTTGCTGCAGGAGCACATAAAATATCAAGGCCCGGACGCCGTACAGCTCTCCGGGCCTTTTTGAATATTTCCGAAATTTCTTGCTTAGTAAAACGAGAAATTCGCTTCATTTATTCGATAAGTTTGATCAGTAGCCACGAACCGCTAATCTCTTGCGACCCTTAGCCCTGCGACGATTAATTATCTTTCTGCCGCTTCTTGTTCTCATGCGTGCGCGGAATCCGTGTTTCCGGTTACGTTTTTTGTGACTTTTTTTAAAAAGTGTTACCGACATGTTTTTTTCCTGGAATTTAATAACAAAAATAAGCCTATTTTATCCTCAGTCTAAGCAAAAAACGTTTTTTTTCAACCTTTTATGCTGTTTCAATGTATTTCCAAAATAGAGTTCATTTAGTTGTTCTGCAATTAGAATGAGCCAAAAGTGAACAAAACCCCTCTGACAGAGTGTTTTGATGATTTTCTTAATCGGCAAGCATTTTTATAAGTTGTCATAAAATATTCAAAATGTAATTAAACTCTAGATTTTTATTTTCATCAAGGGTTATTTTAAAGATAAGGGTTGATACCCAGAAAAATAAATACAAAGGAAGAGTGCAAATAAAAAGGAGAGTCGATGAGACGAAATACAGTGAAAAAAACTATTGGCAAACTTATATTGGCCGGACTGGTTATCGGAATGCTGCCAACTCATCTGTTTGCAAGTGCGCCCAAGCAAGTAGCTCAAGGGGCCAAATGGGCTGTTGAAAAAGTGAAACTAATACCCCAAAATCAGCAACCAATTCCAACAGGAAAAATCAAAAGAACAGTTTTGCCTCTTTCTGAAAGTCGTGTTCTCAAAAAATTTTTTCCCACTTGGGAAACAAAAAAACCAACAAAAGCCGAAATAGATACCGCAATTGCTCACATAAAAGACACTCGAAAAAGAGTTCAATTGATGATAGCAACAATTATTGCTATCACCGTAGGTGCAACAGTTGCAAGTATAGCCGCTGAAATACTCATATCAGTACTTATATCGCTTGTTATTTCAGCTATTCTTCCTCCTGCAAATGTGTATCTTGTCAAGATTTTACCTGGATTTGAGAAGATTGGACCATTTACTGCGAAAATTACGCGGGCAATAAAAGGTTTTATAGGAACCAAAGGACAAATTGGAAAATTTATTATACAAAAAAAACTTACCGTGGTGGGAACTAGTTGGACGGGAACAGTTTACGACATGCAAAAACTGTTCGAGCATTCAAGAAAGCATGCAAAAATGTTAAAACATTTATCAAAACTCACAGAAAGTGGCGCTATTTCCTTAAAGTTAGTCAAGCCGGCTGCAAAGTCAGCTATGATTCCAGCGCTTGTCACAGGACTTGTTATAGCAATTCTTACAGGGGTAGCTATTCCATTTGGAGGTATCCTAACAGCAGGGCTTACTGCAACAAAGCTCATTGACTCTGTTTCGTTGAGCAAAGCGCTTAATCGAATTGAGAAGAAGTATCCGGGGATTCTCAATGCTGACCAGATAAAACAAGTTCAAAAACTCAATAAAGCAATTAAGGGTTCTACATCTAAGGGAATAATCAAAACAATTAGGCTCAATAAAGCCCTGGATAAGATATCTTTAGAGGCTATAAAACAGAATCCACAACTCGCTCAAATACTTAAAAAGAAAGTTATCCCAAGAACAAAAAAATACATCCGCACAAGTAGGCGTCTTGAAAATATTGAAAAGCAGGTGGCAAATTATAGAGAACGAAAAAAACAATACAAACAAAAACTAAAAAAACACAAGCTATTCACCAAAGAGCACATAAAAGCAAGCTTCAACCTGCTCAAAATGAAAACGAGTGTCGCTTACAGAAGTCTGAAGAAGAAGGCAAAAAGACTGAGGGCCAGAATCATCAAGTACAACAGAAAGTACTACGGTATTAATCGAATTTTGGCAGGTGCAGTGCAAGAGTACAAAAAACAGGCCAATTCCATTCTTTATGATCTGAAAACAATGATGGAAAGAGCTTCAGAGGAAACAATGTGCGCACTTCAGGATGCTGTAATTAAAGGCGTCGAAAAGGTTGAAAAGAACAAAGATCTTGTCAAAAAAATTGGCAAAGAGAAGATAGAAAAAACAGTTAGAAAACTGATTGACCGACAAAAAGAGGTAGATCAGCTTAATAAGCTTATCGCTGAACATAAACAGAAAAATAAACGCTGGAACTTCCTTTACCAGGCAAAAGTAAATAGACGCAACAAGTTGACGAAAAAGCTGAATCGAGACAACAAAAAATACCCTGGCCTCTTTGATCTACTGAAAGAACCAACTGCCATGTACATTAAAATGGCAAATGAGATTGACGAAAAATACAAGAAAGCTTTTTAGAAGGTTCTGCAAGCCAAACTGAGTACGGTTTGGCTTGCAGGGTTGGATAAAATAAATAAAGGAGAAATAAATGAAAAAGCTCGCTTTGCTTGCTGCATCAGCACTATTTTTTGTTACGCAGGGCTTGACTGCCGAATATAAAGCAGAAGGTTTTGAGAAAGAAGCGTTAAAGATTGCGGCGGACAGAAAGCCTGGAAGCACGTGGATCACTTTATACAACAACTCGCCGGAATACATTAAAGTGAAATTCCACGTTGGAAAAAACAAAACTCAATGTTTCTATTCCAACCGCAAAGTAACAGCACGAGGATTCTTTAGGGGCTGGATTGTAACTGGAAAAGAGAAATGCGAAATTGCCCCTGGAGAAAAAGTAAATCTATTTGCGCGTTGGGGATCTGAAGTCGCTGGGCCAACTACCTATAAAACAATAGTAGCAGGTAAACCAAAAGGCATAATTTTTGAAACTCAGGACGGCGAAAAATACTACCTCAGCCATAGAGATGAAAGTGGAGATAAAATACTCGCAAGCCTGCTTAGAAACGTTGAGATTCGGCCAGAAAAAGAGGCTGGCGGATATTCTCAAGGTGGTCTCAAAGAGCGCTGGTACTCGATATGGGGCAACGGGTCATGGAATAGCATTCCAAAGCTGAAAGAAGGCGACCTCAAAGATTATTATTAAGGTACCTCTCTGCATCTAAAGCTGCCATGCACCCCATTCCGGCAGCAGTTATAGCCTGCTTGTACATGTAGTCAAAAACATCTCCTGCCGCAAATATTCCCCGGACAGATGTGCTAGTGTGACCCAATTTTTGATGGTGCCAGATTTTTATGTATCCCCAATCGTCCAAATCTATTTTCTTTTTAAGAAATTCGGTGTTGGGAACAAGGCCGATAGAAATAAATAGGCCATCAGCTTTCAGGTTCCTTTTTTCGTTTGTTTTTTGGTTTTCAACAATCAATTCGGTTATTTTGTCTCCGTTCCCCAAAATTTCCGCGATTGTACTGTTGTAGATAATTTTGATATTTGGATTTTTCAGAACCCTTTTTTGCATCGAGGTGGATGCTGTCAGTTTATCAAGAATATGAATAACGGTGATTTTATCGGTGAAATTCGAGAGGAATGAAGCATTTTCCATGGCGCTATCTCCGCCGCCGACCACAACAACCTCTTTGTCCTTAAAAAAAGCTCCATCACAGACTGCGCAAGCCGAAATACCTTTGCCCCAGTAGTCTTGCTCTCCTGGTACCCCAAGTTTGCGAGGACGGGCTCCGGTTGCAATAATAATGCTCTCGGCCTTAAGTTTTTTGTTGCCGCTTGTTGTTATAATAAATGGTTTGTTTTCAACATTGATTTCAGCGACACTTTCCGATAAAAATTCACAGCCGAAATGTTTTGCGTGCTCACGCATATTTCCAATGAGTTTTGGACCACTGATCTTTTTTTCTCCGATCCAGTTTTCTATATCAGAGGTGAGTGTAAGCTGTCCTCCTGGTGTCGGGCCATCAATAATAAGTGGTTTGAGGTTTGCCCGAGCGGCGTACACACTTGCGCTTAGTCCTGCAGGGCCAGATCCTATTATGATCAGTTTTTTTGTTTTTGTATGTTCCATGCCTAACAATTACTTTCGCTAATACATAAATCTGATAAAATTTCTAAAAAGGGTGCTAAAAGTTATTTTCGCGTTAGATGATAAATTATATAGTTGAGAGTCTTTTCCCGCAAGCAGGATTGCTTGAGCAGCTCAGATGATATCGGCATCTCTCTTCCATCAACTTTTGTTTCTGGATGTTCAAAGTAAATGAAATCTTTCATTCGAGGTCTTGTGGTCAGATTGAGATAATTTTTAATATCTTCATGCTCAATTGCAATATTTTCTTTGTGAGAAAGTTGATCGAGCAAAATAGTTTCTTTAATCTGCTTTTCGGCAAGTTGGCGGACGTAATCGCGAAAATCTTTTTGCATTCGGTATACATGATAATCAGGATTGTCCCTAACAAGATCAAGCACCTGCTTTTCCTGACGAAGTATGAGATATTTTGGAACACTGAAATGGTGTTTGCCGAGCAGTAATTTGAGAGACTCTTCAATCATAAGTTGTCGTTGAGAAAGATCGTTTCTAAAAGAAAAAACCTCAATCAGTCTTTGGAACATATCCTTATTTGTTTTAATTTTGAAGTGTCTTTTAAACTGATCAAGGCAAAAGAAGCTATTATGAAGAACATCTTTTATTTCAATAAGGAAGCTATAATTTGTATTGATCTGACTGCTAAAATAATCTTGTATGCAAAAATCATTACTAATAAATGTGTCGCCCGTCTTTTTGCCTAAGAAAATCTTTTGATATTCTTCATCTCCTGCTTCATTTCCAATCTTAAGCCATAAGTTTTCTTTAAGTTCACCAAATACTGGCTTGTTTTTTTGATTGACCAATGATACGTCAAAACATACCCAGTCGCCAATTTGAATAGTACATTCGTGATTGTTTTTTAGATTTTCTTTTTCTTCTTTTACAAATGATGAAACTTGTCGGTCCAGATCTTTGTATTTTTTTCTTTTGGGGGCTTTGAATGGAAAGTATTTCCAATTTTGGAAGGGGATTGCAGAAAAGGTTGTTAGATCAAAGTGAAAGCGTGCAACGGTATTTGGTGCAACATCAATATCGGTTAGTCGAGGTTCTCCCGCAGTCTGTATTTTCTGTGTTCGGATCTCTTGGTTTAAAAAACTTATGACAAAATAGTGAAAAAGAAACTCTTTCAAGTGATCGGTTAGGCTGACGTTGAAATTTTGCTTTATATATTCAAGAGGGACCTGACCCTGACCAAAGCCGTATGTTTTTATGTTTTTTTGTTGCGAAAGAACAGCTTCCTGGTAAAGGTCGTTCACCAATTTTTTATCAACCACGACAGTCGCCCTGCACAAGGCAGGGCGAACTTGCTCGGTCTCCAGCCGTAACGATGCTTTTTCTTGTGTCATTACACTCGCCTTTTCGTTTGTCTGGTGCAAGAGGAGGGACTTGAACCCACACTCCCTTTTGGGGAACTGGATCCTAAATCCAGCGCGTCTACCAATTCCGCCACTCTTGCGAGAACGAGATTTTCTGGTGGGCTGCCTTGGACTCGAACCAAGAACCTGCAGATTAAGAGTCTGATGCTCTACCAATTGAGCTAGCAGCCCACACTTTTCTCTAAAACACCTAAGTAAAAGGGTAATAAGATATTAGCACACGGTGCAAGAAAATGAAGATAAATTTAGAACACTTTGATCTCTTCTTCTTTGCGATTATTCATCTGCTCTGCTTGTGCGATAAATTTATCGGTTACTTTTTTTATAGAGTCGTCCAAGCGATTAGAAAAATCTTCCGATATTGTTTTATTCTTTTTTGCATCTCGTACAAGATTATTAAATTCTTTGCGAATGTTTCTAACCGCGACTCGGCACTCCTCTAATCTTTTGTGCAAGACCTTAATCAGTTCTTCCCTGCGAGAAGTGCTAATTTCCGGCAATTGTAAACGAATTATTTTGCCGTCGTTAGCGGGTGTTAACCCAAGGTCTGAGGCTAAAAGACCTTTTTCAATATCTGATATTGTTGAAGGATCCCAGGGCTGAATAGTGAGTAGTCGTGAGTCTGGGGCTGCCAGTGCTGCGACTGTCTTGAGTGGCACAGGCGCCTGTCCGTAACATGATACCCTGACATCTTCAATCATTGCTGTGTGTGCTCTTCCTGTTCTTATTGTTACTAATTCGCGTTCAAAATGTTTAATAGCCTTGCTCATCTCCTGTTCCATAGATTTTTCAAAGCTTTGAGTGTCATTTTCTTTGATATTACACTCGATCATACTGATACCCTTATATAGTTAATTTTGTTTGCGATTTAACTGATTGTACTTCCAAAAAGCTTATCATTTTCTGCTTTTTTCAGTGCATCTGGCTCAAAAATATTAAATACTCGGATAACGAGTTCATGTTTTGCTGCAAGTGCGAATGCTGTTTGGTCCATAACGTTTATTTGTTTTGTCAGTGTATCTTTGTAGTTTATTTTTTTTATTAGTTGAGCATCACTATTTTCGGCAGGATTTTTGTCATAAATTCCATCGACATCGGTTCCCTTCCATACTTCTTGTGCGTTGATTTGAAGAGCCCGTGTCACCGCTGTTGTATCGGTAGTAAAAAAGGGGGTTCCCGTTCCGCCAGAAAAAATAATAGGCAAACCGGTCTCAAGAGCTAGCTCTATCGATTCTTGACGGGCAGATGCAGCTACACCCGGTGCGATGATCGCACTCAAGTGTGAACTTTTTAGATCTGCTTGTCTGAAAAGATCTTGCAAAATAAGGCCGTTCATTACTGTTGCGAGCATGCCAACGTGATGGCCAGTAGATTTGTTCAGACCGAGTTGCTTTCCTTCAACTGATCCGCGAAATAAATTGCCGCCACCAATAACAATACAAAAAACATGGGTTGTGCTCAGACTTTTTATTTGCCGAACAAGATTTTTTATCAACTCCGATCCTGCACTATTATTGTCTGACAAAAAAATATTTCCGGTGAGTTTTAATAAAATCCTTTTTTTTATACTCATCACCGCGACCTTTTGTTATTGGCCAATTTCAAATCGTGCAAAGCGCTTGATCTTAATGTTTTCACCGGTTCTGGCGATGACGTCTTCAAGTGCTTGTTGAACAGTTTGTTGGTCGTTTTTGACAAACGATTGCTCCATCAAGCAGATGTCGGAGTAAAGTTTTTTGAGTTTTCCTTCGATGATCTGGTCAATTATTTTTTCCGGTTTTCCAGAATTTGCTAATTGTTCCTTCATGATATCTTTTTCGTGCTCCAAAAACTTAGGATCAACATCTTCAGGGGTGAGGTAAAGAGGCTTGAGCGCTGCAATGTGCAAACAGACATCATGAGCAAATTTTGCCAGATCTTCAGTTCGTGCGACAAAATCTGTTTCACAGTTAATTTCAATCATAGCACCGATTCGGCTTCCAGGGTGAATGTAGGCCTGAATAATCCCTTCTGCTGTAGCTTTGGTTGAACGTTTTGCAGCAACGGCAGCTCCCTTTTTGCGCAGAAGTTCAATCGCCTTTTGGACGTCTCCACCAGTTTCTTCTAGGGCTTTTTTGCAGTCCATCATGCCCAAGCCGGTTTTGTCTCGTAACTCTTGTATTAATTTTAGTTCTATTTTTGCCATGCAATTCCCATTTTGTAGTAAAGGATTGATACCAATTGTCCCCAAAACTAAAGTTTGCCAGAAATGAACTATTTATCAATCGCTGATTCTCTACATTCGTGCGGGCCGGCTGATTCCAAGTATTTTAAGAGTCAGCACAAAAACCTCTCTGAGTTGTGTGATGAGAAGCAGGCGTGCTACGCTTTTTTCCTTGTTCTTCTCGTCTAGAACTCGATTTTTACTGTAGTAGCTGTGAAATGCGTGCGCGAGCTCTAACACATAATAAGCGAGCAGGTGGGTGTGAAAATTAATGCTAATATTTTCCAGCAACTGTTTGAGCGAAACCATTTTTTTAATCAAAAATTTTTCTGATTCTCCTAGTGGCGAAAGCAATTTAGCAAGGCTTTTTTGATCTTTTGTATTTGGCACGTTCATACCAATGTTTGGAGCTTTTTCTAAAATACTTCCCGTTCTCACATAGGCATATTGTGCATAATAGACGGGATTTTCTTCTGTTTTTTTGAGTGCAAGATCAAGGTCAAATTCTAGTTGGGCATCTGCCTTTCTGTTCAGATAAAAAAAGCGAGCGACGTCAACGCCAACCTCATCAATTATTTCTTTAAGGGTGACAATATTTCCTGCCCGTTTAGACATTCTGACCATCTGGCCGCTTGTTTTCATTTTAACCAATTGGTACAAAATAACGTGCAGTGGTGCTTTAATGTCCAATGCTTGACGTAGTCCTTCAAGTCGAACACTGTAACTATGGTGGTCGTGCCCTAGAATCATGATCATGTAATCAAATCTGCGCTCAACTTTGTTTTCCATGTAGGCGATATCGGATGCTACGTAGGTCAGATCACCAGATGATTTGCGCACGACGCGGTCTTTATCATCCCCAAATTGAGTTGACTTAAACCACAATGCATGATCTTTTTCGTACAGGTACCCTTTTTTTTCAAGAATATCGAAAGCTGCTTGTATTGACCCGCTTTCGTGAAGTGATTTTTCAGAAAACCAGACGTCAAACGTGATTCCATAGTCCGATAGAGTTTTTTCAAGTTGCATAAGCATTTTTTCTTTAGCGTATTGACCAAGCTCTTCTTGTGATTTTTTTGCAAAGTTTGGCCCAAACTCGGAGATAGCATGTTTTGCTAAATCAATAAGGTATTCGCCTTGATACCCATCTTCGGGAATTTTTGTATCTATTCCAGCTGATTGCTCGCATCGAGCTTTGAACGATTTTCCCAATTTTTGTATCTGCGCGCCGGCATCGTTTATATAAAATTCTTTTGTTGCGTGGTGGCCAACAAAATTCAAAATATTGCCAAGAACATCGCCGATTATGCCTCCACGTCCGTGCCCAAGGTGCAACGGTCCAGTTGGATTTGCGCTGACAAATTCAATATTGAATCTTTTTTTAGAAAAGTTTTCAGAAATTTTAAAAAAGTTATCACCTGATGAGATCATTTGAGAAATCATCGAATGAAAACTTTCTGGTTTGAGGTACAGATTTAAAAATCCTGGGCCTGCAACTTCAATTTTTTCAACGTTGTCGTGTGAAAAATCTTTTGCGATTTGTAGAGCAAGGTCACGCGGATCCTGTTTCAGTTTCTTGGCAAGTATCATTGCGACATTTGTGCTGATGTCGCCAAATTGCTGTTTTGCTGGATCAACATTCAGTTCTAAATTGCAATTCTCAATGGTTTTTTTATCTAAATCGAATGTTTTTTCAAGGTATAGCTTAAATGTTTGTTTGATTTGTTCGATGACATTCATAAGTTTTTCCTTATTTTTCTAAAGTCTATGTGCTTTTTAGTGTACTGCAAGACGGAAGAGTTGTCATGGCTTAGGAGGGGCTAAAAAACATTGGAAGCCTTGCCTGGCCTAATTTGAAAAAAAGAGCGAATTTTTGATTTTGTTTATCTTCTGTTTTACAGTAATTACAACATTAAAATAGTTAGCCCTATGTTTTGATTGATGGAGTTTCATGGCAAGATTTACGTTTCGACTTTTTGGTAAGTTGCCTCCAAAAGAAAAAAGAATAACTATTTCAACGCTTTTTACACTCGGTCGTATTGTATTGACACCATTTGTTGTCGCGGCGATGATTATGGGAGCCTGGGGAATAGCCTTCTGGCTCTTTGTTATTTCTGCAGCGTTCGATGTGATTGATGGGAATCTTGCACGTTGGTTGGATCAAAAAACGTTTCTTGGAGCTGTTTTGGATCCAATAGCGGATAAATTTTTGTTGATCTCGTGCTTCGCAACACTTACATTTATCGATACCCCTCTTTTTTCTATTCCCCTCTGGTTTTTATTGCTTGTTTTATTCAAAGAGGCAATTGTTTTTGCTGGTGCTTTTGTCATCTACTTGATCAAAGGTGATCTTGAAGTTTCCCCAACTATTTTAGGGAAAGCAACGACAGTTGCGCAGGTCTGGTTTATTATCTGGCTATTTGCCTGTTACTTTTTTGGGTGGATGCCGATAAAAACTTACTATACTGCGCTCGGTATTCTTTTTGTTCTTGTTGTTCTTTCGTTAATTCAATATATGCGTCTAGGTCTTGCTCAATGGCGCAGTTAATTTTTACATGAGGAGTGAGCATGCGTATCAACCTTATTTTTTTTATTCCCTTTTTGCTTTTTTCTACTTTTTATTTCCGAAGTGAGGTTGCGAAAAAGGGAGAATATGCCGAGTCGTTTGTTATAAAGAAAAAAAAGAGTAAAAAAGCCGGCCGAAAATCGAAAGAGCGTGTGTGTCAAAAGCTTGGCGAAAGTAGCAGATTAACAGTAGAATTGACACAGTCCGGTGCAGCATTTCAGCTTTGTGTGCATGATCGAATTCAGGTTTATCTCAATGGCAACGATGATTTTTCCAAAAAAAAGTCGGACATTCAAAAGCTAGAAAATAGTTTGGAGGTTTTGAATGACATGGTTTGTAAAACACGTGAGCAATACGACAAGTGTACTAATCTTGCAAATCAAACGCTTATGATAAATAGCGCGCCATAAAATTTTCAACTGGAATCAAATTATCTTTTATATCTTTAACTGTTTTTAGATTATCAAGGTCAATTGCTTGTTCTACATTTATGTTTCCTACTGCTGTTCGTGTGAGTTCATGTGTTGTTGCGCATGATCCTGCGCTGCGGGCAATGTCGTTGACCAGTGTTCGAATATACGTTCCGTGTGAGACGTGTGCTTGTATGGTGAAAAATGGAGAAGAAAAGTTGGTCAAAATCAGTTCATGTAGTTGCACAGAACGAGCTTTTGCTTCCAAAACAGCTTCGAGTTCTTTTGCGGATTTTCCTTTTTTTCGAGCATGATTGTACAAAGGAACACCTTTGTGTTTGAGAGCCGAGTAAAGTGGCGGTGTTTGCTTGTATTGATTTCCAAGTCGTTTGATTGCAGCAAAGAGCTGTTCTTCTTTTATTTCAGTATTGCAAGTGTCAATGATTTGACCCGTAAAATCTAAGGTGTCAGTCTGTTTGCCTAGCTTTGCCAGTGCCCGGTATTTTTTGTCCCAACGGGTAATAGTATGAAGCAGCCGTGTGGCGGGCCTGCCGATTCCAACAATCAGCAGCCCTGTGGCAAAAGGATCTAGCGTGCCGGCGTAGCCGGCCTTCAGTTTTTTTATGCCAGTAATTCGGCGAATTTGTGCAATAGCCCTGAATGAGTTATAATTTTTTGGTTTGTTGATGAGGAGAAATCCCTCAAAGAGGGTTTCAGTGTGGTTCTGTTTCATTCGAATCTCTGTTTTTATACTGTTATGTTAAACGTTTGTTAGCTTATCACACCGTATAAATAGAGTGAATCCTCTTGAGCCAGCTATTCAAATAGAATATTTTTGGCATTTTTATAAAATGTTTGTTTGTGATAAAATGATGTTATTGGAATTTTTCCGTTTGTGGGGGATGCAAAATATGAATCTTTTTTCTAAAAAAGTTTGTTTTATTGTTTTGAGCTTTTTTTCTTTTTTGTTTTTGCCGTGTCGAATTTGTTGTACTTCTAGTGTTTGCATTTCGTGGCCGGGGTTATTGCCATCATCGTACGAACATTTTTTTGATGTGGAAAAAAATTCTACACCTGAACAGTTACAGGGTTTTTTAAATGCAATACAAGTGATTCCTGAATCTTTGTCAGAAGAAAAAGTTTTGGCTGCGGTTATCTACGTTCATGGTAAGCAGGTTGCCAAAGAGCTTCTTTATATTGTCAGCACTTTGGATAGTTATGTTTTGCAGTGGAAAAAGATTCGTTCTTACCCCAAACTTTATCGATTGAAGCAGGCTCCATGGCGCTGGTGGAATAGTAAGATGACTGCACAGCAGGAGGTTGATTATCATCTTGAGCGTCTAAAAATGTTCCGGGGTGTTCATGCTAAAAAACTTGGAGTTCTTCATGATGCTCTTCACGAACTACGTAAATCTTTTTTGCAAAATTCAGAAGAAAAAATTTTAAATTCCGCTAGAAAAACAGTTCTCGTTATTCGATCTGCTACTTGTCTTTCTTCCTGCAAAAAATCTATTTCTGAATTAGGTTCGAAAAAATCCGTTCGAGATTTTACGTTAGAAAGTGTTCAGGCGAGTATAGGTTTTGGAAAAAAGCGAACAAAGGAATCTGTGATTGGTCTTCCGGGGCATTTTGTGCGGAATGTTATGCCTTATTTGATTAGTACTGTAGGATCGTCTGTTGCCTTGTGGTTGTGCTGGAACAGAATTCCTCAATGGAAAAATTATTCGATAAAATGGCTGAAAAAAATATACGAACAGCAGATAAAAAATAAAGTTGCGAGATTGTGGAATGCAATTCAAGGGGCTGAAGAAAAAGAGGATAAACTCGGAGATGCTTACAAAAAAGTATGTGATTATTATGAAAAAATAAAAAATGATCGTGCAAAAAAGAAGTGGCACCCAGCGTCTTGGTTTTCCAAAATTGAATTGTTGGGACTTGAAGTTGTTATTCCTCTTTTGGGGAGAGCTATAAAAATTGATAAAGAAAATATAAAAAGTAACGCTCTGACGACTGCTGTTGCAGCATTGGCGGTTCCGGCTGCGGTTGTATACGGTGGCTACTGTTGGTTGACATCAAAAAGTTTAGGTTGTAAAAAAGTTCTCAATAAACTTGTTCGTTTACGTTCTGCTATTGATGGAACAATAGGTGGGCGGTGGTCTGAGCATGAGCGGCGTGGAATGCAGATTTATATTTTGCACGATCTTAAGCAGCGAGTTTCACTTGTTCCATCTAAAAATAGAAATCAGTTCGAATTAGATCTGGAGTATATCGGGAGCGGCGATGTTTCTGATGTTGAAAAAATTCGGCGTATAGATGCAATGATAGGGCCGTATCTATTTTTGAATGCATAACGGTTTTTCTTTCTTTTACTAATTTGTTTTTTTGCTATGATGATTTAGATGATGAGCAGTGTGTTTACTTTGTGAGCGCACTGCTTTTTCTACAGTTTTTATTTTGTTGTTTTTAGTTATTTGTCGCAAAAGGATTACCGCATGGCAAATTATAACCGCGTTATTATGATAGGAAATTTGACAAGGGACCCGGAATACAAACAACTTTCTTCGGGTCAAGCCGTTTGCAAACTTGGTTTAGCGTCGAATCGTCAATTTCGAAGTCGACAAACAGATTCTATGGTTCAAGAAGTCTGTTTTATTGATATTGATGTTTGGGGACCGCAAGCAGAAAGTTGCCGTCAATATCTACAAAAAGGAAGACCTGTTTTGGTTGAAGGGCGTCTTAAATTAGATTCGTGGCAAGATAACAACGGACAAACGCGCAGCAAGCATGTAATAGTTGCAGACCGTGTACTATTCTTATCAGCAGCCCAAGCAGAGACAGCAGACTCAACTTCCAGTTCGCAACAAACACCCGAAAACATAAAGTTGGAAAAAGAGTTGCTCGATCAAATTGAACAAATTAAATCACGTTCAGAAGTCAAGCCGGCAAAAAAAGCAGAGCCAAAAAAGAAAGCTGCAAAAAAAGAAGAGAAAGTTGTGCAAGAGGATGAAAAAGGGGAATCCTCGGATGTGAACTTCAAGGATGAACCCCCATTTCAGGATGATCTACCATTCTGAACCCTTCGATACGCTTAAAAGCTACTCAGGATGAGCGGTTGCGGAGTCTGTTCCCGATTCATCGAGTTTCCCCCACATAAAAAATGTGGGGGTTCGTTTTTCTACTCCAGTGCGACAATGCCTGTATTTGTTCCAGCCATCAAAATGCCGGTTGCTCCAATCTGTTTAACCCAATGGAAAAGACAAATATTTCCCAACGTTGGGTCTGCCAGATATTGATTTGGGGAGTTGAGGTTCCATTGAGTTGCGTCGTAGGGGAGGACCATTAATCTGTTGCGGCATCCGCAGTCATTCGGGCGGCTAATGATGAAGAATCTACGTGCCCCATCTGACCAGAAAAAGGTTGTAGCATCAATTGTTTGAAAGTCTGGATCGGCATTGAGTGAGTTAAATTGTGTTGGAACAAAGCTGTATGGATTTGCAACAGCTGTTCCGTTTAATTGTCTAATTGTTCCTCGTTCAAAAGTTTGTAACCCTTTTTCGTCTGCAATTTGTAAAGGCCAGACTGTTGTTGGTTGAACGGCGTTATCAATGCCGAAGATATTATAGTACATCGACAAATCGGTTGCGCTTACTTGTTGCCACAGGGCGGCTGCTTGTGTTGTGGCATTTATAACTCCTGGAGATGCTCCCGCTTCACTTATTGTTGAGCGATAAAGGCCTTGATTAGTTGCAATGACCAGTTGTTCTGCCGTGTTACCTCCAACAATTCGAGAAATGACTTCCATTCCCAAAATTGCTTTAATATTGCTCAAGTCTGAATTTGTTGCAGTTACTTCAGATTCAGCAATAAGAGCAATTGCTCCTTCCATATTTGTAATAGAGACATGAAAAGGAATGTTGTATAGTTTGAAAATCAGAGGTCTTTCCGCGCTTGTACTCGCCTGAACAGTAAGAACGTACAAAGCGCCATTTCCAGGATTATCATTGCCTCGACCTGTTGTTTTGATGGCAATCACGCTGCCTTCGATTCCGTTCATTTTATGCCATTGCCCGTTGAATGGGGCAGCGTTCAAGTTATTGACAGTATCAGCGATGGTAAATCCAGCACCGTTTGCGGCTGCAAATACGTACAAACCATTTTGTGTGCCGGCAAAAAAGTAATTTTGATCATCGCTTGCTGAAAGCCTTCGGGAATATTCCAGTGTCATGACCGCGCCTGCGCCAGTAGGGAGTGCGGTCTCTAGAAAATTTTCGGCGTCAGAAAAATCAGTAATAACTGTTTGTGATGCCGGGATGGTGTCACTGCTGGTGTTAAAAGGAGATGTAGTTTCCTTTGATTCAGTAACTTTGGCAAAAACCACTTTGTTAACACCGCCAAACAGTGCGTAGCGGGCGGCAGTTTCAGTTCCTAATCCGCGAGTTGACTGATCCAAGTCAAGCGCGCAAAAACAGCCGTTACCCAGAGTTTGGTTTAATTTGTAGGTGAGAGTGTTCGGGCTGGTTCTATTTCCCAATCCCCAGGAGGTTGAAGCAAGATTGGTTTTTGTGTTTCCGTCGACCGCCCAGATTTTTCCGTTTGCAGCGTCGACATCAAAAAATCTGACTTTGCCTTTGTGCTGATCTTCTGTCACGCCGATTGGAAAACCATCAAAAGGAAACGCTCGCTTGGTCCATGGTGTCCAACGAATAATTTTTCCGTTCTGATCGAAAAGCGCCTGAGAATAAAAAATGCCGGATTCGCTATCGTCACTTTGTTCTTCTTCAATTGATGCGTATACGGTGTCGCCAACAACAACAATGTCGGATGGTAGGTTGCCATCGGGCATGGGCAGTTCTGATCCACCAACCCAAGCTGCAGCGAGGTCAGTTGCGTTACTTGTATCAAGGAGGTGTGCATTTGTCGTCGCAGGAATGGTAAATTTACCGTTTGTTAGAGCCGAGTCTTTTCTCGCTAAAGTTCCGTGATCAGCGTTTGAAGAGTTGTCAACAATTGGAAGTGCATAAATGCTGTTTACTGGATCATTTTGTAAGTCGCTAACGAATCCATTAGTAATTAAGTAGCTTGGACCTGTGCTGGCGTGCATGATTTTGATTCGTCGTGTGTATATATAAATATCTTCCCTTGCTGCACCGATAATATCTGTCAATTGATTATCAAATGCTGCGCTTGGCACAAAGTCTAAAATAGTGAGTGTTCCATTCGCCTCAATTTTTGCCAATGCCACCGAGCGGGCGCCGTCACCAACATTTCCTCCAGACTGAACATTTACTCCAATATAAAGCCGTTGAAGTTTTTCATCCCAATGAAGCCGTATACTTTCGTTTTTAGTTGGTGTAGTAGTTCCAATGTTGACAAAACTGACATTGCCATTGATTTTTATTTGTGCAGAGGTTTGGTCAAACTTTTGAGCTTTATTTCCATCCGCTCCAGTTGTTGCATCCTTTATTGTTTGTGCCAGAGTGTCAGTGTCAACTTCTATAAGTGCAATGCCACTGTTTACATCTCCCAAATTTCCGCCATTTGGACGAACTGCTACAAAAACACGATCTTCGTTAGCAGCAAGTCGAACAATTCCAGCAGTTGCATTGGTGCCGGAAGCGTCTTTTAGATCGGTTGCTGTTTCGGAAACTTTTGATCCGTCGTTGTTGAGAGTAATCACTTTTGTTTGTTCAAAGTTATTTGTGTTTTTTACAACTGCAGACAGGTTTGGTGATGTTTGTCCTTCTTGAGTCATCAATGATAAAAATTCAATTGTTTGACCGGTAAGAAGAGCGTTTGATCCGATCGCTGTAATTAATGGCGCTCCAGTGCCGGTAAATCTACTGATGCGTGAGATAGCGTTGCTGCCCCCTCCTTCGAGTCCCAAAAATAAGGTTCCAGTTGTTCGGTCAAAAACTTTTGATCTCGCAGCGGCAGCAAGGGTTGCTTCCACTGTTCCGTTTGTTTTTCCTGCCCAGATAGTTGTTATAAGCAAAATGTATACTAGTTTTTTCATGCTATGCCTTTTTGTTCAAAAAAATTTACATTAGAGTTTGAGTGTGATATCAAGTCCGAATGATGCGCCGACGGTATTTGTTTTGAATGTGCGTTCACCTTTTAGGTGCCAGTTGTAAAAGAGGCCAATTCGCGGTCCAAAACGAGAGTCTTCTTTTGTGAAATCATACTCAGCTTTAAAATGTAATGTGTGACGCTTCCAACGTTTGAACATTTCATCGCTGCTTGCAATGAATGTGTTGAAGGTTTCGGTGTCGCACGGACAAACTTTGTCATCTCCTCGATGTGAGAACGAATAACCAACTGTTAAAGAAAGTCCTCGGACTACGTGATCAGCTTGAACATAACCTCCGGCCTGAACAATTAACCCAGGATCGACAGTTGCGCGTCCTTTGGCAAGTTTAATCATGCCGCTTTGTTCGCATGCTGTTTTCATTCTCAAGCATCGTGTGTGTTTAAAAAGAACGAGGGCATCAACGTGCAGTTCTACGGTAAGCCATTCATAAAATCCAACGGCGATATCAAAGGCGAAGGGTAATCCAAAATGTCCATCATATCCATGTGGGAGACTAAAGACTTTATCAGGGTCTCTTTTTTTACCCGACGGAAAGAGTGCGCCAGCTTTTACTGTCATGTCGACAAAATCAACAACTTCTGTTGCTTCGTAATTCATTGTCCAGCCAAGCATGGCGCTGACGTCCCCGATATGAGTGCATTTGTACGGCCCCATGTCTAAATCGTATTGTTTGAGAATGGTGCCAAAACTTGCTAAAAATGCCTTCCAAATCGGATTATCTTTGTTTGGTGTATTTGGTCCTGTTGGCGACAAATCTCTGTAGGTTATGCAGTCGATGTCAAGAGAGCGGATTGGAAGATGGAGCAAACAAAAAAGTCCATTCTTAAAATTTTGTGTGAGCATGATTTCTGCTTGCTTTGTGTCAAATGATCCGCAGAATGAAAGCCTGCCAAAGTCGTTACAGCAAGATGGAATCTGGGATAAAAGAGTGAGTATGATATCTGGAAATGTACTAAAATCTTTTTTAGGGACATTTTTACCAAGCAAGCGCATATTGTATGTGCCGTAGATGTCCAAAAGGTTTGTTTGGCAGTCATCACACTTTCTTCTTCCTTTTTTTGCAGATCCCTCGTAAAACAGTATGTCGAGTGAAAAAAGATGATCTTTTTCAAATCGAGGTTCAGGCCACAATGGATTTGTGGAGTAAAAATGGATTCTATCAAGAGCTGAAATGCTTGGCGTAAGGCTTGCCAGAAGAAGGGTCATGAAGATTATTTTGTACCCGAAAAGCTTATTCATACTCATTCCTCTTTTCTTTTTTGGGGTGTCTGAGAGCCTCTTTTAGGTATAGAGAAATACGAAAAAAAAAGAAAGAAAAATATCTCCAAGTTTGCTATAATAACAAAGATAGATTTGCTTTTTGTGGATCTTTTTAAGTGCAAAGATAATCGTGTTTAGTTTATCCTGCTGGGGGGATATATGAGTAAAGAAAAGAATAAATTTAAAAAAGACGAACGTGAACAGGGCAAGTTGGCTGCTTGCGAGGAGCAGCTACAGCAGTGGAAAGAAAAATTCGCCCGTGTTAGTGCCGATTTGGAAAACTTTAAGCGTCGAATGGAAAAAGAGCGTTTGCGTTGGATGAAGCATGCGCAAACTCAATTGATCAAGGATTTTCTCGTTGTTCTTGATGATTTTGAAAGAGTTGGTCAGCAAAAAGAGCAGAAAGAACTTTCTCCTGAAGTTAAAAAACTGTTTGCTGGTTTTTTAATTATCGGTAGTTCTTTAGACAAAGTTTTAAAAAAGGCTGGACTGTCTGAAATCGATCAAATGAAGAATTTCGATCCGAATTTGCATGAAGCTCTCGTTCAGGTTGAATCGGATGATCATAAGCCTGGTGAGATTGTTCAAGTTTTGCAAAAGGGGTACATGTTTAATGATGAGTTGCTTCGTCCGGCAAAAGTAAGTGTTGCAAAATGATTGTTATGAAGGGCAGGTGAGATTGCTTTCAATATCGGTCGGTATTGAAATGTTTTTTTTATCCTGTTTTTTTTGTTGCTGCTTTGATTGAGGCTCCTTTTTTGTTTCTTTTTTTTCTATTTTTTTCTTTGGGAACAGCCACTCTGAAATGGATTCTGCAATTAGAGAGTTCATAATTGGAATAACAAGGTTTACCCCTATCCACTTCAGCCATGAGGCATTTTTTTTGTTACAACACAATCGAGAAGATGCTGCTTCAGATGCGTAGTTTGCAAGCGAGCCGAGTATAGCGTACGATATTTTTCTGTATCTGGTCTGAATTTTCTCTTTTTTGTTGATTGGTTTGTTTTGTCCGTAGTAGTTTTTCTTTTCCCACCAAGCATACGAGACGACTGGCTCAAAAATAAAAAATTTATTGATCACTTTGCCTAAAAAGTTACTGCAGCGACTAAATAAGGTTGGCGCAATACTTTTTTTTGTGGAATTGAGTACAGTTTTTTTTACTATAGTTTGTGACCCAAGTAATACTTGAGGGGCTGTTGTAGAAATAAGGAGTGCGGTTACAAAAAGTAGGTTGATGCTTCGTGGACATTTACGGTTTTTGGTTTTTAGCATTTTTTTCTCCTGTTTTTGTAGGTGGCCCAGTAGTTTTTTGCAAGTCTTACAGATTCGAGCATGCAATTAACGACGCATAGAGGGTAAAAAATGCGGCGAAAACCTAGGAACATTCGGGAGAAAATTGATTTTGTTGCAAACCCAAAATTCGTTAAGCGTTCAAGTTTAAATTGTGCGCAACCTTTTTTGCCGGTCAGCGGTTCGACAACAGTTTTGGTTCCAATTTTTGTAACGATTTTTGCTACTTTGGGGGATTTTGTTTTTATATTTTTCCATGCGTAAGGAATGGAAAGAATCGGTCCCGCGATGAGGTTACAATCGTAAAGGTATCTTTTAATTTTTTTGTTTTTTGAGGATAAAAACCCAGCTGTTACGATTGATGTGGATCCGATCTTTAGGCTTCGCTTGAGTCCGATTTTTTTAGAAAAATAGAATGTG
>Ga0180431_10000596_pt1 | contig 51683 bp, 36 predicted proteins | sample SS_ome_11_FD_132459 | JGI IMG/M metagenome (GOLD analysis project Ga0180431, IMG submission 132459) | Hypersaline lake sediment archaeal communities from the Salton Sea, California, USA - SS_1_MS_1 metaG | ecosystem: Environmental > Aquatic > Non-marine Saline and Alkaline > Hypersaline >... | reverse complement strand
GGCACAGTTTTCCCAGTGCTTTTTGGTCAGACCCTGATATGGATTATGCGGACAAGCATTGGTATGCCAGGCCGGGAAGCTTCAATTGGGATCATGTTAGCACCACCTACGATGATTCGGCTGAGTACGTTCGTGAGTGCTGGCGCCGTTTTCAAGAGTATCAAGGATGGTTGAGCAGCCCGAAACCTATCCTGCGTGGTGAGGGTGGTGTTTGGCCTGCAGTAATCGGTCTGGACCAGCATCCTGACGTCCCCCTGGATCCAGAGGGTACCTGGTATCATAAGAAACTCTGGGCTCACGTGGGCGTTTTGGGCACCACCTGTGACGGTGAGTGGCATCCGAGGGTATTTGTGCCCTATGAGCAGGGTCAGTTCCCGAACAGCGAATACGACCTTCTTCGGATGTTTTCTGCCTATGAAAGGTTTATCCAGGACGAGCCTTTCTCCAATGGCCTCTATGAGGAAATCGGCACCGACCTTGAAAATGATCGACAGATCCTCCTCTCAGAGAGCACCGGGAATATCCGGGTCTGGGGTTCAAGAGATCGTGTGAATGGTAGGGTGTTGCTCTGGATTGATAATGCAGATCACACCTGGAAGAATGTGGTCGATGGTGTCGTGATACCACCTGCAAGCGCAACCCTGGCCATTCAGGGCTTGCCTCGGGGTATTTATATTGCCGAGTGGTGGGATACCAGGAGCGGCCGAGTGGCCCGGGTCGAGATCGCAGCATATACCGTAGATAGCACGGGCGTCCTGTCTTTTTCTGTTGGTGATCTTGAGACAGACCTGGCGGTCAAATTCATCCGCGGAACTGCTCTGGATTTCGTCTCTTTCCACAAGGTCGTCTCTCCTGGATACGCGGACTGGGCTGGGCGTGTCACGTACAGCATCGTCATCCAGAGTCTCGCCGGCCCGCTGACCAACACTCTTCACCTCAGCGACACGGTCCAGGACGGGTTGTCCTACGTGCCCGGAACCCTGACTGCCACGACGGGCATCATCAGCGATAGCACCGCTCCAATCCTGTACTGGTCTGGCGCCCTCACTCCCGCGCCTGTTGTCATCATCGGCTACGGAGCCACGGTCGTCGCTACCGAAAGCAAGTCCATCGTCAACACCGCCGGACTGAGCGAAGCGGGTAGCAAACCCCGTACCGCCACGACGACGTTCATCGCGAACCCCCAATTGATCTACTTGCCGCTGATTCTCAGAGGTGATTAGCGCAACTGTTGCGCCATCCGAGTACGGGTATTTCACAAAGGCTCGAATTTCAACAGATGCAGAGCCAACTTGTCGTGGTATGATAGGTCATATACCCAGTCCCAGAACGGGTGCTGGGTGTCCAGTGGCTCTCCGATCAGAGCAGCCCCCGTACCTGGTCGACTGTTTGTATTAGAGGGAAGGTGATGGGTATCTGTGTGCGATGGTTGCTGTGCTCTTCTTAGGTCGCTCTCCAGGCTGCCAGAGTTCCTGCGGATTGTCAAGTAAGTGGCGGGCCGGCTTCACTCATCAACACGGTATGGAAGGGGGGGTTCACATGCGAAGCTTACTCAGGGTGACTTTTCTGGTCCACGCAGTAGTAGCAGGACTATCGGGAGTGCTGCTGTTGTTCATCCCAGGCAACTTTTTGCGGTGGATTGGTTGGATGGCTTTTGCAGCTCAGGCCGGCTGGATGGGCATAGACCTCGTCATCAGCCGACTGCTGGGGGCGGCATTGATCGCGCTGGCCTGGAGTTCATTCCGGGGCTGGCGTGCCACTGAGACGGCGCAGATAGCCAGCCTGGTCGAGATGGAAGCGGCCTTCACCATCCTCAGTTGCGCAGGACTGCTCCGGCACTTGGTATTCAGACATCTCCCGATGATGGTTTGGATACCCTTTGTTGTTTTCGCGTTCTTTGCCGTCGCTTGGATCGTGTCCTTGGTGAGGATACGCCGCGGGTAGCCAGCGCGCCACAAACAGGGCTCGCACAGACATGTCTTGGTGCTCATAGAGATGATGCTTGAAGCCGGCTTCTCTTTGAGAAATCACCTGATCCTGCCATTCACACCCGCAGACTCGTCATTCCGCGCCACCAGGGGCTGCTCCTTGCTGTCCCGACAGTGGTCTGTATCTGGTGTGCCGCTTACCCGATTATTGCGCAAAACTGGCCTTTCTACTCAAGACGTCTGAGCACTCGCAAGAACGAGCCCGTTCTGATGCACTCCCTCCCCTCAAGCCCGACCAGTCAACCTATGTGGCGATGGTCACGGCGCGGAGGGATTGTGAAGACGTTGATGGAGCGAGGTACGGATGAAGCACAGCGACCATCGTTGGTTGTGGCCTATCCTGGCGGCTTCGGTGCTGGTGCGGGTTGGCGTGGCGTTCTACCTGGGGGACGTGGTGGATGCCCCGCCCTTGCTCACCGACCAGCGCTCGTATCACGCTCTGGGCGCACGGCTGCTGAGGGGTCACGGTTACAGTTTCGAGCGGCCCTGGTATCCCTTCACCCCGGCGGATACACCCACTGCGCACTGGTCGTTCCTGTACCCGCTGTTCGTCGCCGCCGTCTACGCCGTGTTCGGCGCGCACCCGCTGGCGGCGCGGGTCGTGCAGGCTGTGATAGGCGGGCTGTTGCTGCCGTGGATGGTCTACCGCCTGGCCCGCACGGTTTTCCGGCCCTCCTCCCCCCCCTCCGGGGGGGGCTGGGGGGGGGCTGGGGGGGGGCTCCCCCTCATCGCCGCCGCCATCGCCGCCATGTACAGCTACTTTGTCCTTTACGCGGCCACGCTGATGACCGAGACTTTTTACATCGTGATCTTGCTCTGGTCTCTGGACGAGGGGCTCAGGCTGGGCCGGCGTCTGCGCCAGCGGCGCCACATCCCGCTCATCCTGCCGCTCCGTCTGGGTCTCAGCCTGGGGCTGGCGGCGCTGCTGCGCCAGTCCATCCTGCCCTGGGTGCCGGTGTTTTTCCTCTATCTGCTCTGGCAGGGTCGGCGTGTGGGGCGACTCAGGGAGACCGTGCGCACGTTGGCCGTAGCGGGCCTGATCCTGGTACCCTTTATCCTGCCCTGGACCTGCCGGAACTATCGGGTCTATGGCCAGTTCCTGCTTCTCAACTCTAACACCGGCTATGCCATGTACTCGGCCCAGCACCCGATGCACGGCACCAGCTTCCGCGAGTTCGACGCCGCGCCTCTGCCGGAGGGCCTGGCGGGGAACGAGGCCCAGATGGATCGGGAGTTGATACGCGCCGGCATCCAGTTCGTGCTCGATGATCCGGGCCGCTACCTGGCGCTCTCGTTGAGCCGCTTGCGGGCCTTTTTCGAGTTCTGGCCCACGCCCGATACCACCCTGCTCCACAACGTCGGCCGCACCGGCTCCTTCGGCCTGTTCCTGCCCTTTATGCTCTACGGCCTCTACCTATCCGTTCGTCGCCAGCCATCCGCGATCGCATCTCCAAATGATCCAGGCGGACGTCGGACTTTAGACTTTGGACTCCTCTACCTCTTCATCGCCTTCTACACCCTGCTCCATGTCCTCACCTGGGCGATGGTGCGCTACCGCTTGCCAGTGGATGCCGTATCGCTGCTTTTTGCGGCGCTGGCTTTTCACGGTCTCTATCGGCGCGGGCGGCGCTGGCTGGGAGCGCGCATAGAGGTTGGGGAGAATCAAGGCACTGCTTGAACTCTTTGGCCCCAATTGGTTCACTGATCACAATCAAGGAGGTCGTCCGTGAAAAAAGGCTATAGAATCGCCCTGATCGTGCTGGCCGTGTTGACGTTGCTATTGCTGGCGCTCAACGGTGCGTTTGTCTATGGGCTGCTGCGGGCCCGGCAGACTGTCCTAAAGGTGCTGGCAGACGCCCGTGCCACCGCCGCCGGCATCGGTGACGAGACCTTTTCCTACACCTTTGAGATTCACAAAGAGATTCCCATTGCCGCCAGTGTCCCCTTCCACGAGGAGGTCACCGTGCCTGTGCAGACGACCGTGCCCATCAGCACGAGCGTTGTCGTACCTGTGCAGACGACCGAGCCCATCAAGACCAGCGTCGTCGTGCCCATCGATCTGGGCACCACCTCTTACAACCGGACGGTGCCCCTCGATCTGGGCACGATCTCCTATGACCTGACCGTCCCCATCAGTATGGTGGTTCCGATCGACCTGGAGTTCACCGTTCCGGTCAGCAAGACGGTGAACATCGCCACGACGGTTCCAGTGGACCTGGTATTGCCGATCGAGATTCCGATTGCCAATACCCCGATCGTCGGCTACCTGGAGGACCTGGACGCGTACCTGGTTAAGTTGGAGCGCAAGCTGGCAGATCCGTTGGGTGCCAAGTCGCCGTAACCTCTGGGAAGGGTGGGTGAGGGTTCCGCCTCCATTGCTCCCAGCCCTCGTCTCGAGGGCGTGTTGTGTCGAGCATCGTCTTACCCAGGCCGCCGCCGCGTTGGTGGCTGGTCTTTCAGTTTGTGTTATAATCGCCTTGGGGCGAACATCCCGATGCAACTGCAACAGTATTTCGCAGTAATCAAAAAGTGGCTGTGGCTGATCGTGGCCTCCGTGCTCATCGCCACGGTCTCCAGCTACCTGGGCACGCGGCAGATGCCGCGCATCTACCAGGCCACGACGACCGTCATGGTCGGCCAGGTGCTGGGGCAGGCTGACCCCAACGCACAGGACCTGTACTTGAGCCAGCAGTTGGCACAGACCTACGCGGACATGGCCCGTAGGCGGCCTATTCTCGATGGCGTGGCTGAGGCGCTGGGGCTGGATTACATCCCTTCGGCAGAGAATATCTCAGCCCGCCAGGTGCCGGGCACGCAACTCCTGGAGATCACCGTGCGAGATACGCACCCCGAGCGGGCCATGTACATCGCCAACGCGATCGCTCACGAGTTGATCCTCCAGAGCCCGACCCAGGCCAGGGAGGAGCAGGAGCGACGGGCGTTCGTGCAGGCGCAGCTAAAGGACCTCGAGTCTAGGATTCATGAGACCCAGGACGAGATTGACCAGGAGCAGGCCAGGCTCGAATCCGCCAACAGCGCCCGGGCCATCCAGCAGCACCAGGCCAACATCGCCGCGCTGCAGGAGAAGTTCGCCACCTACCAGTCCACCTATGCCTCGCTTCTCCCCGCCGTGGAAGGTGGGGTCAACTACATCTCGGTCGTCGAGCCGGCGACTGTGCCCACCGTGCCGATCAGTCCCCGGGTGGGGATGACCGTCATGCTGGCCTCCGCCATCGGGCTGGTCCTGGCCGTGGGCGGCGCCTTCCTGATCGAATATCTGGACGACACGATCAAGACGTCCGACGACGTGGCTCGCACGGCCGATCTGCCCACGCTGGCACGCATCGCTCGCATTGATGGCGAGGCGTACCCGGATAAACTGATCGCCCTGCATCACCCACTCTCGCCCATCGTCGAAGCATACCGCCTTCTGCGCGCCAACCTCCAGTTCTCCGCGGTCGATAAACCCCTGCACACCCTGATGGTGAACAGCCCTGGCCCCGGTGAGGGCAAGAGTGTCACGCTGGCCAACCTGGCTGTGGTGATGGCGCAGTCGGGCCTGAGGGTGGTCGCCGTGGACGCGGACCTGCGGCGCCCCGTGCTGCACCAGGTCTTTGGCCTGCCCAACAGTCACGGCCTCAGCGACGCGATCCTGCAGGCCAACCCCCCGGTCGGTGAGCACCTCCAGGCCACGGAGGTGGAGAACCTGTGGCTGCTGGCCAGTGGGCCGATACCGCCCAACCCGGCCGAGCTGCTGGGGTCGGGGCGGATGGCGGCCGTTATTGAGGAGCTCAGGGGACAGGCGGACATGGTGCTGTTGGACAGTCCCCCCGCGTTGGTGGTCGCCGATGCGCTCATTCTGAGCAACCGCGTCGATGGCGTGCTGGTGGTGAACGACGCCGGTCGCACCCGCCGCAGCGAGGCGCGGCAGGGGGCGGAAGAGTTCCGCCGCGTGCGGGCCAACCTGCTGGGCGTGGTGCTGAACCGGCTGTCACGCCGTCGTGGTGGCTACTCCCACAACCACTATTACTACTACCAGAGCGAGGATGGCCAGCGCGAGGAGCGCCGCTGGCGTTCGTGGCTGCGGCGCCGGCTTTGGTCTCGCCAGGAACCGGGTGAGTAGACGTCTACGGCCTCACCACCCCCAGGCCTCCCCCTGACAGCCGATGGCATGCTGCACGAGGCCCACTCCCGTACACGTCGTGGCAGGGTCACCGACACCTGTTACCAGCCTACCCCCTCTGAGTCAAATTGCCTGTGTCCAGTCCGCAAAGCCGGGCAGGAATGATGCCCGTGCACGAACTCCGCCTGCGTAAGTTTGCCGCCTGAACACCCCACGTGACCCCCAGGCGCGCTTGCCTGAACTCTGTTCGTGTTCACGGGGCCGCTTGTGTGCCCCTCTCACCAACGTACACATAAGGAGGTACTTTCTCGATGAAGCAGCCGTCACGTTTGCTCTTGACAGTGATCCTGGCCCTGGGGCTGACCTTGGCCCTGCTGTGGATGCTGCGGGATTCGCCTGGCCCGGCCCTGGCCGATGTGGATCTCGCGCCCTCTGCCGCCTCTCTGGCCCGCCAGCACGACCCTGTCGTCATCACGGGCGGCCTCCTCTCCAACCTGATCGGTGGCTCCGTGGAAGATATCTTTGTCTACGCCTACCACGGTGCCACCCCGACCCAGATCCCGTTCCAGATTGATGAGCGGGATGGAGGCGGCATGTTCGTCGCCGTGGAGGACGGTCTGCTGGACGACAACGATGAACTGGTCTTTATGGCCATGGATGGAGGCGACCCGGTGAGCCTTCCATTGCTGGATGCAGGTGGTGCCTCTATCGCGCCGGGCTATGTGATCACCCTCACCGATCCCATCAGCGATACCCACGCCTGGGTCTATGTCTTTTCCTCGCCCGCCCTGAGCCGCACGTTCACCACCGATTACGTCTCCTACGACGAGGGCAACGACCGTATCGCGAGTCCTGGCCGGTATGCCGTTGGATTCAATGCCGCCCATCCGTTCAGGGATTACCTGGCGCTGGGTGATAGCAGCGTGGGCGTGCTGGACCGGGTAAAGTTACGGATCACAGGTACGTTTCTTACGGTCCCCATCGCGGCTGATGAAGAGGACATCACTCAGGATGGTGTCCACGTTCTGGATGGCCCGGTGCGGGTCACGCGGGTCAGTACCCTCACACTGTCCATCGGGCCGGGTGTATCCGTTCAAAGGACCAGTACACTCTTGGCCTACTGCTCCCTCGTTGTGCAGCCGATACCGTTCACGGTGCCCGGCGCTCCCTTTCAGATCGACCACCTGCGTATCTCGGTGGACTGGAACGATCAGGCATCGGGGATGACGTACTATGATGCCAACAACCCGATCGACACGACCATCAATGGCAGCCCCGACGTGATCACTGTGGCGCCTGCGGCAAGGTGGACCCAGGTGACCAGTATCACGGGCACCATCGTCAACGTCAGCCGAATACCTGCCGGGTTGGGAGGTGTTCAATCTACCTACTATAAGGATGATAGTGCAGTTGACGCTGGCGATACCGGGGATCAACGCTCCTACGGAGATGCCGGCATCCAGGTGGATGACCCCAACCCCGGCAGCTACACCCTGCTGGGGCATATCTACTTCCTGACCGGGACCACGGCCAATGTCGGGACCACCTACGTTGGCTACTATGACAATCCGATCCAGGTGAGCGTCGCGCCTGTGAAAGTGTATTCCGTATATCTGCCCATGGTGAAGAAAGGCGACTGATGGGGTAGGGTGACTCGCGGCCAGCCAGGCTCACAGGGAATCTTTCCCCGTGAGCCTGTTTTTGTTTTGGGTGCTCTCCTCTCCGCAGCCGAATTCTTAACCCTTCCGATACCCATATGTTACGATCATTCCCTAGAATGGTAACAGTGGCTGTGTAAGCCGTCGTATCCACTCTACGTTCAAGGAAAGGACGCTATGATCGTCACTCAAACCCCCCTGCGTATCAGTTTCTTGGGAGGCGGCACCGACTTCCACGGCTTTTACGAGCGGGAGGAAGGCTGCGTTCTCAGTGCAGCTATTGACAAGTACATATTCGTCATCGTCAAGGAGCGTTTCGACGAAAAGATTCGGATCGGCTACACCCGAACCGAGATGGTTGACAATCTTGACGAGGTCCAGCACGATCTGGTGCGGGAGGCGCTGCGCCTAACGGGGGTCACGAAAAAGATCGAGATTTCCACGATGGGTGATATCCCCTCGGCCGGTACCGGCCTGGGGTCATCGAGCACCGTCACGGTAGGGGTGCTCAACGCCCTGCATCTGCACGTTGGCGAGACGCGGGATGCTGCGGCCCTGGCAGGCGAGGCATGCAGGATCGAGATAGACACCCTGGGCCGGCCCATTGGCAAGCAGGATCAGTACATCGTGGCCTACGGCGGATTGCGCTTCATCCGCTTCAAGTCTGATGGAGCCGTCATCACCGAGAAGCTGGGATTGTCCGATACCGTGCTACGTCGATTGAGCGAGCGGCTCATGCTGTTCTATACCGGTATCACGCGTGCGTCGAGTACAGTGTTGGCGGAGCAAGTCAGCAACATAGATGATCGGTTCCAGGTACTGTGCAGGATGAAACAACTCGCTGTGGAGGGCAAGGAATGCCTGGAGCGGGAGGCTTTCGACGATTTTGGCGCACTTTTGCACCAGGGATGGGAATACAAGAAACAGTTGGCCAGCGGCATCAGCAATGGACAGATTGACGCAATGTACCAGGCCGCGCGTCGCGCCGGTGCGATTGGCGGCAAGATCAGCGGCGCAGGTGGTGGGGGCTTCCTCCTTCTCTATTGCCCGGTGGAATGTCACGACGACGTGCGCAAGGCCCTGGCGCCGCTGCGAGAGCTACCATTTGCCCTGGAACGGGACGGGAGCAAGGCGATCTTTAACTATCGGCGGTAATTGTGCGTGCCTGGCATCTGGCTCCTTCTCCCGACATGCGAAGGTCGCGTCGTCGGTAACTGGATTGTCTCATTCTAGTAGAATTTTAACCGATTCGTCACCACACGCTGACCTGCATCCGCTACACTGTGTCCATAGGATTGGAGCCCCGGATCATATTTCAGATCGCGTTTGACAAAGATGGCTAGGTTGGAGAGAGCGACTCCTTCTCGCGGGACATAGGGTTGCGAGTTTCCATTTGACAGAGGAGATGAATACAGAACCTATTCCCTGACAAATTAGCCCCCTGTGGCGGGACGCCCGGTTCTGACTTGCGGGCGTTGGGGCACCTGTGGTCCAACTACATCGCGGTCTTCAGCAGTTGGCGTTGTAGTTTGGCAGAGACTATGATGCAGAATCTATGCGATTGTGCATCCGGTCGCGGCTAACCAGGCTCACGCTGAATCTCTTCTGTGAGCCTGGTTTTTCTCTGATGTCTCCAAACGGATTTTAGTTCTTTCGATACCTGTGTGTTACGCTCACCTCTTAAAATGATGATACCGGCTGTCCGAGCCGCCGTAATCTGTTATTGTACACCTGTAAGTTATTCTGGACTTTTTTTGGAGGCGTGAGGTCGCACCATGAAACGGATGCGTTTTCTGGTAGCTATGCTGGTTATCTGGCTTTTTCTCTTTTATAACATCGAGCGGCTGAGCAAGCCGATCGATATCACCGACGTGGCTTACACGTTTGTCCCGCTTGTGGCTGCGCTCACCATCTGCGTTCCCCGTCTGCGTCAAGTTCCCTTGTGGGTGCACCTCGTGATACCGGCCTTGGTATTCCTGGTGCTCAAGGCATGGTTAAAATCTCGTGTGTGGGGCATGGCTCTTCCCTTGACGGTGATGGAGATATGTGTCATTGCGGTGACGATCATCCTGGCGCGTTGGGTCAGTAATGGGATGGGGGAGTTTGAGAGCGCTATCGCCCATATCACCATCGGCCAAATTGACACGCTGGCAAAGTCGTTTTCGACCGGGCAGGCCGAGATGTATCGGGAGATCAGACGTGCCCGGCATCACCATCGCCCTCTGGCGCTGATGGCGGTTGGGGTTGATGAGAAGTTGATGCGGGTTGCTCTGGATCGCATGGTTCAAGAGGTGCAGCAGGCGATGATGAAACGGTATCTCCTATCCGACGTCGCCAGGACGTTGTGCCACAAACTTGAGGACTATAATGTGATTGCCCGGACCAACGATCATTTTCTCGTATTGTTGCCTGAGGTGACGTCGGAACAATTGCCCGATTTGATCGGCAGGTTGCGCCAGGCTGTATCTGAGCAGGTTGGAGTCACCCCCCAGATTGGTACGGCGTCTTTTCCCAAAGATGCGGTGACCTTTGATGGACTGGTAGAGCAAGCTGTCGGTGAGATGAACGGAGTCCGCAAGTCGGAGCGTTCCGTAAAAGCGCAGTCGTTAGCGGCGGAACGTTTCACCATGTAGTATATTCGCTAAGGAACAAGAGGAGAACAATGTCAACGGAATTAGTGATCATCAATCAACCCAGGGTGTTCCCTTATCGGCGGGAGTATCGAATCGCCAAACGTGTGATGGATGTGGCTATTTGCTTGTTGGCTCTGCCTGTCGTTCTTCCATTGATGGCCATCTGCGCGCTTGCCATCATACTCGATTCGCGAGGGCCCGTCCTCTTTGTTCAAGAACGCGTTGGCAGAGGGGGCCGTCCCTTTCTTATGTACAAATTCCGCACGATGCAGCAGAGCCTTGATGACAGTTCTCATCGGGCCTTTATGAAAGCCTTTGTAAATGGCAAGATCGACAGCAGTGAGCCCGCAGCGGCCTGCAATTCCCGTTGCGTTTCCTTGAGGCCATCCGAGGAAATACCCTTTGGCAGTAATGGTAACGGCAAGATTTACAAACCCATCCAGGCTTCACAGATCACCCGAGTGGGGCGTATCCTGCGTAAGGCCAGCGTGGACGAACTGCCCCAGATCTTTAACGTGCTCAAGGGAGAGATGAGCCTGGTTGGACCTCGGCCCAACGTGCCCTGGGAGGTTGAGGAATACCGAAGCTGGCACCACGAGCGGCTGGAAGTGCTACCTGGCATCACTGGTCTGGCTCAAGTGCGAGGGCGGAGTGCTATCTCTTTCGATCACATTGTGAGATATGACGTCGAGTATGTCGAAAAGCAGAGCCTGAAGATGGATCTGAATATCCTTTGGTGGACGCTGTCGTCGGTGATTTGTGGCAAGGGAGCCGAGTAGCACAGCACTGACGAAACTCGAGACAGTTGAAAGCAACGGCTCAGGGAATTTTAGGAATTTTTTAATAGTACCAATAACCTATTTACAGACTGCTCCGCGTCTTGTACCATGTGACCGTCGAAATGTCCTGGTGATGCATCGCGCGATGGCTGTCCGATCAGGAGCTGAACAGCCGGATCCCTCACCTGGACATGGTCCTAGCTAGGCGGGATAGTACCATGGAGCTATCTTGCTGGGCTGAACAGACTACACTCACATGGGGAGGTAATAGACATGAACGCGAGCAGCATGCGCGCGGCAGTGCTGATCAGAGCAGTCCTGGTGATGAGCGTGACAGGGCTAGCGTTAGGATTGGGCACTTTCCCCACCTCTCGCATTGAGCAGGTGCAGGCAAAGGTTGGTGTTCCTAACCCATACATCGACTACATCCACCTGAATGGTGGTTCTGCGGATAGCGTCACAGTTATCTACGGCGGTACTTTGAAAATCGAAGTGCAGGCGACGAATATCGGAGGTGTTGCCGGCCGCAGGGGCGGGATTTATCTAAGTTTCCCAGAGTTCGACTCGTCCAGCGATGTCAGTTTGGTCGATGTCGTTAGTCTCTGGACCAGTAGCGATGACGACGATCTGCGGTACGTTGAACATCGTCCCAGAGACTCGCAGATTTGGTATGAGTGCAACTCAGGCTATCTGGATGTGACACAAGAGTTGATGGTTGCAGGATATGCGCCATCGGACTGGGAGCCCGGGGAGAAAATTCACATGGAAGTTACGTTGAAACTCCCTGCACCGGGCACCTATCACGTGTACGCAAAAGCGGTGGTGGCCGATGCGGCCGGCGGGGATTCCTACTACGCTGACCCGGCAAGTGCGGCACAGACAGATCAACAGTGCCAACCTGTGCATAGCCGGACTGTCGAAACCAAGGTCGCTTCGAACGCACTCTATCTGCCAATGGTGCTCAAAGACTACGAACCATCCACACCTATGCGTGGAGTGCGAATGCAGGCTTCAAGTTGCTCCACTCAGAGCAAGTGTGCACAGAAGCTTGATTGCTTGCAACAGGCAGGCGCTAATGTCCTGTTCTACCCCATCTACTACAGAGATGCGTACTACCACAGTGACTTGATGCACCACCGCTCTTTCGATTCGTTAGCCTACATAGTGTCAGAGGCACATACCCGCGGTATGGAGGTTTATGCCTTGATCACGGCTGCTTATCTCGGCTGGCCCGAACATCCACAGTGGAACGCAAGTCTGAATCACTCGGGTGTGCCGGAGGATTGGTTGGACTTTGAGCTCCCTGAAGCCCGCTCGTTCATCGCTGATGTGGCCGAGGAGATCACAGTGAATTACGACGTGGACGGCATCTTGCTGGACTACATCCGGTGGCATCCGCATTGGCGATTCGACGCTGAGGAGCATGCAGATACCATCACCGCCACCGTGCGAGAGACGTACCGGCGTGTGAAAGCCGACCGAGAGGTGACTGTGGCTGCTTCCGTGTTCAAATGCCGTGTCCACGCCACCGACGCTGGTCAGATGTGGTACGACTGGCTTGACGAAGGCATCGTGGACTATGTCACGCCGATGACATACATTGAGCCTTCGAACGTCGTGGCGGAGCTGGAGAAGTATCTGGATGAGTGGGATGAGTCAGGGCATTTCCCGCAGCGTATCATCCCTCGCCTGTCCACTTGTTGGTTCAGGCCAGACTTTGAGCAGAAAACCGTTGACCATCTCAGGCGCGAGATACGGATGTGCCAGGAAGCTGGGGCCACTGGAGTCGCGCTGTGGGATGACCGATATATCTGTAAGAGTCCAAACTTGGTGGAAGCGCTAGGCGGGGGAGAGTGGTAGCATGCGTTTTCTCAAGAGAAAGGTTCTTCAGCAGCCTTCTAGAGGTGTGTGTGTAGCATCTGGCGGTTGAACAAACCTGATCAGAGGACCTCCGAGGTTCGTGACGTAGCGCTGCCACAAGGCCGAGAACCTCGGAGGTCCGAGTACTTGCAGGAACGAAATTGCTCTGGTTGGCCTGATTCGGGCCACATTCGACGGGTTATGCAGCTCAACCGAAGCGGTTGAGGTGTTGTTTCTTTTTCTCCCCTTCACCAGGATGCCCAGCAGTGCTGGGTGCAGGGTGCAGACAAGCTTGTAGTGGAATGGAGGGCACGTGGAATTACGGTACTATCTCAATATCTTAGAGAGGCGAGCTATCGTCATATTCATCGTTGCGGCACTGGCGGTATCTGTGGTAGCCTCAGCCGGTCTGCTGACTACTCCATTGTACACAACTGGCGCTACTGTACGTGTGATGCAGGATGTAGGTGTCCTGGACCTGCGCATTAATCAGACCTACGGTGAGATCCTGATGAACACCTATGGTCGTGTCTTGACAAGCTGGCCTGTTCTGGCGGCGGCGGCGAGACGTCTGGAAAGCCCACTTGCGGTAACTCAGCTGCGCCAGCAAGTATTGGTCGAAGTTGTGCCTGACACAGAATTAATGTGGATTGCTGTCGAGGATAAAGACCCTGCTTTCGCTCGTGATCTTGCCAATACCTTGGCCGAAATATTGGTAGAATATGCGGACGAGCTATACGTCGGTAGTAGCAAAAGCACTCGTCAGATCGTCGAGGAACAGTTAGCCAGCGTGGCGAATGATCTCGAGGAAGACCGCCAGAAGCTGGCATCTATGCTGGCTACAGGTCAAGTCGGCGCCGAAGTCCAAGCCCTCTCCCGCCAGATCACATTCGGAGAGGAAGCGTACAACCGTCTCCTGGATCAGTACGAGATGACTCGGTTGAACGAGTCGCTGCGTGCCAACAGCATCACGATCATCGCTCCTGCCAAGCTGCCCCAGTCACCTTCCAATGGTATTGGACTGACGCAGATTGGCCTGGGCCTTGTCATAGGGCTGTTCGGTGGCGTCGGGCTGGCGCTGGTTCTGGAGAACCTGGACACGCGCATCCACAGCCCGCAGCAACTGGAAAGCCTGACACATCTGCCAGTATTGGGTATGGTGCCCCAAGGCCTACTGTCGCTGGGAAATTCTGAGCACACCAATGGGACAGGTCGCATCAAAATGATTGAGGAGGCATATCGGCTCCTGAGCATCAACTTGCAGATGTTGGGAGAAGACAACTCTGTCAATACGATTCTTATCACCAGTGCCATGCCGCGAGAGGGTAAGTCAACCATCGCGGTTAACCTGGCTCAGACTCTCGCCGAGAGGGGGCAGACGGTCTTCCTCGTTGAGAGTGATTTGCGGCGTCCAGCGGTTGCCAAGATGCTGGACATCGACGATGGCCTGGGCCTGGGCAGGCTCCTCGCTGAGCCCCCTGCCGACAATCGCGAGTTGCTCAGCCAGATCGTGCGTCCGGCCAAACAGCCCACCCTGTTCGTTATCGCGGGTGATTCGACACCCGCCCACCCGACGGCACTCCTTGCCTCTCCGGCACTGGAGAATCTGCTGCGCTACTTGAGCACGCAAGCCCAGACCACCTTGTTAGATGCACCACCGGTGTTGGGTGTGGCAGACGTCTCAATCCTGGTCCAGAAAGCAGATGGCGTGATTCTCGTGGTGGCAGAAGGGATTGCCACCCGCGAACGCATTCGCGCCGCGCTGCGGCAGCTCGAAGCTGGCCGGGCGAACGTATTGGGTCTGATCTTCTTGCAGAGGGGCAGCAAGGGTTCGGACTATGTATATGGCTAGCGCTTTGCACCTCAGTGGCAATTTACCTCGGAATCTACTTCCATAAGGGTTGAAGTTTATGTCTGACCATTCCCACGTTGCCCTCACTGAGCTTGTGGCTCCCGCTTCTTCGTCCAGCCGGGATATTTTGACCGCTGCTAAAGGTGGTGGGATCGTCTTTTTCGGCGACCTGTTTGCATATGCTTGCCGGTTTGTCTTCGGGATCGTTGTGGCCCGGGCAATTGGGGCCGCCGGCTATGGACTGTACGACTTGGGGGTGACAGCTTCCCTCGTCCTCGCGGGGGTGGCTGTGCTGGGTCTGCCATCGGCGATTGTCCATTTCCTGCCGGTTGCGGCAAGCAACCGGGATGAGGATCGGATCTGGGGTATGCTGCAGGTATCCGTAGCTCTGGGTGGGGCCTTCGGTCTGGTGCTGGCCCTGGTGACTTTCCTGACGGCTGGGTGGGCGGCGGAACACCTGTTTCACGAACCGGCTCTGGCACCCATGCTGCGGATAGCCAGCGCGTCCATCCCGCTGGTTGCTCTGGGGCGCATTCTTCAGGCCACGGCCCAGGGCTTCAAAGAGATGAGATATATCGTCTATGCTGACAGCATTTTCTTCAACGTTGGGAAGCTTCTCCTGACCCTGCCTCTGTTGATTGCAGGTTGGGGTGCGACAGGTGCACTGGTGGCCTACGTCGTGACCTGGATTGGGGAGGCCGGGTTACTCGTACATTATGTGAACCGGCTTTTCTCCTTGCGGCGGTCGTTTCATGGAACTCTGCGAAATCCGCGCCAACTGCTTTCTTTTTCTCTGCCCATGTGGTTGCAGGGGCTTCTCACCCGATTCGGCACCCAGATCGAGCTTCTGCTCATGGGTATGTTGGGTACAATCGTCTCGGTTGGAGTGTACAGCTCTGCGTTGCGTATCCAGATGATCGGTTCGATGCTCCTCAGAGCGGTTCAGACAGCAGCCAAGCCCATCATATCTGATCTGTACCATCGGGGTGAGTACACTCAACTGAACCGGCTGTATCGCACGTTGACTAAGTGGGCATTGGTCTTCAATCTGCCCTTCTTTCTTACCATAGTCCTCTATGCCAGGCCGGTATTGGCCATCTTTGGCGAGGAGTTTACGGCCGGGATGTCCGCCCTGGTTGTTATGGCAGTGGGGACGCTTGTCAGCGCCGGGACTGGGATCAGTGGCTCTGTGATCGCTATGACAGGACATTCCAAGTTAAGCCTCGTCAATGCTGTGGCCTCGTTGACTCTATCGGTGACACTTGATGTGTTGCTGATACCGGCCTGGGGATTGGTTGGAGGAGCAATGGCGTTTGGCTTGACAATTGCAGCTATGGGCATTGTGCGCTTGCTCGAAGTCTACTGGCTCCACGGATTCTGGCCATATGACTTCACCTTTGGCAAGCTCCTTGTTGGCGGGTGTGTGGCTTCTGTGTTTGGCTTTGTCGCGAATCGCCTGGCTCCTGCCGATTTGAACCTGTTCTACTTGGTGCTCAACATCGCCCTGCTGTGGTCAAGCTATGCGGGTATGATATTGTTGCTTGGTCTCTCAGAGGAAGACCAAATGGTGGTGGACCGGATCAAGAGGCAGTTTAGTGCGAGAGTCCTTCGGGCGAAAGCATTCAAGCAATCGTCGTGAAATGCACCCTCACCCCAGCCCTCTTCCAGAGGAAGAGCAGGAAATGTGCGCGGGATCGCAAGCACTGCGCGGAGGCGCAGGCATAGTATTGGCTCCCTAAAGGGGGGTAACGGATGAATTGGGTTGGTCTACAGGAAACACGCAGAATATGGGTGGAGACCGGCGCGGCTCGACGCGCCTTCGAGCTGGGTTTGTCTGTGTTGTTCGGCTTCATGCTCGGTGGCCTGCTGGTCTTTTCCTGGGGTCATGAATCCAAGTGGCAGGAGCTCATCGCGATCCTCCCCATTGCCTTTGCTGTCGTGATGTTGATCGGTGACTTGGAAAAGACTGTGCTGGCCACCATTGCGGTTGGCGTACCCCTCAATCTGGATGTCTCACTGATCATCAGTCCGTACGCCCGCAACGCGCAAAACATCGCCCGTGGACATCGTACGATTGTCGCTTTGACAGAACTCCGAGTGTCACTCGTCTTTGTGGTTCTTGTGATTGGCTACGCCCTGTGGTTGGCCGTACCTCGAGATTCAGGCCGTAGGCCGATCCGGTTTTATCCGGCCACCAGTATTCCTGCTCTGGGGCTTCTCCTGGTCTCCATTCTCTCGGTCTTCCAGGCGCAAGATGGCCAGTTGTCATTCTTTCGGATTGTGCAGCTATGCGAGATGTTCCTGACCTATTTGTACCTAGTGAATCACATCCGGACAACTTCAGACTTGCATTTCTTTGTCCTGGTTTTGATGGGAGGCATGTTCATCGAAAGTTTGTTGATGATTTGGCAATGGAGCACCGGCGAGACATTTCGCATAGCAGGCATGGCTGCCACCGTCTGGGACAAGGGCCTGCGCCGAGTGGGAGGTACGCTGGGGGGCGCGAATGCGGCGGGGGGGGTAATTTCTGCCTATTTGGGGATCGTATGCGCCATGATATGGGTTCTCCCCAAGCCGTCACAGAAGATATTTGCAGTCATTTGTTTTTTCGCGGGGGGTGTCGCCTTGATCAGTACCTCTTCACGTGCAAGTTGGGGTGGGTTCGTGGGGGCGATTCTGGCTTTCGTCTTGATCGGACTCTGGCGTGGGTGGGTGCGACGCGAGACGTTGATATTGCTGCTCATCGGGGCCGTGGTTCTGGGAGCCATCTTTTACCCGGCAATTCACACCCGCCTGACGATGGACGATCATGGTTCGGCGGAGAGCCGTACCAAGATGGCCAAGCTGGCCTGGAACATAATCCGCGTGCATCCATGGTTGGGTGTCGGGGCGAACAACTGCGCGCTGGTGGCGCGCGATTACTATACGCCCAACGTGGGTGATCTTGGGTACGTGATCGATTCGTCGGTGCACAACAGGTACTTGCTGATTTGGTCCGAGACCGGTCTGTTTGGTCTGCTGTTCTACGTCGGTTTGCTTTTATCTCCTCTGGTGCAGGTGTTGCGACATATCAGATCAGGTGACCGAACTAGGGCCCTGATGGCGCTTGGATTGGGCTGTGCCATTATATCGATGAGTATCCAGATGCTCGCGGAGCACTTTAACCCGCGTCCCTCGACGCTGTTCATCTGGTTGTTGGTTTCGTTAGCTACCAGCCTTAACAATCTCAAGTTGACGTCGGTTCAACCTGCGATCTCGGGTCATGCGCTAGGCAAGAGTAAAGTTATCCACAGTTACCTGTAGCGTGACGGTCAAGAACAGGTATGGCATTGGCTTCCCTGGAATAACGGGATGCATAGACCAAGACTTTGGTTGTTGGGCGTTGGTAAACGTCGCAGCGAAGGATATCGCCATGGCTGAAGCTGATCTATCCATAGTAATCATCGCCCGTAATGAAGCCGCCAATATCGCGCGTGCCATCGAATCCGCTTTGCGGGCATCGGAGCATCTGCTGGATACCGGGATCCTGCTGGTGGATTCAGCCTCAACGGATGAGACGGTGGAAATTGCGAAGCGGTACCCAATCAATATCGTGCGTCTGGACCCTTCGTGGTTTCTGTCGGTAGCTGCCGGGCGGCATATCGGCACGTATTGTAGCCGCGGGGAACTGATCCTGCATATGGATGGCGATATGGATCTGGACCCCGATTGGGTGGATCGGTCTGTGTCATACATGGTGGAGCATCCTCAAGTGGCGGCGGTGGGCGGCTACTGGCGCAACATCTATATGCGTGATGGGCAGGTTGTCGGTGAGCAGAATCAGTGCCGTGACCCACAGGGCCGCGTGCTCGGAGTGCAGTACGTAGGTGGTGCATCTCTCTATCGGCGATCGGCCATAGAAGAGGTGGGCGGATATCAACCGTTTATCCGGGGCGAGGAAGACGTCGATCTGTGTATGCGCTTGCGCCACGCCGGCTACCAGGTGGTCCGTCTTCCCTATCTGATGAGTCGCCATTACTGTATCCCGCCGCTGTCTTTGGCGGGCCAGCTACGCCGCATGCGACTGAGTTTGTGGCTGGGATTTGGGCAGGTGCCACGCTATTACTTGGGGACCGGCTTGTTTTGGAAGTATCTGAAGGAACGCGGCTCGTATGTGGTCTTTCTCCTGGGGATGCTGATTAGCGTGATCACTTTGTTGCTGACCTTGTTCTCCGGGAACCTGCTGTTCCTTGGGGCATGGGTGCTCATTGTAGCTGCATTCCTTTCAGTCTATTTAATGAGGAAGCGCAGCCTGCGCAAGGTCTGCTTGAGCCTTTCGGTCCAGGCCTTTACCGCGTATAGCGCCGTGCGTGGGTTTCTGATGGCTCCTCATTCGCCCGAGGAGTATCCCACTGACGTTGAGATCGTTCAGATGCATGGTGGTCTGGAGAAGGCATGAACGATCTGCAAACACCCCTGATATTACTGTTGTTGCTGGAGGTCGTTTTCATCGTGCCGACGGCGGGATCGGTTTCTGCAGCCGGCGCTTCGCCTGTCCTTTTTCCCAATGGCGGATTTGAAACCTTCCCCAGCGGTGGGCAAGACGACTGGGTGTGGCCCAGCAGCGATTGGACGTGGGATGGGGGCGTTGCTCACAGTGGTGCCCGTTCGGCTCGTGTTCAACGCAGCTCCGGGGATGAGACCGCCAGCTTGATATCGGCGTATATGCCCGTGCAGCCGTCGACGGTCTATACCTTCACCTACTGGCTGCGCACGCAGACCGCTACCTGGTATCCTGCGGTCAACGTGTATCAGTACACCGGGGCTGGCGTGCTGACCGGGCTCAGACTGGCAGCGCACGCCAACGTCGGCGATGGTACGAACGATTGGATGCCCGTCACGTACCGCTTCCAGACGATGCCCGATGCGGACAGGATTCGGGTGCGGTTGTTCCTGTGGACAAATACAACGGGCACCTTTTGGTTCGATGACTTTAGCCTGGATCAAGGTTTGCCCGCCCGCTATCCCTTCCAGGACGGTTTTCCGGTCGCTGCCTCCGGTTCGATTTTCTTCTGCTCGCCAGCCGTCGCGGACGTGGATGGGGACGGGGACAATGAATTGCTCGTCGGGGGAGGCAACCGCGTCGATGGCTGGGACGATACGGGTGCATGGTTGCCTGGCTTTCCCCTGGCTACCGGCGATCGGCACATTGTGGGGCACCTTGCCCTGGCCGACCTGGACGGTGACCGGGATTTGGAAATCGTGGCTGGCACCCGGACGCCGGTTGCCAACGGTCAGGGTCGCGTTTTCGTCTGGCATCACACCGGCACGCTTCTGGGTGGCTGGCCGAAAAGCGTGGCCTGGGAACCTCAGTATTCCCACAATGATTCTCGGGTTACCTCTGTGGTCCTGGCAGATATCGACGGGGACGATGATTGGGAGATCCTGGCCAGTACGAGCAACAATGCAACCGACTACTACGGATCGGCCCCGCGGCCCACGCCCGACCTGTATGCCTGGCATGCCGATGGAACCCTGGTTGCTGGAGTGTGGCCTGCCTGGCACACAATCGCTGGTTTCTATGGCGTTATCGCCGCCGGCGACTTCAGCGGGGATGGGGTTGCCGATGTGATTGCTGCTCGCGATCATCACTACCTCAACGCTTATGCTTCCGATGGTCGTTCTCTGCCCGGTTGGCCCATTCAGACTTTCGTGAACGCCAACAGTGGCAACTATCATACAGATGCTCGCCTCGAATACAGTGATAACGCGCCGATGCTTGCCGATATCGAGGGTGATGGCACGGTGGAAGCAATTGTAGCCGGCAATGTGAAGGGCCCTGGGAATCAGAACATCGTGCTCAATAGCGGTGTGCTCGTGTTGGAGCCTGACGGCACGCGCCAGCCTGGTTGGGAGACGGCGGCACTGGGCGACGGCATCCTCGAAGACGCGGATCTGCCACAGCAGGCTCCGGCGGTTGCTGATCTGGATCGTGATGGTCGACTGGAGATTGTGATCGCCACCCACGACGGTTGGATCCGTGCCTATCGGGCGGACCAGACAATCCTGTGGGCCTTTAACTACAGTCAGGGGACGGACCTCTTTGCCAGTGAGCCTGTGATCGGAGACATCGACGGAGACGGTGCGCTGGAGATCGTCTTTGGCACGTATGTCCCAGTGCAGTGGGAGGCGCAGTGGAGCGGACCAGTAGGCGTGTGGGGATTGGAAGCGGACGGGACGGTCATGCCCGGCTTCCCTCTGCCGGTCAGCACACCGGGTGTGCGGGGAGCACCTGCGCTGGCCGATCTGGACGAAGACGGCGATCTGGAGATTCTGGCCGGTGCCAGGGTGGGCCACGTTTTCGCGTGGGACGTGCCAACTCCCTACGACCCGGCCCTGCTGCCCTGGCCCACGGGCCGCCACGACCTCCGTCGGAGCGGGGCATACGTGTGGTCGGGGCCTGACTTTAGGCCAAGCCACAAATTCGCCACTCCCGCTGCTGCGCGTCGAGGTGAGACGGTTACCTTTACCGTTCGAGTGGACAGCACTTTGCCGACAACCCAAACCGTCCGTGTGACGGATACAGTCCCGGCGGGTCTGGCGTATGTTCCCGGAACGCTGGCGGCAACACTGGGGATCGTCACTGATACCACAGGCGCGCTGCTATGGAGCGGCGCCCTGTCGACTACATCGACGGTAGACATCACGTACCAGGTCACAGTGACGACTGCCGCAACACAACTGATCAGCAACACAGCTTTCATAGAAACGGGCGTGGATGGCCTGTTGCCCCGGACCGGATACGTTATTGCTAACGGAATTTCAACCTATATGCCACTGATTCTCAAGTCTTACTGGCGTTCTGTGCTGGATTTGGTGTCCTCCGGGCCACTGCATATCCGGCAGCAAGTTTAGGTTTTCGAGGGTAACCAATGAAAAGGCAATATGGTGTAGTGATTGGCGTAGCAATATGTTTGCTTGTGTCAATGTGGGTGCCATTGCAGCAGGCGAGCGCCCAATCTGCCAATGGGCATGAACTTACGTTGGCGTCGCTGGATTACAGGGATGTGACTCTCTATGGCCATACATCCGACACCAAGTACTACTTTGCTCTACCGCCAAGTTGGCAAGTGGTCGGAGGCAGCTATTTCGATCTAGATTTCGAGTACGCAACTCCCCTGGTCAGCTCGCCGGAGACTGCGAGCGCTCCCACAGCTCGATTCGAAGTAGATCTGAACGGCAAACTGGTGCATAGCTCAGACCTATTCCGCTCAGGAACCTATCAAGTGCGCATAGAGCTTCCCACAGAAATGTTCTATCCTCGCGAGAATGCGATTCAGAATTACATCGAAGTCCGGTTTGTGGGATATGAGCCTTGCGAACTAGATGTACCCAGCTCTATGATGATTCACAACACTTCTCGATTTCACCTGGTTTACCAAGAATACCCTTGGCAGGTTGATCTCGCTCGTTTCCCGCATCCGATCCACCAGTACCGTTCCGTCGAGTCCAGCAGGGTGCTCTTTGTACTGCCAGACAGGCTTGATGAGAACGACCTGCGCGCCGCTACCATTGTCGCATCTCGGCTTGGGCAGTTGACCTACAACGGAGTAGTCATCAGTGCAACACTTGCGTCCGAGTTTTCCGTCGATGCAACTCTGGATGAGCACCTGGTCTTGGTAGGCAGCCCGGACAGTAATCCCATCATCGGACAACTGGAATTGCCGATTCCGCTAGTTGACCGCCAATTGGCGTTGCGTAGCCAGATGCCAACGACGGTCTCTTCGGGTTCCATTTTGAGCTATACGCTCTTCGTTGAAAACACGGGCTCCATACCCCAAGCGTTGTTTGTCGAAGATCGGTTTTCTTCTGCCGGTGCATTCTTGGGGTGCGGGGAGTCGTGTGAGCTGGTCGCGCCGAGAAAGATCCGCTGGGATGTCGGTACGCTCGCCGCGGGACAGTCGGCTTCGATGACGGTGACGTTGCGGGTAACCCCTGTGACTTTGTCTGATGTGCGTATCAGGCACACTGCCGCTCTATTTGACTCTCTGGGAAACATCTTGAACGTAGACACGCTTGTGTCTCAGATTGGTGAAGAACCGGATGGTTATCTTGTTACCTCTGCGGATCCGAAATCAACCAGATTCTTTGCTCGGGAATTGCAGGCTGTTCCAGAGGATGCGGGGGTGATCCAGGAGATTGTTTCGCCCTGGAGCGCGCGCCGCGTGGCTGTGATTGTGACGGGGTTGGATGGAGAAGGAGTGCTCAAGGCTGCATCTGGGCTAAACCCTCGCAATCGTTTCCCGGGCATCTCAGGGGACTGGGCTGTCGTGGAGGACATGCGTTCTTCTTCGCTCCCTGTTTCTGTTCCGCCCCAGGATGTCACTTTCTCCTCGTTGGGTTACGAGGACAGAGAGTTGGATGTGCTTGGCTTGGAGTCGGCCCTATATAGCTTTGAGCTTCCGCCGACATCCGCTTTAGCTGAGGATGCTCATCTGGCTCTGCATTTTGCCCACACTGCAGTTGTATCTAGTGTCGGGGGGGGAATAAAGATCACTTTGAACGATATGCCCATCGGTAGTGCCTATCTGGATGACAGCAATCTCGACGATGCCTGGATCTACATCCCGCTGAACAGGGGGAGCGTGCGGCCGGGCTCGAACGATATCCGCATTCATACCACCGTGAGCCAGGTCGACCGATGCATGGTGAACATAAATAACCCTTTCTGGCTTGAGATCTATGCGGATTCCTACCTACATCTGGGCTACAAATCAGCACGACTGGTGTTTGACCTTGGTCGTATTCCGTACCCTTTCAACAGGCCGGGAGATATGGGAAATGTGATGTTTGCGTTGCCCGATGCCCCCAGCTCGACGGATGTTGAGGCTCTCCTGCGCGTTGCATCTCTGCTGGGGCGTGGTTCGAAGAGTGCAGAATTCATGCCACAGGTTATACTCGGCGGCTCGCCTGATGCCACTTCCCTATCGGGTTATCACGTCGTTGCCGTCGGTTTGCCGATGATGAATGTGGTCATTCGCGCCGTCAACGCTCAACTTCCCCAGCCTTTTGTACCGGATAGCAATGACATTTACCAGAGCATCGATAGTCCGGTGTATGGCGTTGCACCCGGTACTGACCTGGGAGTTGTGCAGGCATTGGCCTCTCCCTGGGAGCGCGATGGTAAGCACGTCCTCATGGTGGTCACAGGCACGACCGAGGAGGGGGTCCGCTGGGCGGCATCTGCTCTCTCTCGGCTTTCCTACTTGTTCAAGGGGAATATGGCGCTTGTGAGGGGTGACCAAGTGTACCGGACCGACACTCGCCCTGTTTCAGCTGAAGAGGTGTTCACTGGCACAGTATCTCTGACCCCAGCGTCAACCGGAACGCCTGTCAGGACGGCCGTTGCAACACCAACTCCGCAAGCGTGGCTCGAAGAGCTAATTCAGACGCCAATGCCACAGGGCGGAGCTGGGCAGGCCGTCGCGGTTACATCTACGCAGGAGTCTTCAGCGCTAAGGGTTGCCTCATCCCGGCCGACCTGGCTAATTCTCTTGCTCATTGTTGGTCTGTTGGCTATTGCAGCTTTGATCTTTTTGTTGGTTCGCAAGACGCGTGTGTGAGTACCCATGAGAACTTTGACAAGTAAGATCAGAAGAAAAATCCATAGCCGGGTCTTTATCGATTATGGCCAAGACTATACAGATTCCATGTTCCTTGCGGGAAGCGGAAGGAGTGGGACAACGTGGATTTCGGATATCATCAACTACAGAAATCAGTATCGCTACATCTTTGAGCCTTTTCACCCGCGCAAAGCGGGGATATTTGAGGTGCGTCACGAGAGAGAATATCTCAGACCTGAGAATCGGGAATCGGGTCTTGTTGAGCCAATTGAGGCTTTGTTGTCTGGCAGGATCAGAAGCGACTGGATAGACAAATTTAACCGCAAGTTCCTTGGTGGGAAGCGGCTGATAAAAGCGATCCGGGCGAATCTTTTGTTGAAGTGGATACACACGAATTGCCCTGGAGTTCCGATAGTGTTATTGCTCAGACATCCTTGCGCGGTTGCACATTCTCAGCTCAAGCTCGCCTCCTGGGCCTGGAACGCGGATCCTGAGCAATTTCTTGCCCAAGAGGAACTGATGGAGGATTTTCTGGAGCCTTTCCGACAGATCATGGAAAACGTGCAGACTGACTTTGAGAAACATATCCTTCTTGTGTGCATTGAGAATTATCTTCCTTTGAAACAGTTTAAGAGAGATGAGATCCACCTGGCTTTCTACGAGAATTTCTGCGTGGAGCCCGAACGCGAAATTGATCGATTGTTCTCTTTTCTTGGCGAAAGTTACGATGAGAGGGTCTTTGACCAGTTGAGAACGCCCTCCCCAGTAAGCCGCAAGGGCAGCGCAGTAGTCTCCGGAGGCAGTCTTGTGGATAGCTGGAGAAAACACGTCACTGAGGAACAGGTTCGAGATGCGCTCAAGATACTGAGTGCATTTGGGCTGGACATGATTTATGCGCAGGATTCGATGCCCAATGTCGATAATGCGTATGGGATGATGATGACAAGTTAATGGACGGTGACTTTTGCTGCGGTTCTTCTTTGAAGAGGCGGGATATCCTGGATCTTTGGGACAGACTTGACGCCATCTGTACGGAGGCTTCGAATGATGGGCGAACTCGATGTGGCATACGTTCTTTTCAGATTCCCTGTTCTGACGGAAACATTCGTGGCCAACGAGATATGGGCGCTACGGCAGCAAGCAGGGATCAAGGTGCATCTGTTCTCCCTCCTAAAACCCAAGGACGAACCCGTGCATCCCCTCTCAGAGCAACTTGTGGAGCACGTCAATTATGCGCCGGATGTGCATACCTGGCGTCTGTGGCGAGCCCAATTCCATTTTCTCGTCAGGTCTCCCGGACGGTACCTCACGCTTTTGACAGAGCTGGTCACACAGCCTTATCCGGGCCGCAGAGCGAATTTGTTTCTCAAACGGGTCGCCGTCTTTCTGAAGGCTGTTGCTCTGGCTTACGAGTTGAAGAACACACCCGTCAGATTGTTGCACACCCACTTTGCCTGGTTATCGGGAGCGGCAGCTCGAATCATCTCGGAGTTGCTGGGACGGCCCTTTACGGTGACGGTCCATGCCTACGACATATTCTCTTCCGAGAACGATCTGCTGTGTTTCACGACTTGTGCTGCCAGCCGAGTCGTTGCCATTTCTGAATTCAACAGACAGACGGTGCTTGAATGTTGTCCGGATGTCAAGGAGAGGATTGCTACCGTGATCCACTGTGGGATTGATGTGGACATGTTTTGTCCCATGGCCCGAGCAGACGCAGAACCACTGTCTATTCTGTCAGTTGGCAGTCTGGTTGCGAAGAAGGGGCACAAATACCTGATTCAAGCCTGTCAGCAGCTCAAAGCCAACGGCGTTGATTTTCGCTGCTCCATTATCGGTGGTGGGTCGGGTGAGAAAGCCCTGGAGCAACTGATCCGCGAGTGTGAACTCGAGGGCCTGGTTGACCTGAAAGGCCCGTGCAAGCAGTCCGATGTCTTGAACGCCTATCAAGAGTATGATCTGTTTGCATTGGCCTGCGTGGTCCTTCTAGATGGCGGACGAGACGGCATTCCCGTGGTGCTCATGGAAGCCATGGCGATGCAGATGCCGGTGATCTCTACGCCTGTTTCGGGGATCCCGGAGTTGGTGCGACATGGGGAGACCGGCTGGTTAGTGCCGGAGCGAGATGCCACGGCGCTTGCTGAAGCCATCACCAGGCTGGCTGCAGATGAGCCGCTGCGCAAGCGTCTGGGACGCAACGGGCGGGCCTTGGTGGAAAAAGAGTTTGAGATTCGAGGCAACGCCGCTCGGCTCGCAGATGTGTTTCGCCAGGTCAACTCCGAATTCTACTGTGAGAGCAACAGCAGTTCCTCTTCTGAGTCGTGCTGCTCCCCCAGCTCTGTAGAGAGTGCCGGATCCTGTCGCCAAATCGGTGGATCTGCCAATTCAACGGAAGCCAGTCAGCGTGGGTAGTGACCGGCGGCCTACAACGTGTGGCGGGGAGCCCCCTGACTCTGGAGGCCTTAGGTTGGGTTTGGACAACTTCTTATCCTTATTTCTGCCAGACGGACTTGCGAGGATTTCAACTATGATGCGTCACATCCGTGCAATCAAGAAGAGATTGCTGAAGCTGCTGCTTCGCTTCGTGCCGGGCTTGATGTTTCGAGCACGAGTGTTGAGATGGTGTGGTTATACCGTCGGCTCCCCTGTGGCAATTGGGGAGGACTTGATCATCGTGGACACGCAGCACCAGAAGCCCATGGTGCAAATCGGTGACCGGGTGGGAATAGCGCAACGTGTGACACTGGTCACAGCATCGGGCGTGCCCTTTGCCAAAATCCGGCCGATCCTTGGCTCCATCGTGGGGCCGATTGTGATTGAAGATGATGTGTGGATTGGAGCGGGTGTTATCATCTTACCCAACATTACCATTGGACAGGGAGCAGTCGTGGGCGCAGGCGCCGTAGTCACAAAGGACGTGCCACCCTGGACGATCGTTGCCGGTGTGCCGGCCAGACCCTTGAAGCGAATCGACGTGGAGACCGGCACGGTTGTCGACTTGCAGAGTTGACTTCCCGTTGCTCCACGCAATAGGGCATCTGATCTGACAATGGCTAAGCGTTCGCACGTACCTGTTCTCATTACCTGGGACGTTGACCCTGACCGATGGACGACCATCGAGCGGAGGCGGCTTGCCCTGCGAATGGCGATGGATCTGTGCCAGGAGTTCGATGTCCGATCTACGTTCTTTGTCACCGCCAGGTATGCCCCCGAGTATCCTGATGAGTTTCAACGCATGCAGGCCCTGGATCAAGAAATTGGATGTCACGGCTTGACTCACGACGACGACGAAGAGTATGATCGAATGCCCGAAGCAACACAGAGGGTGTACATCGAGGATGCGACCGGTGAGTTGGAGGCCGTGATCGGAGGTCCTGTCCGTGCCTTCCGCAGCCCGCGGGTGAAAATCTCCTCGACGACGCTGCAACTGCTGGCTGAGCGTGGTTACTTGGCGGACAGTTCCATCTGTTCTGGACGGCTTGACGTCCTCAGTTCAAATCTGATCAATACAGGATGGCTCGTAGCGCCACGGCGACCATACTATCCCCACCACGCCCATCCTTTCAAACGTGGAGATTTGTCCGTTTTGGAGGTGCCGGTCTCAGCGCTTGCGGTTCCTTTCATCTCCAAGGCGCTAAATGCCTTGGGATTGCCGGCCATGAAGGCACTCTTCAGACTGCTGTACGCGGAGTCCAGGCACACGGGCAAGCCCATTGTCTACATGTCGCATCCAACCGAGTTTATCTTGGCGAAAGGGGCAGGCGAAAGGCACGCACTGCGTCGTCTCCTCAGCCCCAGTTTCTTTTCTCTCCGTCGGATCCGCACGCACGGTTTTCTGATTCGAAACGCGTTGCTCAGGATGTGCGGGGAGACCTTGTTCCACAACTCCCGGCAACTGTTTGCCTACATGGCGTCATTCCCTGACGTTTCGTTTATGACGATGAGCGAATATGCTGGCCACAATCTGGCGGATGCAACTTGATTGCTCTCATTGAACAATCATCAGTGCTTGCACAAGGATCTATCCCGTGTCCAATCCACTCACCATAGCGGTCAAAGGTAAAGGTTTCCGCAACTTGCTTCGGCGTTCCCTTGCGATCGGCGGGCGCTACGGGCTCACAACTGCAAAGATGGATCGTGCTCTCACGAGATTCACCCGCATATTGCAGGAATTTGACTGTAGTGCTACGTTCCCACTGACCGCCTGCACGCTGGCGCGAAGTGGAGAAATGCTCCACAAGTATCAATACCAGGGAGTCGAGTTCGCGGTCCATGGCTACCAGCACGTGGATCATTCACAACTCTCGCTGGATCAACACCTGGATCACTTGGGCAAAGCGCGACAGATGTTTGAGGCGCACGATCTGAGATGCAGAGGGTTCCGCTGTCCCTATCTGCGTTGGAATCAAGACACCCTCACGGCGCTCAATATGCTCGAGTTTGCCTATGACAGCAGCCAGGCCCTGGCCTGGGACGTCGCAGACGGTTTCGAGACAGACACGTACCATCACGTGTTAGATTTTTACGGCGCCCAGTTGGCTACCGATTATCCTGCTGTGCCCTGGTTCGTGAACGGTTTGCTGCGCATTCCCTATTGTCTGCCGGATGACGAGGCCCTGGTAGAACGGCTGCATTTGACTGGCAGCACGCCGATGAACGAGTTGTGGTTGGAGGTATTGCGCCGTACCTACGAACTGGGAGAGCTATTTACCTTGGGCTTGCACCCAGAGCGGATTGTGCTCTGTGAAGAGCCTCTTCGGGCCGTCTTGAGTCAGGCTCGTGCTCTCTCGCCAGATGTGTGGATCGCCCGGCTTGACGAAATCGCCAGCTGGTGGCGCGCCCGCACCGAAGCGACGGTTGAAGTTGTGCAGGAAACCGGCGATTCGCTGCGGCTGAGTATAGATGGTCCGCCCGGTACCACTGTCCTGGCCCGATCCGTTGTTGTTGAAGCTCCTACTGAGCCTTGGGTGGATGGCTACCAGCGCGTCCTCTCAAGCGACTTTGTGTTTCGAGCAGACAGGCGGCCATTTATTGGCCTGACCCCTGGCGCTCCTTCTGCCTTGATCAGTTTCTTGCGACAGCAAGGCTATCTGGTTGAGAGCGGTGCGGATGCTCGGCCTTATGCGTTCTACCTGGACCAAAGGGACTTTGTCCCCGAGGATGGGCGTCCACTCCTGAAACAGGTGGAGCGGGGAACTTGGCCACTGTTGCGTCTGGGACGTTGGCCCGATGGTGCTCACAGCGCGCTGTCGATCACGGGCGACATAGATGCTCTTACGCTCTGGGATTACAGTTCACGCGTATCTGGCTAAAGACTCCTGGGGTTTCGTCTGAAGTACGCTCAACACAGGCCAGCTGGCCACCATGTTACACTGATGTTTGAGATGGCTCACTATCTATGACCGTGAAATGAGAGGGTGACACTATGGTAAAGAGTATTCAGAAGCGCCACTGCATGGTCGTCGACGCCCGTTACCCTCTGGGTGAAACGAGAGTCCAACGGGAGGCTGAGGCACTGGTTCAGCACGGGTATGAAGTGGACGTTATCTGTCCGCGGACCCCCGGCGAGATTCCCATAGATCAGTATCGGGGTGTTCGGATTTACCGTGAGAAATACCATGTCCCCAGATGTTTCAGGAAATACAGTGCACCGGTGTATCAACTGCTAAAATATATTCGTTTCTTTGTGTCGGCTGGCGTCAGACTGGCGCGGCTGCACAAGCAACATCGTTACGATACCGTGCAGGTACACAATCTGCCTGATTTCCTGGTCTTTTGTGCCCTGGTCCCGAAACTGAGTGGTGTTCCAATCATCCTGGATCTTCATGATCTGATGCCCGAGTTCTATGCCTGTCGCTTCGGCCACCGATGGAATTCTCTGCCTGGGCGTCTGGTTCGGTGGCAGGAACGTTTGGCATGTCGCTTCGCAGACCACGTCATCACTGTGAGCGAACACTGGCGTCAGACGCTCGTCGGGCGGGGCGTACCGGCGGACAAGTGCAGTGTGGTGATGAACGTAGCTGACGAGGACATCTTCTACGTGCCAGAGGATAGTCGCCCTCATTTGCCGGAAAACTCGGAGATGCGACTGATCTATCATGGAACGATCGTTCATCGATACGGGCTGGATTTGGCGATTCGGGCGGTGGAGCGGATCAGGCACGAGATTCCCAATATCCATCTTGCGATCCTGGGAGTCGGCCACGACGTAGATGCATTGGTGCAACTGGTGGAAGATCTTGACTTGGGTGATCATGTGGCGATCCACCGCGGGTTGCGTCCGGCCGAGGAATTGCCAGAGATCATTCGGGCTGCTCACGTGGGCGTTGTGCCTTATCGGAACGATATCTTCACCGATGGGCTGCTTCCCACCAAACTGATGGAATATGCTGCTCTCGGCCTGCCGTCCATTGCTGCGCGAACCTCCGCTATCGAGGCTTACTTTGCCGATACGATGGTCGAGCTGTTTGAGCCGGGCGACGCTGACGATCTGGCTCGTTGCATTCGTAAGCTGTATGACAGCCCGGAGCGGTTGGCGGAATTGGTGCAGGGCAGCAAGAAGTTCAACGAACGGTACAACTGGGCCAAGATCGGCGCGGACTATGTGGCCCTTGTAGAGCGGTTAGGCTCGCGCCAGATGAGAGGGGGGTAGAAACCGTTATGGATGTTGTCCGGCAGTTGGATGAGTCGGTATGGCGGGGTTTCGTGGATCATCATCCTATGGGGAGCATCTTTCACACGCCGGAGATGTTCCAGGTGTTCAGTCGAGCAAAGGGGCATCAGCCAGAATTGTGGGCGACTACCCAGTCTGGGCAGGTGTTGGCTTTGCTCCTGCCTGTACAGATTTCCTTGATGAATGGACTGCTCCGTCGTTTCACGACGCGGGCTGTCGTCTATGGTAGTGTCCTCTACGCACCCGGCGTGGAGGGACAAGAAGCTCTGACTCTTCTGCTTCGGACCTATAAACAGGATGTAGATGGGTCTCCGCTCTTCACCGAGCTGCGCAATCTATCGAATTTTGGGTTGGTGCAACCGATCCTGCAGGAGCAAGGCTTCGTCTATGAGGATCACTTGAATTACTTGATCGACCTTGATCGTCCGCCGGAGGTCATTCTCCAGAACATCGGGCGCCGGACGCGCAAGAATATCCGGCGCGGGCTGAGGCGGGGTGACGTTCTCGTTGAAGAAGTGAGCAGACGGGATCAGGTGGATGCTTGCTATAATCTGTTTCGCCAGACCTACGAGGCATCTCAGGTCCCCCTGGCTGACCGTTCGCTCTTTGAAGTAGCTTTCGATTTGCTCTATCCCAAAGGTATGGTTCGGTTCACGCTGGCCCGCGTGGGCGAGGTCCCTGCCGCCGTGTCGGTGGAGCTGCTCTACAAAGAGATGATGTACGGCTGGTATGGCGGCGTGGATCGGGACTATGGCTCCTACGTGCCCAACGAGTTGTTGACGTGGTGCATCCTTCAATGGGGCGCTGAGAACGGCTACAGCCTGTATGACTTTGGCGGCGCAGGAAGGCCGGACGAGGAGTACGGCGTGCGTGACTTTAAGGCCAAGTTTGGGGGTGAATTGGTCTGCTTCGGGCGCAATACCTGCGTCCACGCACCTGGGGCGCTCTGGCTAAGTAAGCAAGGGTATCGCTTGCTGCGCCGATGGCTATAGCCGATGCCACGTGTTGGTGCCGTGGCTCGATAGGTATTTTGACACTTTTGATACCTTTTTGTTACGCTCAGTCTGTACGATTGTAACGTAGGCCATCCAGGTCAAGGTCCAGTGAGTTCCCCATAGGCAACACTTTGAACATCTAGGCAATGATCAAAGCGATATGAAGATGAATAGAGTTCTTGAATTCGTCCACGACCTGTGGGTCGGGTTTCAGGTAGAAACTCCTCCCGTAGTACAACGCATCTTCGTTGATCACTTGCATAGGGTCAAGGATGTCGCTCGCCTTCTCGTCAGTCCTCATTTGCCCGTTTACCGGCTGGAGGGGCAGGCGCAAGGCGGCCCGTTGGAGGTCACGTATGCCGGGTTGGAGTTTGCCAAGCCGATTATCAAGAACATGCTTTTTGTAGACGATCCGGTGGAACAGCGGGATGGGCGGATTCCTTTCTGGCAGCGTGACGAGCTCGCCAATTTGTCGCCGGGTGACATTGTCGCCATAGAGGCTCCCAAAGATCTGATACACAAGCTGCCGCGCCAGAATGCCATCGTTTGGCCTCGCTTCGTGCATCATATTCTAGATGTGCGGGGAGATTGGTCAGACGTGAAGTGCCGCTTTCGCAAGAGTACTCGTCGTCACGATCTGCGTCTGACGCGGAAACACGGCTATCAGTACGAGGTGAGCCACAGCGATCAAGACTTTGATGTGTTCTACCGGGACATGTACCTGCCGACTATGAAGATCAGGCATGGGAGTAGAGCTCCAATCATGTCTGCCAGGGAGGCTCGTTGGTATTTCCGGCAAGGCCTTCTCTTCCTGGTGAAACGAGACGGGCAGCCCGTATGCGGCGGCGTTTGTCACGTTGTTCGGGACGAGGTCCGTTTCATACTCATGGGTGTGATCAACGGAGATCAGCAATTGATCAAGGAAAGGGTGGTCGGAGCTCTGAACTGCCTGCGCATCGAGTGGGCCAATCAGCAGGGATACAGGGCGGTCAACTTCATGTCAAGTACCGCGCAGTTAGAAGCAGGGCTGTTTCAGTATAAACGTAAGTGGGGTGCGGCTGTGAGCATCCCGCAGCATGTGCACAGGCGGGTTTGGATCAAGATCCGGCGCTGCACACCTGCTGTGGCCCGATTTTTGAAGGAGAGACCTTTGATCGTGGTTGACAAGGATGAAAAGCTACACGGGCTCATCGTCGTCGACGATCCTGGCAGTGTGTCTGCTGAAATGATAAAAGATTGGGAAAAGCGCTACGCAACCCCCGGGTTGAGCAGCTTGGTAGTCTGTTCGGTCCGTGATTTCACTGAAGGAGTAGCGGATATCCATGATCCTGATCTGGTTATTCCGATATCGTCCCATGCCGGCTGTGGCAATGGGGACTGAACTCTTATCCTCGTTCCAACCGCAATTCGTCGGAGGAATTGCCTGGGAGTGTAACTTGAAAGAGGGCAGATAGTGGGCCAGTCGCTGGAGTTTGTTCGGGACTTGTGGGTCGAAGCCCGGTTGAGCGCGCCGCCTTTTGTGCAGCGTACCGTAATCCTTCGCTTGCACGAGGTGAAGGAGATTATGCGCTTGCTGAGCAGACCTTACCTGCCGGTTTGTCAGATGCAGGGGCAGGGACAGGGTGGTCCTCTGACGGTGACATATGTCGGGCTGGAGTATGCCAAGCCGTTTATGAGGAGCATCCTATTTGCAGAGGAACCAGTGGAACAGCAGATGGGGCGGATTCCTTTTTGGCGCTACGATGAACTAGCTTACCCACCGTCAAGTGATGTGGTCATTGTTGAGGCAACCAGGCATCTGATACGCAGACTGCCCCGCCAGAATGCGGTCGTCTTGCCTCAGTATGTGCATCACATTCTGGATGTGCGAGGTGATTGGCAGGATGTGAGGGGCCGCTTTCGGAAGAGCACCCGCCAGGAACTGCGTCTGACACGCAAGTATGGGTACCGGTACGAAGTGAGCCACGACGATCGGGACTTTGAGTTCTTTTACCGGGACATGTATTTGCCGACCATGAAGATCAGGCATGGAGACCTGGCCTCTCCGATGCCAGTCAGTGAGGCGCATCAGATCTTCCGGCACGGGTTCCTGTTCTTGGTGAAGCGAGATGGACGGCGCGTGTGTGGTAGCCTGTGCCACGTTGAGCGGGATACCATCCGATATATGATTATGGGTGTGATCGATGGCGACGGACAGATCATGCGCGAAGGTGCAGTTGGGGCTTTGAATTGCCTGCGCATCCAGTGGGCGAACCAGCAGGGATATAAAGCTGTCAACTTTCTGGGCAGCGGCATACCACGCCTGAATGGAGGGATGTTTCAACATAAACGGAAGTGGGGTACTGCTGTGAGTGTCCCGCCACATCTCCACAGGCAGATCTGGATCGGTGTCCGACAGAATACACCTGCCGTGTCCCGGTTTCTGAAGGACAACCCTTTTGTTGTGGTGGATAAGAACGGCGAGCTGCACGGCCTCGTCGTGGTCGATGATCTGCACAACGTGTCTGCCAAGGACAAAGAAGAGTGGAAAAAGCGCTACGGAACGCCGGGGCTGAGCAGCTTGCTCATTCGCTCGCTTGATCATTTCGCTGAAGAACCGGCGAGTCGTGACGATCCTGGACTGGTGATTCCGATGCCGCCCAAATCTCTATCCAGGAAGAGCCAATGATTCACAGGCATCGTCCCTATGTGGATTCCTCGGATATCCTGGCTGCGCTGCGTCCTGGTGCTGGGCGGGAGGAGTTTGAATCGGCTGCGGCAGCTTGTGTAGGGGCACGCTATGCTCTTGCGTTTGCTTATGGGCATTCCGGTCTCATCGCTTCTTTTAGGGCGTTGGGCTTGACGGAAGTAGACGTCGTGCTGCCTGCTTACACGTGCACGGTCGTGGCAGATGCAGTGGTTGCCTGTGGCAATCGCCCGGTTTTTGTGGATATTGATCTGGCCGATTATAACATGCGTCTCGACGCGATGGAGGCGGCTCTCACACCCCAGACGCGGGCGATCATCGCTACGCACATGTATGGTTATCCAACCGATGTAGACGCGATCCGTGACGTTGCTGGCGATGAGCGGGTGCTCATCGTTGAGGACAGCGCACTGAGGCTGCGCCGATTCTCGCCGGGGACTGGCGGTCTGCGAGGTGATGTTGGCCTGTTCAGTTTTGGTCACGCTAAGCATTTGTTCACTGTGCAGGGAGGCATCATTGCGACCAACTCGGCCGAGCTATATGAGAGGATCAGAGCGCATCGGGATCAAGAGATGGCTCACTTGCCGGCAGCCTTGTGGGCAAAACGGTGGTTGCAACTGCTTCTTAGCGGTATGCCATTTGCAAAATCTGCGCTGCACGAGCTGCGGGACAGAACTCAGGAGATGACTGCAGCGGGCCGTGCCTCCAGCGATCCCAACTCACTGTCCACGCTGGTGGAGCCGGATCACGATACGGCCTACGCTGACTTTCAGGCGCGGGTAGGGTTGTGTCAGTTACGCAAGTTAGGCACGGTATTGAACAGGCGTCAGGAATTGGTTGAATGCTACAATCGCGAACTGTGCGACGTGCCTGGACTCACTCCTGCTCCCGTTGTGCCAGATGCCACGTACTCGCACTACACCGTGCGTGTGGCGGGACGTGATGAGATTGACTTCGTTCATCGCATGGAATCCAAAGGGGTTGAGGTCGGCCAGGTGTATGACCATGTGCTACCATTTCGGAAGCGTTTTCGGCCCTACGCAAGGGACAGGTATCCCAACACTGAGCAAGCCACCCGCGAAGTGGTGAATCTGCCCGTCCATCCCAGAGTAACGAGTGCTGAGGCCCAGTATATCGCAGCATCTGCACGGGATATCCTGGAGCGGGTTGGCTTGCGTCTGTGATCACATAGTGTCGATGCGACTGTTTGGTGTGGATGGTTCCCCGCCCAAAGATACAGGGAGGATTCAATGATCTCGTCAATGCGCCGACAGGCAATCAAGCTATTTCAACTGTTTGCCAATCGCCACTTTTATTCCCGCATGCTAGAACTGGATCGGACACAATGGTTGGGCCGCAAGGAGTTGCTGACCCTGCAACAGCGCAAGCTCCATCGCTTGTTGGAGTACGCTTATGCGTACGTGCCGTATTACCAGCGTGTGTTCGACCAGGTTGGCTTCCAGCCCGACGACATTCTAAAGGATCCTGCATCATTTCACAAGATCCCTTTCTTGACCAAGCCGGTCATTCGCGATAATTTCGATGATCTCCTGACAACTGATGCCCAGCGACGCTCAAGGATGAACCAGCTCTCGACTGCGGGATCTACTGGCCAGCCACTGATATTCAGGCAGGATATCAGTTTCCGTGATCAAGTGACGGCCGAGCTCCATCATCATCTCACCTGGACCGGCTGGGAATTCGGGCAGCCGCACGCCTACATCTTTGGTGCAAGCTTCGAGGTAAGCTATGCCCGGAATCTGCGTGCCCAGCTCATGAACTTGCTGCTGAACCGATTTGTCACCAACGCCTATCGGCTTTCAGAGGAGAGCATGCATGCGTTTGTCACCAAAGCGGTGCGCCGTCGACCTCGTCTGTTGTTTGGCTATGCGTCTAGCCTCTACCGCTTTGCCCAGTTCATGTGCGATCACCCATCGTACGACCTCAAGTTCGTCGACGCGGTTTTCACGACGTCTGAGGTGCTGTATCCCGCCCAGCGGCAACTGGTCGAGGACACGTTTGACTGCGAGGTCTTTAACCGGTATGCCACGCGGGAACTGGGGGCGCTGGCCTGCGAGTGCGGGTCTCACACCGGGTTGCATGTCAGCGTCGAGAACGCATACGTGGAGATTCTGAGCGATGGTGTGCCGGCCGAACCAGATGAACCGGGAGACATCTTTGTCACCAATCTCAACAACTATGGCATGCCCTTTATTCGCTATCAACTGGCTGACGTAGGAGCGTGGCATCCCGACGAGCACTGTCTCTGTGGACGGGCACACCCAATGATGAAAGTGGTAGAAGGTCGACATAATGATATGTTCAAGAGACGGGATGGCGGCGCAGTGTGGGGAGGCATCGGCAATCCATTGTGGAATATGGAAGGGGTCAGAAAGTTCCAATTCATCCAAAAGACCTATGATACCGTCGTGGTAAAGATCGTGTGCGATGGGCCTTTCACTCAAGTCCAACAGACTGAGGTTGAAAAAGCGGTCAATACGGCTCTAGGCGGTGACGTCAAAGTGGACTTTGAGTTTCCTGACAAGATCCCCGTGGAGCGTTCGGGCAAGCATCGTTACCAGATTTGCGAGGTTGATTGACCTTGGTTCTCTAAGGAGGCCCACTATGTGTAGTAACCCTGAAGCCCAGTTTGGCGATTTCACTGTTTTTGGTTTTACTCGAGAGCCTGAGGTCTTTCTCAGGCGAAAACTTCCCTCCCGGTTGGGAGTTTCGGCCCGGACGATTGACTTTGGTGACGCCGGCCATTTCTTTTTCTACACATCCTACGGGGACGTGGCAGAGACGAGCCAGGCGATCGTCCTGAAGTTGGGCCTGGTTCATTCTCCCCCGGGCGATCCTCTCTCGGCCCAACAATTGTTGGACAAAGGTCTCGTCAGCCCAGGGGAGATCAAGGCGGATGAGCTGCGTGGAAATAGCCTGATCGCCTGCTTTAGCAAGACATCTCCCGAATTCCTAGTGTACAAGACGCTCCTGTCCATGCCCCAGTTGTACTATTCCACTCATAGCCAGGCGCTCCTGTGCACCGATGGCCCCAGACCTCATCTGGCGTTGCTCGACCGGATAGAGCCAGACGAGGATGTGGTCGTCCAACACTTTATCTTCAGATATGCTCTGGGCACGCATACCTACTTTCAGGATATTCACCGTCTGCTCTCCGGGCAGTTGTTCCGGTGGCGGGCGGGTGACATCGAGCTGGAGCAGATGCGCGATCTATGCCCGGAACCCGATGCGCCCACGTTTGACCATGCAGACTCGCGCACCATGCAGAGCCTCTACGATGAAATGGGGAAAGTGATCGGGGCCTACGTGAAGGACATCGGGGCGGCTGGTCACCATTTCGGCAACATGCTGTCGGGCGGGGTTGATTCCACGCTTGTACAGCTCATGATCAACGACCACGTCTTGGCACCTGCCGAACGAAAGACGTTCAGCTACGCGGTGCGTGTGCCTCGATTCGAGTACGAGATCAACTATGCCGCTGATGCCGGTCGGCTTCTCCAGACCGACCACACGTTGGTGGATGTCCGGCCTGAGGACTATCCCGGACTGCTGATGAGGACCATCGAGACCCTCACCTATCCCATTCCTGCCGAGTCACAACCGTGCAAGCTGGCCATTGCCGAGCATCTGTCCGCCAGCGGCAGCGGTTTGCGCTACTTCTTCGTGGGAACAGGGGGCGATACCCTTCACGGGACGACGTTGGCCCGCAAGATGGCGGTTCTCGATGCCGTTCGCCACGTTCCATTGTCGGAACTGGCGCTCAGGGGTGTGGCGGCAGTGGCTCGTCCGATCGCGCCCCGCAAGGCTCATGGCTTGAGGCAGATCGCCGACATGCTATCTGAGTTGGACGATCCCTATTCTTACAAAGTCCCCGCCAATATGACGGCTGTGTACACGGACATAGATATGGCCCGCCGCGCCTTCGGTGACGAGGCCCTCAAGAAAGCATTTGGCTACCGACATGAGATGGAGGCACGCTATCTGGACAGCTCCCATCACATTGAGAAGGTCCATGCGTTGGAGCTGGTGACCGATGCCTATGAGACGGCGGTGTTGGTCAACCATCTCTATCTGGCTCACCATCGAGAGCAGATATACCCGTACCTGGATGAAGAGACAGTTCGAATCAGTTACGCTTTTGATCCACGCATCAGGTATCTGAAGGGCCGGCAAGTCAAGCCACTGTTGAAGGGGATCCTGGAGCAAAGGTCCCTCGGCAGCATCGCCAATAAGCCCAAGGGTGGTTCCGTATTCAACGACGATCTCTACGTCTGGATGAAAACTGGCCCATTGCACGACATGGTTCAAGCCATCGAACGCCCGGGTTTTGTGAGCCAGTCTGACTTCAAGAAGCTATTGGAGGTGCCAGATTGGGATCCTGTGGGCGAGCCGAATTGGTTCCTCTGGAACTTGCTCACTTTTGACATCTTTCAGAAACGAGTCATCAAGGCTCAGTCGTAGAAGTTGTCCGAAAACAACTTCCCGGCTTTGCGGGAAAAGGGGAATGGTTAATTATGGCGACAGATGCTGCGGCAGGGCACCTGAGTGCGTGTACGATCTTTGGTTTCACCGCTATGCCTGGTCGCTTGGTGAAACGCAAATTGACTGACTGCCTGGGGATTGTCCCGCGTACGATCGATCTAGGTAGAAGCAATACTTTCCTTTTATATACTTCGAGGGGTGATGTAGCAGAGACGGAAAATGCGCTGGCGCTAAAGTTAGGCCTGGCCCGCACGCCGGACAGGTCTCCTCTTTCGGCGCAGCAACTGCTTGATCGGAGATTCGTCAGCCCCCAATGCATCGATCCGCATGCTTTCCGCGGGAATGCGCTTGTTGCCAGTTTCAGCAAAGCGGAGCCCAGATTCTCACTGTTCAGGACGTTCCTGGCTGGCCCTCCCCTGTACTATTGCGTTGATGATGACAGTATATTGTGCTCTGATCGGCTCAGGTGCCTGATCGAGCTCTTGGATCGGTTAGAGTTGGACGAGGCTGCGGTACCCGAGCACTTTTGCACGCTTGGTACTCACGGCTCCCGGACCTATTTCCGCAACGTGCATCGTCTGATGCCTGGACAACAACTCAGATGGCATGAGGGGCGTGCCGAAGTTGAACTCGTCAAAGATTTTCGCTCCCTTGAGGCCGATCCCACTTTGGGACAAATTGATGACCACTCTCCTCTGACCTATGAGTGGTTGAAAGGGCTTGTGGGGGCGTATATTCGCGACTTTGAAGAGTCGGGATCCGATTTCGGCAACTTGCTGTCGGGAGGTGTTGACTCCTCGGTGACTCAGCTCCTGATCGGTGAGCATCTGGGTACCGTCCGGCCTAGATCGTTTAGCTATCGTGTGCATGCGCCGAGCTTTGAGCCAGAGGTAGAATATGTTAAGCGGGCGCAGTTGGAGTTCAACACGGAACACACCTTCATAGATATACTGCCGCAAGAATATCCGGGCTTGCTGGTGAGGTCTACCGAGGTTCTTGGGCAGCCGGTTTACATGGCTATGGAGCCTTGTAAGCTCGCGGTTGCAGAGTTCCTGGCTGCTCACCCGGATAGTCCGTGCTATTTTTTCAATTCCCAGGGCGCTGATTGCGTCTTCGGCTCCAGCGTGGCCTTGAAGATAAGGTGGTTAGAACGGCTGGAGAGGATCCCTGCATCTATCTTGCTTCTGAGTAGCGCTGGCAGGCTGTTGAAGCCTTTTACGGGACTGGGCCAAACACTTCTGAAAGCAGCCAAGATACTCCGTGATCCCAATGACTTGTCAGCTCCGATCAATACCACAGCCATCAGTGCGAATCTCGATTTTGCGCTGCGCTGCTTCGGCGAACAGGCTGTACAACGGGTGTTCGAGGTCAAGCGTGCGCAGGAAATCGAATACATGGATAGTGACAACTATATGGAGAAAGTGCACCTCACGACTGCTGTGAACGCTTTGCTCAATGTGACTCCCCAATGCGTGACAATGTTCATGGCGCACGGGCGAGAAGTGGTATATCCGTATATGGATGAGGATGCGATACGGGTCGGCTTGGCAGTTAGACCGGAGCGGAGGTACGTCAGGGGGGGGCGTGTCAAACCGATTCTGAAGGATATCTTGGAGCAGAAATCGTCTTCGCCAGCGGCTCGCTTGCCCAAGTTGGGCTCCAGCTTCAACCCTGACCTGCACGACTGGGAAGATGCCGGCCCATTGCGTGATATGGTGCACAGCATTGATCGCCCCGGGTTCATCAGCAAGTCGGATTTTGAAAGTCTGCTTGAACGTCCCAACTACTACTTCCTGTGGGCATTGTTGACTTTCGACGTCTTTAACAAAAGGATTCTCAAGAGATGACTCTTACCGGTCGGGGGGGAGCGTAGAATGAGTAAAATCTCGGTACTGATCCCGGATGGTGAGAATGAGCACGTGCTGTGGGTTGCACGCAGTCTGGCAGAGTCTGGGCGGGTGGATCTGTACATCCTGTCCGACGAACAGTGGACACCGGTCCGATTCTCACGGCATTGCCGGCTTTACGAGTTCAGGTCAACCGGGACAGATGACGGAGCGCGTCTCGATGCTCTGGCCGAGATCACAAAACGCGTTCACATTGACGTGATTCTCCCTGTAGGAGAAGATGGCGTCCGGTTTGTGGCGGCTGAGCGTGAGGCCCTGTCGAGACTGGCGGCTCTCCCCCCTATACCTGACCTGGAAGCTCTCAGGACGGCCAGGAACAAATGGCTGGTCAATCAGTGTGCCTGCCGGTATGATCTGCCCGCTCCAGAATCGGCCCTGGTGACTTTCGACTCGGATTTTGACCACCGGCTGTCTGATCTGGAGTATCCTGTGCTGCTCAAGCCTACGTCCCTGACAGACGGACAGGGGATCCGGCGCTTTGACACGGCCTCTGATTTGCGCGCGTTCTTGAACAACCAGGACCCGGTGCTGTTCAAAGACCAGTACCTCGTTCAGACCTACGTACCTGGCTATGACTTGGGGCTCAGTATCTTGTGCCGGGATGGCGAGATGCTGGCGTTCACGATGCAGCGTGGAATCATCAGCGCCGCACATCGCTTTGGCCCCCTGATGGCTCTGGAAATCATCCAGCGCGACGACGTCCTCGAAATTGGGCGGAAGCTGGTCTCTGTGCTCCGGTGGGGGGGAGTCGCGCACATCGACTTCCGCTGCGATAGCCGGGATGGCAGGCCAAAGATCGTCGAGATGAACGCGCGCTATTGGGGGAGTCTGCTGGGTTCGCTGGTGGCTGGCGTGAATTTCCCCTATCTTGCCTGTTTGGCGGCGCAGGATATCTCGTTTCCCACGCCGGAGTACCAGTCCAGCAAATATGCCTACACGACGACAGTGATCAAGGATGGGCTACTCTGGTTCCTGGGCAGGAATTCTTTGAAGGGTTTTACTTTTCAGGAAACGGGTTTGAGATTCTTCTTGGCCGATCCCTTTCCTGAACTGGTTAGACGGTTTGTATTGCCCATAGTGGGGCACAGGAATTGACGGACATCTCCCATAACTGCCGGGCGTGGATACGTGGCTATTCAGTGTTGTAGTGGATTCTAATCAATACCTCATATTTTCTTGACGCTATGTAGACGCAGACTTGCTATGATGGGGCTGTGGCTCGGCTGGATCAGGCCCCCCAGGAGGTATTCCCTGGTTGAACGGCAAGTCCGTGCCAGCCTGCTTTGGCGCCCAAGATGTCTGGATACGCGTGACGAGGCGGGAAGCCATCTGCCTGGTTGACGACTTTGACGAGAAAGATTTAAGGAGGGCACGATGATGAAAAGACGCACGGTTTCTCTCATAGTTCTGTTGTTCTGGCTGGCATCCGGACTGGGATCCCCTGTCATCCCCGAGACCGTCGCTGCACCCGCTGAGGTTCAAGCTCAGGCCACCACAGCATCTCCTTCCCCGGACCGCGACTACGATGGGCTGACCGATGATGTCGAGACGAATGGCTGGTGGAATGCAGCCGGCTTTTTCACGACCGATCGGCTCGACCCGGATAGCGACGACGATGGCCTGACCGATGGGGAGGAGAAACTGTACGATACGAATCCCCTCGACAGTCACAGCCCCGGTATCTATGTGGAGTATGAAGATCATCTGAAAACCCTTCAGTACTATGCCAGAAACGTACACTCTCCCAAAGGTTGGGGGTGGCAGCGGTATGGTGACCGGCTCATCAGTTTCGACGCCGTCGTCGTGCGCCGGGGGTCCACCTTCTCTGTCGGTGCTCCCGCCAGCGCGACCTTCGAGATTACAAAGAGCCTCAGTTCTCTGACTACCCTGACACCGGTGTGGGATGCCTGTGCCGGGCGCTGGCGCATCTCGGTGCCTTCAGGTGGCACCGTGGGCACGTATGGCATCATCGCCAGCGAGGGGGAATGGAGCAAGAGTCTTAACCTATACGTCATCTTTGGGCTACCCACCCCTACCTCCAGCTTTACCCAGCAAATGATCGATGCGTATGTCTATGACGATGATCCCGATGACCTGCGGGATGAGAGAGGTATCCTCCTGGGCGATTGGACGTACGACCATGGCGATTATCCGGACATTATCCCGGAAGGAGCGTGGATAAACGCTGGAAGCGTCTACCGGTTCGAGCTTCAGCAGTTCGAACCGTACGTGTTCGTGGAACACGTCATGGAGGCGATCAATGGCTACGACAGCATGTTGGGTGCTGCCCGGGCTTTGGTCGCCCGCACGGACAAGGTCACCCGGTTCTACTATCCTCGCGTTCTTTATACGTCGTGGCAAGTGCTAAATCCTGGTGAGGACGACAGCAACCAGTGTTCCAACATCTCCGCCCTCTTGACCGCCTTCGAACGCTCGGCTGGCATCCCTGCCCGTCCTGTTTTCACGGATTGGGTAGATGGCTCGTTCGATCATTCGGCGGAGATATGGTTGAGCAACAACTGGTATGTGGCCCGTGGCTACATCCGAGTTGAACCTGAGGGATGTGGTTGGGATTGCGACGGTGGTTACGTCACGGTCCAGAACAGGTCCGGCTATCGATACAGGCCCTGGCACTCGGGTGGAAGCGGCAAGAGTAGCACGGTCATGGCCGCTGGCGAGAACTGGCCCTGGTGGGCCACGGGCTGGTCGAGCAGTCCATCGGGACACGAGTATCGCTGGCCTAGCTGGGATTGGGACGCCATCGTGCGGTACTCCTGGTTTGAGACCTTGTTCAATCCGTATTGGATTTCCTATGGCTGGACGCAGGAGCCGACGGTCACCGGGAGTCCGCCCGCCTGGCCGTCGAGGACCGACTTCACCATCGCTGTGTTCCCTGCCAGCGAGACGGCTGCGCGGCAGAACTCGGCCAGCTACAGCATCAGTCTCAACACCTCCGATGGCTTCAGCAATATCGTCGATTTGTCCGTCATCGGGTTGCCGGACGACGCCAATGCCGATTTTGTGGTCGATGACCACTGCGTGCCAAACTGCAGCAGGACGCTTGTCGTTACCCCGGACTCCGATGCGGTGCTCGATACTCACACGCTGACAATCAGGGGCGAGAGCGGCGGGTTGGTGCGCGAGACGGACGTGGATCTGACCGTCACCGATTTCACCATCGATGTGTCGCCAGACAGCCAGGATGTCGAACAAGGTGAGCTGGTTACGGTTGACTATACAGTGAGCCTGGACGCTCTCAATGGCTTCGACGACACCGTTGACTTGTCTGTTACGGGCGTGCCGTCCAACACGACAGCGTACTTTGACGATTCTAGCTGGGAGTCCCCCTATGGCGACAACGCTGTCCACGTCGTCACCTCCTCCAGCACGCCGGCCGGCGACTTTACGCTGACTATCAGGGGCACGGTTGGTGAGGCGATCCGCGAGACGACCGTCTTCCTCCACGTCGATGAACCTTCGGAGGGGGCGAGTTTTGGGCCGGCTGCAAGTACCTCCTATGCATCCGCCGTCGTGCTCCCGAATGCCGAAAGTTCACGTGGTCATCATCTGTTCAAACTCGTGCCTGTCGCCCAACCCGCCGCCGGATCCTCCCCATCCTTCGATCCAATGGCGGACGACGGGCAAACAGGTCTGGCCGCGCGGGGTGTGGATGACCATGGCGTCGACCTAGATGGGGATGGCTACTTTGACCGGCTCGTGGTCGAGATCGAGCTCGACGCCGCACAGGCGGGCACCTACTGGATTCGGGGCCAGCTCGGTGTCGATCGCTGGACGCCATACATGGTGGGGACGGGCGGCCTGATCGCGGAGGCCGTCGTGCCCGCGGACCTGGCCGGGGGAGCCAACACGGTTCAACTCTCCTTTGATGGCCTGCGCATCTCCGCAGCCAAGGAAGATGGCCCTTACGTCCTAAAGTACCTGTCCATCACCGACGTGGAGGACCCAGGGCCCGACGATTTCATCAACAGCGCGTTGGGTCACTGGCAGTCGGTGTACACCACGAGTGCCTACCAGGCCCACCAGTTCCAGAACCGGGGGGCGTTGCTTTCCGGCCGGATCGCCGAACGGGGCCTTGATCCCGACGGTGACGGGCGCTACGAGTCGCTGGCGCTGGATGTGGGCCTGGACATCTTTGAGCCGGGGACGTACACGGTCCAGGGGGACTTGTATGACAGCAGGGATAGGTCCGTCGCCCGGGCCACCTGGACCGGGCCTGACTCGACGGCCTCCCTCCAGTTCGACGGGCTGTCAGGGACGGAGGGGCCCTACACGCTGAAAGAGATCGCGCTGCTCAACGCCGATGGCGAGACCATCGAACTGATGGTCGAGGCCTACACCACACAACAGACGTTTGGAATAGAAGATGGTACTCGCATCATCCGTCGGGCGGGCTCGGGCGAGGTTGGGGTGCAGGGGATCCTGCCGGATGGCTACTCCGATTCCGGTACGGATCTGGACGGTGACGATCTGTACGATCTGCTGGAGATCGACGTCCCAGTGGCGTTCGAAGAGACCGGCTGGCATCGGCTGGAGGGGTGGTTGGAAGGGGATAACGGTTCCCTGGTCGCCTGGACCACCAGTGACCCCATCAGCGTGACCGTGGTGGATACATACACCGTCTCCCTGGCATTCAGTGGTCCGGCCATCAGTGCTCACAGCACGGATGGGCCTTTCACGCTGACAGCGCTAAGGCTTCTGAGAGGTGCTGGGTACGAGGTGTTCGATGAGATAGATGTCGCGTATACCACCTCAGCGTACACGCGCGATCAGTTTGAGAGACCTCCGCGTCCTGAAGTTCCTGCAGACCGCGTGAGTCTTTTTGAGGATGACATGGAGGCCGGTGAAGGCGGTTGGACCGCGGATTCGCCATGGGCGCTCGTGACGACCCAATATCACAGCCCAAGGCACGCCTGGACGGATAGCCCGAATGAGTACTATGCCAACGGCATGGACATATCCCTGTCAACCGCGCCACTGGGTCTATCGGGGTTTGGCATACCGGTCCTAGAGTTCCAGACCTGCTATGATCTGGAGACCAACTTTGACTACGGATACGTGGAGGTCTCGACAGATGGTGGTGCCACGTGGACCAACGCCGCCACGTACACGGGCATGACGGAAGGTTGGTCACGTGAGATGGTAGAATTGGGTGCGACAGGAGGGGCCGAGACGCTGCAGGTGCGAGTCCGCCTGGATACAGACGCAGGCACTACCGCAGATGGATGGTACATCGACGACGTGGCCATCTACCTGGACAGCGACCTGGACGACGATGGCATCCCCAACGATATTGAAATCGGCGATGACCCGAATGATCCGGTTGACACGGACGACGACGGCGTGCCCGACTACCTGGACGAGGACTCCGATGGTGATGGCATCCCCGATGCCGTCGAGACCGGAGACGATCCGGCCAATCCTGTGGACACGGACGAGGACGGCGTGTATGACTACCTGGACACTGACTCCGACGATGATGACATCCCTGATACCGTCGAGGCCGGGGATGATCCAACCCATCCTGCAGACAGTGACCAAGACGGGACGCCCGACTACCGGGACACTGACTCGGACGACGACACCATCCCCGACGCCGTGGAACACGACCAAGACCAGGACCTCTCCACTGGTGACGACATCTGCACGAACCTGGATGTGGACCAGGATGGTGACGGCAAATTTAACTGCCAGGACAACGATGTCGACGGGGATGGCATCCCCAACTACCTGGATACCGACTCTGACGACGACGGTCTCCTCGATAGCGTCGAGGCGGGTGACAGCGACCCTAGCACCCCACCGGTGCATAGCGATGACGATGGTCTGCCTGACTTTGTCGATCTTGATTCCGACGAAGACGGCATTCCCGACGCGGATGATTCTTGGCCCACTGATCCTAGAAAGCATTACTTTCTCCCTCTGGTTTTCAGAGCAACCTAGATCTGTAGTGGCTATGCTTTGGCGTGGCATGGAGGCAGCGGAATGCTGCCTCCATACCACGCCAGGCCATGTGTTGGCGTAAGAGACATAGGTGAAAGTTAAGGAGCACTGGTATGGACCGTAATTCTCCCTTTATCCACCCCACTTCTGAAGTATCTTCCCAGGCTATCATCGGCCCCGGCACCCGGATCTGGCACCAGGCCCAGGTACGGGAAAGGGTTTGCCTGGGGACGAACTGCATCGTCGGCAAAGGTGCCTATATTGACTTTGACATCACGATAGGTGATAATGTCAAGATTCAAAACGGCGTCTATGTCTACCACGGTGCTACTGTAGAAGACGGAGTTTTTCTCGGCCCTGGCGTTATCCTGACGAACGACAAGCTGCCCCGGGCCATCAACCCCGACGGATCGCTCAAGAGCGATGCCGACTGGGAAGTGAGTTCGACCCTGATCCGGCGGGGCGCATCCATCGGCGCGGGTGCGGTCGTCTTGCCTGGCGTAACCGTCGGAGAGTTTGCCCTGGTTGGCGCCGGTGCTGTCGTCACTCGGGACGTGCCCGCTCACGCGCTAGTCTATGGAAACCCGGCACGCTCCCACGGCTATGTCTGCCGCTGTGGGCGGCCACTGCAGGGACTGGACAATGGACAGTGGAAATGTGAGGTCTGCAATGAGCTCTACGCCTTCTGAACAACCCTTCATCCCCATCGCCAAACCACAACTGGGAGAAGACGAGAAAGCGGCTGTCATGGCCGTGCTCGACTCCGGCATGTTGGCGCAGGGCAAACGGGTGGCCGAGTTCGAGGCCCGCTTTGCCGCACTGTGTGGGGTCAAGCACGCTGTGGCCGTCGCTTCTGGCACGGCATCACTGTGGCTGGCGCTGATGGCGCACGATATCGGACCGGGCGACGAGGTGATCACGACGCCTTTCAGCTTTATTGCTTCGTCAAATTGTGCCCTCTTTGTCGGCGCGCGTCCGGTGTTCGTGGATATCGAGCCCGAAACGTGCCTGATTGACGCAAGTGCGATCGAGGCCAGAATCACGGAGCGTACGCGTGCGATCCTGCCTGTCCACCTCTACGGCCAGCCCTGCGACATGGCTGCGATCATGGAGATCGCCGGACGCCACAATCTGATCGTCATCGAGGATGCCTGCCAGGCCCACGGTGCGACTTTCGAGGGCCAGCCGGTAGGCAGTTTTGGTGTGGGTTGCTTTTCGTTCTATCCTACCAAGAACATGACGACCGGAGAAGGCGGCATCATCACCACGAACGACGATGCGCTGGCCGAGCGGCTGCGCCTGTTACGCAACCATGGTCAATCACAGCGTTACCGGCACGAGAGCCTGGGTTATCATTTCCGTTCGACGGACATCCAGGCCGCCATCGGCCTGGTGCAGTTGGAAAAGCTGGGGCCGTGGAACGAGCAGCGGATCGCGAACGCCCGGTATCTGAGTGAGCGGCTGAAGGGTGTGCGCGTCCCGGTCGTAGCTGCCAACCGGCGGCACGTATTCCACCAGTACACGGTCCGCGTGTCCGGCGATCGGCAGGTCCTGCAGGATCACCTGAGTGCACTTGGGGTAGGCTCGGCTATCCACTATCCGTACCCCATTCATCACCAACCGCTCTACCGTTCGCTGGGCTACGCCGACGTGCTGCCGGAGGCCGAGGCGGCCAGCCGGGAGGTGCTTTCGTTGCCTATTCACCCGGCCCTTTCCCAGTCCGATCTGGATCGCATCGTAGCGGCTGTTAATAGCTTTGCAGGGCTTACCTGAACCAGGTGCCCTGCACCAATATACTGTTCGTAGTATCTAAGGGGGGGGATATGAATGTTGTACGCATAGGGGTCATAGGTGCCGGGATCATGGGAGAGCGTCATTGCCGCGTCTGCTCCAATCTGCCCCGGGTTGAGCTGGTCGGTTTGGCCGACCCCGACGAAGCACGCGGACGCCAGGTTGCTGAGCTCTACGACTCCAGCTACTTTGCCGCCCACCGATCCTTGCTTCCACAACTGGATGCGGTAACCATCGCTGCCTCTACGCCCGTTCACTTTGCGCTGGCGGCCGAGTGCCTGGAACGGGGTCTGCACGTCCTCGTCGAAAAGCCGATCACTGAGACGATGGAACAGGCCCGGCAGCTCGTGCATATGGCTGATGAACGAGGACTGGTGCTGCAGGTTGGTCACATCGAACGATTTAACCCGGCCTATATCGAGCTGAAGCACGTCACAGAAGACATGAAGCTCATCGGCATCACAATGCGCCGGCTGAGTCCCTTTGATACTAGCAACACCGATGTGGATGTCGTCCGCGATTTGATGATCCACGATCTGGATCTGGCGGTTGACCTGGTTGACTTGGAAATCGAGGGCGGACTCACGGCCTGGGGCCGTTCCATCAACACGAACGTCATAGATCACGCCGTGGCCAATCTCGCTTTCCGGGATGGCCCGATCGTCACGCTGTTTGCCTCCCGGGTCACGGAGCAAAAGGTGAGGGCGATAGAGGTGATTGCCGAGGGGGCCTACGTCGAGGCTGATCTGCTAAACAAATCGGTGCTGGTGCACCGGCGGACGTTCCCCCGCTATCTTGACAATCACAACATCACCAGCTATCGTCAGGAGAGTGTGATTGAGCGCATCCACGTGCCTATGTTCGAGCCTCTGATGTTGGAACTGCGGCACTTTGTGGACTGTGTGCGTGAGGATTGTCCCAGCCAGGTCCCCGGCAGTGATGGTTTGCGTGCTCTGCGATTGGCCGAAGCGGTTGCCGGCGGCATCGCAGATCAGATTGGGTAGAAACAAGAACACAGAGCAGGGCTGTTTGGCCCTGCTCTGTGTTTCTCCACAATCGGTTACTTGCCCTTGACCTTGATGACCTTGGGTTTGGTCTCCTCGGCCTTGGGTAATGTAAGGGTCAGAACTCCATTCTCAAAGACCGCCTCGGCCTTGTCCGCGTCGACGGGCACGTTCAGCGTGAGCGTGCGTGAGAACGGCCCAAAGCGTCGCTCCTGAAACAGGTACTCGACGTTCTCCAGTGGCGGCCGTAGCTCGCCTCGGATAGTGAGGGTGTCACCCTCCAGGGCAATGTCCACTTTGTCAGGGGTAAGCCCTGGCAGCGAAGCCGCGATCACGATTTCCTCCGGAGTCGTGTATGTGTCCAGCGGAAGTCGGAAAGGCCGTGACTCCGCACTGTGATTCCGAGCCCGTGCGGGTGGGACGTAACTCTCCTTGAGAAGCTGATCCATCGCCTCGCGCAAGGTTGTCATCTCGCGCCATGGTTGCCAACGTATCATGGTCATCGTACTGCCTCCACTTCTTTCTTCTACAATTAAAGGTGTGCATCTTTCGAACGTATGCTGTTGTCCAGGTGTACCCCTGAACAATACATCTCTATTGTATCATCGGTAGTGTTAGATTAGCACCAGAGCTTTATTAGAGGTTCGATAGAAAAAGAACGCCCCCACCCACATTGCGGGGGCGGGGGTCGAGTAAGGTGCTCGATCACTAACGCTGAGCAGGAGCCGGAAAGTTTGTCTCTACTCTCCCAGTAGTTGCCTCAGTTCCTTTAACACATTGCGTACGCTGGCCCTGTCAGTGGCGATACAGGGGACTAGTGGCGTCTTCTCATCGAGCCCGAGCGCCTTGCCGACAGCCTCGACCGAAAGGGCATTATCCACATCCTGTTTGTTCGCCGCCACCAGGTAAGGGATTCGGCCTTTGCGCCGGAAGGTGCGGAGCAGCCGCTTGGCCTGCACGAGCCCTTCGCGGTCGTGGCTGTCCACCAGTAAGATAAAAGCGTGCATCTCCTTGGACAGGATATCCCACATAAAGTCAAAGCGCGGTTGACCCGGCGTGCCGTACAAGTGAAATAGGTCACTGTTCAACCTGAGCTGCCCATAGTCCATGGCGACGGTAGTCTCGTCCTTCACAGACTTGAACCGATCGCTGATAGGTCGCTCGGTGGTGACGATCGGAATGTCAGAGATCGTGCGGGTGAACTCGGTCTTGCCGGCGTTGAACGGGCCTGTGACCAGAATCTTGAAGACGCGTCCCATACTATTGCTCCTTGTGGGCTTCTGCGGACTGCTGTTTGCGGAAATCTACGAAGCGATACCCCACGCCCCGCTCGGTCAGGATGTAGCGAGGATGAGATGGGTCAGGCTCGATCTTTTGCCTCAGATAGGTAACATACAGGCGCAAGTATTGGATTTCCTCGCGGTATTCGTAGCCCCACACTTTGGCCAGCAGCGTCTCATGAGGCACGACCCAGCCGGCGTTTTCGATCAGATGGTAGAGCATACGGAATTCAGTAGGACGCAACTTGATGCGCTTGCCCTCGACAAGTACCTCGCGACTGTTATAGTCTATGCTCAGGCGGTCGTCGATCTGGAGGATGGCTCCTTCTGGGGTTACGGGCCCCTGGGTGCGGCGCAGCACGGCTCTGACGCGGCTGGCCAGTTCGCG
>Ga0180431_10000594_pt1 | contig 51714 bp, 48 predicted proteins | sample SS_ome_11_FD_132459 | JGI IMG/M metagenome (GOLD analysis project Ga0180431, IMG submission 132459) | Hypersaline lake sediment archaeal communities from the Salton Sea, California, USA - SS_1_MS_1 metaG | ecosystem: Environmental > Aquatic > Non-marine Saline and Alkaline > Hypersaline >... | reverse complement strand
CGCAGAGAATGCTTGATCGGGATTGGCGGATCTTTCATGTTTCCCTCCTACCTTTCATACACACTATATTGATTTCCTTTGAAATGACCCTTGATTCCTCCAGCAGAAACCCTGCCCCATAAAGCCATCGGGCAAGGTCATCCGGACTCACGATCCGGTTTTCTCTGGGCGGTATCCCGAATTTTCTGAGATAACGAATCCCCATGGCGAGCTTTGACCGGAAAGGCATTGCGTAAGATGTGGCATCCACCACCACGAGGCTTCCCCCGGGTTTCAGGATCCTCCGGCATTCGTAGAGGACGTCCAGGGGGCGCTGGACAATATGGAGGACATTTCCCAAGAAGACACCGTCAAAAGCGCTGTCAGGAAGGGAAGTGTGATAGCAGTCCGCTTTCAGGACCTTTGTATTGGGCAACTTGCCAAGTCTTGTTTTTGCCAGGTCGAGCATCTCCGGAGAGCCGTCCGTGGCCGTCAGGTGTTTTGCCTTTTCAGCAATAATCCGGGAAAAGTGTCCGGTTCCGCAGCCCAGTTCCAGGACCTCGCCGCTTTCTTTGAACCGGCTGGACAGCCATCTCTCTGTTTCCCGCTGGGTTTGCCTCCCAACAATATAGGCCGTGGCCGCGTCATAGGCACCCGCCCTTTTACCCCAGTATGCATGTTCTTCCCTACTCTTCGCCAATTCACCCCTCCAAACGGGATCAATCTTGATTCCACCAGCGTTACCTCAGGGGCGTATTCATCTAGACCCGAGATAAAAGAGCCACCCATTGCGATGGCCATGAAAACCTTTAAAACTCCACCGCCAACTGGAGGGTCATGAGATCCCGCTTGTCCTCGTTCATCCCGTCTGCGTTGAGGTTGTCTTCGGCATATTTGCCGTGCAGGTATTCAGCCGACAAGGTCGTGTATTTGAACAACTCCCAGCTTATGACGCCGCCGTACTGGTGCTCAGGGTTCAGGCCGAACATGTCATCGGTTCCTTCGTATTTGAGACCCAGTTGCAGGATGTCAACAGGCCTGTAGGCCAATTCAAAGTTCCAGGCGCTGGGCTCCGTATTCCGGAAGTTCCCCAGCTTGTCCGTGGCAAAGGCCATCTCACCGGGTTCAAAGGAATGGAGGGCCGTGATGTATTCCGCACCAAAGCTGTACTTATCGTATTCAAGGACAAGATAGGCCGCGATACCATGCACATAATGATTGATGTCATTGATGGTACCGTCACCGTTGACATCCCTGATTTCATCCTGGAGGGTATCGCTGTCCGCCACATTGCTGAGATATGAGACGCCCGCCAGCATGGATACGCCACCCAGGAGATCTTCGGGGGGATGAATATTGATATCTGCAAAATAGCCGTTTATTCTGTTTTCCGTCCTGGATTTTTTCTCCACATCCCCGGAAAAGGCCCCCACACCGGCGGTGAACCACTTACCCTCATGGCCTACCTGTGCCGCCGTCTGCTGGATCTCAAAGATTTCAAGGGTGAGGGGATCAGAGACAAACCAGGAGTTCAACTCACCGAAATGGGGATAATACTTGCCTCCAAGAAAGTAGAGGCCGTAAGTTTCCTCAATGCCCCCGAGCATGATGATGCCTTCATCTATACTGATATTGTTGTTGTTTTCATCTTCTTCGTAGAGAAAGAGTACATGGCCCGTAACGTACTTATTGATCCGGGCGTCTACACCCAGCTCTACGGTTGCCAGTATCAAATCATGGCTGTTGCGGGTAATGGGTTTAAATCCCTGTCCCGGGTCTTTAAGGTCGTGGTGCTCATTTGAGAACTCTGCCTCAATCAGACCGGAGAATGATATCCTGTCCGTCCAGGGGAATCCCTCCTCCTCGGCCTTTTCCTTTGTCTCCATGGGCACCCGTTCTTTGGGGTGGAGCACAACCTGATGGATTTTTTCGTCTTTCTGTGCCCTGAATGCTTCCATTTTTTTGTCCTTCTTCTCCAGCGCCTGTTCCAGCTGATTAATGCGTGCTTTCAGGGCCTTGATCTCCTGCATGAGCTCATCATTGGACATGTCTTCGGCAAAGGCCGGCAGCGATAACAGTAATCCGCTCACAATGGTAGACAACATCACCCGAATCAGCTTCTTCATGAATTCATTTCCTCCTTTTGAAACACTCCGTATCGTTAAGGGCGTTCACTGACCTCTTGGATTCAGTGCCAAACGATTCTTTGAGTGCGCCACAATCTATGGGTTTCACACACCGCGCTCCGCACCCATGGCAGGGGCAAGGGTTCTTTCTGTTTTTGAAGGCCCTGGAAAAATACCGGTAGAGATACCCCACCGCCAGGGCTGCAATAATGATCACAAGGATGGTTTCCATAAAATCACCCAAGCTTTTCAAGAAATCAGGGGCGGCCACAGGGGCACACCCCCGGCCCTTTATTGCATATCCTTGGCCTGGACCCAGATCACCGCGTCCTGGGAGAGTTCCTTGCCATTGTACGCCTTGTCAGGCCCCACGCCCAGGGCACAAAAACCCCACCAGCCGGCCCTGGGGATGCCGAAGACGAATTCACCGTTTACATTGGCCTTGACGGTCATAGTGACAAAGGCGTCTTGTGGGGCGTCGACCCGGGCTTCTCCGCCAAAGGCGTTCTTGTCCATGAGGGGCGGATGGTTCATGTATTCCACCTCGATCTCCGCATAAGGCACGGCTTTTCCGTTGCCCTTGACGATTCCCCTGAACACGTTGCCGGTCCACAGGGCATAGGGTTTGTCCAATGGAACGATCTCTGCCGGAAGGCCGATCTCAGCACCCCAGTCCGTGGGGAAGCCCGCGGTATTGACCACCATCTTGGTGATCTGCTGGATATAGCAACCCTCCTTCTTTTCGAGATAGGGGGAGGGCACCACGCAGAAGACATTGTCGCCCATGCCCCGCAGCTTATAGGTGGTCTCATAGGCCTTTCCACTGTTGGATAGGCTTTTCCAGGTGATCGGCTTTAGCGTGGCAAGCAGGTCCTTTTTCTTCCCCTTTCGGACCACGAAGAACTGTTCAGGGTTTCCCATGTCCATGGTATGCCCGGCCTCGAAGGGATGGGTAAAGACCAGTTTCAGATCAATGGGTCCTGCCTTCTGAAGCGCCGATTCCGGCGTGTAAATCATCTGAAAGTGGGCCAGGGCAGGCGTCGCCGTGGCCAGCATGAATGCTGTCATAATCATCATCATCTTTTTCATAGGTATTCCTCCTCCTTATTTATCCATTTTTTTTGTCTGTGCGGCTCTGCGCGAGAAACGGTTTTCTATTCGGCAATATTCTTGCTGTCAATCTCCACCACATGCCCCGGTCCAGCGTCAAACTCGACCGTATAAGGACCGGAGGGCTTATCAAAGGTGAACTCGCTGAACTCGTCCATTTTGCCTTTGATCAACACATTGCCTTTCTTGTCTTTCACCCGTATCTCCACACCGGCCGCGGATGATCCGTCGGAAAACCCGCCCTCGCAGACCACGGTGCCGTCTCCGCCGTCATAGCAGGAGCAAAGCGGTGTATGCGCCAACACGAGGGAGGGGAGAAGCATCCCCAGCGCGGATATGACGATGAGGGTGATGATTCGTCTAGACATGACCATTACCTCCTTTCTTTATTGTGTTTGCACTTCTGATGTCGTTTTTGAAAAACCCCATAAATAAGGTTGCGGCCAGGGCCAGGCCGTAGAATCCCGCCATGGCCTGGAGTCCGGACAGACCCAGGGCGCTTCCGCCGGAAAAGACCAAAATGGCCACCACGACCCCCAGGACCATGGGGTGGATCATGGAAAAAAGCATCCACTTGACTGATCCGGTCTGGACCTTTACCGCGATGACGGTGGCCAGGCAGGGGGGATAGAGCACCATGAACAGCATCAGGGCTAGGGCATGAAGGGGGGTGAAATCCGCCTCGCCTTTGGCCATTCGCTGCTCCAGGGTTTCCCCGCTGACATCCGATTCATACAAGGCGCCCAGGGTGGCCACGCTGCTTTCTTTGGCAGCAAAGGCACTTAAAAGCGCGACATTGACCCGCCAGTTGAATCCGGCCCACTGGGTGAGCGGCTCCAGACCCTTTCCCATCCGGCCGAGGAAGCTCTGGTTGATGCGCTCGTTTTTCATGTCCATGAGCAGTTGTTGCCGCGTCCGAACCAGCCCTCTGGCGGCCCGGTACACGGTTTTCCCATTGGCCCCCTGCCTTCTCACGATGGAGAAGAATTCCGGATTTTTCCGCTTGTACGTTTTATTAAGGGCCTGGGCCTTTGCCCCGCCCCCCGCTTGGAGCCGGGCGTCTTTATAGGCGTTCCAGTAATTGATAAAGTCCATGATATTGTCTGCGGTGATCACTCCTGCATAAGCGGTGTTTTGGATGCGCTTTAAAAATGCGGAAACGGCCGTTGCCTTCTTGGTTTCAAAAAATGCCATCCTCTCCTTGCTCAGCCCCGGGAACTGCATGAGGACGAATATGATGACGGCAACGGCCGCCACAATGGTGGTGATTTTTCGTAAAAACAGCCATACCCGTTGCACGGCCCGGCCGAGGACCGCCCTGAGTGAGGGAATATGATAGGACGGCATTTCCATGATAAAAGGGGCGGTCTCCTTTTTTTTGAGCACTGTCAGGGTCAGCAATTTGGCCACAGGCAGCACCATGAGGAGGCTGATGGTGGAGATAAAAAACATGGCCCAGGCCTTATAGGCGGCAAAGTAGATATTGATGAGCAGGACATAAAGGGGGACCTTGGCCAGGCAGTTGAGTATGGGGATGATCAGGATGGTGGCCAGCCTCGATCTTTCGTCCGGTATGCCCTTGCAGGACATCACGCCGGGGACGGCGCACCCGCCCACGTAAATGCCGCCCAGGACCATGGGCAGGGTGGACTGGCCGTGGAGCCCGAATCGACTGAAAAACCGGTCCACCATAAAGGCCATCCTGGGCATGTACCCGCTGTCTTCCAGGATGGCGATGAGACCGAAGAGGATGAAGAAGATGGGCACATAGTTGAGCAGGGCATTGATGCTGTCCACAAACCACAGGGAGAAAGAGCGGATCAGGGGAATGTCCAGAAAGCCCGGGGCCGGCATAAGGGATTCGGTAAGGCTCCTGATCTTGGCCAGGACGGGCCAGGTATAATTGGTGACGTTGTATCCCTGGACAATGGAGAGGTAATAGAGGAGCCAGATCACCGCCACCAGGATGGTGGGGCCCAGGAATCTGTGGCACACAAAGCGATCGACCCTGTCGGATAAGGGATACTTGAGGCCTGCCCTGGGTTTGATACAGGACCGGCTGATTTCACCGGCCGCCTGGTAGCGGCGGTGGGCGATGTGCATTTCCGGGGCCTTCTGGTGGCGGGTCTCAAAATCGGCCCTCAATTGCTCCACGAGTTTCATGAAGGGGTCGGGGTCAGGATGACTCTCCCGGATCAGGCGCTTGACCTCACGATCCCCCTCCATGAGCTTGATGGCCAGCCAGCGCAAGGGGTAGCACTCTGCGAGGGCCGTCTCCGAGGCAAGCCTTGCTTCAATGGTGCGAAAGGGGGGCTCCATTTCCACATAGTCGATGCGGGCGGGTCTGAGCGGTTCCTTCCCCTCTGCAACCGTGGCAATGGCATCCAGCAATTCCTTTTTCCCGCGCCCCTTTTTCATGGTGGTGGGTACTGCCGGGACTCCCAGCCTTTCTGAAAGCCTGTGGGCATCAATTTCGACCCCGCGCTTTTCTGCCACATCCATCATGTTGAGATCCAGGACCAGGAGGATTCCCATTTCAATCAGCTGGAAGGTGAGGTAGAGGCTTCGCTTCAGGTTGGAGGCATCCAGGACATTGACCGCCAGCGAAGGCGTTTCATGGAGGATAAAGTCCCGGGAAACCCGCTCTTCCGGGGAATAGGATGTCAGACTGTATGTGCCGGGAAGGTCCACCACCTCCACCCTGGTGCCGTCATGCCTGTACCAGCCGGTCATTTTATCCACCGTGACCCCGGGATAATTGGCCACGTGCTGGGTGGCGCCGGTGAGGGTGTTAAAGACCGTGGATTTGCCGCTGTTCGGCTGGCCGGCCAGGGCGATAAGGCGTTTCTGTGCCCTCATGGCAGTTGCACCTCCACGAACCTGGCCTCCTCGTGGCGGAGGCTGACAAAATAGCCGTCCACTTCCACCTCCATGGGATCTTCCAGGGGGGCATTTCGAAGCACCTTCAATTTCAGCCCCGGATAGACACCCATATCCAGGAGCCTCTGGCCCAGTTTTTCCCGGACGGTCAATTTTTTGATCAGGCATTCAGTGCCCGGCTTTATCTGGTCAAGGGTCATGACCTTTTCTCCTTTCCCTGTAAAAAAACAAAAGGCGTAACCAAGCCTCCTTGAATGCCCTGGATTACGCCTTCACTTCCTCCGCGCCCGCAAAGGGCCGAAGGCCGTAAGACCTGTCTTACTCACCCTGTGGGGCTAATCCACGTCGATGAGCACCTGGGTGAGCTTCTTACGCAATGCTTCCAGTCTTTTTGACTTAAAGGCCTTTCGACTCTCCTCCAGGATCTCAATGGCCTCTTTGATGGCCTTTTTCAGCCTCAGTTCCCGAGATTCCCTGGGGCAGAAGTCTAAAAGGGGCCCTGGGCGGCCTTCGTCTCTCTTTGCTTCCAAGAGAGAGGCGACCAGGGAGCAATGCCTGACCAGGCCTTGCTGCAGTTCTTGGACACTGGTGTTGACGGCATGGATGAGATGGTCTTTATGGGGCTTCATAAACTTAGTGATCCCTTTTATTGTTAGCGCAGCCTAACTTATCGCGCAAAAAAAAGGCCGTCTGTTGAGGCTCTTAAGACGGCGAAAGGTCGATGCCGTACTTCCGTCACTCAGGGTTTGGGTCGTTTTCCATGGAATCCACCCTTTGTTTGAACTCAGAGGAAAACATTTCCGTGAGTTCCTTGCATTTTTCAGGTCTTTGCCCATGCTTTCGGTATTCCTCAAACCGGTGAAGCCAGCTTTCACCGGCCCGTGGGCAGGCCTGGATAAAGCCCATAAAGTCGGTGAGGCTGTCCAGGGTGGTGGCGCTGAGGGTATGTTCCATCTTGCAGGCCTCTCCATCGGCCGTTTTAAGATCTATCTTCAGGATGTCCGTCAAAAATTTGCGCAGGATCTCGTGTCTCCGCTGCATTTCCCGGCCCACATCGGCCCCTTCATGGGTCAATTCCACGTACTCGTATTTTTCGTAGCGGACCAGACCCCTGTCGCTCAGTGTCCTCAGCATGCTCGTGACAGTGGGCATTTTTACGTCCAGCTTCTTGGCAATGTCCTTGACCCGGACATTCCTTTTATCCCTGTCCAGTTCAAATATGGCCTCGAGATAGTCCTCCATGGTGGAGGTAATGGGCTTGGATGTGGTATCTGGGGACAACATGTCAATTAGAACCTCAAAAATAAATTAGGGTATTCTAATAGCAGGCACCCTTTATCTTGTCAAGCGTTTTTTGAAAGGGGCCCGGAAAACGCCCTAACGCACGGTAATGGCCTTTTCCGGGCACGTCTCCTGACAACAAAAGCAGGGGAAAGAGCTCAAAGGCCTTGTCCACGGCCTCGCGTAAATCGCCGTAGTCCGCCGGATGAATCATGACATGGGGCATCACTTACACCTTTTGCATTCCCCCACTTAAAACCGGGGAGTTATGGTTTAGGTTTAACCTTGTTTAGGGATCTGTTTGCGCATGTAATCGTCCAGGGCCGCCATGAGGGTGTCTTCCGCAAGCTTGGCACAGTGGAGGTAGTCTTGTGGCAGGCTTCCCACTGAGTGCTGAATGCGGTCTGCATCGATGTGAAGAAGCTCATCGGGATTTCTGCCTTTTGCCATGTCGGCGGCGGCATGGAGACAGTTGAAGCTGTAAGCGCACCCGTTGGTCCAGGTGGAAGTCTTTTCAACACGGTTGTCCCGGAACTTCAGGCATATTTCCATGGTGTCTCCACAGGAACCCGTAACGCACGCCTTACCGTCGGGATCCTTTACATCCGGGTTCAACCAGAAATAGATCCCTATCCATACGCCCACCAGGACAAAAAGGACGCCGGCACCGGCAAGAACCCATAAAAAGAATTCCATCCCATTTCCTCGGGAAATGGGTCGAAAAGACGTCGCCCATTTCTTCGTATGGACTGTGAGAGCATCCCCTTCGGGGAAAGATCCCTGTAAGGAGCCACTACTTCGAGCCTGAATCCAGGATAGGAGAATTCCCGGGAAACCGCAAGGCCTATAAACCAAGCCCTCCTGGGCCCCCAAACCGGGCTCTAAGGCCCTGATTCCTATTGGGGCTGGGGGTCGAAGATATCCGAGAGGGGCATGGAGAAGGCCACCTCGGGCCTGTATTTCATAAAGGTGGGGATGGGGTATCGAATTCCTCTCTGATGGCTTTTCTCCAACCCTTCGATCACCACGGGAAATTTCGGTGCAGGAAGGGCCATGACCATCTCATGATCCTGGCAGGCGGCCCAGACCCTGTCCCCGTTCCCCGGGACCACCACCTTAAAGGTATTATCCAAATAAGCGGCCACCACCCCTTCAGTACAGGAAGAGGCCCTTCCAGAAAAGCTGCCCCCGATAGGGTGCCCCGTATGGTAGGTGATGCCGTGGATCAATCGCATGAGCTGGGCCGGATTGACATAGATGAGAACCACGTCCGGTTCGAGTTTCACCCGTGCCAGGGGGGCGTACACAACGGCCCGGTCCGGGTTGGGGTCCAGACAACGGAATTCATTGACAATGGTCCGCGCCGCCTCTTCATCCTTGGCATAGGCGAGGCGAACAAAGGAATCCGCCGCCGCAGCCTCGTGGGTTACTTTTTTCCAGCCATGGGTATGGGCGGCTATGGCACATCCCACGTCTCGGGGCCCGAAGCCCACGGTCCATCCATAGCGCCTGGCCATTGAGGCGCCCTGGCACGGTGCCATGGGCACCTGAAATTTGTCCAAGGGCCTCTTGGCGGATGGGGGGATCCCGGACTCGTCATCCAAGAAGGTGACGGCCACGGGAAAGGTCTGGGGATTAATAAAAAAGGCCAGCTTTTCTGCGTATTGAGACCACTCTTGCATAAGAAAACCTCCTGGCTAGTGTTTTTCCATAGAACCCAAAAAACTATCATACAGGGCAGGGTATTTTGATCAAGGGTTTTTCGATATCCTTTCAGAGGTTTGGCGGTCACGGTGAAACACTCCCGGGAGATTATGGTTAGTCGCCACTTGTTTCCTACCCCATCGCGGGATCGCCCGTAAAGGGGCCTCTATACTTTTGTTTTGACACCAACCTGTCCAGGGATGTAGATTTGGCTCCTCACAAAAACCATCTTTACCCCGGGGGCCGTATTCAGGCCTGACCCGGTTCCGGGGGAATAACAGGAGAGGATATCATGAAGGTACTTGCCTTGAATTCAAGCCCTCGGGGCGAGGGGCAGAGCAAAACCCGGATCATGCTGAGCCATCTGGTGAGGGGTATGGCCCAGGCCGGGGCGGATGTTGAAGTGGTCCATCTCCGTGAGAAGAAGATCAAAAACTGTATCGGGTGTTTTACCTGCTGGACCAAGACACCGGGTGTGTGCGTTCATCAGGACGACATGACCAAGGAGCTCTACCCCAAGTGGCTGAAAGCGGATCTCGTCGTGTATGCCACTCCCCTGTATCACTTTACGGTGAATGCCAGCATGAAGGCCTTTATCGAGCGCACCCTCCCGGTGATTCAACCCTTTCTGGAGGAAAAAGGCGGGAGGACCTATCATCCCTTGCGCCATCCATTCCCAAAGGCCGTGTTTGTCTCTGTGGCCGGATTTCCGGAACAGGCCGTCTTCGACCAAATGAGCACCTGGGTCCGCTTCATATACGGCTCGGGCGGGATGCTCGTAGCCGAGATCTATCGGCCCGCGGCAGAGAGCATGATCCTTCCCGCATTTCGGGACCAGGCCCGGGATATCTATGCCGCCACCGAGCAGGCCGGCCGGGAGATCGTGGAATCCATGAACGTTTCTCCGGAAACCATGGCCCGGGTCACCCGGGACCTGACCGGGGGCAAGAGACAAGACATGTTCACAATGGCCAACCTCTTCTGGAAGACCTGCATTGAAGAGGGGGTGACCCCCAAAGAATTTGAGGAAAGGGGACTCAAGCCGCGGCCCGATTCCCTGGAGACCTTTATGACGACCTTGCCCATGGGATTCAACCCGGATGGGGCCGGGGATACAAGGGCCACCATCCAGTTCAGGTTTAGCGGAGAGGTCCAAGGGACATGCCACTTTGTGATCCAAGAGGGCCGCATTGAGCCCCATGAAGGGGATGCCCGGGCCCCTGACCTGGTTATCGATGCCCCCTTTGAGGTGTGGATGGACATCATGACAGGCAAGGCCGACGGCCAGCAGATGTTCATGGAAGAGAAGTACAAGGTGGAGGGGGATCTCTCTTTGCTCTTGCGTATGAAGGACCTTTTCGCAAGGTAACCCCCTCGCAGGGAATTACCCAAGGGAAGGCGCCTGGGCGGCGTATTGCCTGTGGGCCTGGAAATAGGCGCTCACCTCGGGGGGTAACGCGGTAAACCGGATCACATGGGTATCCTGATCCTTTGGGGGGGTCTTTAGGACCTTTCCGTAAAAGCTCTGGTTGAGCAAGTCTTCTTCCACCCCTCTCAGATTCATCTTGAGATTCGTCATTACTTCAAGGGGCGCATCCAGGATGATTTCCGCACCCTTCTTGGAAAGCCGGACCATGACACCTTCTTGTCTTTGGTTCCCAATGGTTTTGCCTTTAAGCACCTGGTAGCGGACCGGGATCCGCTGCGCCAGGGAAACCATGTGGGGATCCCTTTCCTCTAAAGCGAGGTTATCGTCTCCGGCAATGCCACCCACCTGAAGGATCTTTAAAGGTGTTTTTGCGCCTTTTGGAAATACCTCCCGTTCCCCGTCAATGCGCAGGATAGGTCCGGTCGCTTGGTGCACGGATTCTGAGACAAGCACCTGGCCTCCCACGGTATATGATTCAATACGGCTGGCCAGGTTCACCCCGCTTCCCACCACACCGAATTTGGTGCGCTCCTCGGACCCGATGTTTCCCACTACCACTTCCGCGGTATTGAGGCCGATTCCCATTTCCAGGTCGGGCAGGCCTTGACGGCGGTTTTCTTGGTTGACTTTTTCCATGGCGTTCTGCATTTCAATGGCGCAGGCCACAGCGGCCCGGGCGTGATCCGGCGTTTCCCGGGGGGCCCCAAAGGTCACCAGCAGGGCATCACCGTAGATATCGTTGATGGTGCCGTGATATTTTTTGCAGATCTTCATCATCACGTCAAAATAGCGGTTGAGCAGGGCCATGACCTGCTGCGGGTCCAGGCGCTCGGACAAGGCGGTGAATCCCCGCAGATCGCTCATCATGATGGTGACCTGGCGTTTTTCTCCTCCCAGTCTGACCGCGTCGGGCTCATGGATGAGGGTATTCATCACCTCCGGGGAGAGGTAGCGGCCGAACATGTGTTTCAGAAAATCGGAGAGCTCTTTGACCTGGGCCTCCCGCCGGCGCCAGCGATCAATGACGTACCCGCACAAAAGGAGCACCCACACAACCAGCATGGCGCCCGACCCCAGGGCAAAGATGAGCCAGAAGGGATCAAGCCTGCCCTGTGAAAAGGGAGGGGCCACAAGGGCCACGGCATAGGGAAAGAGTCCCAGTTGCTCTCCGACAATATTGTACCCGATGACAACGACCCAGGAGGCAAAGGCGAGGAAGGCAAAGGTGTAGTCAAAGAGGAGGAGCCCCAAAAACACCTGGACGAAAAGGATGAGGAGGGTGCCCGGATTGGTGGAATGCCCCACGGAGCAAACAAACCATGCACTATGGGCGGAGATGGCAACAGCCATTCCGTATGGCAGGGCACGGTTCATGGGATAACGCTTGCGGATGGCCAGGCCCGCCAAGACCAGGAAGACCAGGAGCAGGACATATTTCCCGTGAATGGGAAAACCCAGGCCGAGGGCCCACAGGTCAAAGTACGCCGGTAAGACCCCTGGGAGCCGGGGCAGCAAAAAGACAATAAGGGCCATGGGGAGGTTAAAGAAGAGCTCAAAACCGAGTATCAGAAGGGTCTTGTCAATGTAACTCCACTCCAGGGGATTGCCGATGCGGTCAAAGAGGCGCCTGGAATGACTCTTTTTTAGCGGAACGGCCTCGGCCATGGTCTCATCCAGACTGGCGGTTTCGTCTGAACACGCAGCAGGTAAAGGGGAGCGGCCATGAATGAGTAGGAGGCGGTGCGGGGAAATAAAGGATAATGGATTATAATGGAAGGGCGGGGAGGGTGTCAATCACGGGTCCGAGAGGGCTGTGGGGAAGGTGTGGTCTGGATCTTGAGCGGTGTTGACACAGCGGGCCGAATAGTCTAACTTTTTCTATAAAAGGCGATTTTTCCCCATCCCTTCCCTTTATGAAGGAGTCGGCCATGGTGCAATTATCGCTGCGCCTAACATTCTTACCCTTTATGGTTCTCCTCTCTTTCTTCTTCTTATTTTCTTCTGGTGTTTTTGCCTCATCCTTTTCGGTGTTTCCTCCTGTGACTCAGGAAGAGAGCCCCGGGCAGGGATCGCCGGGAGGTTCCCTCAAAGGCACCGGCCTTGAAGGGGGGATCCACTTCGGGATCCGGGTGCCTGTGGCAGGGAACCCCAAAGGGGTTGTGCTGGCGGACTTTAACGGCGACGGTCATCTGGATATGGCCACCTCTTGCATGGCCTCCCATTGCGTGTCCGTGGCCCTAGGCCGGGGCGACGGCTCCTTTGGTGGATCTGTGAATTTTTCGGTGGGCAAGGGCCCGGGACCCATCGGTACAGGCGATTTCACCAACGACGGGCATGTGGATATCGTGACGGCCAATCGGTATACAGGTACCGTAACGGTATTGCCTGGGGATGGAAACGGGGCCTTCGGGGACCCCGTCCATTCCCTGGCAGGTCCTTTTCCCGAGGCCCTTGAGGTAATGGATTTTGACGCCGATGGGACCCTGGACCTGGCCGTTTGTCACGAGCTGGCCATGGATATTATGTTCGGGGCGGGGGATGGGACCTTCAAATCCAGGGATAGGTGGACCCTGGAAGGTGACATCCAATACGTGGATTCCGGGGACCTGGACAAGGATGGGTTTCCAGATGTGATACACGTGAACAGGGTCATGGATGTGGGCTTGAGCTATGTGACCGTGCTGTTGAACGACGGTGAGGGAAGCTTTTGGGCCGCTTATGGGTATGAATTTGTCCAGGTGCCTGGAGGGATAAGGATCGGGGATCTTAACGGCGATACGAACCTGGACTTTGTCGTCACCCTCTGGGGCACGGGTCGTGTAGCCCTTCATCTGGGTCTGGGCAACGGTCTGTTTCAGATCCCGGTGTATGACCGGGCCGGAACATGGATGGGCCCCGGGCCGGTGGCCATTGGTGACCTGACCGGTGATGCCGTCCCTGATCTGGCCGTGGTCCATCAGAGGGAGGGTCTCCTGATCCTGGCCGGCAAGGGGGATGGCCGCTTTGAAGAGCCCCTCCACCACCTCAGGGTCGTAGCCAGTGATGTGTCTGTGGGGGACCTGGATCAGGACGGGACCATGGACCCGGTGGTGTCCCATGGGGGGACCCGTGATCCGGCCCTGACGGCTGCGGTCCTTCGGCCCCTTGCGCCACGGCCGGGCACCCAGGGCGTGGTTCCCACGTTTTCATGGACAGGCCGGTACCAGAACCATCTTTTTTGTATGCTCTTCCCCTACGAGATCGAATGGCTTATCTTCAAGTTCAAAGTCTTCATCCCGGTTGCCCTGTGGCAGGAAGCGCCTTCCTTTGAGATGCCTGAGACGTGGTGGGACCTTATGGCGGATGAGGAACCCTGCTACTGGTTGGTGGTGGGGGCCGACGCCTCAAAGGCCTTCAAGGAGATCAGCGTCATCTGGAGGGTCACCAAGGATTAACACCCTTTCCCCTCAAAGATGCCCCACGGTAAGCCATCATTATGGTTCGGACCCGGTCGGGTATCGGAGGCCGGAGCGCGACGGCAGTGAGGCAAACCGTTTCAGGATCCGGCTTTTCTTTGACTTATACAAAGATATTTGGTATACCAAATACATTAAAAACAAATGAGGGACCCATGCCGGGAAATGATCGGCTCATCTATCTGATATTCACCGCCCAGCAGCATCTCCGGACCTATTTGAAGAACACCCTGGCCGGAGAAGGGGTGCGGATCACCCCCGCCCAGGCGGGTATCCTTTTTTTGCTGGACCAGGAGCAGGGCCAGAACATGACAGCCTTGAGCCGGGTCCTCGCCATTGATAATTCAACCATGACCGGGCTGGTGAACCGTCTGGAAAAGAGGGGCTTTGTCAGGCGGGTTTCGGGGCCCTCGGATAGACGCATATCCCGCATTTTCATCACCCCTGAAGGTGCCGCCGAAGTGGACAGGGCCAAGGCCGTGATAAACAGGGTCAACCAGGAGATTACCGCCGGTTTTTCACAAGAGGAGGCCCGGGTTTTCAAAAGGGTGTTGCAAAGCTTTTTCGGGAAATTCAGGAACATGAAGCCTGGGGGGCTTTATGGCCACCGCACTCACTGAGGGGCTTCGGGAACTGGGGGACAAGGCGGCCCGCTTCGCCCAAAGAGAGGTGGCCCCCCGAAAGGACCTTGACGCCTTGCAGGTGGTTCCCATGGAGATTTGGCACAAGATGGGCGAACAAGGGCTCCTGGGGGTCGGTCTCCCCGTATCCTACCACGGGGGCGGTCAGGGTTACCCGGGGGTGGCCGTGGCCGGGGAGGCCCTTGTGGCGTGGGGGCATAATCTGGGCCTGGGGCTGTCCTGGCTCATCCATCAGGTGGTGGCCCGGTTTCTTGTCTTGGGCTTTGGGAATCCGGGACAAAGAGAGGCGTTTCTTCCCGGGATGGCACGGGGTGAGCTCACCGGGTCCATTGCCGTCTCAGAGCCCGGCACAGGGGCCCATCCCAAATTTATGAAGACCCGGGCCCTTGCCCGGGACGGGGGATATGTGCTGAACGGGGAAAAGGCCTATCTCACCAACGGCCCCATGGCGGATCTCTTCGTGGTGGTGGCCGTTACCCGTGAAGGGGGGGACCGGCGGGGGTTTAGCGCCTTCCTGGTCCCCAGGGACGCCCCCGGACTGGAGGTGACCGGTCCCATGGAGCTGGGTTTTCTCAGACCTTCGCCTCACGGCGGCCTCAGGCTGAGGGATTGTTATGTGCCCGCATCCGCGGTCCTGGGGGAGCAACATGCCGCCTACGAGGAAATGGTGAAACCCTTTAGAGGGGTGGAAGATGCCCTGATGATGGGGCCCATTGCGGGGGCCCTGTCGAGGCGGCTCGCCCTCTTCCTGACCCTGGTCCGTGAAGGGGAAAGCCGGTTGGAGGACCCTGCCGCCGAGGACCTGGGATTGTATCAGGGCCTTATTCACTGTCTCAGGGTCCTGGCCTATGAGGGTGCGGCCATGCTGGAGGATACAGGCCGGCACCCGGAGTTCTTGTCTCTCCTCACGGCCTCCCGCTTCCTGTACAAAAGGGGAGGCTCTGTGTGGGAGCGGCTCATGCAATCCGGGGCGGTGGAGGAATGTGTTGAACTGGACCGCCTCAGTCGGGACATAGATCGCCTGACCGGGATCGGTGAAAATGTGGCCCGCTATAAACGGATAAAGATTGGAAGGGAGCTTCTGGCCAGGGGCAAATACCATGATAAGATATCACAACCATAAGTTCAGGACCATTCAAGGGATTCAGCAGGGTTTTGAGGGGTGCGGTTACGTGTGCAGTCACCAGATCGCCACCACCTTGTACCTGGCCTCCCACCTGGAAAAGCCTATTCTCGTGGAAGGGCCCGCAGGGGTGGGCAAGACCGAACTCGGCAAGACCGCATCCCTTTACCTCGGTGTCCCCCTTATCCGGCTCCAATGTTATGAGGGACTGGACGAGTCAAAGGCGCTCTATGAGTGGAAGTACGGCAAGCAGTTGCTCTATACCCAGATCCTGAAAGACAAGCTCAATGAGGTCTTAAAGGGGGCTGAGGGATTGGCGTCATCCATGACCAGACTCCATCAATACGATGATATCTTCTTCTCTCCCCATTTCCTGGAGCCGAGGCCGTTGCTAAAGGCCCTTCAGCAGGAGGGCGGGGCCGTCCTCCTCTTGGATGAGGTGGACAAATCCGATCAGGAATTCGAGGCCTTTTTGCTGGAGATCCTCTCTGATTATCAGGTCTCCGTGCCGGAGATCGGGACCATCAGTGCCACATCAAAGCCCTTTGTATTTCTGACCAGCAATAACACCAGGGAGATGAGTGAGGCCCTCAAGCGGCGCTGCCTCCACCTGTTTATCCCTTTCCCGGACCCCAAGCTGGAACGAAAAATCGTGCGGGTCCGGGTTCCCGGGATTTCGGAGAAACTGGAGGCCCAACTGGTGGCCTTTATCCAGGAGGTCAGGCAGCTTGATCTCAAAAAGGCTCCCTCTGTGAGTGAAACCGTTGACTGGGCCAAGACGCTTATGCTCCTTCATGCCTCCGCCCTGAATCCGGATCTTATCCGGGATACCCTGAATACCTTCCTCAAGTTCGAAGAGGATATCGATATCGTCCAGGAACGTCTCTACACCATGGCCGAAAAGGCGGTCAGGGAGTTTTAATCAGAAGCCATGGAAGAAGTCCTTCACAACCTGATGAGGGCCCTTCGCGGCTCCGGGGTGCGGATCTCTGTATCCGAGACCATGGACGCCCTGGAGGCGGTCAAACTTGTGGGCTACGGAAAGAGGCAGGTCCTTAGGGAGGCCCTGGGGGCCACCCTGGCCAAGTCCCAATACGAAAAAAAGCTCTTTGAGACCTGTTTTAATCGCTATTTTTCCCGGGACAGTCTCTCAGACGAAGAGGAGGCCCCTTCTCCTCCTCCTGAGGTGGAATACGACTCCGAGGATGCGGACCTCAGCCAGATGCTCCTTTCGGGCGATAATGCCGGCCTTTCCATGGCCATGAGGGCCGCCGCCCGGCAGGTGGAGATCACCGGGATCTGGTTCTTTACCCAGAAGAGCCTCTATGTACACCGCATACTTGAGGCCATGGGTCTGGAAGGCCTGGAAGGGGACATCAAGAGGCTTTCCCAGGGGATGACGGCCCATTCCCAGGAAAAGGCCGGGGTCTTGCGGGAGGCAAGGGACCGTCTTGCGGAACACGTGAGGGATTTTGTGGAGCAGCAGTACACCCTTTTCGCAGGAGCCGCCACCGAAGAGATGATGGAGAAATACCTGCGAAATATGAGGCTTTCCAACCTGGAAGAGCGCGATTTCCACCGCATGCGCCTTATTATCCAGAAGATGGTCAAACGCCTGAACGACATCTATTCGAGGAGAAAGAAGCGGTCCCGGAGGGGCCTCCTGGATGTCAAGAGGACCATTCGTCAAAACCTTACCTACGACGGCCTTCTCTTTGAACCCCAATGGAAGTGCAAGAAGGTGGATCGACCCGACATCATGGTGCTTTGTGATGTGAGCCGGTCCGTGCAGGCCGTGGCCCGCTTTATGCTTCTCTTCCTTTACAGCCTGAACGAGGCCGTGGCCAGGATCAGCTCCTTTATCTTTTGTTCCAACCTGGTTGAGGTGTCCCACGTATTTGATGGGTACGAGGTGGAGGAGGTCCTGGTGAGGCTCCAGCGGGGCATCGGGCTGGGTGTTCAACTGGGGCGGACCGATTACGGCCAGGCCTTTCAGGATTTCAAGGAGCAGGGGCTCGACAGGGTGGGAAACAAGACCACGGTGATTATCCTGGGCGATGCCCGCAATAACTATGGAGATCCCGAGACAGGCATCTTGAGGCTCATCTACGAGAGGAGCAGGCGCCTCATCTGGCTGAATCCGGAGCCCTCTTCTTTCTGGGGGACCGGGGATTCGGAGATGGCCGCATACAGGGCACACTGCTCCCTGGCGCGGGAATGCAGCACGGTGAACCACCTGGAAAGGGTGGTGGATTTCCTTTTGAAAACCGGGGGCTATTGACAAAAAAAATGGTATTCTTTCCCTTGGGCCTGACAAACTGAAGCCTGGTTCAAGAATCTGAAATGTTACGAGAGAATCAGTTATGTGCTCTAACGAGTGGAGGCGGCCGGAGCAATGAGTACAAAGACCATCAAAGACATGGTCGACCAGGTTCCGGACCTGGTGATCTGTGGACGGTCCCTGGCGGACTTTTTGGCGGATATAGAAGCCTTTCACGGTTTTCTGGCCCCCGGGGTGGTGCTGGGGGGCCTTATGGTGGACCAGGCCCAGGAAAAGGTGGGACCAGGTGTGGAAGCGGATGCGGTGGTGGAGACCTGCCGCTGTCTGCCGGATGCGGTGCAGATCTTCACGCCCTGCACCGCGGGAAACGGATGGCTGAAGATCCTGGACTGGCAGAAATTCGCCCTCACCCTTTACGACAAGGGGACCCTCCTGGGGTACCGGGTGTGGCTGGATCTTGAAAAGGCCCGGAGAGCCCCCCATATCTACAACTGGTACATGGGTCTGGTCCCCAAAAAGGATCTCCCCCTTGAGGTCCTCCTGGACACCATCATCAAGGCCCGGAGGTCCGTGTTTTCCTGTGTGCCGGTACGGGTAACCCGGTTATACGGGAAGCGGGAAAAAGGAGAGATCAAGGTGTGCCCCTCCTGTGGTGAGGCCTATCCCGCCCTTCAAGGGGATCAATGTGCGGCGTGCCAGGGCCAAGGCTACTATGAACCCAGGGAATAGGGAAGGGCGCCGTGGATTTTGAGATCGCCCTGGAGGGTCCCCTTATTGCCGTTTCCAGGGTGTACCACGAGATCCAGGCCCTGTCCCCGGAGTTAAAGAGGCTCCCTCCCCGGCAGCCGGGAGAGGAGGAAAGGGGCCGCGTCCGGATCTTGGAGAAGGATGAGAATCGCGTCAACGACAAGCTCCTCTATCTTGCCCAGGTCATTGAGCGGGCAGAGCACGCCTTGGGATTAAAAGAGGGGTTTCACCTGGGGGCTCGCAATCTTGCCTATTCAGAGCCCTCTGCCGGTGAGGGGCTTTTTCACAAACCCTTTCAACCCATCCCCTCCCTGACCATTCAGCCCTGGGATCCCTCTGAAACAGGACCTTTGGGACCCAGGACCATCGTCCTGGATCCCCATCACGCCTTTGGCACGGGAAGACATCCCACCACCCGGCTGTGCCTCCGGTACCTGGATCAACAGGCCGAGGCCACGGGACTTACGGGGCTGGAAGTCCTGGATTTTGGTTGCGGCACCGGGCTTCTGGCGTTGGCAGCGGTCAAACTGGGGGCGCGGAAGGCCTTGGGCGTTGAAATCGACGCCCCCTCCGTGCGTGCGGCCGCACGCAATGTGGCCTTGAACGAGCTCTCGGGCTGCATCGAAATCAGACAGGGTTCCTGGGAAGCGGTAGAGGGGCAATTCGATCTGGTCCTGGCCAATCTGGTGGTCTCCGTGCTCTTGAGGACCGGTGAGCATATTTCAGGGCACTTGAAGGATCAAGGCCGGGCCGTGGTTTCAGGCTTCGGCGAGCACCAGGCCCGGGATATGAGACGCTTTTTCCTGGACCAGGGGCTGGTTGCCTCCCTTGAGCTCACCCTGGACGGCTGGGGGGCCTTTGTGCTGGTTAAGGGGAGCCGGAAGCCTTTTCCGTGAGGAGACGCTTGTAGGCCTCCCTGATCTTGATGAAGCTTTCATGATCCCCCCCTTTGTCAGGATGGGCGTCCATGGCCTTTTTCCGGTAATGCCTGCTCAGGCTTTTCGAATCCATGGCCTTGTATCGGTCGTGGCTTAGCCCGAGCCGCCGGCACGCCTCCTGCTCAGCCATGGCGGGCCTGGGCGCGGGTTGTGGAGGACGATAAAAACGGTGTTTCCATATAAAGTCCTTCACATAATCCCTCTCCACCGACCCCTGATCAAACGCGCTGTCAAAGTAGAGAATGAGGTATCTCACCAGATAGGGGTGGAGTACCTCCGGGTCGTGGTCCTCCACACCCCTGAAAAAGTCCGGCTCCAGGTTGAGCCGGCAAAGGGCCTCCACAAAGTAGTCGTCCACCCGTTCCGGGTCCAGGGCCGCAGGCTGGTGCCGGGCCGGGTGGGAGGCGAAGCGGGACTGGAGGTGGAGGGCCGTGTAAAGAAAGGGGCGGATCTCGTGGGGGTTGAGGACCTGTTCCATGTCCTCCAGCAGGGTCTCTATCTCATCCCGGCTCTTTTCCAGGAGCACGTTTAAGAACTTCCAGGGCCGGGCGTCCAGGTTCCCGATATGAACCCTGCCGCAGCGGATGTAGTGAAGGCGGCGCTTGTCAAAGGAGTGTAGGGCCTGGTGGCGCTTGATCATCTCCTCTTGAGAATATTTGGCCCACCGGCCGCCCGAAGGGCCCCTGGACCGGGTGAAGTTTCTGACGATTCTCCGGATGTGGGGATCCAGGAAAGGGAGGAAGAGCTTTTCCAGCTCATGGGAAGTAAACCCGGCCCCTTGCTCCAGTAAAGATTCCTCCACCTCCTCGTTGATATAGAAGCTGTTTCCTCCGGGATATTCAATATGATCCCCGGGGTGGGGGCCCAGGTCCATGAGTTCCCGGTGTCTCCAGCAGTCTTTGTCCCAGAAGGATTCGCAAAGGGTATAATGAAAACCATGGGTTTGTTTAACGCGTTTTAAGTACAAAAAACCTCACTTTCTTTTTGGGGCGCTTATACGGTTCAGTGGGTAAAAAAACATGTTTTTCTTTTTCCGAAAGACAGGTGTAGAGGTGGTGAGGTCTCTTCTCCGACTCCGAGTCTCCCGGCCTGGTCATATCAAGGCGTTACGAATGTGGGATGCCTACCCCCTCCCTGTTCCCCTCGCTTCGCTCGGGGCCAGGGGGTCCCCCATCCGTAACACCCTGATATGACGAAGCCCTCCCGCCAGTCGCGTCGAAGAGACCTCACCACCTCTCCTTCTTGGTTCTATTCGTGGGGGCCCCAGCCCCTTTTCCCCGGCCCTGGTTTTATCCGCCACGGCTCATATTTCAATCACCCTGCCGGCCCCTCCCTCCAGGTACAGATCGGGATAGAGTTCCTGGATCTTCTGCTTGTACTGGGTACAGTGGGTGGGGCACACCAGGTCCAGGTCCTGGAGCAGGCCGAATTCACTGAACCCATGGAGCCCGCCGATGAGGGCCTTGACCTTGCCCACGGAAGAGGCGGCCCTGAGGATTTCCCCCACCCCGGGATGAGAGCACCCTGCAACCACCACCGCCTCTTCCCCGGTTTGGATGACAAGGGATTGTTCCACGTGCCGGAGTTCGCCGGTGGAAAAGATATGGTCATAGATCATTGTAGGGGTGTCCACGGAAACCACCTCAGTGGCACCGGCGGGGGGCCCACAGGAAAGGGGGACAAATACCCTCACGGGACGGATTCGGAGAAATTCGGAGAGGCCGCCTGTATGATCCCAGTGGGAGTGGGATATGACCACATCCTGGATGCGGTGGGGGTCGATATCCAGTTTTTTCATGTTCTCCAGCAGGATTCCACCGTTGGCCCCTGTATCAAAAAGGATGGTCTTGTCGTAGGCCTCCACCAGACAGGAGAACCCCCAGTCCGCCTCAAGGTCTTCCCGCCACGCCGTATTGTCATAGATAATGGTTAGTTTCATAGGTTTACCTCCTTTTGGCGTTCCCCCCTCCTCCCCCATTTTAACCCTTGATTCCCTTGCACGCTCTAGCATATATTTAATATTCCAAAAGAAAAGGATTATCAACCCCGTTGCACCTCTCCGGGAGGGTCAAAATGAGAAAGGCCTCGGAATAACCTACCAGATGCTGGATAAAAAAGAGGAGGCGGCCGGGGAATTCCAACGGGTCCTGGAACTGCCTATCGGGGATTCGGACGACAGGGCGCACAAGAAGGCGGCCCGGGAGTACCGGGAAGAACTGAAATGAGGGGTAAGGCGGGGAGTCATGAAATGTGGCACTTGATCCTGTTCGCGTTGTGTCTGGTTGTTTTGACCGTGGTGGTCTCTAAAATCACCAGGAAGAAGCCCCCTGACGCCACCTATGTCTGTGACGTGTGCGGCCGAAAGGATTGCATCTGTCATAAGGAACAAGAAGGGACGGGGAATGACGAAGTATCAGGTCCTTGAAAATGATATAAGCGGGGATTCCATCAGGAACTACAAGGAAAGATACGCCCTCGACCAGGAGAATATCACCAGTATTCGGTGCCAGCACGGTAAATACGATCCTGAACTCCAGCAGGACATCTCAGCCAGGTTGGCCGTGGGTAAGACCGAGAAGGTCAAAGAAAAGGGCCGGAAAATAGGGACCGTTCTACACATCAAGAACCGGGATATCCCCAGCCTGGCCCAGGCCCTCTCAGACAGCGGTTTTATAAAAGAGATAGAGACTTTTTATGAGCGAACCAACGGACTCGAAGGCTATGAGAGGGGGGCGAAACCGGGTGAAGTGAAAAGGCTTCAAAAGGACTCTCCCATGGACAAGGCCTATCAGGAATTTTTTCAAAAAAAGGATCGACCCTTCTGGGCCCTGTGTTTCGCCTACCTCGCCCACATCTTCCAGGAGGAGAGGAAGGTCTACAGCTTCTTTGTTTCCTATTGAAAAGAAGACCGGAACATCCTGGATCCGGGTTTGACAAGAGAGAGGAAAACCACATGGACATCCGCAGGTGTTACGAAGTCCTGGAACTGGAATCCGACGCCTCAGAGGAGCAGGTCAGACAGGCCTACAAAGATATGGTCAACGTCTGGCACCCCGATCGATTTGCCAATAATCCGAGGCTGAGGCAAAAGGCGGAGGAAAAACTCAAGGAAGCCAATATCGCCTATGACACGGTGAGGAGCTTTATCTCTTCCAAAAAGGCGGGAGGAGGAACGACTCAAGGGGCTGAGGCCGCCCGGGAGAGGCCTCCGGAAGAGAAAAGGGCGGAGCCCTCTGAAAAGGAAAAGGCCCGGGGACCAATGGAGGGAGTGCGTAGACCCAGGCCGCCCGGGAGGGATCGGACCGAGGTGATCGCTGAAACCGGCACACGGATCTTTTTAAACCTTTGCTCTTATCTCTATTCCACGGTTCGGGATTTCATCGGCACGGAGATCTCCGAAGGGGAGCCCCGCTCACCCCGGGCCCAACAGGGGCCGGGGGATCGACCCCCCTGGGGCGGCGGCCCCATGAGGGGAAGGGGAAAAGGCCGCGGCATGGGCCGGGGGAAGGGCATGGGTCGAGGGAGGGGGAGAAGACCCTGACCGGGGGGGTCCATTGGGGACGTGTCATTTAAAGGTTTCTGTGATATATTGATGGGCAGGGCGCGCCTTTTAAACGCTCTTGTCCCTGATCGTTTGTTTCCCGACCCTCAAATGGAATCACCCGGGATGATTTATTGTTTTTCTTGAGCAAATCAAAAGAGGCACAAAAAGGAGTATAAAATGCAAGACCGAAAGAGACCTTCTAAGGAAACATTTTTCCTGGCCCTGCTATGTTCCCTGATGGTGATGGGGTTTGTGGGGCTCTGTGTGGTGCAGCCCTTTTCGGCTCCAATCGCCGAGGCGCGGGCCGTGGTCACTCCGGGTTCCTTTTCCCCGCTGGTGAAAAAGGCCAGTCCCTCCGTGGTGAATATCAGTACGGTGAAAACCGTGGAAGGCCACGGCTGGGGCTTTTACCCCTTTAACCGGGGAGAGGATCCTTTTAAGGATTTTTTTGAGAAGTTCTTTGGTGAAAGGGCCCCCAAGAAGTTCAAGCAGCAGAGCCTGGGGTCAGGCTTTATCATTGACAAAGAGGGCTTCATTTTGACCAACAACCATGTGGTGGAAAAGACGGATGAAATCACGGTGACCCTGGCTGATGAGCGGCAATTCAGGGCCAAGATCATCGGCCGGGATTCCAAGACCGATCTCGCCCTGATCCGTATGGAGGCGGATGTCCATCTGGAGCCCTTGCCCCTGGGCGATTCGGACAAGCTGGAGGTGGGCGACTGGGTAGTGGCCATCGGCAACCCCTTCGGGCTGGGCAACACTGTCACCGCAGGCATCGTGAGCGCCAAGGGCAGGACCATCGGGGCCGGCCCCTATGATGATTTCATACAAACCGACGCCTCTATCAACCCGGGTAACAGCGGCGGGCCCCTGCTCAATGCCTCCGGAGAAGTGGTGGGAATCAACGCCGCCATATTTTCTCAAACCGGCGGGAGCATCGGGATCGGATTCGCCATCCCCATCAATATGGCCAAGGACCTGCTTCCCCAGCTCAAGGAGGGAAAAGTGGTCCGGGGCTGGCTGGGGGTGATGATCCAGAAGATTACCCCCGAGCTCAAAGAAAAGCTCGGCCTCAAGGATGAAAAAGGCGCACTGGTAGGGGATGTGACCGAGGACGGTCCCGCGGACAAGGCCGGGATTAAGAGGGGGGATGTGATTATCTCCTTTGACGGAAAAGAGGTGGGGCACTTTGACGACCTTCCCTATTTGGTGGCCTCAACGCCCGTGGGCGAAAAGGTGACCGTGGAGGTGATTCGCAAAGGGGAGAAAAAGGGCCTTACCGTCAAGATCGGGGAGCTTGTGGAAGCTAAGAGGGTGTCCGAGGGCGGCAAAGAGGCGGAACCCGAGCTCGGCCTCACAGTGAGCGAAATCACCCCGGAATTGGTCCGCAATTTCGGCCTTTCCCAGAAAAGCGGTCTTGTGGTGGTAGAGGTGGAGTCGAACAGCCCGGGAGCCGCAGCCGGTCTGAGACCGGGGGATGTGATCCTGGAAGTGGATCAGGAGCCGGTGAAGGACCTGGCCCAGTTTAAGAAGAAGATCGCCGGCTACAAGGAAGGGGATACCATCCTCTTTCTTATCGACCGCAAGGGGGTGACCCTGTATCTGACCCTGCAGGCCAAGAAATAGGGGCTTTAGGCCATCCACACGGATTCGAGAAAGACATCCGAGAAATCGATCATCAACTTGGGGCGGTTGGATTCAAGATCCCATGACACAAAGCTGGTGACCAGATCGAAGAGGGCGCCCTGTTCCAGGCCCAGCCGATCGGTCACCAGGGTGGTGGCCTCCCGCACGGTGGCAAGCACCATCCTGTCCACCTTCATGGATGTATTGAGACCCTTCAGATGGGAAGCGCTCCGGAGCTGGTCCACGGCCTCTTCCCAGTGGATGCCTTCCACCTTGCGACGCAGGACATAGGCATTGCCCCGGTCCCTGATCACCAGCAAAGGGGGGTTGACCTTGACCGTGGCGTTCACGGCCTTCACTCCGGTCAGGTGGGAGGCCGCCTGCTCCAGGAGCCGCCTTTTCTTTTCCAGCTCCGGAATCTGCCTCGCCTGAATGCGTTCAAAGATATATGGCTCACCTTGAAAGGTCATTTCCTTGAGCCGGGTGGGATCAAAACCCAGGTCCAGGAGATCACCGATAGTCAGCCCCTGGGCCGAGTCCCTGCCCTTTTCCTTCAACCAGGCGAGAAGGCTGGGCCTGCGGTAGTTGGGCAGGGATTCAATGAAATGGGCCGGGTGGTTCTTCAACGCTTCAGGGAGTTGGAGCCACAGGGCCGTATCCCCGGTCACAAAGGATGGCTTGGCCGGGAGGTCCTGGGGGGCGTAAGACTGAACAGGTAGGGCCGCGATCTCCGGGTCTAGGACGATCTGCTCCATGGACTCACCACCCGTATACCCGATTAACCCTCCTATGCGGCGCCTGAAGGCAATCATCTTGGTCACGAAACGGGTGAACATGAACCGCATGAGCCCCAAGGCCCGGCCTTGCTGGATATCCTCCTTGAAATAGGTGAGAAGGGCCGCATAGAGGTCTTTGAACTCGCGAATGGTCCTTTGGACCATCATCTCGTTGTCCCGCATATCTATGGCGGCCCGCTTTCGCTTGAGATGGTGGACCAGTTTGATCACCGATTCCCGGATGGGCTTTCCCTGGAGCCGGGGGGGGATGTAGATCATGTAATTGCTTCCCTCGTCGGAAAGGGCGTCTCCGATGACGGCCTCAAGGGGTTCCCAGGCCTGCTTCTGATAGATATCAAAGGTGGGGTCTTCCTCGGGGATGATGTTGTCCAGGAGGCCCACCGCAGATTTCCGAACCAGGAATTCCCGGAAGGATTCCAGGATCCGGTTCCCCAGCCCGTTTTTCCGGAAGGGGGCCGCCACCTCCACGTAGACCAGATAATAACAGGGGAGGGGCTTTTTTAAATAGAGCATGTTGAGGCGGCCCAGGTTCTCTCCGGATTCAGAATTGATCTCAAAGACCCGGAAGCCGTTTTGGGTGTCCTCCGGTTTGAGGCGATTGATCTTGCTCCCGGACACAGTGGCCTGGACCAGGTCCCACAGGTTGTTGAAGAGATCGGAGAGGGCCGGGGACCCAGGAGAACCCAGCCGCATGCCTTCGTCAATAAGACTAATGAGCCCCAGCCTTTCGTTGAGGCTCAAATCTTGCGGTGTTGGTGATTGAGACCGCGTTTTCATTTCCCTCGTATTCATAAGGGCCAAGGCTCCTCAGAAAAACTGTGGTCAAAAGACGCTCTGGAGAAAAGACCCCGCTCCCTTGCAGTCAAAAAAAAAGCGGAGCGTGTGCTCCGCTTTAAATCTGATATTTAGGGGTAGTCACACGCCAGGGGTTGGTGCTCGCCCGGTAAAATAAAAATAAAAGCCCCTAAATATACGTGTGACTTTCATCAACATTCTCCCTTAACCTGTCTTTTTAACGATCCGGGGCTGGCTTGTCAAGGCCTTTTTTTGCGGGCCTCTTTTCACCCTATTTGCCCTTCCACTGGGGCTTGCGTTTTTCATTAAAGGCGCTGACCCCTTCCTGGGCGTCTTCGGTGGTGCACAGCCTGGCAAAGACTTCGCTGTTGTGGGCAAAGCGTTGGCGAAAGGGCATGTCGATCATCTGATAATAGTATTCCTTGCCCATCTTGACCGCCACAGGACTCTTGGCAATAAGTTTTTGGGCAAAGGCCAGGGTTTCCTCTTCAAGCCTTTCCGCAGGGACCACCCGATTGGTCAATCCCAGGCGCTCCGCTTCCTGGGCGTCGATCATGTCCCCGCTCAGCAGCATCTCCAGGGTCTTCTGCTTGCCCAGGGCATAACTGACGGGGATGATGGGGCCGGTGCACAGGAGCCCCACGTTAATGGCCGTGGTCCCGATTTTGGTCCTTTCGGCCACAATGGAGAAATCCGCCGCGAACATCAGACCGGCGCCGTTGGCAACCGCGTAACCATGGACCATGGCAATGACGGGTTTGCCCATGGCGGCGACGGTGAGGTGCATCTGATCCATGAGGGAGATCCATTCCCTGTACTGGGAGGGGCTTTTTCCGGCGAATTCGCTGATATCGATGCCGGTGGAAAAGGCCTTGCCCTCTCCCTTGACCACAATGACCCTCACTTCATCGTCCCGGTCCATCTGTGCCAGGGCCTCGTTGAGTTCCCGGGCCAGGGTTGTGCTGAAGGTATTGAACTTGTCAGGCCGGTTGAGGCTGATCATGGCGACCTGGTCCTTCTTGTCCACTAGGATGGTCTCAAAAGACATGGTGGCTCTCCTTTCCGCGTTTTTGTTTTATTTGCTTAGGGTTCCCAAAAGGTGGTTTCGAAAGATCGGGTAGATTACCAAATCCGGGCCGCTTATTCCGAGGCCCGGTCCGATTTTCGCTTTCGCCCCTTCAGGGCCTCAATGGTGGCGGCGATCTCCTCGGAGGTCACGCTCTGGCGAAGGGATTCCATGCGCTCCATCACCTCGGCAAAGCGGATCCCTTCCGCCGCGCTGATCCATTCCAGCTGGAGCCTCTCGGGCCGGATCCCAAGCTTATCCATCTTTTTGTGGACCTTCTTGACCCGTTTTTCGGTCCAGTGATTGGCATCGATATAATGGCAGTCCCCTATGTGACAGCCACTGACCAGGATGACAGGGGCCCCTCTTTCAAAACCTTCCCAGATGAACTCTTCATCCACCCGGCCCGAGCACATGGTTCGGATCAGGCGTACATTGGAGGGATACTGAAGACGGGAGACACCCGCATAGTCCGCACCGGCATAAGAACACCAGTTGCAGGCAAAGACCAGGATCTTCTCCCGGGATCTGTCCTGGAGCATGGTGTCCACCTGGTCCAGAATCTGGGCGTCTGTGAAGTGATGCATGATGATGGCGCCAAAGGGGCATTCGGCGGCACAGGTCCCGCACCCGGCGCAGGCCGCGGTATTGACCTGGGCCGGTAATTTCCGCTTCACGTCCACGGTGATGGCATTGTAAGGACAGACCTCCGCGCATTTTCCGCAGGCCTTGCAGCGTTCGGGGATGACTTCCGATGTGATGGGCTCGGTCTTAATATGCCCTTCATGCATGAGCCGGATGGCCCGGGCCGCCGCGGCCGAGGCCTGGGTGACGCTCTCCTTGATGTCCTTGGGCCCCTCGGCGCAGCCGGCGTAAAAGATGCCCCGCGTGGCCGCGTCCACGGGCAGGAGCTTGGGGTGGGCCTCCAGGAAGAAGCCGTCGGAGCTTAACTGAAGGCCCAGCATCTCCTGGAGCCTCTGGGTGCCCGGAGCGGGTTTGATGCCCAGGGCCAGGACGAGCATGTCCAGATAGTGGGTTTCCAGCTTGCCTGTAGCCGTGTTCTCCACCGCTACCCGCAGGCTTTTATCGGTCTCTTCTTCCACAGTGCCCGGGAGCCCCCGCACATATTGGACACCCAGCCTCCGGCTCCGGCGGTAAAGGTCCTCGAAACCCTTTCCAAAGGCCCGGATGTCGATATAAAAGACCTTGACCTCCATGTCGGGGTAGTGCTCTTTGAGCATGAGGGTGCCCTTGATGGTGTTCATACAGCAGATATTGGAGCAGTAGTTTCCGCCTTTATTTGCGGAACGGGAGCCCACGCACTGGATAAAGCCGATGGACCGGGGCCGCTTCCTGTCAGTGGGGCGGATGACCTCTCCCTCGGTGGGCCCCCCGGCGTTGATGAGCCGTTCAAACTCGAGGCTGGTGAGGACGTTTTCAAATCGGGTGTACCCGTATTCATCAAGCTCCGTGGGGTCATAAGGCTCAAGGCCGGTGGCCACCACAATGGAGCCCACCCTTTCGGTGATCTCCTCATCGGACATATGGAAGTTGATGCACCCCTTGTCACAGGCCTCAATGCATTTGGCGCACACCGCCGGGTTATGGCCCAGGCATTCGTTCATGTTAATCACATAGGCGGAAGGAACGGCCTGGGGAAAGGGCGTGAAGATGGCCCGGCGGGAAGAAAGGCCCAGGTTGAATTCGTCCGGGCAGACCACGGGGCACACCTCGGCGCAGTCCCCGCACGCGGTGCACTCTTTCTCGTCCACGTAGCGGGCCTTTTTAAGGATGTTCACGTCAAAGTTGCCCACGTAGCCTTTGACGCCCACAATTTCACTCAGGGTGTAGAGTTTGATCCGGGGATGTCGACCGACATCCGTCATTTTGGGCCCGAGTATTCAAATGGAACAGTCCATGGTGGGGAAGGTCTTGTCAAGCTGGGCCATGGTACCTCCGATAGAGGCCTTTTTTTCCACAAGGACCACCTCAAAGCCATTGTCCGCCAGATCCAGGGCGGCTTGGATCCCGGAGACCCCGCCTCCGATCACCAGGGTGCGTTTGGTCAGCGGGAGGATCTCCTCCTTGAGGGGGGTCAGGAGACGGACCCGGGACACGGCCATCCTGACCAGGTCCATGGCCTTTTCCGTGGCCCCCTGGGCGTCCGTCATGTGGACCCAGCTGCACTGCTCGCGCAGGTTGGCCATTTCCAGGAGATACGGATTCAGCCCCGCCGACTCCATCATTTGGCGGAAGGTGGTCTCGTGGAGCCTGGGCGAACAGGAGGCCACCACCACGCGGTCCAGACCGTGCTCCTGGATGTCATCCTTGATCTGTTGTTGCCCCGGCTCGGAGCAGGAGTAGCCTATGTCCTTGGAGATGACCACATCGTCGAGCTGGGCGGCCATCTCGGCCACCTTGGGGCAGTCCACGGTCTGGCCGATGTTAAGGCCGCAATGACACACATAGACACCGATCCTCGGCCTCTCGGCTCCGTTTTCATGATCTTTCAGATCAGCCTTTGTTGCTTCCATTGTTGTTCCTCGATTTCGGGCCCCTTGAAGAGGCCGCAAGCCTTATTTACATCACTTTGCCTAACCCACGAATCCCCTCTTGGCGACCGCCTATTCCCACTCAATGGTCTTGGCCAAGAGGCTTGTGAGGTCCATCATCTCCATCTTGAGTTCTTCCCCGAAAAAGGGGTCTTCCATGGCGCAACCCAAGTGGATCTGACACTTGGGACAGGCCGTGACCAGCAGGTCGCTTCCGGTATCACGGGCCTGCCCGATCCGTTTCACCTGCAGGGCCTTGCTGTAGGCGTCGCATCCGGTCCAGGCGCAGTTGCCGCAGCAAATCGCCCCTGCGCCCCTGTCTTGCATTTCCGTGAAGGCGGTCCCATGGAGGCGGGCCAGCAGCTTTCTGGGCAGGTCCGCCCGATCTTCGAGCCGGCTCAGCCGGCAAGGGTCTTGAAAGGTCAGTTTTCGATTCAATTCCTTAAAGCCTACGGCCCCCTTGTCAATTTCTCTTTCCATCAGGTCAAAGATATGGGTGACCTTGAAATTCAACTCCATGCCCTGTTCCGGGTAGTCGTGGGAGAAGGTCCTGTAGCCTTCGGGGCAGGCGACCACAACCTCCTCTATGCCCAGCTTATGGATGGCCTCTACATTCAATTCCGCGAGCCTCAGGAAATTCTCCTTGTCCCCGGTCCAGAGCAGGTCATGGCCGCAGCAGCGTTCTTCCTCAAGGAGGGCCGGGGTGATATCAAAGAAATTGAGAAGCCTGAGACCGTCCACCAGGATATTCCTGGTCTGCACACCCAGGTGGTTTTTGAAAAAGAGGTCGAAATAGGGCGCGCATCCTCCAAAGAAGAGGGTCTTGCTCTCGGGGTCGGTTTCAATGTCGGGCGGAAGCCATTCCCAGTGCCGGACTTTCAGGCTCTTGGAGGTCATGGTCCTCATGAGGGATTGGAAAAAACCGCCATGCGCGTTAAAGGCGTCCGAGTCATTGTTTCTCAACAGAAAGCGCATATCCCTGATAAAGGCCGGGAAGTTCACCGCTGAAGGGCACCGGTTATAACACAGTCCACAGGTCAGGCAGGCCCACACATCCTTTTGCACGGAGGGCGAGTCGATGTGACCCGCAATAATCGCGCCGGCCATGGCCCGGGGTGAAAAGGGCTTGCCCGAAAGGGCCAGGGGGCAGGCCGATGTACACTTGCCGCAATCCTGGCAGGCATACACGTCGTGGGTCGCCACGATTTCCTTGGCCAGGGTACCCGTGTCCACGGTTCGCTCCACCTTGGGACGGGCCACCACGGGGCTCTTGCCGATGGCCCTTATTTCGTCGGAGAATTCCTGGAGAAACTGGAGCAGGGTCTCGGTCTGTTCAGGCATAAAGGTGCCCAGGCGGAGCCGTTCCTTGCCCAGACCCAGAAGCTCGAGGATCCCCCGGGTGTCCTCCACGTTTTTCTGGGCCGTGGCCGTGCCCGTACCGTAGCGGCAGGTGCCGGATTCACATCCCACCAGGGCGACCCCGTCGGCGCCCATTTCAAAGGGCTTGAAGAGCAGGGCCTTGCTGATTCTCCCGGTACAGGGAATCCTCACCATGTTGATTTCCGCGGGAATTGCGGATGCGCTGTCCTGAAGGGCCTGGTACGCGGCATGGGGCCCCCAGTTGCAGAGAAATAGAATAATCTTGAAATCGGTCATTTTCTTGCGCTCGCAGAAAAAGTCGCGGCCCACTCAGGGGCGGGGTGGTGGTTCGTCAATGGGGCCTCCTGTCTATTGAACAAGTAACTCCTCCAGCATTTTTTCAAGGTACACCTGGTCTCTGTAGGGGCTGTCCACGGCGTTGGAGGGGCACACAGAGATACAGTTGCCGCAGCCCTTGCACAGGGCCTCATCCACCTGGGCGTACCATCCGCCCATGTCGTTGCGGTGAAAGCTTATGGCCTGGTAAGGACAGACCTGCATGCACCGGCCGCAGCCCCGGCAGACCTCCTGGTCCACCACCACCGTATATCCTTTACTCTGTCTCGGCCCCCGGGGCATGACCGCCGCGGCCAGGGCCCCTGCGGCGGAACCCTTTTTGCGTTCCGAGATGTTGATGCCCGGAGGACTGGCCAGAAAGAGGCCTGCAATGGAGGTGGCCCCGGGATACAGAAAGGGGGTCCCCTGGACACCCCGCCGCTGCATGGAGGACTTCACCGTCCTGCTGGGGAGCCCCTCCTGGGGGATATAAGGGATGAGGCGCCTGGATTTTTCGCCGATAATCACCGTACCCACCTGCAGGGCCTGGGAAAAACCCCCTGATTCCACAAAGACCTGGAAGTCTCCCAAGGTCCCGCTGATCCCGTTGACCGCGGAGCCGCCGAACCAGTGGATGTTGGGATGGGTCAACTCCGGGGACAGGGGCTGCTCGTGGGATCCGAACAAAAAGACCTCCAGCTGCGCCTCGGCCAGGGTGAGGGCGCTGTTGACGGCCGCCTCCGATTCCCCGATCACCGCGGTGGTGAAATTGTAGTTTCTCGCGGGTGCGGGTAAGGGCTTGAGCTTTTTGGCCCGCACCATGGACCGCTCTATAAGGCCGGTAAATCGCTTCAAGGCCGCCTTCGGATCCCGGGTCAGATGGCGCAGGACCTCACCCCTGAGGTTGCAGGTCTCCACCATGGAACGGCTCACTCCTGTCCCTTTAAAGAGGGTGTCTTTGAGGCGGCTGCGCTGGTCGGTGCACGCGGAGCACACAAAGTCGAGGGGGCAGCAGACACAGGAGGCCAGGACGACCCGGGTGATGCCCTTTTCCCGGATGGTCCTCAGGATGGAGGCGGTCCCTTCCGGCACACAGGCCGAGTCCATGACCTCGGCATGGACCACGTCCTCTTGCAAAGAGAGGCGTTCCACATAGTCATTCATCTCCGGGAGCCACCCGAAGGTGTCGTTGCAACGGCACAAGAAGACCCCCATGCGCAGATCGGGAGAGAGTTCCGGGTCAGGGGGTGAAAAGGAAACACCCCGCCCCTTTTGGCCCTGGGAAACCCCGCCCAGGAGGATCATGGCCCTCGCCGCAGCGGCGAATCCCCGGCTTAACATGGCGTTCACGTCCGACTTGGCCGCCTTTGGCCCGTAGGCCCGGATCACATCCTCACCCCGGATGGGAGGCGCCGCTTCCGGATCCGCGATGATGACCGCACCGGCCTGTTCGATGGTCTCCCGAAAGGGTTCCTCGTGATTAATGGCCCCGATGGCGGCGCAGACCTCCACGCAGAGGAGACACTCGGAGCAGATGCCACACTGCAGACAGCGCTCCGCCTCTGAAATGACCTGGGCCTCGGTCAAACCCAGGGCCACTTCCGCGAAATTGTTCTGCCTCACCCCGGGCTGGCGTTCGGGCATGTTGGGCCTGGCCAGAGAGGGGATGTCCTTGGGGATGGGAGGAAAGTCCTTGTGGGCGGGTCTTGAGTTTTTTTGGGGACTCAGGCGTTCACCGCTCAGGTCCTGGTGTACGGCGTAGGCCACGGACCTGCCTGCGGCCATAGACTCCACCACCGAACTGGGCCCGGTGCAGGCATCTCCGGCCGCATACACGCCCTCAAGACGCGTGCGTCCGGATTCGTCCACCTGGATAAGGCCGGCCTTGGTGAACTGGAGACCCGAATCCGGGGTGATTTCGTGGAAGCTGCCCGTTTGGCCGATGGCCACAAAGGCGCGATCAAAGGTGAGATCAAAGGCCTCACTTCCCGGGACAATCACAGGCCAGGGTATACCCTGGGCATCCGGTTCTCCCGGCTGGGTGGGCTTGCAGCGCAGGTACCCCAATCGGCCGTTCTCTCCGCCGAAGGCCACCACCTGGGTGCGGTCGCGCAGCGCGATCCCTTCCTCCCTTGCGGCCCTGACTTCCTCCGAATCAGCGGGGATGAGGTCCTCCGGAAACCAGGAGAGAATGGTCACGCGGCCTCCCAGGCGCCTGATGGAACGGGCCAGGTCATAGGCGGCGTTGCCGTCCCCCACCACCGCCACTTCCTCGTCAAGCGTGGGGATGCCGTCCGCGTAAAGCCTTCTCAGGAAGGAGAGGCAGCCTTCCACCCCTTCCAGGTCTTCCCCCGGCACCCCTAAAGGGCGGTCCTTCCAGCTTCCCACTGTGAGGACCAGGGCGTCAAAATCGGACTTAAGTTGTCCCAGGTCCCCGGGAATATCCACGGGCCGGGAGGTGACAAATTCCACCCCCAGGTTCTGGATGTATCCAAGTTCCCGATCCAGGATCTCCCTGGGCAGCCGGTGGGGGCCTATGCCGTACCGGAGCAGCCCCCCAGCCTTGGCCTCCTTTTCAAACACGGTCACGGGGTAGCCGAGACGCGCCAGGTCCGCGGCCGCGGCCAGGCCTGAAGGCCCTGAACCGATGACGGCGACCTTCTCCTCTCTCTTGGGTCCCGGTGCCGGCTCGGGCTCATGGGGGTGATTTATCTCATAATCGGCCAGGAACCGCTTGATGTCCCTGATGGCAATGGCCTCGTCGAGCTCGCCCCTCCGGCAGGTCGCCTCGCAGGGGTGGGTGCATACCCGCCCGCAGATTCCCGGCAGCACATTGTCCCGCCGGATGACCTCCAGGGCCTCCTCATGCTTGCCGGCACGGGCCAGGGCGATATAGGCCTGGGCGTTGACGCCCAGGGGACAACTTTCCTGGCAGAGGGGCTCGCGCCTCTTGTCGATGAGGACATGGCCGGGGAGGCTGCCCCGGCCGTTGAATTTAATGGGCCTCTCTCCATCGGGTGTGGTGACCGGGCACACAGAGGCACAGCGGCCGCACAGGGTGCATCGGGCCGGATCCACAAAGGTCTGGGTACGTTCGACCCGGGCCCGAAAGCCCTGGGGGGTATGTTTGAGAGACGACACGCGGCCCGGCATGATGCAGGTGATAAGCGGGTTTTGAAGGATCCTCAGGAGCCCCGGACGGTGGGCGTAATTCAAAGAAAGCCCCGAGGCCAGGCGCCATTCCTCCCGGTCCAGCTTCTGGTCCAGGTCCGGGTCCGGATCAATGAGGGTCACCGGAATCCCCATCTCTCCCAGTTTATTGGTTGCTGCAATGCCTGAGGGGGTCGCGCCGATGACGATGACCCTTGAGAGGCGATCCTTGGGGCGTTTCATGCTAAGGCTCCTGTCTTGCCCGTGGCCTTCTTCTGCCTTCCCTTGAGCACGGCCAGGCCATAGTCATATCCCTTGGTAAAGGCGTTCTCATTCATCTTCTCTGTTCCCTTGGGGACGGACTCGGTAACCGCCTTGCGTGCAGCCTCCATGGAGACCGCCCCGGTGATGGAGGTCAGAAAACCCAGCATAATGATGTTGGCCATCATGACCCTGCCCAGCTCTTCGGCCAGCCGGGTGGAGGGGATGGCGAAAAAATCCCTTTCCAGGTGGGTGGGGTGGACCAGGTCCTGGTCTATCAGCAGGGTGCCGTCTTCTTTCAACTGACCGATGAACTTATCGAACCCTGCCTGGCTCATGCAGACCAGGATGTCAGGCTGTCTTACATAGGGGTAATAGATGGAGGCCTCGGAGATGATGACCTGGGCGCTGCATGCCCCGCCTCTGGCCTCGGGTCCGTAGGACTGGACAAAGGTGCTCTCCTTGTGGTCCCCTATGGCCGCGGCCTTGCCCAGGATGCGGCCGGCCAGCACAATGCCTTGTCCCCCGAATCCGGTAATGGTAATTTCCTGCATGGTGGTGTCCTCTTCGGTGTCCGCCGTGATCCCCCTTGGTCGGTTCGCCTAGGCCGCCTTTTCCTCCTCCAGGAGGTCCTGGGGCCGGCAGGTCTTGTCATACATGTCCGAACAGGTGGGGCGTTCCGCGTCCACGAATTTTCCGAGGATAATCCCCCGGTCAAAATCGATATCCAGCTCCATGGGGTTGGCGTCGTTTTTGATAATGGTGCGCTCCTGATAAATCTTGAGGGTATCCAGGGCCTTTTCTTTATTCCTCCGGCCGTAGTTGATGGGGCAGGGGGACAGGACTTCAATGAAGGAAAAGCCCCGTTTCAAGATCCCCTCTTCAATGGATTCCATGAGGTCCCGGGCGTGTAAGATGGTCCAACGCGCCACGTAGCTGGACCCTGAGGCGTAGGCCATGAGGGGCAGATTAAAGGGGGCCTCCGGGTTGCCCATGGGGGTGGTGGTGGTCTTGGAGAGGTGGGGTGTTGTGGCCGCCACCTGACCGCCCGTCATGCCGTAGTTAAAATTGTTCACGCACACCACGGTGATATCCACGTTTCGCCGGGCCGCATGGATGAAGTGGTTACCGCCGATGGCGAAGAGGTCGCCGTCGCCGCTGAAGACGATGACGTTGAGTTCCGGATTGGCCAGTTTCATGCCCGTGGCAAAGGGGATGGCCCTGCCGTGGGTGGTGTGGTAGGAGTCCAGGTTCACGTAACCCGCACCCCGGCCTGAACACCCGATCCCGGAGACCATCACCGTGTTCTGGAGGTCGATGCCGCTCTCCTTGATGGCCAGCAGGCACGAAGAAAAGGCGGTGCCTATGCCACATCCGGGACACCAGATGTGGGGAATGCGATCAATACGAAGGAGCCCGTCCAGGGGATGGGCCGGATTTTTCTTAGGCTGGTTCATCTTGCCCCCTCATGTCTGAATGGCTTGTTTCAGGGTTTCAATAACCTGGTCAGGCGGTATGATGGTACCCCCCGGGTGTCCCACCAGGTAAGCCGGGGTTCGGCCCGCGGCACAGCGCTCCACTTCCAGGTGGATCTGGCCCAGGTTGAGTTCCACCGTGACCAGGGCCTTGACGGTGGGGGCCAGTTTCCGGATGAGGTCTTCGGGGAAGGGCCAGACCGTGATCAGCCTCAGCAGTCCCGCCTTGATCCCCATCCTCCGGGCCTCCTCCACGGCCGCCATACTGGTCCTGGAGGAGACACCGTAAGAGATCACCACCACCTCGGCGTCCTCCATCTGGTAAGACTCGGTCTGGATGATCCGGGAGAGATTGTTACGGATTTTCCCTACCAGGCGTTCCATCATTTCGGTCTGGGCCTCCACGGTCATGACAGGATACCCTTTCTCGTCATGGGTGAGGCCGGTTACATGGATGTTGTATCCCTCTCCCGCAACGGCCATGGGCGCCACCCCGTTGGGTCCCGGCTGGAAGGGTTTAAAGCGGTCCTTCCTGCCCTTGGCCCTGGGCCTGGACACGGTCTTGATGGCCTTCTCTTCCGGGATGACCACCCGTTCGCTCAGGTGCCCGATGATTTCATCGGTCATGACCATCACGGGGACACGATAGGTCTCGCTCAGGTTGAAGGCCGTGATGGTCTGGTAGAAGATCTCCTGGGGGGAGGAAGGGGCCATGGCGATGATCTCATAGTGGCCGTGTGAACCCCAGCGGGCCTGCATCATATCTCCCTGTGCCCCCTGGGTGGGGAGGCCCGTGGATGGGCCGGAACGTTGCACATTAACGATCACACAGGGGGTTTCGGTGCACACGGCGAGGCCGATATTCTCCATCATGAGGCTGAAACCGGGCCCGGAAGTGGCGGTCATGCTCTTGACCCCGGCGCAGGAGGCCCCCACCACAGAGGCCAGGGCGGCAATCTCGTCCTCCATTTGTATAAAGGTGCCGCCCACCTGAGGAAGCCGCTCCGAGATTTGCTCTGCCACTTCCGTGGCGGGCGTGATGGGATAGCCCCCGAAAAAACGGCATCCCGCGGCTATGGCCCCTTCAGCGCAGGCCACATCCCCTGTCATAAAATGTTCACCTGTAAGAACTGCTTGGCCCATGGTGTCTCCGTCCCGGGTATAACCCCGTCCTGATCCGGTCCAGGAGGGGGGATGATTGATTACGACGGCGGTGCTTCAATGGAGTAAATGGCGAATTCCGGGCAGATGATTTCGCAGAAATGGCAGTTCACGCAGTCATCGGGTTTTACCACCACCGGTGGATGGTAGCCCTTCTCATTGAATTTGGAAGAGAATTGGAGAACCCCCTTGGGGCAGTATTCAATGCAGTATCCGCACCCCTTACAGCGGTTTTCGAGGATATGTACTATCCCCCTCGACGTACGAATTTCATCCAAATCCAGAGGAACCCGCCAGAATGCCATGGACCTCTCCTCATCTCCTGTTAAATGCATCTTGCCGGTCTGTTTAAAAACATATTAACTATAGAGGGTAGGAGGGTTATGTCAAGGAAAAAGTGTGTTTTGCCCCGGCCCAATTCCTCAAACCCCCATATTTTTTCAAGGGGTTTCTCTCCTTTTCAATTTTTTTGGCCTCTGGGAGACTAAAATTCCCCTTTTTGGTTCTTATTTTTCGGGTAAGGAAATCAAAGGCTGAGGCTCTAGGGTATGAATTCAGGGAAACCTATGCATTTTTTAAGGGGCAACGGAAGAATTTTCCTTTTCAGCCAGCACACAGGTTTCCTCGTCCAGTTTTCGGGGAAGGAAAGGGCGGGGCCGAATGAGACGAGGGGCTCGGGGTTGGCCCTTCCACGGCCCAGGGAAATCCGTTGACAAGACCCCCACTTTTGGATAATGACCACAAAAGGCGAATAACAATCATACCCGGAGAATAAAATGGCCAACACGGTGGTAGTAGGAACCCAATGGGGGGACGAAGGAAAGGGCAAGGTGGTGGACTTGCTCACGGCAAAGGCCGACATGGTGGTGAGGTTTCAGGGAGGAAACAATGCCGGACACACCCTGGTCGTGGAAGGGACCCAGTTCATCTTCCACCTCATCCCGTCGGGCATTCTCTACGAGGACAAGAAGTGCCTTATCGGCAACGGGGTGGTGGTGGATCCCGAGGTGCTCCTGGGCGAGATGGACCGTCTTGCCGAGGCGGGCATAAAGGTTACCCCCAAACGGCTTTCCCTGAGCGAAAAGGCCCACCTTATCATGCCCTACCACAGGGCCCTGGATGCCGCCAGGGAAGGGGCCAAGGGAAAGGATAAACTGGGCACCACGGGCCGGGGAATCGGCCCTTGTTACGAGGACAAGGTGGCCAGGACCGGGGTGAGGGCCGTGGATCTCCTGGAGCCGGACACTCTGGAGCAAAAGATCAGGGCCAACCTGGAGGAAAAGAATTTCTTCCTGACCCGGTTCTTTCACGCAGACCCCCTGGAGCCCGAGCCCATCCTGGAGGCATACCTGGAGATGGGCAATGTCCTGGGGCCGTTCATCGGGGATGTGTCCCTTGAACTGGAGCAGGCCCTGAAGAAGGGGGCCAGAATCCTCTTTGAAGGGGCCCAGGGGACCCACCTGGACGTGGATCACGGCACCTATCCCTTTGTGACGTCTTCAAACCCGGTGGCCGGCGGGGCCTGCGCGGGCGCAGGGATCGGTCCCGGCCAGCTCCACCATGTGGTGGGCATTGTAAAGGCCTATACAACCCGGGTGGGGGCCGGCCCCTTTGTGACCGAACTCAACGACGAGATTGGAGACTGCATCCAAGAGCGGGGAAAGGAATTCGGCGCCACCACGGGTCGGCGGAGGCGTTGCGGCTGGCTGGATCTGGCCGTGGTGCGGGATTCGGCCCGGCTGAACGGCCTTGACACCCTGGCGGTCACAAAACTGGATGTATTAACCGGCCTGGAGCGCCTCAAGATTTGTGAGGGCTATGAGCTGGACGGGAAGCGTATCGACCACAGACCTGTAAGCCTCAATCGCCTGGCCCGGTGCACCCCTGTTTACAGAGAGCTGGAGGGCTGGAAGGACGACATCTCCGGGGCCAGGCGTATGGAGAACCTGCCCTCCCAGGCCAGGGCCTACCTGGAGACCATCGAGGAATTGACCGGCGTGCCCCTCTCCATTGTGTCCGTGGGTGCAGGCCGGGAAGAGACCATCTTGATCAAAGACCCCTTTTCAGGAGACTCTTGACTCCTTCCATGTGTCCCGGGAAGAACCAGAAGGGCTAGGGAGTGATCCATCTCGATCATGTCCACCTCCCCAGAAGCATATGATGTGATTGTGGTCGGTGCCGGCCATGCGGGGTGCGAGGCGGCCCTGGCCGCCGCAAGAATGGGCCATCCCACCCTGCTTCTGACCATCAACCTGGATCACATTGCCGCCATGAGCTGCAACCCCGCGGTGGGCGGTTTGGCCAAGGGACATCTGGTCAAGGAAATGGACGCCCTGGGAGGGGAGATGGCCAAGAACGCCGACCAGACGGGGATCCAATTCAGGCGTCTTAATACCAGAAAGGGCATGGCGGTCCAGGGGTCGCGCTCCCAGAACGACCGGGACCTCTACCGCAAGCGCATGAAGTCCGTCCTGGAGGCCCAGGCCAACCTCCATGTGCGCCAGGCCATGGTGGACGCCCTCCTCATCAAAGAGGGCAGGGTCTACGGGGTGGAGAACCAGATCCATGAACGCTTTTTTTCCAAAGCCGTGATCCTCACCAGCGGGACCTTTCTAAGGGGCCTCATCCATATCGGCCTCGACCACTTTCCTGCGGGGAGGATGGGAGACCCTCCCTCCCTGAAACTCTCCAAGCAGCTGGAGGAGATCGGGTTTGAAGTGGGCCGGCTCAAGACGGGCACCACCCCGCGCCTCAACGGCCGCACCATCGACTACCAGGGGCTGGAAGAGCAACCCGGGGACCCCGAGCCGAGGCCCTTTTCCTTTGAAACCACGGCCCTTCCCCTGCCCCAGGTGTCCTGCCATATCACCTACACCCAAGAGAAGACCCACGAGATCATCAGGGAGGGCCTGGAACGCTCTCCCCTTTTCAGCGGCGTGATCGAAGGGGTGGGGGCCAGGTACTGTCCCTCCATAGAGGACAAGGTGGTCCGTTTTCCGGAAAAGGACCGCCACCAGGTCTTCCTGGAGCCCGAGGGCCTGGACACCCTGGAGGTGTACCCCAACGGGCTGCCTACCAGTCTGCCCATAGACATCCAGATCAGGATGGTTCGCTCTATACCCGGTCTGGAAAGGGCCGAGATCGTGAGACCCGGCTATGCCATTGAATATGACTATGTCAATCCCGTGCAACTCAAACCCACCCAGGAGACCAAACTGGTGGAGGGCCTCTATCATGCAGGTCAGATCAACGGCACCTCAGGGTATGAAGAGGCCGGGGCCCAGGGCATGCTGGCAGGGATCAACGCGGTCCTCAAGATCCGGGGAGAGGAGCCACTGATCCTTTCCAGGGACCAGGCCTATGCGGGTGTGCTGGTGGACGACCTGGTCACCAAGGGCACCAATGAGCCCTACCGCATGTTCACCTCCCGGGCCGAATACCGGCTCCTCCTCAGGGAAGACAACGCGGATTTCAGACTGAGGGATATCGGGTACCGGCTGGGTCTGGTCTCCGACGAGGTGTATGGCCGGTTTTGCGGGAAGAGGGAGGCCGTGGACAGGCTTTTCACCCGCCTCAGGGACATCACCTTAAGGCCGGAGCCCGGGATCTTGGACCGGTTAAAGGCCCTGGGTTCGGCCCCCATCAAGAATGTCACATCCCTGGAGCAGCTCCTGAGGCGGAACGAGATCTATTTTGAGGAGCTCTGCGGCTTTGATGAGGCGCTCAGGAACACCCCTGCGGATGTGGCTGCTGAGGTGGAGACCAGGATCAAGTACGGGGGATATATCGACCGGCAGCAGAGGCAGGTGGAAAAGCTCAAGCACATGGAGGAGATGGAACTTCCGGAAGACATCAACTACGAGACCATCCACGGGCTCACCCGGGAGGTCCGGGAAAAGCTTGGTAAGGTAAGACCCCTTACCCTGGGCCAGGCCTCCCGGATCTCGGGAGTGACCCCGGCCGCCCTCATGGCCATTCAGGTTTATTTGAAAAGCAAAAGAGGATTCTAGGATTCCAGGGTCCAAGGGTTTGAGTGGTTGGCACGACTCCTAGACTCGTTGACCCGTTGACTCTTTGACTTGTCCATACTCTTAACGATGGTAACGATAGTAACGAACTTAACGATCCCAACGCCATCCCACATCCCAGAACAAACAAGGGCCCTTGGAAGGCCGCCGCCGTTTCTTCAAAAGGGGACGTTTCGGTGTGTCGTGTCTAAGGCATAGGAGGTGCCGTTCGTATTCTTAGATCGCGCAACCGCAACGTAAACCGTGATCCCTCTGGCAGGTAAATGCGGCCTTTCCTCGGGCCCATGCTGACTTGAAGTTTTGGGCCCCGGGCCGTAAACGCTGTGGTCCGGGGCAGAGAATGCTACCAGTTATTCAATGGGATAGCCTGCCTTTACCCAGGCCTTCCAGCCCCCGTCCATGTTTTTCACGTTTTTATAACCCATCCGACACAGGGTGCAGGTGGCCAGGCAGCCCCGACCCCCGCTTTTGCAATACATGACAATATTTTTGCTCTTATCCGGGACTTTTTTCCCGATCTTGAACTCAAGCAGGCCCCGGGGAATGTTGATGGACCCGGGAATATGACCCATTTTGTATTCTTTTGGCTCTCTGCAATCCAGGAAGAGGTACCCTCCCTTGTCAAAAAGTTCCTTGGCCTGAGAGACTGTGATTTCACAGATGTTTTGTTTCGCCTCTTTCAGGAGGTCCTGCTTGGTCATATCCTTTGCGAGCGCTTGTGAGGCCCCGAAGGAGAACACAAAAGCGATCATCAAGGCAAACAAAAAGACTGTCCTTTTCTTCATAAATTCCTCCTCAATATTGGGTTCATGTTACCGGGTTTCTAATCAACCTCCACGTTTCCCGGGAATCAGGTCGGGAGGCACCACCACATCCTTGTTGGCCTTCTTGTATTCAGGCTTTACATCCACTTCACGTAAGAACAACGCTTCGTTCCCATGACAGGCGTCGCAGGTACTGTTTTGCGGCGTCTTTCGCCTGATATTGTGGGGGGTTGTCAGTTTCCATGTGGGCAGGGCGTCAAAGTTGCCCAATGCATCCTTCATATAATAATCAAAGGTTCCCGGATCCACAGGGACGTGACGGAGGGTCACAAACCGTTCCGGCCTGTCTTCAGACTGCAAGGGATTGAGACCGACCTTGAAGTTGATCTCCGATCCTTTGGTCTTGTAATAGGGCAGGCCTTGTTTGTCCTTGCCTACATGACAGCTGTAGCAGTTCTTGTAAGGCATGGAGTGACACACCTGACAGCTGACCTGGTCCTTATGGACCCAGTGGGTTTTGGCGTTCTCCGCGTCCATCCCGTAGATATCTTTGTGGCAGTCCGTACACCTGGGACGGTTTTCAACCTCGTAGCGGTTGGCATACTCTTTGCCGTCCCCGTGCATCTCCTCGGCCGTATGACACTTGTTGCACTTGAAGTACTTCTGCTTGTGCACGTCGGGGGGGATGCCCTCATTTTTTCCGAAGTACTCCTTTTCAATCCGGCTCCCGTGGCACGCGGTACACACGAGCTGCATGGGGGCCCGCTTCATAATGAGGTGTCCTTCCAGCAGGCCGCCCCCTACGGCGTTGGGACGGCTTACATGGCACTGCCCGCAGCTGCTGTGGCAGGAGGAGCAGTGGATCTCCATGGCCGCATCCACCTTGGCATGGGCCGCCTTCACAGGGGTGGTCCTCTTATTGATAACTTTCTCGTAAGGGCCAAGGGTTACATGGAGATTGTGTTGATAGTTTTCCGCAATGTCGTCATGACATGCGCCGCAGGTTTCCGAAGGATCAGGATATGAGGGATCCTTTACGACCCCTTCGTGGGCGGTTTTCCAGTTCGGGTCGTCCGGGTTTCCCCCGTGGCATTCCTCGCAGCTCAGTGCCCCATGATTTTCGTCTTCTGCGAATTCACTGTCAACAAAAATCCTCTCGTGCGGAGCCAACGGCTCCACCTCCCCACCTCACCCTTCACCGCTTGTTTCGGAGGATTTAGTGGCTTTGCCCTCCTGGGCCTTTGCGATCTCCCTCGTGATCTGAATGAGCTTTCGAGGGTTGGTATGGCAGGAAAAACAATGGTTTTCCCCTTCTTCAGCGGAGCTTACGGTCCGGCCCTGGTAAACCAGAAATACCGAAAGGGATAACGCCAAAGCAATACACATCACATACTTGACGATTTTCATGTTTTTGCTCCTAAACAATCAAAGACTGGATTAGATTCCTTTCCTGTTGACGTTTGCCCAAACCGTGGCCCTATCACCTCCCTTCTCTATCATATAACCCTTCCCCGACGGAGACCTACCCGTCAAGGTTGGGGTGGATTAGCTGGATAAAAAATTAAAAGATCAGCAATTTATATGCCACAGGTGGGCGCGGGAAAGCTAAAGTATAACTCCTTGTAAGTACGGGCTAATTTCAGAGAAGTCCGGGTGAGATACCAGGTGCCTCCCTTATTCTAGGAACAAAACGCACCCATGAAGGGGGTTCATCGGGAACAAAATAAGCCTGAAATCAATGTTTTTAACGTGTTTGAAGATTGACAGGGTGTGGGCCCTCTTGTTAAAAGACCAAAGACCGTGAAAGGGCCGCGTCAGGTTTTTACGCGGCCCCGGTGGTAGAATCCAGGAGACCTATGAACACGTATAGATACCCCCCACGGGAACACTGCCAGATCATACTGGACAGCATTGCAGAAGGCGTCTTTACAGTGGATCTGAACTGGCGGATCGAATCTTTTAACCGGGCCGCGGAGGCCATTACCGGGATCGCCAGGGAAGAGGCCGTGGGTTGTCCTTGCTACGAGGTATTCAGGGCCAATGTGTGTGAAACGGGGTGTATTCTCCGCAAAACCATCAAGACCCAGCGGCCCATCGTGAATATGCCCGTTTATATTATAAGGGGGGACAAGAAACAAATCCCCATCAGCGTCAATACGGCGCTCCTCAGGGATTCAGAGGGCTCCATCATCGGTGGGGTGGAGACCTTCAGGGACCTTACCGTGGTAAACCGGCTCAGACGGGCCCTGCTCAAACAGAACTCCTTTGATGACATTGTCACCAAGAACGCCGAGCTCCTGCGGCTCCTCTCCATCCTTCCCCAGATTGCGGAGAGCAACAGCACCGTGTTGATCGAAGGGGCCAGCGGCACGGGCAAGGAGCTCTTTGCCAGGGCCATTCACAACAACAGCCCCAGAAGGGACGGTCCCTTTGTGGCCTTCAACTGCGGGGCCTTGCCCGAGACCCTCATCGAATCGGAACTCTTTGGGTACAAGGCGGGCGCCTTCACAGACGCCAAAAAGGATAAACCCGGCCGCTTTGCACTGGCGCAAGACGGCACCATACTCCTGGATGAAATCGGGGATGTCTCCCAGGCCACCCAGATTCGACTGCTCCGGGTCCTGGAAGAGAAGGTCTATGAGCCCCTGGGTTCGGCCAAGCCGGTCAAGACCAATGCCAGGGTGATTGCGGCCACTCACCGAAACCTGGAGGGACTGGTTCAAAAAGGGCTTTTCAGGGAGGATCTCTACTTCCGCATCAATGTGATCCGCCTCTCCCTGCCGCCCCTTGCGGAGAGAAAGGAAGATATCCCCCTCCTGGTGGATCACTTCATAGGAAGATTCAACCACCTTACAGGACGGCGGATCGTAGGCCTCACCCAGGAGGCCACGGCCGCACTCATGCTCCATGACTGGCCCGGAAATGTGCGGGAGCTGGAAAATGTGATCGAGCACGGCTTTGTGCTCTGCCAGGGGGAGCTTATCCACCTGGCACACCTGCCCGAGCGCCTTTACCCCAGACACGGTTCCATGGTGGTGCCCACGGGGCTGACCCTGAAGGAGGTTGAAAAACGCACCATCCAGCAGGCCCTTCAGCGGAATAACTGGAAAAAGATGGCCACAGCCCGGGAACTGGGTATCGACAAGAACACCCTTCGGCGCAAGATACACCGCCTTGGCATCGATGAGCCGGGGTTTGTTTTCCCCCAGGCGGCCGCCAAGTTTCCGGTTTGAGCCCGAATTTTTTTGCAATAACCACCTGAAGCGTTACGAGAAAACGATGTCAAACCGCATGATCCATCCAGGGGGGCTCTTTAGAGGCCTCCTTATTTTGGCGCTTTTCCTCCCCGGTCTTCTCCTCTGGGGGTGCGGGGAGCGGGCCGAGACCAGCGAGGACAGAAAAAGGGCGACCCGGACCGGGGAAGTGAAAAAGGTCAAGGCCGTGCGGGTCCGGGCGGCCCCGCCCGAGGGCAGTATTGAATATGTGGGCACCCTGGCGGCATTCCGCAAGGTCATGATTGCCAGTGAAGTAAGCGGGGCCGTGGAAAAGCTCTATTTTGAAAAGGGGGACCGGGTCAAGAAAGGCCAGGTCCTGGCCGAGATCGGGACAAGCACCATGCGCCTCCGGGTTCAGGAGGCCAAGGCGGCCGTGGCGGCCGCAAAGAGCAACCTGGAAAAGGTGGAGACCGGAAGCCGGCCCGAGGAAATCCAGATCGCGGAGGCCGGCGTGGCCGAGGCCGAGGCGGCCCTCCTGGAGGCGGAACAGAATTTCAGACGTATCAAGGCCCTCTACGAGACCAGTGCGGCCTCCAACAGCGAATACGATGCTGCCCGCAAAGGGGTGGACATGGCCCGGGCCCGGGTGGAGGCGGCCCGGCACCAGCTATCTCTGGCCCGGCAGGGGCCCAGGGAGGAAGACCGGAAGACGGCGCGGGCCAACCTGGAGCAGGCCCGGGCGGCCCTGGCCCTGGCCAAAGACGGCCTCAGGAAATCCATCCTCCGCGCCCCCTGTAACGGGATCATCGCCTTTCGCGAGGTCGAGGAGGGGGAGGTGATTGTGATTCCCCCGGTGACGGTGATCACCCAGATCGTGGATCTGGACCGGCTCAAGGTCAAGGTATCCATCGCCGAAAAGGATATCCACGTCCTGGAGGCGCACAAGACCTTCCCATTCACCCTGGACGCCTTTCCCCATGAGAAATTCTCCTGCCGCCTCTTTTTTCGTTCCCCCACGGCCGACCCGGCCACCCGGTCCTTTCCCGTGGAGTTCCTGGTGGAAGACCCGGACCCCCGCATGGCCGACGGCATGACCATACGGCTGAAGCTGCCGGTGACGGACGTGGAGAAGAGGATCAAGACCCCCTCGGCCTGGCTGACAGAGGAAGACGGTGAAATCGGGCTTTTTGTGGTGAGCGACGGAAAGGCCCTTTTCAAGAATGTGACCCTGGGAACCTACTATGATCAGCGGGTGGAGATCCTCTCCGGACTGGAAGATCAGGAACTGGTGATTACCAATCCCGCCGGATTGAGGACCGGGACCCCGGTGAAATGCGAGTAGGGTAAGCCCATTCCCCTATTTTTCGAGACGACATGTTTTTGACCAGCTTCGGCTTATCAAGGCCTCTGGTTGTCCGGATGGCCTTAATCCTTATCCTGATCTTCGGAATCTACAGCTACAGGGACATGCCCAGGTTCCTTGATCCCGATATTACCATCGGGGAGGGCATGATCGTCACCGTGTGCCCCGGCTTTTCTCCCGAAGAAATGGAAAAGCTGGTCACCAACAAGATCGAGGAGGAACTCCAGGGAATCTCGGAAATCAGGCGGTTTGAATCCGACTCCTACGAGAGTACCTCCAAGATCCACGTCTACTTTAATACCGACCTCACCGAATCCGAAATCGACAAGGCCATGCAGGATGTCCGAAACGCCGTGGACCAGGTGGAGGAGCTCCCTGAAGAGGCCGAGGTGCCCATGGTGGTTGAAATCGAGGTGGCCCTGATCCCCGTCTGCATGGTGGGGCTGGCCGGTCAGGTGCCCGAGATGCAGCTCCAGGATATCGCCGACGAGGTGGCCGATACCATGGAGCAGATCACCGGGGTCTCCGAGGTGGAGATCATGGGGGAGCGGGAAAACGAGATCTGGGTGGAGTTGAACCCCCGGCGTCTTTCCGCCTACGGCCTGAGCATCCCGGAGGTGGCCCAGGCCGTGAGCAACCGGAGCAGGAACCTCCCCGGCGGTACCGTGGAACTGGGGGACCACGAGACAGCCATCCGCATGCTGGGAGAACCCAGGGACCCGAAGGAGCTTGGGAACCTGGCCCTCAGGAGCGGGGAGGGGGGTACGGTCTACCTGCGCGACGTGGCCGACATCACCCCCACCCTGGAAAAGGCCACCACCCTCACCTATATCGACAAGAAAAACGCCCTGGTCCTGGGGGCCAAGCGCAAGCGGAACACCAACGTGATCCAGATCGTCAATGACGTGAGGGCGATCATCAAGACCCTCCCGGACCAGTACCCGGGGCTCAAGGCCACCCTCTATTTTGACCAGTCCCGGGAGATCAAGAAACGGATCAACGAGCTCCAGACCAACGCCTTGCTGGGGATCATGGCCGTCTTTTGCATCCTGTGGGTGGCCATAGGGATCCGAAACGCCCTTTTCGCCTCCATCGGGATCCCCGTCTCCTTTCTCATTACCTTTATATTTATGAGGGTCTTTGGTTTCTCGGTGAACGGCCTCACCCTCTTCGCCCTCATCCTGGTCCTGGGCGTGGTGGTGGACGATGCCATCGTGGTGCTGGAAAACATCTTCCGCCACCTGGAGATGGGAAAGCCCCTTCACAAGGCGGCCCTGGAGGGAAGCCGCGAGGTCCTGGCCCCGGTCCTGGCCTCGGTGAGCACCACCATGGCCGCGTTTTTTCCCATCCTGGTGCTGGTGGGCGGGGTCATCGGCCGGTACATGGCGGGACTGCCCAAGGTGGTGCTCTTCGCCCTCCTGGCCTCTCTCTTTGAGGTCTTTTTCATGCTTCCCTCCCACGTGGTGGAATTGACCCCCAAGAAGAGCATTAAAAAACTCTCCCAGAAGCGGTTTGACATCTTCCGGTATTTCCGGCGCTTTTACTTCCCCTATCTCAGGACCATCCTGCGCCACCGCTACATCTCGGTCCTGGTGATTGTGCTCTCCACCATCCTGGCCTTTTTCCTGTATCTTCAGACCGATTTCATCATGTTCCCCAAGAGCGATGTCTTTCCCCGGTTCAATATCTACTTTGACCTGCCCGTGGGCTCCACCCTGGAGCGGACCCGGGACACGCTTTTTGAGCTCACCGACCTGGTCAAGAAGCGCATCGGTTCTGAGCTGGAGGCCCCCATCGCCATCGCCGGGATGAAGGAGATCAATTATGAGCCCATTTACGGGTACCATTACGGGCTCTTGAATGTAATTTTAAAGACGGGCAAGGCCAGAAAGCACTCCGTCCTCTACCACATGGAGGGCATCCGCGACGAGGTGTCCAGTCTCCTGGAAAAGCGGGGGGCCACCTCCTTTGTCCTGGAGCGGCTCCTGGAGGGCCCGCCCGTGGGGGCGGACGTGGACCTCAAGATCCAGTCCCCCAAATGGGAGCGCTCCGCCGAGATCTCCCGCAAGGTCCGCCGCGAGATGGGGAAACACAAAGGGATCGTGGATATCCAGGACGGCTACTCCCGGGAGAAGCAGTTCATGGAGATCACCGTGGACGAGGCCAAGGCCAAGCGCCTGGGCATTGACCAGAAGCACTTGATCATGGCCGTCCAGGCCGGATTCTACGGCCTGCCCGTGGGCACTTACAACCAGGGGGATGAAGAACAGGATATCCGCCTTAAGTACCAGCCCCAGTACCGGCGCGACTTTGACGACCTGGTCAATCTCAAGGTGGTGGTGCCCGGCTACGGTGAGGTACCTCTCAAGGAAGTGGCCGAGATTCAACTGGTGCCCGGGTTCCACAATATCTACCACTATAACGGCAAGCAGACCGTACGGGTTACGGCCAATATCCGGGAACCCTCCGAGGAGAAGAAGGGGCTCTCCGGGTTCCTCTCCAACCTCAAAGGGGAGCGCATGACCGCGGTCAAGGCCAACGCCATCGCCCGGGACCATTTTGACAGTATCCAGGCCGACTACCCCGGCTCCAGGATGATCGCGGGGGGGCTCCAGGAGGAGACCACCCAGTCCCTGTGGGACCTGGGCAAGGCCGGGGTCATGGCCCTGTTTCTGATCTTCTTTATCCTGTCGCTGCAGTTCAACTCCTTTACCCAGCCCTTTATCATCATGATCACCATCCCCTTTGTCACCCTGGGGGTCCTGGTGGGGCTCCTGGTGAGCAACAACCCCCTCACCTTTGTGACCTTGATCGGGCTCCTGACCCTTACCGGCATTGTGGTGAACGACTCCCTGGTGCTTATTGATTTTATCAACCGCTACCGGATGGAGGACCCCAAGCACCTGTACCTGGCCATTGTCAGGGGCTGCCACGTGCGGGTGCGGCCCATCATTCTCACCTCGCTCACCACCATCTTCGGCCTGGCGCCCATGGCCTTTGGCCTGGGGGGAAAATCCATCTTCTGGGCCCCCCTGGCCACGGCCATCATGTGGGGCCTGGGCTTTGCCACCATGCTGATCCTCTCCATGGTGCCGGCCTACTACGCCATACTGGAGGACATCGGCTATATCCTCCGGCACCGCCGGCGCCGCAAGGCCGACACCCTCAAGGAGATTGACGAGGCCTTTCACCACGAGGACCTGGCCCCCTACATGGGGTCCAAGGCAAAGCCTTCCGGGGAAACAGAAAAGAACCAGTAAAGGGGCATTCCCATCCCTTAGGGCTTGCCATAAGCAATATGGATGCTTACCTTGTCTGAACGACACGAATCCATGGAACACGGAAATAAGAGCAGTATTCCAAAGGAGGAACCCATGAGCAACCAAATTAAGGAAGATCAGTGGGTGTGGGTGGTCATCCAGGATCCGGGCGCCAACGAGTCATTCCTGGGGCAGGAAGATCAGGAAAAAGGCGTCTCCTTTATCCCCGCCTTCCTGGAAAAGGAAGAGGCCCAGGAGGGCATGGCCCTCTTGAAACGGGACAAGACCCGCAAATACGAGGTCCAGGCCATTCAGTTTCACGACCTCAAGGACCGGGCCAAAGAAAACGGCTTCGCCGTGTTTGTGCTCAGTGCCTCTGGGGATGTGCTCCAAAAGGTCGATACCTGAGCCCAAGGCCACTTCTCACCCCTTTAACATTGGAAGGCCGTGTTTTTCTTTGTACGGTTCTCTCTATTCGCCCTCCATCCGGGTTGCATGCACAGAAAAATGTGCACGTGCACAAAAATATATGCATTCGAGGCACCGTTGCGGCTGTTACACCCCATCAGGCAAGGGCAGAAATGACCCCCGCCTCATATTTTTTTCTAAGAATGCGTCAGGCGGAAATGCCCGTCTGACGTCCTTGAATGGAATGGGGGACGGTCATAGGAAAACGTACGAGGTCGTGAGACCGTTATCTTACAACCTGAAAGGCGGTTGTCTTATCAGTTGCCCTTTTAGATAAGGGTAGTGTCAAGAATCTTTCGCACTTTTGAGTGCGGATTCGGGATGGCGGACGAAAGTAACCAACCGTGAGGAGGGGGACGTTGGTTCCAAAACAACTTGATGATTACATCATATTGAGATTTGGCCAGTTTCAGCCCACTCGGGCGGTGTCATGCCGAGCATGGACCTGAGAACGCAGAATGCGCGACTGTTTTGAATGACTGCGTCACCGATACGGGCCGCAGTGAAATCGAGGAAAGAGTGTGTCCCTTTCTTCGGTACCTCATATGCAGCCCGAAAATCGTCGTAAGGGATGAACGCCGGCCCAGAGGGCATCAGTAGAAACTCCGAACCCAAATCCGAGATGGTTGCCTCGACCATCTCCTCCAGTTTATCCTTGAGCGCATCTGGGGTTAGTTCAAACGGCCTCATCAGCTTTGATCCTTCTTGAGATGCCTAAAAGATGACCGCTTCGTCTTTTTCCGCATATACGGCTGCTGGCTCGGCCACAGAGGCGCGTCTTGACTCGTAGAGATCTT
>Ga0180431_10000593_pt1 | contig 51730 bp, 51 predicted proteins | sample SS_ome_11_FD_132459 | JGI IMG/M metagenome (GOLD analysis project Ga0180431, IMG submission 132459) | Hypersaline lake sediment archaeal communities from the Salton Sea, California, USA - SS_1_MS_1 metaG | ecosystem: Environmental > Aquatic > Non-marine Saline and Alkaline > Hypersaline >... | reverse complement strand
TTTTATTTTGGAACTGTCGAAAAAAAAGATACCGGTGATACTTATAAACGGACGTATTTCAAATAGGTCTTTACGGGGATACCGGAAAATAAAGATTTTTTTTGAAGGTATATTGAAAAAAATCAGCCTTTTTTGCATGCAGACGGAAACGGACGCATACAACATAAAATCCCTCGGCGCTCCGGCAAGATGCGTTAAAGTAACGGGAAACATGAAATTCGATGCCGAACAACCAATTCCACTGCGTCAGTGGGATACCGGTTCCACTGACGCAGTGGAATTGGCGGGCGGGCGGTTGTTCGTGGCCGGATCCACACACGGCGGTGAGGAAGAAATAATCCTCCAGGTTTATGCTGAGCTAACAAGTGAATTCCGGAATTTGCGTCTTCTCATAGCACCCCGTCACATAGGGCGTTCGGCCGCGATAAAAAAAATGACCGACAAAATGGGTTTTAAAGGGGAATTTGTATCATATTTCAAAAAAACGGCAAAAAAAAATATTTCCGAAAAAACAATTCTTATACTTGATACTTTAGGGGATCTTAAATGGATTTTTGGTCTTGCGGAAATTGTTTTTATGGGCGGAAGCCTTGTCAAAAGGGGCGGGCATAACATGGTGGAGCCGGCAATGTTCGGGAAACCCATTATTTTCGGGCCTTATATGTTTAATTTTAGGGACATGGCGAGAATTTTTCTGGAAAAAAAAGCCGCCCTTGAGGTTGCGGACAAAGATGGGTTAACCGGGGCGCTTCGAAGATTGCTCCTGGATAAAAGTACAGCCGAGGTGTTGGGGCAGAATGCGAAAAAATTGCTGGACAGGCAAAAAGGGGCTACGATTAAAAATGTTGAGGAAATAACGCATTTTATAGGAGGCCACCGGCGGCATGAAAGTTAAAGATGTAATGACAAGAAATGTTGCTACAGTCGGACTTTCGACAGGACTTCGGCAGATATATAGAATTTTTTGCGAAAAAAACATAGGCGGCGTACCCGTTACCGATGGCGAAGGCAGGCTCCTTGGAATGGTTACAAAAACAGAACTCATAGATGTTCTGATTCCCGATTATTTTGAAATGATAGGCGATTTTTTATTCATTGATGACCTTGGCGCCCTTGAGGAAAAACTTGAATTCATGCCGTCACTCGAGCTTTTTATTGCCGAAGACCTCATGGTCGCGAATGTTATCAGTATAAAGGAAAACGCGTCTTTAATGAAAGCCCCCGTTTTAATGAATAAGTATAATATACGAAGGCTACCTGTCGTGACCGGCGATGATAATAAATTGGCGGGAATTATTACGCGAATGGATATATGCAAGGCGCTTTTTAACGGAGAAACAAAACAGAAATGATAAATTGCATTATTGCCGTATCCATATTTATCGCGACGTTTTATTTCATTTTTTCCGGAAAACTTAATAGGGCCATAGCGAGTTTCGTTGGCGCGATTGTGATGGTTACGTCGGGTGTTATACTGGGTTTTTACTCTCAGGAAGAAGCGTTTCGCGCGATAGACTTTAACATGATAGGGCTCCTTGTCGGAATGATGGTCATTGTAAGCGTGTGTAAAAAAACAGGTTTTTTTTCATATATGGCGGTGAAGGCGGCAAAGGCCTCTCGCGGTTCGCCGCTTCGCCTCATGATTATGATGGGTTGTATTTCGGCGCTTCTTTCGATGCTATTGGATAATGTCACGACAATAATTCTTACCATTCCCATAACGATACTCATATGCGATATTCTTGATATAAGCCCATTGCCGATTATAATGGCGGAAATAGTGCTTTCCAATATAGGCGGTGTCGGGACAATGATCGGCGATCCGCCCAACATGATGATCGCCTCGGCGAGCGGATTTTCCTTTGATGATTTTATAATACATCTTTTGCCGGTTACGCTCGGCGGCATCGTGATCACCATTGTCACGCTATCGATAGTTTTCAGGGGGGACCTGAAAAAGAAGCCCCGGGATTTTAGCCCCATATTGGCAATAAACGAAAAAGCTGCCATAAAAGATGAAAAAGCTTTGCGCAACGTGGCCATGGCACTGGGGATCGTTCTCCTGCTTTTCTTTTTCCAGAAAAGTCACAATTTCCACCACGCTTTTATAGCGTTGCTCGGCGCGGGAATAGTACTTACACTGGTAAGGCCGAACATAGAGGAAGTGTTAAAAGACATAGAATGGCCCATACTTGTTTTTTTCGGGTCGCTCTTTATACTGATAGGCGGCCTCGAGAAAACAGGAATTTTAAACATAATCGCCGAAAGGGTAGTCGCGCTCGCGTCGGTCAATTATAATCTTGCGAAAGTTTCTATTCTCTGGGTGTCGGCGGGGTTCGCTTCCCTTGTGGACCGCATTCCCTTTACGACCGCCATGATACCTATAATAAAACGCGTTGGCGAGATGGGGTTAAACATTGATTCGCTATGGTGGATTCTTGCCCTTGGCGTAGGATTTGGCGGAAACGGGACGCCTATCGGTTCTATTGTCGGAGTGGTGGGGCTTTCCATGAGCGAAAAAACCCACGCGCCGATCGATATAAAAATATGGCTTAAAACCGCTACAGTTGTTATGCTGATTACGATACTATTTGTCACGTTGCTTATAGGGATGATATAGTACAAATTTATTATGGGCGGATGGAAATTTTGAAATCTTATATACGGGACATAATGTACGGCAAACGAAATGTTTTTCTATCACGGGCCGTCAAACCTTTTTTGTTGATAGCGTCCTATGTGTACGGTTTTTTTGCCGCTGCCCATAATTTTTTTTATAAAGTTAATCTACTAAAAAGCTATAAGTCCGGCATTACCACCATAAGCGTTGGCAATATAACTCTCGGTGGTACGGGAAAGACGCCGTTCGTGATGATGCTCGCCGAAAAGTTAATTGTAAAAGGCAAAAAAACAGCCATTCTTATTCGCGGTTACGGCGAAGACGAATGGGGTATGCTGGAAGAAAAGCTTGGAAAGCGCGGTGTAAGGGTTTTTGTCGGAAAAGACAGGATAAAGTCCGCCGGAGCGGCCGAAAAATCAGGTATGGACGTCTTGATTCTTGACGATGGCTTTCAGCATCGCCGCCTGAAGAGGGATGTTGACATAGCGCTTCTCGATTCAACGAATCCTTTCGGCAACAGGCATCTTTTTCCGCGCGGAATTTTACGGGAACCAATAAAAAATCTCAATAGAACGGATGTTATCGTTCTTACCAAGGCCGATAAGGGGAAAGAAAGCATCGAGGCCATAAAGAGGAACTTAAAAAACATTATTCCGGGGAAACCTATACTGGAAGCCGAACACAGGCCCGTACAACTTTTCGAAATATATAAAGAAAATACTTTTGAGATGACGTTTATAAAAGGTAAAATAGTTTCTGCGCTTTCCGGTATTTGCGACGGAGCATATTTCAAATACACATTAGAAAAAATCGGCGCGCAGGTCGCGCTTGAATTTGTTTTTCCGGACCATCATTTATACAGGGCTTCGGAACTTGCCCGCATTTTCAGGGAATGTAAAAAGAAAAACATAGATACTATTATCACCACGGAAAAGGATGCCGTGAAACTTAAAAAACTGAAGCCGGAAAAATCTACGCCGCAAATATTCGCGCTTTCAGTAAAACTTGAATTAATCCGGGGAAAAGAAGAAATAGATGCGATCCTTGCTTGATTACATATGCGCGTGCCTGGTTACGGCGCTTGGCCTGATTTTTTATCTGCTGCCCATGAAATTTACGTTATGGCTGGCGAGGCGTTGTTCGATAATCGTGTATTTTTTGAACAGGCCGAGAAGAATTATTGCCTATGCGAACCTGAGAGCCGCTTTTTCCGGCAATAAATCCCCGGCTGAGCTTAAAAAACTTACCAGGAAAGTATACCAGGGGCTCACCCAGGTTTTTTTTGAAATTATTTCGCTCACAAAAGTAGACAAAAAGTATATAGATAAGCATGTTGAAATAGTGGGCGGCGAAAATTTCTATAAAATCGAGGGACATCCAGATGGAGTGATATTTTTGACGGCGCATTTTGGAAACTGGGAACTTTCCGGCGTGGTAAGCGCCCTGATAGGCTTGCCGCTGATTGTCCTGGCACGGGAACAAAACATGAAAAGGCTGGATAATCTTTTGAACAGGCTTCGCCGGTCAAAGGGCCTTACCGTTGTTACAAAAGGGATCACGATAAAGTATATCGTGAAGGCGTTGCATGAGGGCAAAATAATAGGAATGCTGGGCGATCAAAACGCCGGTAAAACGGGCGAGCAAATTGAGTTTTTCGGAAGGCCGGCCGCCACGGCGCCCGGGACAGTGAGAATAGCCGCAAAAACAGGCGCCCTTATATTGCCTGCTTTTATGGCGCGCGTAAAAGGGCCTTATCACAGGTTAATGGTAGGCGAACCTATCAGAATTAAAAAGGGCGAGGACATAAAGCCGTATCTGGAAAAATACAATAAACTCCTGGAAAAATACGTTACAATGTATCCCGATCAGTGGTTATGGCTCCACAAGAGATGGAAAGCGTCGTCGCTTAAAAAGGTTGTAGTATTGAATGACGGGAAAGCCGGCCATCTTAACCAGTCCCTGGCTGTTTGCCGGGAGCTGAAGCGGTACAGGAAAAAAGATGATTACAGGGAAGAAGACACGCGGGTGGAAGTGGTGGATATCAGGTTCAAAAATGAAACAACCAAAGCGTTGCTTAAATTTTGTTCTATTTTTTCCGGAAAACGCTGCCAGGGTTGCATGCGTTGCCTCAAGTTCTGCCTTACGGAAAGTTGTTACAATGAATTGATGGGAAAATACGCTGATATAGTAATCAGTTGCGGTTCGGGCACGGCGGCTGTTAACAGATTTTTTTCCGTGGAAAATAATGCCAAAAGCGCCGCGATAATGAATCCCTCAATACCGGGATTCGACAAGTTTGACATGGTTGTCCTGCCGCGCCACGACCGAATAATCGGGCGAGCCCGGGACCATGTGATAAGAACGGAAATCGTGCCAAACCTGATAGACGAGGAGCGAATGAATTCAGCCGCGGGGAAAATTTCCGATTTAGCGCGTCTAAAAAACCCGCAAAGAATCGGAGTTCTCTTAGGTGGAGATAATTCAGATTTTACTTTAACACCGGAAATAACGGAAAAAGTTCTGAACGGTGTTATCAATGCTTCCGAAATAGCGGACGCGGATATTTTATTTACAACTTCGCGGAGAACTCCGGCTCAAGCGGAAAAAGCGGTAAAGGAGCGGTTATTATCGGAAAAGCGTTGCGGGTTTTTAGTTATAGCGAATGAAAAAAACATTCCTCGCGCGGTGGACGGAATTTTAGGCCTCTGTGACGCGGTGGTTGTTTCCGGCGAGAGCGCTTCCATGGTTTCCGAAGCCGTACAGAGCGGAAAATCAGTTATTGTTTTTCGTTTGAATTCCAGAAAAAAAAATCCGTCCCGAATACAGAATTTCAAAAAGAAATTTTTCAAAATCCCGGCAAAGGCTGGAAAATTTGAAAGAATGCTGAATGGTTTAGAAAAAAAAGGATACATAACGATTGTCGAACCCGATGAAATTTCGAAAGCGATATGCGAAAATTTAGAAAAACTCGGGAAACGCCCGCCACAAAGACACATGCACGATGTATACATGCACATGTGGCGGCTGGGCGTTTAATTAGCCAGCGCTTGAGCATGAAGAATGCGCGAAGAAAACTACAGATGTAAGCCCGCAGAGGCATAATGAATATACTACAGGTAATATCGAAGTTAGATTCGAGCGATGCCGCCGACGACGTCATTGTTTCCACGCGTTTTCTCGCTCTCAACGGGCATAAGATTGTCGTGGCTTCCCCAAAAAGTGAACTCGTGAAAAAAATCGATGAAGTCGGGGCGCGTCATTACGCTCTCGGGGTTCCGGCGAATATTTTCCTGATTCCTGCGGCAATTTTTAAGCTGTCACAAATTATTCGAAAAGAAGATATACGCATTGTACACGCGAGATGCCCCGCTTCGGCTCTCATATCATTTTTTGCAAGCCGCATTACCGAACGCACATTTGTTTCTACGGTATACGGTTTTTGCGGAAGGGGGTTGGGATCAAGGGCTCAATTTTGGGCAAAACGCGTAATCTGTTCTTGTGAAAGCTTTGCCAGGTACTTTATGGAAAAAGGCCTTATTCACAGAGGCAAAATACGCGTTATACCACCGTTTGCCGGCACGCAGGAGTTCAATTCCATGAAAAACCCCTCGTTCCACTGCGTCAGTGGAAAGAGTACCCCTCTTTCCACTGACGCAGTGGAACGAGGTAAGTATTTTGATATTGGGGTGAATTTGCCGCTTACATCGCAGGAAGCGGCGGAAAATTTTGTAAAAACAATTTCGATTATTTCCAGGACAATATATAATATGAGGGTTTTTTTGATTAATAGCGCGCTGACAAGCCAAAAAAGGGAATTGGAAAAATTCAGGCTTCTCGTAAGGCGGTATTCGCTCGAAGGCGTTGTCACTCTTTTGCCCGGCGAGAAAGTATCGGAATCCATATCCGGCCTGGATTTGTTCATGCATTTTAACGCGGATGCGTACACATCCCCGAAACTTTTTTTGCGTGCCTGGGCCGGAGGGGTGCCGGTGTTTACGACGCGCGCTGAATGGATAAAAGATTACGCGCGGGATAACAAGAAAGCTTTCCTGATTTCAGGCGAAGAACCGGGCGAGGCGGCGAAAGCGATAATCGGTTTGTACAGAAATGAAAATTTAAAAAGCGACATCAAAAACGAATCAGAAAAACTTTTAAAACAGGAATACGGCACAAAAAGCATAATGGAATCTACACTGGATCTTTATGAAGAAGCGTCCTCGAGTATGAATATACTTGTCATAAAGATAGGGGCGCTGGGGGACGTTATCCTGGCTGTTCCGTCGCTTCGAGCCATAAGAAAGAAGTTTCCGAAAGCGAAGATAAAAGTTCTGCTTGGCGTGGAAAACAGGGGGGTTCTCGCGAATCTCAATTTTATAGACGACATAATCATATGCGATTTCAAGGGCAGGGACGCTTCCCCGGCGGGTTTCCTGCGTGTCCTGAAAAAACTTCACGCCGAAAATTTTGACATATCAATCGATTTTCAGAACAACAAAAAAAGCCACATGCTCGCGTTTATGGCGTGCGTGCCGAAGAGGTACGGTTACGACAACGGGAAAATGAGTTTTTTGTTAAACAGGAAAATCAGGGATTCAGGTTTTCCCGTTGACCCGGTGGAACACCAGCTAAAGGTGCTGAATCTTCTGGGTATATACAGAATGGATAAGCGCCCGGAAATTTGCCTTTCAAAAGAAGATCAGGAATGGGCGGATAATTTCCTGAAGTCCCATTGGGTGAAAGACGGGCAAAAAATTATAGCCATTAGCCTCGGCGCGAGCGCCGGCTGGAATACAAAACTGTGGCCGGCGGAATATTTTGCCGAGGTTTGCAACAAACTCGCATTGAACTTCGGTATTCGAGTCCTGCTGACAGGCCTCGAAAAAGAACGCCCTCTCGCGAATAAATTTTTGGCACGCGCCAGGTGTAAACCTATAGACGCCATTGGCAGGACGAACATACTTTATTTTGCGGCCCTGGTAAAAAGGTGCGATCTTGTCCTGTGTGTTGATAGCGCTCCGCTGCACGTGGCCGCGGGCGTCGGTACTCCTTTTGTCGCGCTTTTCGGGCCGACCGACCCGAAAAGGCACCTGCCGCCGTTCGAAAAAAAACACGTAGTTTTAAGAAAAAAATTCAAGTGCGGCCCGTGCTATCACAGCCGTTGCGCCAAGCGCAACAGTTGTATGAAGGCAATTAAACCCGAAGAGGTGTATGAGGAGATAGCGGTTTTGATGGGATTAAAGGAAAAATAACCGTAAATCATGTTTACAAACGGGAAATATATTATATCAGGAAGGATACGGCGCGCGTAAGCGTTAAAAGGCACAAAAGATGCGGGTATTGCTTTTCACCACTCATCTCAATATAGGAGGAGTCGCGGTTTATACGGTGACCCTCGCGGAAGCCCTGAAAAAAAAGGGTATACGAGTGTATGTCGCCTCAGCCGGCGGAGAGCTTGAAGGGTCGCTCGCAAAAAACGGCATAACGCATTTACCGGTTTCCGTAAAAACAAAATTTGAATTTCACCCAAAACTTTTTTTCACGCTTCTAAAATTAAACAGATTCATAAAGCAAGAAAAAATCGATGTGATACACGCTCAGACGAGGGTTACGCAAGTGCTCGCGTACCTGCTTTCAAAATTGAGCCCGGTGTCTTATATCAGTACATGCCATGGTTTTTTCAGGGGAAAAAGGATTTCGAGAAGATTATTCAGGGCCTGGGGAAACCATGTTATCGCCATAAGCGATGCTGTGAAGAGGCATTTGACAAAAGATTTGGGTATTGACGAAAAAAATGTTTTCCTGATATATAACGGGGTGGACACAGGCGCTTTTTCCCCCGCCGGTACGGAGGAAGATGAGAAAAAATCCCTTAAGATAAAGCTGGGTTTTGAGCGCTCACCCGTTATCGGTTCGGTATCGAGGCTTTCCCCGGTCAAGGGGCTTAAATATCTTTTATTGGCCATGAAGGATATATTGAGGGAAATGCCCGAGTCAAAACTTCTTCTCGTGGGTGAGGGCCCGTCGAAAGCTTACCTTATGCAGCTCGCGGAAAAACTCGGTATCGAGGCAAATGTTTTTTTCGCCATGAATACCACCAGAACGCAGCGATTTTTGTCAATTATTGATGTTTTTGTGTTTTATTCACTGGAAGAAGGGCTTGGGCTTTCGCTTCTTGAAGCCCTGGCCGCCGGCAAGCCGTGTGTCGCTTCTGATGTAGGCGGGGTTTCTTCTGTCGTTGAAAACGGCGTAACGGGTATTCTTGTTCCCCCCAAGGATAAGCGCGCGCTGAAAGCGGCCATAATGAGAGTGCTCGGCGACACCAGGCTCGGTGTTTCGCTGGCAAAAAACGGAAGAGCCCTGGTAAAAGAGAAATTTTCGCTGGACGGCATGGCCGACAAAGTTATTAAAATTTATAAGACCGCGCGCTCTGTTTGATCCGCCCGGGCGGGGATACCCGGTTGTAAGGGTATCGGCCGGAAGGTTTGTGGCACGCAAAGGCGCCTGATGTTTTAAAACAATTTACTTTAACAAATGGAATAAAAAAATGAAATCATATAAAAAAATCACCGTTATATCCATAATAGCAGTTTCAATATTATTCGCGGCGGGAAAATTTTTTCTCGACTCCGTATATGTTCCGGCTATTCTCATGTATCATTCCGTTTGCCCCGCCCGCGAAACTCCGCGGGGTTATCGGTCAAAACTTAACGTGCTTCCCGCCGCGTTCGAAAGGCAAATGAAGTTTTTGCATGACAACAATTACAAAGTTATAGGCCTTGCCGATTTTGTCGAAAGAATAAAAAAAGGCGAAAAAATCCCGCATAAAACCGTGGCCATAACTTTTGACGACGGGCTTAAAAACAATTTTTTGTACGCTTATCCCGTTTTAAAAAAATATAATTTTCCGGCGATAATGTTCGTGCCGTCAGGCGCCGTCGGAAAGGAAGGCTATATGAATTGGGATGATATACGGGCAATGCGGAAAAATAATATATCTATCGGCAGCCATACCGTTACCCAGTCATGGCTGCCGTCATTGAACGAAAAGGGTATTCGTGAAGAGCTGGCCGGTTCAAAAAACGCGATAGAGCGGGCCACGGGCAAACCGGTAAAAATTTTATCATACCCGGTGGGCGCTTTTGATGAAAGGGTAAAAAAAATCGCCAAAGAAACCGGGTATACAGGTGCTGTGGCGACAAATCCCGGAAAAAAGTATTCAGCCGCGGATTCTTACGCCCTTAAAAGAATCAGAATTTCCATGACATCGAATAACATGCTGGTATTCTGGATAGAAACAAGCGGATATTATACGTTTATCAAAGAGCACAGGGATGAGGATTGACGGATGAAAGCGGCGCGACAGGTAAAGGCCGAGGCCTTCTCCTACGGCAGTGATAGGTTGTATAAGCGCATACTCATAGTTGAGGTAAACTGGCTCGGGGACGTTTTGTTTTCAACCCCATTTATAAAGGCGCTTCGCAAAAAATTCAAAACCGCTCATATCGCCTGCATGGTCGCGCCCCGCGCGAAAAAAATGCTGACCGGCAACCCCCGGATAGACGAGATAATAATTTATGATGAAGAAAACAGGCACAGGGGGTTTCTCGGAAAGGCGCGCCTTGTATCGTTGATCAGAAAAAAAAATTTTGATCTCGCCGTACTTTTACACAGGTCCTTTACAAAAGCGCTCATGACATATTTAGCGGGAATCGGCGAACGCGCCGGTTACGCGACAAAAAAACGAAAATTTATTCTTACGCGCCCGGTCGACGCCTTTTCCGAGCCGCTTCACAAAGTGGAATATTTTTTAAAAATCGCGGACGCTCTCGGATGCGATACTTCCGATAAAAATTATGAATTTTTCGTAACGGATAAAGCGCGTAAGTACATAAGGGAGGAGCTCGCCGGAGAAGGCGTTAAGGAAGAAGACACTGTTGTCGTTATTAACACCGGGGCGAACTGGCCCCCGAAACGCTGGAGCGAGACAAACTTCGCGCTTTTAGCCGATGAGCTTGTAACAAAATACGGGGTTAAAATGGTTGCCGCCGGAGCAAAAAAGGATCTGGAACGTTCAAGACGCATAAAAGAGAAAATGAAAAATCCTCTTATAATCTTTGCCGGCAGGACCGATTTGGATAAACTCGGCGCGTTAATGGAAAGGGCGAATTTCGTTATATCCGGGGATACCGGACCCATGCACATGGCCGCGGCGGTGAAGTCAAAGGTAATAGCGCTTTTCGGACCGACATCCCCATCCTTTACAGGCCCTTACGGGGGCGGTGATTACAGGGTGATACAAAAGAATGTGGGCTGCGAAATCCCGTGCTACGACCTTACATGCGATAATTACAGGTGCATGGACGCGATAAAGGTTGATGACGTTTTAGAAGTGTTCGGTGAAATGTATCGCACCCGACAGGTGTTTTAATGAAGAAAAACCGTATAGAGGCGCCCGCCCCCGCTCGCGTAAAACGCATGCTGGTAATAACCTTAACCAACACAGGCGATGTTATACTAACTACGCCTGTCACGGAAGCCCTTATCGCGGAATTTCCCTCAGCGGAGCTTGATATAATGGTAGGCCCGGGCGGAAAGGAAATTTTCGAGGCCCACAAAAAAGTGCGCGAAGTGATAGTATACGATAAGAGAAGCCCTTTCTTCTCGAAACTCACTCTTTTCCTCAAACTTAGAAGAAAAAATTACGATCTCGTAGTGGATTTACGCAACACCATTTTTCCGTTTATACTCGGGGCACGGTTCGCCACCAATCCGTTTCGATACCGGCGAAGGGGAAGGATGCACAAGAAAGACGCCTATCTTTTAAGACTTAAGGAAATAGGTATTGACGCGCCCCGGGCCCGCGCCTATGTCCCGACGGGGGATAACGACAGAAAACGCGCGGAAAATCTTTTGAATGGCCTGACCGGAAAGCCGTTCGTCGTGGTAAGCCCCGGCGCGAAGAGCCACGTAAAAAGATGGCCCCTGAAAAATTTCGCGAAACTTTGCGACAGGATAAAGAAAGAACTCGCCTGCGGTGTTGTTTTGATAGGCGATGAATATGACAGGGTTGTTGTTGAAAGAATGCTTTTTTATATGAAGACAGAACCCCTTAACCTTATCGAGAAAACGAATATCAGCCAGCTCGCCTGCCTTATCGAAAAAAGCGCGCTTCTAATAACAAACGACAGCGCGCCGCTTCACCTCGGAAGCGCGGTCGACGCGCGGATACTCGCTTTTTTTGGCCCTACGGACGAGAACAAATACGGCCCGTTCACGAAAGCCGCGAGTAGGGTATTAAGGAAAAACATAAAGTGTTCTCCCTGCGAGGCTCCCCAGTGCGTAAATGAGGGGAATAAGTACGAGTGTCTTAAATCAATTTCGGTGGAAGAGGCGTTCGAGGCGGTGAAAAAGCTTCTCGACAGCCGCTAACAAACAATAACGGCCGGCGCGGCCGGACAGGTTGCAATGCGTATACTAATGACACGAACAGACAGGCTCGGCGATGTTGTTTTATCCACGCCGGCCATAAAAGCGGCCCGCGATAAATATCCCGGGGCTTATATCGCTTTTATGGTACGCCCGTACGCGAAAGACATAGTTGAGGGCAATCCTTATCTGGACGAGGTGATAATTTATGATAAATACGGCAAACAAAAAAGCTTATTAAGCACGATTATGTTTGCCTTGTTTTTGAGGAAAAAGAAATTCGATCTGGCGGTCATGCTTCACCCGACAAACCGCGCGCATTTGATAGCGTATCTCGCGGGCATCCCGAAAAGAGTAGGATATGACAGAAAGATCCCGTTTCTTCTTACGAAAAAAGTACCGCATCTTAAGCAGGAAGGGAAAAAACACGAAATCGAATATACTCTTGACCTTCTTCGCAGTATCGGAATAACGGCGAAAGAAAGGGAACTTTTTGTTCCCGTGCGCGAAAATGACATGAAAAAAATCAGAAAATTACTCAATGAATACCATGTCGGCACTGGCGTCCCGCTTGTTGCCGTAAATCCCGGCGCCAGCTGCCCGTCCAAACGGTGGAAACCGGAAAACTTCGCCGTTTTGTGCGATGCCCTTTCCGCGAAGCACAAAGCAAGAATATTAATCGTATCGGACGGGGCGAATAAGAAATTCGCCGACGCTGTTGCGAAATCAATGAAATACGAACCGGTGAATCTTGCGGGAAAAACCGGTGTCGGTGAAATTGCCGCTCTTTTTTCGAGGTGCAAATTGTTTATATCCAACGATTCCGGGCCTGTCCATATCGCCTGTGCCGTAGGTACGCCGGTAATCTCTATTTTTGGAAGAAAGGATCCCGGGTTGTCTCCGAAGCGATGGGGGCCCACCGGCAGGAAAAGCGTTGTTTTTCACAAAGATGCCGGTTGCGGGATTTGCCTTGCCCATAATTGCAGGATCGGTTTTAAGTGCCTTGAGGCGATTACACCCGCTGAAGTTCTTGCCTCCGCCGAAAAATTGCTGACAACTTAAAAAACTGGAATTTTGCGGACCGCGGTATTGAAAATCCGCGCATTGGAAGGCTTTTGTTTTGTTATTTTGGGGTAAAAGTGATATAATCAAACAAAAGGTATGGCTGGGTAAAGAAGGAGGGCATATTGGCAAGAGATAATTATTCGTTCCGAAAGCGCCAAAAAGAATTCGCGAAAAAGAAAAAAAAAGAAAAAAAACTACAGCGGAAGTTAGATAGAAAAAACATGCGGGAAAAAGAAAGCGAAGAGCAGGCCCTGAACGGGGAAAAAGAAAGTTTTTAAGGGGCGGGATGAAGTTTAATGTAAGCGGCCGTAAAGAAGAAGCCCTGAAGGCGAAGATGGCTTTGCTAGGGATAAAAGAGGCCGATTTATACGAAAAATTTATACGCGCGAGCAAATCTGGCGGACAAAAAGTGAACAAAACCTCTTCGCGTGTTTACATCAAACATGGCCCTACCGGTATCGAGGTCAAGTGCCAGCGGGAACGTTCCCAGGCCTTGAACCGTTTTTTCGCGAGAAGAATACTTGTTGAGAAAGTTGAATCGCTTTTTTTGGGCAGAGAGGCCGAGCGGCAAAAAAAAATAGAAAAAATAAAGCGCCAGAAACGAAAACGTTCCAAAAGGGCCAAAGAGAAAATGCTTAAAGCCAAAAAGGCGCGTTCCGAAAAGAAAAAACTGCGTAAAACCCCCTCCGAGGAGTATTGAGGGCATGAGATCAAAAAGTAAAAAGAAAACCGCGCGCGGCTGGCCGGTAAAAGCCTACAAAAATAAGGATTTTTTAAACAGTTCGCCGGCGCGCCTCATAAGGATTCTGTCCGAGATGATCGAACCTGCCGCGCGTTTTCGTAAATATAGCGTAAAGGATACCGTTGTATTTTTTGGATCATCCAGAATTTTCCCCAGGGGCGTTACATCCCTTAAGCTCAAAAAAATAAAGAAAGAAATGAAAGAGATAAAGAAACCCACGCCCGCCCTCAAGAGCCGTTACGAACAGGCAAAACGGGAAGCGGCGATGTCGCGTTACTACGATGACGCCCGCCTTCTCGCGAGGCGCCTTACTCATTATTTCAAGGGGTTAAGAAAAAAAGGCAAGAATTTTATGATTTGTTCCGGAGGCGGGCCCGGCATAATGGCCGCCGGGAACCAGGGCGCGAAAATGGCCGGCGGTAAGTCCGTGGGGTTAAATATCAGCATTCCGGTGGAGCAGCCCCCGAATCCTTACCAGACCAGGGATCTCGCGTTTGAATTCCATTATTTTTTCATACGTAAATTCTGGTTTTTTTATTTATCAAAGGCGCTTGTTGTCTTTCCGGGCGGTTTTGGTACGATGGATGAACTTTTTGAGCTGCTTACTCTTGCGCAGACAGGCAAACATAAAAGGCCCCTGCCGGTCATTTTGTTCGGCCGGGATTACTGGCAGAGAGTAATCAATTTTGACGAAATGCGCAAATGGGGGACAATTTCAGCGGGGGATTTGAAATTTTTTAAAATATTCGACAATGTGGATGAAACATTCTATTATCTGAAGGAACAGATAAACAAACATTTTATAAATAAAGACCGCGAAAAAGGGCCTTTTTGATTTTTTGAGCGGGCATTTGACCCTCACCATTTTATGTGGTATACTTCCTTGGACGCGAATTAGCGAAAGGAGGAACAGGTAAAATGCGGAAAAAAATTGTAGTGTTCAATACAATAGTCCTTTTTACGATGTTGATTTTTACACTATCAACGTCATTATCTTACGCGCAACGAAAAGGTAATCCGCCCGGCCCTAAAGGGGGCCCGGGTAAGTCACCGGCAATGAAAAAAGGTAATCCGCCCGGCCCTAAAGGGGGCCCGGGTAAATCGCCCCGCAAATTACCCCCTCGAAAACGGCCGCCGCGAAAGCGCCCGCGCGGTGAACGAAAACCGAAAAAGGTTCATCGTGGCGAGGGTGAGGGTGGTTATATGGGGCATAAAGACTCCGCGGAATCCGTAGAAGACGCGGAGGGCCAACTTCCTCCGAAACACAGAAGGCCTCCTCGAAAACGGCCGCCGCGCAAATTACCCCCTCGAAAACGGCCGCCGCGAAAGCGCCCGCGCGGTGAACGAAAACCGAAAAAGGCTCATCGTGGCGAGGGTGAGGGTGGTTACATGGGGCATAAAGACTCCGCGGAATCCGTAGAAGACGCGGAGGGCCAACTTCCTCCGAAACACAGAAGGCCTCCTCGAAAACGGCCTCCCCGCAAATTACCCCCGAAAAAAAGTCCCCACGGACGTAAACATTTAAAAGACAAGGAAGCCGGGCAAAAGCCGCTTCCGCCGAAAAAACTAAAAAATCCGCCCGGGCATAAAAAAGTCCGAGGAACAAGGCCAAAATTTAAAAAAGTTAATCAGCCGGGCCCTAAAGCCCGCGCCCGTAAAAGGTAATCCAAGTCAGGTGAAAGGGGTCAGGTCTTCACATTTGACATTTTCGCCGGATGTGAATGCCCGTCCCCTTTATGGTTTACAAGTTGGAAAAAAAAATAACTTTCGTAAAAATATTTATTAACAGCCTGCTTGTCATGGGCATGACCATAGGCGCGGGCATTCTGGGCCTACCCGTAAAAACCGGGCTCGCGGGTATGCTGCCTTCGCTCTTAAGCATGTTTTCAGTCTGGGTTCTTATGCTGTGTACGGCAATCGTATTTATTTACAAATTTACCCACCCGAAAGAAAGATCCCGCGATTATCCGACACTTTTTCAAAGCGAATTGGGGCCCAAGGGCAAGTGGATCAGTGTCTTTGGTTATCTGGTGAATTATTACGGTATTCTTGTGGCGTATTTAACGGGTTCAGCCGCTATACTTGTGAACCTGGTGCCTCTTAACGCAGGGAGCCATGTATGGATGGCCGCCTTTTTTGTAATTTTTACAGGCCTTGTCCTTCTTGGCGCTGACAAAGCCAAAAACGCGAACGCGATAATCATGGCAGTCCTGCTTGTGTCTTTTTCGATTCTTCTGTTCAAAACCGGACAGCATGTTGATGCCAGCCGTTTCAGCTACAGAAAGTGGGGCTTGATACCTTCCGTAATACCCATAATAATCGTCGCGTTTTCTTTTCACAATGTCGTTCCTTTTATATGCAGCAATCTCGACGGAAACCCATGGGCCGCTTTGAAGGCGGTATTATTGGGAAGCTTTATGGCGCTGGTTATGAATATATTGTGGATGACAGTGGTGATAGGGGCTCTTCCGGTCAGCGGCCCCGGAAAAACAAATATACTCAGTGCCCTGCAAAATGATTATCCCGCCACTATTCCGCTCGCTTTGGCTTTGCATTCCAGGGTGATTACGGTTACCGGAATGTTTTTCGCGCTTACCGCCATGGCCACTTCGTATATCCCTACGGGTATAGCCCTCAGAGGGTTTATGAAGGGGATTTTATCGCTTTATTTCAAAAAACCCAGCAAATACGCCATAGTGCTGCTTTCATTCGGCCCGCCTTTTCTGGTGGCGATGATCTATCCCGGACTTTTTTTAAAGGCCATAGACCTGGCCGGCGGCCTTGGGATACTGATAGTTTTTGGGTTATTGCCGAGCTTTATCATGCTCAAAATGGCGCGTGAAAGGGGAAAGTTGTTTAAAGTGGCCGCTATTGTAATGATAGCGGCGTTTTCAACATTCTTATTGTGCGAAGTAGCCCAGGAATCCGGGATGCTAAAATTAGACGCGTCAAAAGAACACTGGAAACACAAAACGTTTTCCGTAGAAAAGTGAAAATTTTTAACCCGTGTCCCTGTTTAATGTCTTGTATTTTTAAGGATATATTCTGATTATATGAATGTACGTACTTTTTGCCTTTTGATGATGGCCGCTTTTTCCGCGTCGCTGGGACTTGCGGTAATATCTCCTTTTCTGCCGGAACTTGCCCAAAGCCACGGCGCTAACGGCTTCTGGATAGGTATGATATTCGCCGGTTTTGCCATATCGAGAGGCATTGTGACGCCATTCATAGGAAAAATCTCCGACAGGATAGGGCGTAAAATATTTGTCGTGGCGGGGCTTGTACTTTATTCCCTTGCCTCTCTCCTTTACACGGAAGCCGACAACGTTTACCTGTTGACAGCGGTCCGCCTTATTCACGGGCTGTCGGCCGGCATGATATTACCTATTGTGATGGCGTACGTCGGTGAACTTGCGAGACAGGGCACAGAAGGCTTAACGGTAGGCGGGCTGAATACGGTATTATACCTGGGAATAGCGGCGGGCCCGCTGATCGGCGGAGAACTTGCCGAACGGCGCGGTTTCGACGCTGTTTTTTACACGATGGCTGTTCTCGGAGGCATAACGCTTCTTTTTGTGATGTTTTTACTTCCGGAGGCGAAAGGCACAACAAGGCGCAAGGCGCCCGGCATCGCGCCGTTTAACATATTGCTTAAGTACAATTACGTAAAAGCGGTTTTGATAATGACGCTTATATCAACCGCTCTTTCGGCTGTATTCATGTCATTTCTTCCGTCAATGGCTATAAGGGATTTTGTGGACATCGCCCACACGGGCCTTATTATATCCGTGTCTATATTTATAGCGGGCCTCCTGCAGATTCCTTTCGGCGAACTCGCGCAGCGCCTTGGACGGCTTGGTAAACTGCTTCAGTCAAGCATGGGGATCTCTGTTTCGATGCTGGCCATATTTGTCTTGCCGCTTTGCCCGAATTACTGGGCTCTTTTTACCGCGGGGTGTTTTATGGGACTCGGAATCGCTATATGCGTGCCGGCAGTAACGAGCCTTTCCCTGGAAATAGGCAAACAGGTCGGTATGGGGATGTGGATGGGCGTGTTCTGGGCGGTAATGAGCGCGGGGATCGTTATCGCGCCGATAGCCGCGGGTATTATAATGGACCGGCTCGGAATTGATTCCGTGTTTTATTCTTCCGCGATTTTTACTTTTTTCAGCGTTCTTCTTTGCGCGTATTACATATTTCGTAAAACCACCGCGGAAAAACAAATGAGACATCTGAAATGAATAAAAAAATACCGTTTTCACTTATTTTTATGGTCGGGTGTTTTATTACCGGTAACATGATAGGCGCCGGGATCCTGGGGTTGCCGATAAAAACCGGCATGGCCGGTTTCTGGCCATCGATGGCAGGGCTGCTCGCGCTTAGCGCGGCGCTTTTTTTCACGGCGGTCGTGCTCGCGAAGGAATCAATAAAAAATCGCCGGGAAAATTTTCACTATCCCAGTTTATATCAGGAGTATTTCGGTACCGCCGGAAAATGGATAGCTACACTGGCGAACCTTATCATACTTTACGGGCTTCTTACCGTATATCTTACCGGTTCAACCACGGTTATAGCGCGGCTCCTCAATGTTCCGGTCCCGAAATCGGCGATCATGCTTATATTTTTCACGATTTTTACGGGTATAACATTTTTCAGGCCTAAACTGCTTCTATGGTGCAGTACTTTATTTGTGGTGTTTTTATGGATTTCGTTCGGCGTTCTTGTAATCATGGGAGAGAAATACGTGGATGCCTCGCGTTTCGCTTACAGGGATTGGAAAATGCTTCCGGCCGCTCTCCCAATCATAGTAATGGCGGCAAATTTTCACAATATAATACCCACCATATGTAAAAAACTTAACTGGAACATCAGGGACATATTGCTGGCTTTTACCTTCGGTGCCGTAATAGGTTTTATCATGAATGTGATATGGATACAGGTGGGAATAGGGGTTTTGAATCTTGAGGGGGCCGGAGGTATTTTAAACGCCCTTCAAAAAAACCTTCCGGCGACCGTACCCCTCGCGAACGCGATAAAAAGCCCGCTTTTCATGCAGGCCGCCCTGATGTTTACCCTTACGGCCATCATAACCTCGTATATATCGATCGGGCGGACGCAAATTGATTTTATTGATGACATAATCACGAATCATACCAGAATGCCCTCGAGCGGATTCCTTAGTTTCGCGCTGTCTTTCGCGCCGCCGCTCATTATATCGCTTTTATATCCGAATATTTTTCTTAGCGCCCTCGATTTTGTGGGAGGAACCGGCAAGGTCATACTTTTCGGAATTTTTCCCTGCATACTCGCCATAAGGAGCATGCGCTCACTGCTGAAACGACTGCTATTGGCGGCGCCGGCGCTTGTCCTTTTCTGGTTTATCCTGATATTTAAAACCGGGCAGGAAATGGGCCTTTCAGTGCTCAAGCGGGGCGTGAACTACTGGACACACAATTTCGAATCCCGAAATTACGAACCCCAAAACAAATAGGGCCTCCTCGTTTACCGTTTCTAACTTTTCTTGCTAAATGGCGAATACGAATGCCCGGCCCCCGGCGTTTTATATTTCCCTTGGGATTTAACGCTATAAAAGGTATAATAAAAAAATGAACCCAAACGGCCCTGACATTAAGGAGGATACGGAATTGGTTAAAAAATTAGAATCGCATGTTTACAGGCTTTCCCACGAGATTGGCGACCGCAGCATTTCTAAATATGATAAACTTTGCGAAGCGGCTCAGTACATAACCGAAACATTTTCTTCTTTCGGGTATGAGGTTAAATTTCAGGAATATGAGGCCCGGGGAAAGGCGGCCAAAAATATAATCGTCTCGAAAACCGGCGTGAAGTACCCGGAAGAGGTGATCGTTGCCGGAGCCCACTATGACAGCTATTTCAACCCCGGAGCGGACGATAACGCAAGCGCCGTGGCGGGGCTTTTGGAACTGGCGAAATTTATGTTTGATAAACAAACCGAGCGCACCGTGAAATTCATCGCTTTTGTCAACGAAGAGCCACCGTTTTTTAAAACGGAAAAAATGGGCAGTTACGTTTATGCCAGAGACGCCAGGACAAGAGGGGAAGACATTAAAGCCGCCATTATCCTGGAGTCAATCGGCTACTATACGGATAGGCCGTGGTCCCAGAAATATTTGCCGATAATGCGTTTTTTTCACCCGAACAGAGGCGATTATATCGGTGTCGTTGGAAATCCGGTTTCGGGTAATCTCGCGCGGAAAATTGTTTCCATTTTTAAAAATAAAAGCCGTTTTCCCGTGGAGTTGTTCGTGCTTCCCGCTATTGTTCCCGGAATCGATTTTTCCGATAACTGGTCTTTCTGGAAAGAGGGTTATCGCGCGGTAATGATTACAGATACCGCATTTTACAGGAATCCCAATTATCATAGGAAATCGGATACTTATGAGACGCTTAATTATGAAAATATCGCGGAAGTGGTAAAAGGCCTCACGGAGGTTTTTTTGCAGTTCGGAGGATACGTTAATTAATGCGATACGTGACTTCCCGGGAGATGCGCAGTCTGGATAAAGAGGCCATGGAGAAATTCGGCATACCGTCCATTATTCTGATGGAAAACGCCGGCCGCGCCGTGTACGCGGCAGCGCGCGGGATACTTTCGGGCGCGAAAGAGAAAAAGATATTTTGCGTTTGCGGCAGGGGTAATAACGGCGGCGACGGATTTGTCGCGGCCAGGCATCTCGTAAATAACGGATTTGACGTGGAAATTTTTTTACTTGCCAATCCCGCGAATTTGAAAGGCGACGCTAAAATAAATTACAATATACTTCGCGAAATGGGGATAAAGATTAAATCAACGGAAACCGGCGGGGAATTTGATAGTTTTAAAAATAGCCTGCAAGCATCGGATCTCTTGATAGACGCCATACTGGGAATAGGTGTTTCCGGAGAAGTGAGGCGGCCTCTCGCGGGCGCGATAGAATCGATGAATCAATCCGGAAAACCCATTTTGTCCGTAGACGTGCCTTCGGGCCTGGATGCCACTAACGGAAAAGCGCTCGGGAGCTGCATAAAGGCTGTCAGGACAGTTACATTCGCCTTCCCTAAGACGGGTTTTATCAAAAACGACGGCCCGAACAAAACAGGCGAAATGACAGTGGCGGATATTTCGCTTCCCGTTCAGCCTTCCCCTTAAATCTCACCCGAATTTTTAAGCGTTTTCTTTATAAGAATAGGGCCGATAAACTCGTTTACGATAGTGGCGCCTACGATGATATTTACCACAAGCGTGCCGATTTCACTGAAAGCGGGATCTTGTTGCATAATAAGCGCCAGGCCTATGACGATGCCGCCGTAGGGTATAAGGCCGCTTGCCGTATACTTCCTTATTTTGGGGGAGGAACGCGCTATCGAGGCGCCGATCATGGTCCCGGTAAATTTTCCGATTATCCTGAATATGGTGAAGAACACGAGCAGCGCTATCGCGATCCCCGCTCCGCTGAAACTCAAATGCATGCCGCTTAACGTGAAAAATATCAGAAAAATAAGTTCTTCGGAATATCTTTCAAGCATGGAAAAAATGGCTTTAGAATGGGGATTGAAATTTGTGACAACCATGGCCATTATCATGATGGAAAGGATTTCTTCCGCGCGGATAAGGGAGGCGAGCCCCCAGCAAAGGGTGATGAAGCTAAGTATCAGCACAAAAAGCGGCCCGGGCGTTTTTTCTTTCAATCTACCGGTTATGAAATTAAAAATGAAACCCATTATCGAGCCAAGAACAACCGATTCAAGAATGATAAGAAACGGAGTAAGCACAGTATCAAAGGCGTTAAAAGACGCTTTTGTCAGCAGCGCCCTTGCCAGAACCATGGAGACGCTGAAGTTTATTATGCCAAGCACGTCGTCAAAAGCGGCGACGCTCAACATTGTCGAGGTGACTTCGCCCTTTGCTTTATATTCATGGCTAACCGCCAAAGCCGCCGAAGGGTCTGTCGGAGACCCCAGGCACCCGAGCATCAGCGCTATGGGTATGAAAGTAGTAAACCATGTAGCTCCGGGTATCCGCGTGACAAAAGGAAGGATAATGAGAAATCCGGCCATGATAACTAAAAAAGTAACCTCGGCCTCAAATAGCGTGATGTAAACAATCCCCTTGCCGAGTTTTTTTATCTCGGAGAATACTATTGTACCCCCTATCGCGAATGCGATAAAGGCGATCGCGATATTTTCGATTATATCGGTTTGCGAAATGATATTTTCCGGTACAAAACGGCATATTCCGGGATTCAATAGAACCCCCGCCAGGATATACCCGACTATTTTCGGAAATTTGAACCTTTTTAGCTCCTGCCCAAAAACGAAGCCTATGAAAAGCACAAGGCCTGCTATCAGAATACCGCTCATTTAAACCCCCGGTTTATTTTTTTACTTGAAATACGTCTTTTCGAATTTTTTTTCGGCGCGGGCAAACGATTCCCTGCCTTTTTCATAAAGAAGCTTGAGTTTTTTGACATTATGTTCGAGAAGATTTGTTTTCAGCGACGGGTCGGTAAATTTATCATTGATGCGTATGATGTTGTAATCGTTAAAAAAGGCCTGTGTGATGATTTGCAGGGTATTGGTGTTCAGGTGCATCAGCCGATCCAAAAGCAGCAGCTTATCGAGCCGGATTATCGTAGAAAGCAAAAATTGCGTGTTTATCCCGACGGGAAATTCACCCGTTCCGACGCTTACGGCGATTATTTCCTCTTTGGATTTTTTGTATTTTTTTACCATGTCTATCATGGCGGCCAGTATCGGGTTTTCCGCGGCGAACGTACCGTCCATTACCGCTTCTTTCTCGCTCGCGAAAGATTTTTTAATAACAGCTTTCTCGAAAAAAGGTACCGCTGAACACGAAGCCATGAGCGCTTCCGTGATTGTGTGATATGCCCCCGGCTCGATAATGTTTAGATTCGTGTAATTTTTATAATGACGCGATTTAAAAATAAGCGGGAGATGTTTACTGGCGGAGGTGGCGAATATCGTGACCTCTTTCTTAAAATTCATAAAATCGCCGTTTCCGAATTCTTTTTCAAGGACTTTTCTGAGGGCTTTTGTCCTGGAGCAGGCCCTGTAGCAGCCCATGATACGGGGAATATTCTCAAGATACATCTCTGTGGCGTGGCCTACCGTCCTGCCGAGTGCCATGTCGGCGATTATCAGCGCCCCTGTTGAGCAGCCGTAAAAGCCGTCGAAATGATTAACAAGCGCCGAGCCAAGCTTTTTTTCTATCCCGGCTAGAACCCCGAGCGTATAAATACCTTTCGCCCCTCCGCCGTCAAGCGATAGAATCCGGTACCGCTTTTCTTCTTTCATAGTCAAAGTATACCTGCTGCCCCCGCAAAGTGCAAGCCGAAAAAATGAATCTATTCCATGGGCGGAATAAAAATTATTTATTTGGACACACCTGAAATGGATTTATTCCGCGGGCGGCAAATAAACCTTGAGGGCAGCCGGTTTTAGAGGTATAATTTTACGAAATAAGTGGTATTAATCGGGAGAAACGCGTATCCTGCCGTTAAGGATGTTCTTGCCGGCCGCTTTTTGTCCGGCGCGTCAGAATTCGCAAGTTTGCCGGAAACTTAAGCCGTATAGGAAGAAAATGGGAGGCGAAAAATGGTTTTGACCGTGATAAATACAGTTTTGTGTATCGTGATAGTTCTCTTGAGTTACCTGGCTTATGGCAAAAACAAAGGATTGCCCACTCTATTTATCGGGATATCTTTTGGGATCTTCGGCTTTTCCCACATCCTGACAATTATCGGCCTTGCCCCGGCGCTTGTAAATATTTTAATCATTGCCAGGACAATCGCTTATCTTCTTATCGCGATAGCGTTGCTTTTAATGGTGAAAGAGGGTTAACGTTGAAGCCAAACAAAACCGCATTTAATGTGAGGAGGCGATACATGGAAGGCGTAAAAAAATTTTTTTTAATTTTAATAATTTTAATTACGACAATTCAATTCGCCGAAGCGGAAACCACCGGGCCCTTGCAGCTGGCGGTTTTTAATCCTGTCCAGCTCGTTCCCGAGGAAGATTCCATTAAAGGCCTGCGTTTAAGCCTGTTTTATACCGTTAATGAAGATGTCGCGGGATTAAGTATTGTATGGGCCGGCGTTAATAGGGCCCTTGGAAACGTGGAAGGGTTTGAGATCGGGCTCGGAAACTGGGTTGAGGGTTCTTCATACGGCGGGCAGCTTGCCGTTCTTAATCATGTCGGAAAGCGTTTTGTCGGCCTGCAATACGGCGCGGTGAATGTGGTAGAGGGTGATTTTACCGGGTTGCAGTGGAGTTTTGTGAACTGGGCCGAGGGTTTCATGCACGGAGCGCAATGCGCCCTTGTAAATATTTCAAAAAGCCGGACTGTAGGCGGAAATTTAGGAATAGTGAATTATAACAGCGGATCGTTCAGGGGCTTTCAGGGAGGGTTTATTAATTACGCCGCGGAAATGCATGGATTCCAGCTGGGGCTGGTTAATTATACCGAATCTCTCGATGGCCTTCAAATAGGCCTCGCCAATTACAACGGCGACAAGAAACCGCTGGAGTTCATGGTTCTTATCAACTGGTCGTTTTAACGCAGGCCGCCCCGCGCGGAAATTTTTTATCTCATAAAAAAGGTCTTGAAGTTACGACGGAAAAGTTATATAATTAAAGCGGTAAAAAGGAGGTATCATGGCAGATTACAAAAGCGGCGGAGGATTTGACAGGCCCCCGCGCGAAATGCACAAAGCGATTTGCGCTGACTGCAAGAAAGAATGTGAAGTTCCTTTCAAGCCGAGCGGAGACCGCCCGGTATATTGCAGAGAGTGTTTTTCAAGACGCAGGAACGAAGGCCGGTAAAAGCACCGGACAAATCAAAAATAGAGGTAGTTTAAAAAGAAATAGTAGGGCACATTTTGGAGTGCCCTACTATTATTTAGGGAGAAATATGTTAAAAATGGATTCAGGAAACACGGTAATCAGGCAGGTCAAGTGGTACCACAGGCCGGTTGCCGTGTTTACGGCAATTCTTTGCGTGGGGGCGTTAGCGTTGCCGCTTTTATGGATAAGCCCGGCTTTTAGTAAAAAACTCAAAATCGGCATAACATTACTGGTTGTTGCCGTAAACATATGGCTTATAAAAATATCAATGGATTTATACGGTTTATGTTTGGGCCGGATACAGGAATTGCGTCAGTTAATAGGCGCGTAGAATAAGGGTTCAGGCCTTTGTATTCGCTATTTTATTGAGGAAAAAGGGAAGAAACGAAAATGCGAGGCATGGTTTCTTAAAGAGTTAGTGATGAAAAAGGAAGCTGGATTTTTATTGACTTAACTAATTCCATATGGTATTCTTGTTATACTGATGAGAAAATGCGGTAAAAGAAACATATTTTACAGACAATGGGGATGCTCCTCGCCGAAAGCCATTATCCTCCTGGTCCACGGCCTCGGCGGCCACAGTAATAACTGGGAATATTTTTCAGATTATTTGATTCGCGAGAATATCGCTTGTTATGCGTTGGAACTGAAGGGTTTTGGCGAGGATGTGGCGGGCAGGGTAAAAGGGCATATAGATTCGCTTGACACTTATGTAAAAGATGTCCGGCGCCTGCATCATATTATAAAAAGAGAACACAGGGGAAAGAAGGTTTTTGTGGCCGGCGAAAGCATGGGAGGGCTCATCGCTTTCATAGCTGCGATAAAAAAGCCGGACCTTTTCAGCGGGCTCATATGCATATCGCCCGGTTTCGGAAGCCTATTGAAATTTTCTATCATGGATTATGTAAAAATGACGCTGGCCTGGCTTTATAATCCGAAAAAACAATTTTACATGCCTTTCAATTCCGAGATGTGTACGCGGGACGAGGCCTGCCGAAAACAAATGGATTCGGATCCCCTTGAGCACAGGTTTGCCACCCCGGGGCTTCTTTTAAACATATTGATCGGCCAGATGTACTCAAAAATCCTGAAACGAAAGGTGAAAATGCGAACGCTTTTTCTTCTTGGCGGAAAAGACACTTTTGTATGCGGCCGCGCGAGCCGTAAAATCTTCAAGGGCCTGAAAACAAAAGACAAGAAATTGATCAGGTACCCGGGTATGCGCCATACCCTCACCGCGGAACTCGGCAGGGAAAAAGTTTTTGCTGACGTAGCAAAATGGATTAAGAAAAGGGTATAAAATGATAAACTCAATGGTAAAAACGGTTTTACGTAATATCACCATTAGAGATATACTTGAGGCGATAAATAAAAAATATGGCCAAAAACCGGCTCTCAGGATAAAAGCGAAAGACGGGCGCTTAAAAGATATTTCATATGTAAAGCTGGGGCGCCGGGTGGTGACGATTTCTTCCGCGCTCATGGAGCTTGGCGTAAAAAAAAGTGATAAAATAGCTATCCTCTCCGAGAACAGGCCTGAATGGGCGCTTGCGTATTTTGGCATAATATCCTGCGCCGGCATAGTGGTCCCGATTGACGCCAAGTTAAGCGAAAAGGAAATACAATTCATAATGAATGACAGCCGGGTAAAATGCGTGTTTGTCAGCGAAAAATATCTTCCGGTCATAAATAATTTAAAAACAGTCCTTCCCGGGCTCGAACATATCATTCTTTTGGACGGGTCCGCTACGGCCGGAGCGATACTCCTTAAAAACATGAGCCGTCACAGGGGAAAACAAAGGGGGCGCCCCGTGTACCCCGAAGACACTTCATTGATTGTTTATACATCCGGCACAACCGGCGTCGCCAAAGGTGTCGAGATAAGCTACAGGAACCTTTTATTTCAGGTGCTGGCTTTCAGCGAGATAATCCATTCCTGCCCCAGCGATAATCTCCTTTCAGTTTTGCCGTTAAACCATATGCTTGAGATTACAGGCGGACTCATGGTTCCCCTGTATAGCGGTTCGTGTATTACCTATTCCGGCAGCCTTAAATCGGGCGCGCTTTTGCGGCTTATGAAGGAAACAAAAACCACGGCGATGATTTGCGTGCCCCTTGTGCTCAAATTGATACACGGCGGTATCATGAAAAAAATCGCCAAATTCCCACATTCCAGGCAAAAGGTATTCAGGGCAAGCCTCGCGCTTTCCAGGGGCCTGCTTAAATTTAACATAAGGATAGGAAAGAGGCTTTTCGCCGCGATTCACGATGAATTCGGAGGGCATTTTCGCGGATTTATAAGCGGCGGGGCGCCGCTTGACACCGGCGTGGAGAAAGATCTGAACGCGTTGGGGTTCAGGGTGCTGCAGGGTTACGGCCTCACCGAAACCGCGCCGGTTATATCGGTAAATACTTTTAATGATAACAAAATCGCTTCTGTGGGAAAGCCGTTGCCGGGGGTTGAGGTAAAAATCCTTAAAAAGAAAAAATTTTCCCGGGAAGGCGAGATCATAACGCGCGGCCCGCATGTGATGAAGGGCTATTATAATAATCCGGAAAAGACCGCCGAAATAATAAGAGGCGGATGGCTTCACACCGGTGACATAGGTTATTTTGACAACGACAATTTCCTGCATATATCCGGCCGGACCAGGAACCTGATCGCCATGGGCACCGGCAAAAAAGTTTTTCCGGAAGAAGTAGAAGGCGTAATGGAGAAGAGCCCTTACATAAAAGAAATAGCGGTTCTCGGCAGGATCGCCTCCCGCGGCATCCGGAAAGGGCATGAGGAAATTTACGCCGTTATCGTGCCAAATCTTGAGATATTCGGCGAAGGCGAAACCCCTGACATGGAGAACATCAGAAAGAAGATATCATCGGAACTCACGCGCCTGGGCAGGAATTTGGCCGAATATAAAAGGATAACGGGTTTTCAGGTGCGGCTTGAGGAACTGCCGAAAACGGTGACCAGGAAAATAAAAAGAAAAGCCGTTAGTGAAATGGTAAGCGCCTGACTGATTTCCTGCCTCTAAAATCTCTTTCCCGCTTGCAAAAATCCGCTTTTACAAGTATATTAAAATAAGGCACAATGATAAAAAAAGACAAAAAAACAGGCGTTATTTACAGGAAATGGGCCGCCGCCTCGCCCAGGGCGGCGTTTTTGCTGGTGCACGGCCTTGGCACGTACGGTGATTCCTGGAAATTCATGGGGGATTTTTTTCTTAAAAGAAATATATCGTCATACGCCATAGAATTAAGGGGATTCGGCAGAACCGCGGGAACTAAAGGTTATGTAGATTCTTTCAGCGCCTATTATGATGATATAAAGGCGCTGCGCGAGATAATAATAAGGGAAAACGGTGATATAAAGATTTTTCTTACCGGACAAAGCATGGGAGGCGTGATCGTTTTTACCGCCTCGGCGCTGTATCCGAATCTTTTCAGCGGCGTTATTTGCGTGGCTCCGGCTTTTAAGCCAAAACTTAAATTTAAAATTTTTGAGTACGCGGATATTTTCGCGTCATTTTTTTACAACGGAAAGAAAAATTTCAAGTTGCCTTTTTCCGCGGAAATGTGCACGAGGGACACTGATTATCAAAAATCCATGGATTCCGACGAACTTGAGATAAGGTTCGCGACGTCAAATCTTCTCGTGTCAATATTTCTGGCGGGATTACAGGGGGTGATTTTAAAAAACAGGATCAAATCCCCCGTGCTTTTTCTTCTGGCGGGCGAGGACGCGCTGGTCTCTTCCGGATCCTGCAGAAAAGTATTTAATGGAATGAAAATAAAAGATAAAACGCTCATAGAGTATCCCGGCATGTATCACGCCCTGAACGTCGAGCTGGGGCGAGGGAAGGTTTTTGAGGATGTTTTTAAATGGATAAAAGAGCGTACGTGAGGAAGTATCTATATTTTATCCTGTTTTTTTACGCGATAGTTTGTTTTTGCGCCGGAGCCGTTAATTCGCGGCCGCTCGCGGAATGCCTGAAGGGCGCGCTTATGACAGAAGACGGCGTTTCGATAGCGTACGAGCGGTACAAAAACGGATTTAAAAAAGTGGTAATAATATGCCCGGGTTTTTACAACAGCAAGAAAAACAGGTGGATGCGTAAAACGGCGGATTTTATATCTTCCGGGTATGACGTTATAATTTTCGATCCGAGGGGCCACGGCGAAAGCGGCGGAAAGTTTACCTGGTCAGCCAGAGAGCACCATGACCTGAATGTCGTTATCGATTACGCCAGGGCCGAGGGGTATGATGGCGTGGGATTGGTCGCTTTTTCTCTCGGGGCCGCTTCCGCCATTAACGTCGCCTCGGAGAGGGGCGATGTCGGCAGTATGGTGCTTATAAGCGCGCCGTCAAGCTTTAAAATGGTAAATTTTCATTTTTGGGAACCCGGGATGTTTTCGGATTTAAAAGATAATATAGAGTGCGGGTGGGAAGGCAAGGGCGCGAGGTGCGGCAGTATATTCGAGCCGAAAAAAAAGCCGATAGACATGATAGGCCTTATAAAAGACACCCCGATACTTTTCATACACGGCGACAGGGATTGGCTTGTCAAAGACAGCCATTCCAGAAAGCTCTATGAGGCGGCACGGGTCCGCAAAAAGATAGAAATAGTAAAAGGGGGGCTTCACGCCGAAAGAATAATTCAGTTCAATCCGGATAGGATCGAGAAACTTATTCTCGATTGGTTCGCGGAAACGCTTTAGAAGGCCCGCCCGCTTTAGCCGGAATACGATTGATAAGGCGTATTAAATCACGATAAGAGCCGGCTTTCGAGATGAGGTTGCGGATTTTCGCGGCTTCCGGAATGCCTTTAAGATACCACATCGCTATCTTGCCCATAAAGCCCGTCTTGTTGGATGCCGCTATGTCTTTATATTTTTCTACGCAGGCGAGGTGTGTTTTAAGGACCTTTTTCCTCACGGCCAGGCCCGGAATTTCGGGGGCGGCCCCGCTTTTCAGGTATTTTTCAATATTCCCGAATATCCATGGATTACCGAGCGCCCCCCTCGCCACCAGTATCCCGTCGCAGCCGGTTTCATCCAGCATTTTTTTGGCCATGAAAGGAGTGAATATATTACCGCTTCCGAAGACAGGTATTTTCAGCGCGCCCTTCACTTTTTTTATTATCTCATAATCGATATCGCCGCTGTACCCCTGCGACATTGTCCTGCCGTGTATAAAAATACACGAGGCGCCGTTGTCCCGGCACAATTTTGCGGTCCTGATACATTCGGCCGCATCTCTTTTGTGAAAACCGCTTCGTATTTTAACCGTGACCGGTACCCGGAGCCCGGAAGCCAATTTTTTAATGATTTTACCCAGTTCCGGCGGATTCCGCAAAAGAGCGGCGCCGGCGCCTTTTTTTAGTACTTTTTTCGCCGGGCAGGCGCTGTTTATATCCAGAAAGGATATGTCGGCGAAACTCAGCAGCTTTTCGGCGGCATCAAGCATCACGGAAGGATCCCGCCCGAGAAGCTGCGCGGACAGAGGTGAATCTTTTTTAATGGTTTTTAACAGGCGCCTGTTTTTCGGGTGCTCATAGATCAGGGCTCTCGCGTCAAGCATTTCAAAAAAACAATGAGCGGCGCCGAAAGAGCGGCTAACAAGCCGGAACGAGAGGTCCGTTATTCCCGACATGGGAGCGAGGTATATTTTTGGTTTTATCGCGTATATCATCATCAATGTATGGGTTACCGCGGAAGAGGCGCGCTATTACAGGAAGCGGCCCTCAACCCTTGTCCGAAACCACGCCCCTCCGCCCGCTCGGGTTATTATACTATTAATTTCGTTGATAGAAAAGAGGGTTTCTGGTATTATATGTTTCTCCATGAGAAAATCTGACACGATCATAATCGGAGCGGGCCCGGCCGGAATGATGGCCGCTATACGCGCCGCGGAAAGAAAAAAGAAAATTCTTCTTTTTGAACGTAATGATTGTCTTGGCAGAAAACTTTTAATTTCCGGAAAAGGCCGGTGCAACCTTACGAATTCCCGCGATATCGGGGACTTTATAGGGAAATTTTCGCCTTCTGGTAAATTTTTAAGGAACGCTTTCGCGAAGTTTTTCAACATCGAGCTCATATCTTTTTTCGAAACCGCCGGGGTCAGGCTCAAAACAGAGCGGGGCGGCCGCGTATTTCCGGCGAGCGGCGCGGCAGGGGATATTCTCGGCGCCCTGAAATTAAAACTTAAAAAGATGAATGTTGAAATCCGGCGCGGGACGCGCGCGCGCGAAATCATCGCGAAAAACAAAAAAATAGAAGGTGTTCTAACGTATTCGGGAAAATATTTTCCGTCAACAAGCGCGGTTATTGCCACGGGAGGGCTTTCCTATCCCGGGACGGGTTCCACGGGAGACGGGTATGCGCTTGCCGAAAAACTGAAACACAAAATTATTCCGTTGAGACCGGCGCTCTCCGGCGTCCTCACCAGGGAAAAATTTACAAAAGAGTGGGCGGGCGTATCGCTTAAAAACGTTAGGATTTCGCTTTTTTCCGGCGGCAAAAAAATAGGAGAAAGATTCGGCGAAATGCTGTTCACTCACTTTGGCTTGTCGGGCCCGGTTATACTTGACATGAGCGCGTCCGTGTATGACGAGTTGAAAGAAAAACCCGGCGCGGCGATCTCTATCAATTTTAAACCCGCCCTGGACTATAAAAAACTGAACGCGAGGATTTTACGTGAATTTAAGGCGTCCCCGCGAAAAAGCGTAAAAAATGTATTTAAAAATCTTCTTCCCGGGCGTATAACGGAAAAGTTTTTTATATATTGCGGTGTTGACGGCAAAAAACCCGCGTGCGGGGTTACGTTAGCGGAAAGAAAAAAACTTATAAACGGATTATTTGACTTTAGAATAACCGCCTCCGGCGTAATGCCGGTCAAAAACGGTATTATTACAAGGGGGGGCGTCAGCACAAGGGAAATAAATCCAATGACCATGGAGTCAAGGATTGTGAAAGGCCTTTTTTTCGCCGGCGAGGTGATTGACGTGGATGCCGCCACCGGCGGTTATAATATGCAGGCCGCATTTTCCACGGGGTGGGTTTGCGGAGACAACGTATGAAGGTTAAAATAATACTGGCGTCCGCTTCGAAACGGCGCTCAAAAATACTTAAGGAGTGCGGCATACCCCATAGAGTCGCTATAAGCCGCGTGCCGGAAAAAATGGACCATAAAAGAGGCGCCGGGTTCAGCGTTCTCTATAATGCCCGCGCCAAGGCCGGGAAAATAGCGAAAGGGCGAAAGGAGGGTTTTGTAATCGGCGCCGACACCGTCGTCTTAATGGGCAGGCGCCTTATCGGAAAACCCAAAACAAAAAAAGAGACAAGGCGCTTTCTTAAAGCATTTTCGGCGAAAACGATTCTTGTTTATACCGGAATATGCGTGATAGACGCCGCCAAAAAAAAATCAGTAAGCGCGGTAGACGTATCCAAAATTCATGTTAAAAAACTTTCACGTAAAAAAATAGATAAATTCGTAAAAATTGCGCTTTCTCACGATAAAGCGGGCGGTTTTTCCATAGAAGGCCCCGGCGCGTTTATATTCGATAACATAGAGGGTTCGTTCTATAATATATTGGGCCTGCCGCTTACGAAGCTTTACGGCCTTTTCGGAAAATTAGGCGCGGATCTCTGCGAAATAATCGTTCCGCTTGCAAATTATTCTTTCCGCAGGTATACTGTTAATAAGTTGCCGGGGCCGCGAAAGGAGGAGTGAAGCATGTTTTTACTGACCAGGCTTATAGGTGTTATTTCTGTGGGCGCGGGGCTTATCTTTCTCATGAATCCGGAAACAATGAAAGGTGTTTTTTCTTACGCCCTGAAGCGCAAGAGAATCTATGGAATAGGCGCTGCGAGGATCATTGTCGGCCTTATACTGCTCATGGCCGCCTCACAGTGCAGGGTGATATGGGTTATAGTGGCGCTGGGTATTTTTCCATTAACCGGGGGCATCGTTATTTTTATTCTCGGTATCGAAAAATGTAAAAATATGGTTAAAAAATGGCGGGGCAAGCCGCTTAAAACGCTGCGCCTGGCGAGCTTTATTCCTATTATTTTCGGCTTATTGATTATTTACTTTGCATGAGGCGCGGAAAAAAGGGTGACGAATATAAATGAAAAAAAGTAAAAGCGAAAAAGCCCTGAATCCGGTTTATATAGAGGCGATTGACCTTGATGACGCCTGGTTCAGGTGCCTGTCGGAAATACTGCAGCACGGTTTTGTTTACAGGATCGACCGAGGAAGTTACGCGGGACAAAAGCGGCTTGAATTTGATTTCATTACCGTACGGGTCAAAAATCCGTCCCATCAGATAATCCCGCTCATGCCGGAAGGTTCCGCGATACCCGCCCCTACCGACATGAATTATATACAACAGTACCTGTCCTACCTTCTCACGAGCCAGAAGACCAGTACCGAGGATTATACCTATGGAGAGAGGCTGGTGGACCCGAAGGCGAAAATCGAAACAAAAATTAACGGGAAAAAAATGATTAAAGAAATGCCCCTTCAATGCAACCAGGTTGAGGAAGTCATAAAAATCTACAAGGCACAGGGGTTCGGGACAAACCAGGCGGTCATGGAAATAGGCATGCCCTCAGACATAATGCTCGAGGACCCGCCGTGCCTGCGTATAATAGACACACGTGTGCGATATGGAAAACTGCACTTTTTTCTGTATTTTCGCTCATGGGACCTTTGGGGAGGATTTCCGTCAAATCTCGGCGGGCTTGAACTCGTGAAACAATATATGGCGGACGAAATAGGGGTGGAAAACGGGGAGATCGTGGCCTGCTCCAAGGGGCTCCACCTTTACGAATATTCCTGGGAGCTGGCCAAACAGAGAACCTATAAAAACGACCTGGAAATAAAATAATTCCGCGGGGATAGATGCATAAGTCAAAGTATGAGATCGACCCGCATAACAGACTGGTTCGCCTTCACAACTTCAGAAGGGTTCTGAGCGGCAAATTCAAAACAGGCAAAAATAACACGCTGATCTACAGCGTAAACGATCCCTTTCCGCGCGGAGCGAAAATCCCGCATCAGGTAAAATTAAGGGGAAAGTGGTCGCTTTCAGGCCGCCGCCGTCTAACATTGACGCTTGACAAACGGGGAAGGCGGGCCTCCGGCGACAAACTGACGCTTACAGGTGACATAGTACGCGTAGATAAAGACACGCTTTTTTTTGCCGTTTCCACTCAGACAAAAAAATCCACCCGCTCGACTTATTGCCTGAAACTCAAAGGTTCCTGGCGCGCCGACCGCCATAACCGCCTTACCTTCAGGGTAAAAAAAGAACACGGAAGGCATGACATCCTTATCCTTGACGGCATATGGGAAGTAAACAGGCATCATCAGGTCATATACCGCTATGAAAAAGCCCATCTTATCCGAAAATCGAAAAAAATACACACGCTGGTTTTTAAAGGGCACTGGAACATTACGGACGATGCCGGAATTTCATATGTTTTTGACGGAAATACGAAATCAAAATTTTCTTTTAAAACAAGCGCTCGCATTTTCCGAAAAAATTACATAAAATACAAAATAGGCATAGGCCTTTCGCGAAAGGCCCCGCCGGTTGGTCGGACAGTCACCCTTTTCGGCAGCTGGAAAGTCAGGCGGGGCAAAGAGCTTGCGTTTGAAATAAAATATAAAAACGGAAAAATTCACGCAATCGTTTTCAGCGCGGACATGAAACTAACGTCCGGGGATACGGTATTATTCCGGCTCAGAAGCGAAAGCGGCAGGGATTTAAGCGCTAATGTAAAACTTTCCCGCGGAATAATGAAAGGAAATGGCCAGGCTTACGTGAAGGGGCTTAAATCAAGGAAGGAGGCCGCCGTTTACGCCGGGGCGGTTTTTGGATGGTAAAGTTAAAGCCGAAGGGCGGTTTTAGGCCTTTCCTGACGTTGCGGATAATTTTTACGCGTAAATAAAACTTGAGGCTTTTCATCTCTAAAGGTATAATTGAAAAGAGGCATGATCAAAACCGCGGATAAAAGGGGGTAGTATGAAAAAAAATCGGTTTTTATTTTCAACCCTGCTGATCACGTTCCTGGGCGTATTCTTACAGGGCTGTTCCTATTTCCCCATACAAACGGCCGCGCCTTATGTAAAAGACCTGTACAGGCGCATTCCCTATAAACTTGACGGCCGCTACAGGGTAATAAATATTTTCTACGCGACATGCCGGGATATCGGGGAGGGAAAGAATTTTTCGTCATGTTTCCTGCCGAAAATCGGTGAGGACATATCATACGGGAAAATGGATATCAAGGTGGATCCGGGCCTCAAGATAGGAAGAATGCGTCCCGCCGCCCTTAAGCGAAGGGGCATGATAAAAATGGATGATCTTGAGAAAATGAAAACAGATGATTTTATTTCAGAGCTGCAGGAGGCGGTTAAAAATTCACCGCATAATTCCCTGCTCGTGCTTACCTTCGGTTACAAGGATGATTTTGAGGTTACGGCGATAAAAGCGGCCTATTTCGCCTATCTGCTTGATGTCAATACGCCGGTTCTTCTTTTTGACTGGCCGGGCAACCAGCCGGTATCCCTGGAGGGTTACGGAAAAGCGAGGAAACTGGCCGAGAAATCCGGCCCATACCTGTGCAACCTTATGGGAAAGATCGTGCGGGAGGTGAGGCCGCAAAAACTCTGGCTCGCCTCGTCCAGCCTTGGCGCCCAGGTCGTGTGCTCGGCCTTCGGGAGCATGTGCAAAAGTTCCGATTTCGCCGATTCGGATTTCGAAATAGACCATGTAATACTTTCCGCGCCTGATGTCGCAGAAGGTGAATTTGACAGCGACTTCAAAGACGAAATAGCCTCTCTTACCAGATTCCTGACAGCGTATGTTTCTTCGGATGACGAGGCGCTTCTTTTAAGCGGAATCATAGACGGCGAGAGGAAACTGGGCCGTCAGGTAATAAAGCCCTCTGAAAGCGTGAAAAGCCACAAGCAGTTCGAGGAGATGAAAAATTTGATGTATCTCAAATCGCTTCAGCCGGATAAGATTTCCCTGGTTGACGTAACCCCGGTAAATAACGCGAGCGCCCGCCACGGCTATTACCTTGAATCCCCGGACTATTTTGACGATTTTTATATCCGTATTTTAGGGAGGCAGCCGAACCTGAACCGCCGGCTCTATCTTTTTAAAGTTAAGAAAAAAACCGACTACTGGGTCCTGCTGGGCCCGAGGTGAAAAATGGAACAGATAAGGGTTGAAAAATTATCCGAAAAAAAACTTAAGGAAATGGGAGTTTTTTCGTGGCCGGTATGGGAAAAAGAAATATCACGTTTTGAATGGCATTATGATGATACGGAAATGTGTTACATCCTGGAGGGAAAAGTTAGCGTCGAAACGAAAGACGGAAAAAACGTAAACTTCGGCCCGGGTGATTTTGTTACGTTCCCGAAAGGCCTGAGCTGTGTATGGGACATAAGGAATCCGGTGAGAAAACACTATAGCTTTCAATAATGAAAAGGCCTTACATAACGGTAAAATTCGCTCAGACGCTTGACGGAAAAATAGCCGCTCCCGACGGCTCGTCAAAGTGGATAAGCGCCCCGCGCTCACGGAAATTCGCCCATGCCTTACGCGCGAAAAACGATGCCGTTATCGTGGGGATAGAAACTGTCCTGAACGACGACCCGTCTCTTACCGTCCGCCTTGCTAAGGGGAAAAATCCAGCCAGGGTTATTATTGACAGCAGGCTTCGCGTGCCGGAGAGCGCGCGCGTCGTGAAAAAAACCGATCTCGCGAAAACAATGATTATCACGACACCTGCGGCCCCGGTCGGTAAAATAAAGTACTTTGAAAACGCCGGAATTGAAATTATTGTTTTACCGGCCGCGAAAAACGGCCATATTGACTTGAACGCGATTATCCGTATACTTTACAAGAGAGGAATGAGAAAAATACTTGTGGAGGGCGGTTCGCGTGTTATCGCTTCTTTTCTGAAAGCCCGCCTCGCCGATAAGGTCATAGCTGTTATATCGCCAAAGATCATGGGCAAGGGGGTGGAAAGCGTAGGGGATATGGGTATCAAGAGCATAAAAAACGCCTTCGGGTTGCGTGTAAAAAACATAAGGCGGCTCGGTAAGGATATAATTTATACCGCGTCGGGGTTTACTGTTTTTGAAATACTGGTTATAACCGCCATTGTCGGACTTTTGATGATGATAGCCATACCGAATTACATGAAAGCCCGTTCAAGCACGCAAAATGAGTTGTGCCTTGCCAACCAGAAGGCGATTTTTGCCGCAGCAGTGGGGTATATTTTAAATGAAACAGATTCCCTGGCGGATATGAGCGATGAGGAACGCCTGGATGCCCTTTCGGAAAGAAAGTATCTTAGAAACGAGAAGTGGCATAGCTGCCCTTCGGGCAGCGGGAAAGGCAAGGATTATACCATGATATTCAAAGGGGACGCTATTACCGATGTTGAATGTAATGTAAAGGGCGATCAGCACCGGTGGCCTTGATATGACTTTGAAGTTTATCCCGCCGCTTATACCCGGCGGCGCGGGATTTCGTTTTTTACTCGGATTTTATATTTTGATTTTTACCGTAACGGCAGGGGGTGGTGTTATGGCGCTTGAATTAACGAGCCCGGTTTTCAAAAACGGGGAATTTATACCGGATAAATATACCGGTGAAGGCGAGGACATTTCACCGCCGCTTGAATGGAGCTCGGCGCCGGCGGATACAAAAAGCTTCGCGCTTATATCAGACGATCCTGACGCGCCCATGGGGACGTGGGTTCACTGGGTTTTATATAATATTCCCGCGGATAAAAAAGGCCTCCCGGAAAAAATAAAAAAAGACGGCCTTTTACCGGACGGTTCCATGCAGGGCATGACCAGTTTCGGGAGCACAGGTTACGGAGGGCCATATCCGCCGCCGGGCGCGGCGCACAGGTATTTTTTTAAACTTTACGCGCTCGGGACGAAATTAAATTTGAAACCCGGGCTTACCAAAAAAGCTCTTTTGGACGCTATAAAGGGACGGGTCATCGCGGAAGCCGAGCTCATGGGAAAGTTTAAAAGGTAAATTAGTCCTGCATGATCCGCGGGGCCGGATAGTATGAAATCAGCGAAAAAACGGATTAAACGTATTATAAAAATACTCCGCAGAGAATACCCTGATGCGAAAACATCGTTACGCCACAGGTCGCCTTTCGAACTTCTCGTATCTACAATGCTTTCGGCGCAATGCACCGATAAGCGCGTCAATGAAATAACGCCGGGGCTTTTCAAAAAATACAAAGATCCGGGCAGCTTTTCCCGTTTAAAACAAAGTATTCTGGAAAAAGAGATACACTCTGCCGGTTTCTACAAAAGCAAGGCGAGGAATATCATAGCCGCGTCAAAAAAGATAGTGAAGGAATTCGCCGGCAGGGTTCCCGATACAATGAGTGCCCTTACGAGCCTTCCGGGGGTGGCGCGGAAAACTGCCAATATCGTGCTTTCCGGTTCTTTCGGGAAAGCCGAGGGCATAGCGGTTGATACCCACCTCAAGCGGCTTTCACAAAGAATCGGTTTGAGTGCCGAGAAAGACCCTGTCAGGATCGAAAAAGATCTTATGAAAATAGTCCCGCGCGGCGACTGGCTTGATTTTAATTATCTTCTTGTCAGTCATGGACGTAAGATTTGCGGCGCGCGAAAGGCCCTCTGCGCGGAATGCGCCATAAGGCGTCTATGCCCTTCAGCGGGCCGATTCGTCCGGCCGGACCGGGCCGGACGGTAGTTATGAAAAAAGAGGCATTACTTTACGAAAAACTCGAAAATAATCGCGTTCGCTGCCTCTTATGCGCCCACAATTGCGAAATAGACGATTCGCGATACGGTTTTTGCGGCGTCCGCAAAAACGAAAAAGGCGTTCTTTATACATGTGTATATGCCGAGGCAGCCGCCGCGCACGTGGACCCGATAGAGAAAAAACCGTTTTACCATTTTCTTCCGGGCACGAATGCGTTTTCCGTCGCGACCGCCGGATGTAATTTCCGTTGCCCGTTCTGCCAGAACTGGCAGATATCGCAGCAGTCGAAAAAAAACGGTTTTTCCGCCGGGGTGGGTCTTACGCCCGAAGAAATCGTAAGGCAGGCGAAGAGAAACAAATGTAAAAGTATTTCTTACACCTATACGGAGCCGACCGTATTTTTTGAATACGCTTATGATACCTCTAAACTCGCCGGGCAGGAGGGGATCTTTAATACCTTCGTGACAAACGGATACATGACAGGCAAAGCGCTTAAAAAAATAAAACCATATCTTGACGCCTGCAACGTGGACCTAAAATTTTTTAATGAAAAAATGTATAAAAGAATATGCGAGGCCTCTCTTAAACCGGTTCTTGAATCTATCCGGCTCATGAAGAAGCTTGGGATGTGGGTTGAGATTACGACGCTTGTAGTGCCGGGGCTGAACGACAGTGATAAGGAGTTAAAAGGTATCGCGGGGTTTATAAAAAGCGTTGACGCGGCTATCCCCTGGCATGTAAGCAGGTTTCACCCTGATTATCAATTTACGGATACGAAAGAAACCCCGCTCGAGAGCCTTAGAAAAGCCGAATCAATAGGGAAGGCGGCGGGCCTCAAATACATATATCCGGGTAACGTTGCCGAAGAAATCGATACAGTATGCCATGAATGCGGCCATAAGCTTATTGTCAGGGCAGGTTATGCTGTCGAAGAAAATAATATAAAAAACGGAAAATGTCCCGCGTGTAATACGGCAGTAGAGGGAGTGTGGTAATTCCGCGATGATACCTCAAGGGCCGATGAGGGTTAAAAGGGTGAGAAAATGTATATGATGTGGGTTAAATTCGGGATATGCGCGCTGCTTATCCTTTTCGCCGGCAAGCGCATCGCCAGATATGCCGATGTCATAGCCTGGAAAACCGGGCTCGGTGGATTGTGGATAGGCCTTATTCTCGTGGCGGTGGCGACAAGCCTCCCGGAACTTTTTACCGGTATCGGCAGCATTGTTTTTATAGACGCGCCGGATCTTACGGTTGGTAACCTGTTCGGGGCGAATTCATATAATCTTCTGAATATCGGATTTCTTGATCTGCTCGCGAAAGGAAGCCCGCTGCTTTCCTCTCTCGGGCCCGGCCAGCTTTTAACGGCTGTTTTTACGCTGATACCCCTTTTACTGGCCACGCTCGGGATAATATTATGGAAAAGCGGTTTTCACGTATGGAGCGTAGAAAATGTAGGTTTTTTCAGCATTGCTATCGTTGTTTCATATTGTATCATCACAAGAGTTATTTATAATCTTGAAAAAAGAAAATCCGCGAAAAAAGAGAATATTAACCGGCCCGGAAATTCGTCCGCCAGATACGGCGATATTTCTCTAAAAAAAGCTTATATCCATTACGGAATTTCCGCGGGCGTGATCATATTAAGCGGTATCTGGCTTGCTTATATAGGTAAGGAGATATCGGAAATCATGGGGCTCAGCCAGAGTTTCGTGGGCAGCCTTTTCATGGGGTTGGCTACCACGCTTCCGGAAATCACCGTTTCCGTGGCGGCGCTTATCATAGGGGCCCGGGAAATCGCCGTGGCCAACATGCTCGGAAGCAATCTTTTTAATATCGCTATTATTTTCGTAAACGACGTTTTATACCGGAAAGGCCCGATACTCGGGGCTGTTTCTCCGGGCCATCTTCGCCAGGCCTTCTCGGTCATGGCCATGACAGCCGTTGTGATTATCGGTATGGCGACGAAGCCAAAAAAAAGTTTTCTTAATATAAGCTGGTACGTTCCGGTCATCTTCATTATTTTTCTTTTGAGCGCGTATTTTAATTTTATAGCAGGAGGGTAAAATGATAATATCCGTTAATACCTTAGTTCTGCGCCTTTTTTTGGCTATCGTGTGCGGGTCAATAATAGGTATGGAGCGGGAAATCAGCGACAAGGCGGCCGGGCTGAGGACGCATATTTTAGTTTGCATGGGCTCCTGTATGTTTGCCCTGATCGGGCTTGAGCTGACAGCGAGTTATCCGGAGGCCGACATATTGCGGCTCGCGCAGGGGCTCCTCATAGGTATGGGCTTTCTCGGCGGGGGCGTGATAATGCGTGAAGGCGCTTCCGTGAAAGGCCTTACGACCGCGGCCGGGATATGGGTAATGGGCGCTATCGGCCTCGCCATCGGCCTCGGAAAGTATTATATTTCTCTGGTGGGCACCCTTTTTATTTTTCTTGTAATAGGATTTTTTGGTAGGGTGGGAAAGATGGTGAGAAAATGAGTTTTAAAGGAGCTATATTCGACCTGGACGGCGTTATTGTGGATACAGTGCCGTTGCATTTCGAGGCATGGAAGAAAATGTTTTCCGAATACGGCAGGAATTTTACCCACGAGGATTATAAGCGGAAAGTCGACGGCATACCGCGTCTTGACGGAGCGAGGGCTATTCTTACCGGCCTGGATGCCGCGGAACTTGAGAAGGCAGCCTTAAAAAAACAGCGATATTATCTTGAACTCGTTGACGCCGGGGAGATTGAAACCTATCCCTCCACGGTGAACCTGATAAACGAGCTTAAGAAAAACGGTATAAAAATCGCCGCCGCGTCTTCAAGCAGGAATTGCAGGTATATACTGGAGAAAACGAAGCTGGTTGCTTTTTTTGACGTTATCGTAAGCGGGAAAGATTTTAAAAAAGGAAAGCCGGACCCCGAGATATTTCTCACGGCCGCCTCGAGGCTCGGGCTTTCACCGGCGGAAGTAGTGGTTTTTGAAGACGCGATACTCGGGGTGGAAGCCGCCAAAAACGGACTCATGCTTTCGGTTGGCATCGAAAGAAAAGAAGGCAAAGGGTTTCTTAAAAAAGCGGATATAGTGGTGAGGGATCTCGCGGAGGTCGATTACGCGAAACTGAAAGGACTTTTTAAGGAATGAAAAGCAGATTTTATAAATATCTGGCCGATAAAAGCTGGCTAATAGCGGAAAACGGATATTCTTCCCGAGGTTTAAATGCGGGAGAAAGTATTTTTACCCTGGGAAACGGATATCTCGGTTCAAGGGGTATTTACGAAGAAATACCCGAGGGTACGGAAGCCGGTACATACATAGCAGGTATTTACGATAAAGCGGTTTCCATGGTTCCGGAACTGGTAAACGCCCCTAACCCGATTAATTTTCGAATCGCGGTAGAAGGCGAAAAGCTGGATATCGGCAGAATGGATATTATAGAAAACAAAAGGGTCCTTGACCTGAAAAACGGTATTCTCGCCAGGAAAACGATATTTTCCGATACGAAAAAAAGGAGATTTTTGTATGAATCGCTCCGATTTTTCAGCATGCGTGATACGCATATAGGCGCGATGCAGGTTTATCTGAAGGCTATGGATAAGCCTGCCAGGATAATCGTACAGGATACCGTGGATGATTCGGTGACAAATCCCGGCGACATTCTCGAGGGAAGAAAAAGGCATACCCAGCTAGTGGATGTTTCAGCCGCCGAAGACCTGAACTATCTCTGCGTAAAGACTTTTACGAACAAGATCTGGATTGCCTACGCCTCATTTCTCGCGGTCGGAAGGGGGCTTGGCGAGGGCATGGGGACTCTGAATAAAATTTTCAACATGTCGTTAAAAAGAAATGAAACGCTGTGTTTCACAAAAATTTTCTCAATACACACATCCAAGCACATAAGCCGCGAAAAATTGAAAAAAATAACCGTAAATGACCTGCGATGGGCGAAACAGGCTGGATTTAAGGAACTTTTAAAAAGGCATACCGAAAAGTGGCGGGATAGATGGAATGACGCGGATATAAAAATAGCGGGTGACAAAGAAGCCCAGAAGGCCCTGCGTTTCAACATGTACCATCTGCTTATATCGGGCAAGGAAGGCGATGACAATGTAAGTATAGGAGCGAAGACATTGAGCGGGCACGGCTACAGGGGGCATATTTTCTGGGATACGGAGATTTTTATTCTGCCGTTTTTCATATATACGTCTCCGGCCATAGCCAGAAACCTTTTGATGTATAGATTTCACCGGCTTGATGAGGCCCGGGAAATAGCTAAATCCAAGGGCTACAGGGGCGCGCTTTTCCCCTGGGAATCCGCCGATACCGGGGGTGAGACAACGCCGCCCTACGCGAAAAATCTGGACGGTTCCATCATAGAAATTCATACCGGAGATCTTGAACACCATATCGTTTCCGATGTCTCCTACGGCATCTGGCATTATTTTAATATTACGGCTGACATTGATTTCATGCTGAAGGCCGGCCTTGAGATGATATTTGAGGCGGCCAGATTCTGGGCCAGCCGCGTGACGCGTAAAGGAAAGAAGAAAAAATTTGACATAAACGGCGTTATCGGCCCGGACGAATTTCACGAAAATGTCAACAATAACGCCTATACCAACCAGATGGCCAGGTGGAACCTTCTGATGGCGAAAGACCTATACGGGCGTTTTTACAGGCAAAGGCCACGGGGCCTGAGAAGGGTAGCGAGGAAAATATCGCTCAAGGAAGGCGAGATCCGGCACTGGGCGGACATAGCGAAAAATATAAAATTCCCGTTTTCAAAATCAAAAGGGATTATTGAGGAATTCGACGGATATTTCAGAAAAAAAGACGTCATTCCGAAAAAATTTAACAGCTATTTCATGCCGATTACCCCTCACGAAATTTCCCTGGCCGGTATAAAGAAGACACAGCTGGTAAAGCAGGCCGACGTCGTGATGCTTACATACGTTTTACCGGAAAATTTCAGGGAAAACGATATCGCGAAAAATTATTTATATTATGTAAAAAGAACCCTGCACAAATCTTCTCTCAGCCCGAGCATTCATTCAATAATCGCTTCCGAGGTCAAAGATCGCACGAGAAGCTACCTGTATTTTCTTTTTTCACTCTACGCGGATCTTAAAAATACCCATTCAAATACGGGTGACGGCATACATGCCGCCTCACTGGGCGGCACATGGCAGGCGGTGGTAATGGGGTTTGCCGGTTTCAGGAATATGCATAACCTGCCTTCATTCGAGCCGCGGCTTCCCGAGCACTGGAAAAATATAAAATTCTGCCTTAACTGGCGCCAGTCTATCCTGAGGGTCTCCGTTAGAAATAAAAAAATAAAAATTTTCGCCGAAAGCCGGAAAAAAGGGGCCATGCTTATCAAATGTTTTAATTCGGTTCATAAAATAACGTTCAATAAAACATATACGTTTTACGGCAAAGAAGAAAGGGGGTGATATTATGCCTTACGTAAGGGATATCATGAAGAAGGAAATCATTGTCGCTAAAATCCATGAGCCCATTCGGCATATCAGCAAAATTCTCACGGAAAAAAAGATAAGTAACATGCCCGTCACGGATAGCAGGGGCGCCCTTTTGGGCGTTGTTTCCGAGCAGGATATCATAAGGGCTATGGGATCGGAGAATTTCATGAAGCTTACCGCCGAAGATATCATGACAAAAATGGTTTGTTCGGTAAAGGAAAACGATTCGCTTGAATATGTTTCAAAAATTTTCACGGAAAATGCCTTCAGGCGTATTCCCGTCACACGAAACAAAAAAGTAGTGGGGGCGGTAACGCGCGAGGACATCATAAACAGTTTCATGAGCGAGTATTATTAGTAAAAAAACTTGTCATTTTTGCGGATTGTGGTATACTTTTATTGCTTGAAAGTTGAGGTAGAAAATGGGTAAGACTTTAAGTATCGCGATAGGCGCCCTGTCAGTTTTTGTGGGGCTTATTATGCTCATTGCCTGGTGGTACGAATTTCTTTTTATGCTGAGAGCCGGCATACCGGCCCTGCTTATAGCCGGCGGGCTTATCGCGATTTTTGCCGGATTAAGCGAGTTAAAAGATACGCTGAAAAGCCGGAAATAGCCCGCTAAAAATTCCATTCATAAACACCACAAATAGTAGTTTTTCATGTCGACAACCACGATATGTTGTGTTTTCCCCTTGACAAATTTATTTTCTGTGATATACTTGCCTTCAAACGGAGGGAATGAAATATGAAAAATAAAAATTTACGTCTTTCAGAAAACGCCGTAAAGGTTCTCAGAAAAAGGTATCTCGCGAAAAACGAAAAAGGCGAAGTCTCCGAGACGCCGGAGGAAATGTTCCTGCGAGTGACCGAAAACATTGCTTTCGCGGACAAATTGTACGCGTCCGGAAAAGGCCTTCAGGAAACAAGAGAAAAATTTTATAACGCGATGACCGCCCTGGAATTTTTACCCAATTCGCCTACTCTCATGAACGCCGGCAGGGACCTGCAGCAATTAAGCGCCTGTTTTGTGCTGCCGATAGAGGATTCGATGGAATCGATATTTGAAACCATCAAAGATACGGCCATGATTCATAAGTCGGGAGGCGGAACAGGATTTTCCTTTTCACGTTTGCGATCCAAAAGCAGCCAGGTGCGTTCAACCGGAGGCGTGGCCAGCGGCCCGGTATCATTTTTAAAAGTTTTTGACGCGGCAACACAAGCCGTAAAGCAGGGGGGAACCCGCCGCGGGGCCAACATGGGTATACTGCGCGTTGACCACCCTGATATTCTGGAATTTATTACCTGCAAGGAAAGCGACAAAGCGATAAATAATTTCAACATTTCGGTAGCCGTTACCGAGGACTTCATGGAAAAGGTGGAGTCGGGCGAAGATTATGACCTTGTGGATCCCCGCAGCAAAAAATCCGTCACAAGGTTAAACGCCCGCGAGGTTTTCGATCTCATAGTAAAAATGGCGTGGAAAAACGGTGAGCCGGGAATTATATTCATCGATAAGATGAATGAATTCAATCCGACGCCGAAGGTCGGATTATATGAATCAACAAATCCCTGCGGCGAGCAGGTGCTTTTACCCCATGAATCGTGCAACCTGGCTTCGATAAATCTTTCCCGGATAGTCTCGAACGGGAAAATCAACATGGAAAAACTCGCCAGGATCGTGAAAACGGCCGTTCATTTTCTCGATAATGTTATTGACATGAACAAATTTCCGCTGAAGAAAATCGAGAAAATAACAAAGGCCAACCGCAAGATAGGGCTTGGCGTTATGGGTTTCGCGGACATGCTTGTCGAATTGGGCATACCTTATAACTCGGATGAGGCCGTATTCACGGCCGATAAAGTCATGAGTTTTATTTTAAACGAGGCAAAAAAAGCGTCCTGCGAGCTGGCGCGGGAAAGAGGGGCTTTCCCGAATATCAAAAAAAGCGTGTATAACAGTCCGAACGGACCGAATCTGAGAAACGCCACATTAACCACTATCGCTCCGACGGGAACTTTGAGTATTATCGCGGATTGCTCCAGCGGGATAGAGCCGATTTTCGCCCTTGTTTACTACAAAGAGGTGATGGATAAAGACAGGCTTCCCGAGATCAACGGCGCTTTTAAAAAAATAGCCGAAGAAAGGGGATTCTGGAGCGAGGAGCTTCTCAAAAAAATAGCCGTCAAAGGCAGTATACAGGATTTTAAAGAAATTCCCGATGATGTAAAAAGAATTTTCGTTACGTCCCATGACATATCCCCCGAATGGCACATAAAAATACAGGCCGCGTTCCAAAAACATACGGATAACGCTGTTTCAAAGACGATAAATTTTCCTAACAAAAGCACCGAGGAAGACATAAAACAGGCTTATCTGCTGGCGCACAGGGCCGGATGCAAAGGCGTTACCGTCTACAGGGACAAGTCGCGGCAGGAACAGGTATTAAATATTGAGAAAGAGAAAGAGAAAGAGAAAGAGAAAGAAACCGCCGTGACCGTTTCGAAAATAGTTCCCCGCCCGAGGCCCGACGTTATATACGGGACCACCACAAAAATCGCGACAGGCTGTGGCAATCTTTATGTTACCATAAACGAGGACGAGAACGGGTTGCCTTTTGAGGTGTTTATGCAGATGGGAAAAGCCGGCGGATGCGCGATGAGCCAGCTCGAGGCTATCGGCAGGCTTCTTTCTCTCGCCCTGCGAAGCGGCATAGAAATACTTTCTATCATCGAGCAGTTAAAGGGGATAAGGTGCCCGGCGCCGAGCTGGGAAAAGGGCGGAAGGATATTTTCCTGCAGTGACGCCATAGCGCGCGTTATGGAAAGGCGCCTGGTAAAGGCGAAGAGAGAAGAAAAAGATGGCCCGCCTTCGGTTACGGGGCCGCTTTTCGGGGCCGCCCCGGCCGGTGTAACCGCAAAGAAGAAAATGGCGAGTGTTGTCGGCGTGTGCCCGGATTGCGGAGGGGCGCTGTGGCATGTCGAGGGGTGCATGGTTTGCAGGTCCTGCGGTTATTCTAAGTGCGGATAAGCAACCTGTCATTGCGGGCGAGATGAAAATCGCGATAATCGGTTTTTCGGGATGCGGTAAGTCGACCTGTTTTAAAGCGATTACGCGGAAGAAAAAAGAAGAGGCTCAAAACCACGACCCCACCAAACCGCGCCTCGGTGCCGTAAAAATTCCCGATTCCAGGCTCGAAAAATTAAAATCTATTTTTAACCCGAAAAAACTCACGCCCGCCGAAATTACTTTTGAGGATCTCCCCGGTTTTTATCTTCCGCAGATCAAGAAAGCGGACGCTGTCATGGAGGTTCTGGGCCTTTTTTCCGGCAGGGACCCGGCCAAAGATATCGAAAACGTGGAAACAGAATTCATGCTGAGCGACCTGGAAATAATCAACAACAGGCTGGGGACCATGGAGAAGGAGCTAAAAGTCCCCAACCCGCCCGCGGAGGCCCTGGCGGAACGCGAGACACTGCTTTTATGCAGGGATTTTCTTGAAAAAAATAAGCCGCTCAGGGAACTGGAATTAAAAGCGGGCCCGGAAAAAGAAATTCGCGGTTTTCAATTTTTAAGCAGAAAACCCGTTTTTATTCTCGCCAATACAGAAGAAAATCGCGCATCCGGGCGCTTAACGGAAAAAGTAGAAAAACTTTGCCGCGAAAAAAAAATTGAATACAGCGAATTCTGCGCGAAGCTCGAATCCGAAATCGCCGATCTCGACGAAAAAGAAAAAGAACTGTTTCTCGGGGAAATGGGTTTTGAGAAAAAAACGCCTGAAAAGATAATCAGGCGCGCTTACGACTCACTCGGATATATAACATTTTTTACGGTTAAGGGGGGTCAGGCAAAAGCCTGGCCCCTGAAAGCAGGCACATCCGCTTTTTTGGCGGCCGGAAAAATACACTCGGACATACAGAAGGGATTCATAAAAGCCGAGATTATCGGTTTTGATGATTTAGTGTCATGCGGATCGATGCAGAACGCGAAGAAAAAAGGGTTGTTGAAATTAGAGCCGAAAGAGTATACAATACGGGATGGGGATGTAGTTGACTTCAGGTTCAGCGTATAGAGATTCGCGGAAGGCCCCGGCGGGGGAAACAAGCGTATCCCGGATCCGGAATAGGTTGGTTATGCGACTGGCAAGTTTCATATTTTTGATAACTTTTATTTTTCTCGCGGGATGCGGCGGGGTAAACGAAAACAGGATCAATGAAATTCTTAAAAAAGACCCTTCTTTCGAGAAGGATTTAAAAAAGAAAAAAGAGATAGCGTTAAAAATATCGGATTTAAAAGATTCCTACCGGAAGAAAAAAAGCGATACCGCCAAAAAAATGCGCGCTCTTAAAATAAGTTTGCGGGATAAAAAAAATGATCTTAAACGCGAGATTCTCCGCCTGGAAGCCGGTATGAAGCCGAATATAAAATCCCTGCGCGCGAATCTGGAGAAGAAACGCTCCGAATACGCTTTGAAGCACGGTGAATTAAAAAATTCCCTCGCTAAGGCGGCGAATATACAAAAACTTCTGGAGAAAAAAAATGAACTCGCCCTTTCTTCAGACGAGCTTTCCGTCTGGAATGACAGGGTGCGAAAACTTGAAAATACGATCGCCACTCTCCGCAAAACACTCGACGGGCTCCGGGAGAAAATGCGCCTTATCAGGACCGAAATTCGCATTCTCGAAAAGTGAGATCATGCGTTACCGCGAAGCCGTCCGGTATTTGAATTCTCTTGCAGATTACGAGAAGACAGGACATAAGGCCAGCCTGTCGTTTGACCTGGAGAGAATGCGTCGCCTCGCGGAACTTTTTGATAAACCCCAGGAAAGTTTTCGTTCCATTCATATCGCGGGCACAAAAGGCAAGGGCTCGGTGGCCGCTTTTATATCCGCCGTCCTGATGGAGGAGGGATTCCGCGCGGGGCTTTACACATCCCCGCATCTTGTTACTCCGCGCGAGAGAATAAAAGTCAATAATGAAATGATAAGTGAGGCCGCCCTCGCTTTTCACGCCGGCGGAATAAAAAAGAAACTCGCGAAAAAAAACGTTGGATTTACCCCTACATATTTTGAGATTTACACGCTTCTCGCGTTTAATTATTTCAGGGCGCGAAAAATAGATTTTGGCGTTATAGAAACAGGCCTCGGCGGCCGGCTGGACGCGACGAATATAGTGCGCCCGCTTGTTTCGGTCATAACTCCGGTAAGCCGCGACCATACGCGTGTCCTGGGGGAAGATGTTAAGTCCATAGCCGTGGAAAAAAGCGCGATAATAAAAAAGAAATCCACGGCGGTAAGCGCGCCGCAGGACGAAAAAGTTATTGATATTATCAGGAAAAGGTGCCGGCGCCTTGGCGCGCGGCTTATTCTGGCGGGAGAGGATATAAAATTCAGCGAAATTTCACATGATACGCGGCGCGAGGTATTTGACATTGCGGGCGAAAACGGAAATTACGGGCCGTTGCTTATCCGGTTACTCGGCCGCCACCAGATAGCGAACGCCGCCTGCGCAATCGGGGCGATAGAAGCCCTGGGTAAAAAAATATCCGTCCCGGCGATAAAAAAAGGGCTGGCGAAGGCCCGGAATCCCGCGAGGTGCGAGGTAATGGCGAGAAAACCTTATATCGTTCTTGACGGAGCGCAAAACAGGGCGAGCGCCGCGGCCTTAAAAGAAACAATTAAAAGAAATTTTAGTTATCGCCGCCTTATTTTAGTACTCGGTATTTCGAAAGAAAAAGATATAAAAGGCGTGTGCGATGAGCTTTTTTCCGCGGCCGACCATGTTATTTTGACAAGGGCGATGACAAAACGGGCCGAAAGCCCGCGCGTTATCGCGCGTTTTGCCGGGAAAAAAAATGTAACTTTAACAAACTCCGTGAATGAGGCGATGAAAAAAGCGCGTTCCCTGGCGGGAGAGCCCGACATGATACTGGCCGCGGGATCTTTTTACGTGGCGGGTGAAATAAAAAAAATGAAAGTAAACCGGACATGGAAGACACGATCGTTGCGATATCAACGCCTGTAGGCGAGGGCGGTATCGGCATAGTGCGCATGAGCGGCCAAAGGGCGCTTTCGGTGGCTGATAAAATATTCAGGCCGAAAAGCGGGCGTAAGCCCTCTGAATCTAAAACATACACTACGCACTACGGCCACATTATTTGCTTCGCGGCGCCCCGAGCCCCGAAATACCGCCCCGGGCCCGGCAGGATTTTTCGCGATGACAAAAACGCGGAAGTTATAGATGAAGTCATACTCACCGTAATGCGCTCGCCAAAAAGTTACACAAAAGAAGATATCGTCGAGATAAACTGCCACGGGGGCATAGTACCTTTGCGTAAAGTGCTGGAGCTTATTTTAAGTCTGGGTGCGCGGCTCGCGCAGCCGGGTGAATTTACAAGAAGGGCTTTTATGAACGGAAGGATCGATCTCGCCCAGGCCGAGGCGGTCCTGGATATTATCCGTTCAAAGACAGAGGATTCCATGAAGGCGGCTCTATGCCAGCTGGAAGGGGAACTTTCCGGGAAAATAAACCGGTTAAAAAAAGAAGTTCTGAACGTTTTGAGTGAAATAGAGGCGCGGATCGATTTTTCCGAAGATGACATAGAGTTCACGCCCAAAAAATCGCTTTCGCGCGGTTTAACGCGTATTTCCGGGGAGATGGGAAAACTTATTGACGGCGCGAATAAAGGTATTATTCTCAGGGAAGGCATAATGTGCGTTATATGCGGCAGGCCCAACGCGGGCAAGTCATCGCTCATGAACGCTTTTTTGAGGCGGAACAGGGTTATCGTTACCCCGGTTCCGGGCACGACCCGTGACGCGATAGAGGAGGAAATAAGTTTAGACGGTATACCGATAAGAATTGTTGACACCGCCGGTATTTCCGCCGGCGGAAATATTGTCCAGAGGCGCGGGATGCAAAAGTCCAGGTCCTACATAAAGGCAGCCGACCTTATCCTGTTCATGCTGGATTCGAGCAAGCCATGGTCCAAAGCCGACAGCGATATATTCAGCAAGATAAAGGGCGGAAAATTCATGGTAATCGCCAATAAGAGCGACCTTCCGAAAAGGCTTGATTTGAAGAAGGTAAAACGCGTTACGCGAAAAGACGATATAATGGAAATTTCGGTGCTGAAAAAAAAGAATCTGAACATGATAGAAAAGTCGATACTGGGAGAAATCTGGAGGGGGCGCCTGAGGCATCCCGAAGCGGCGTTTATAACAAATCTGAGGCATAAAAAGGATCTTGAACGCGCCCGTAAACGCGTAAAAATGGCCGTAAACACCTTGCGTCCGGGCTCTCTTTTCAAACCGGAAATAACCGCTTTGGCACTGAGGGATGCCGTATTTTTTCTCGGCTCCATTCTTGGCGAGGCGACGGGCCCGGACATGCTGGATAGAATTTTTTCAAAATTCTGTATTGGAAAATAAGTTGCGCCGAAGATGATTCTATAATATAATATTCCCTTGCATCAAAGAAAGCGGGAGAACATATGCTGAACACAAAAGAGGCCTTGCTTGAAGTAGCGGGAAACAGGATATTCTGGTTTACCCTTTACTCCTGGATGATCGCCCAGAGCATAAAAGTGCTTATAGGTACCATACGGGAGAGGAAATTCAATTTTCGCTGGTTTGTCGGGACCGGCGGTATGCCAAGCTCACACTCGGCGACGGTAAGCGCTCTGGCGGCCCTGGTGGGCCTATCGTGCGGATTTGATTCCGTCATATTCGTTGTTACGCTG
>Ga0180431_10000592_pt1 | contig 51791 bp, 78 predicted proteins | sample SS_ome_11_FD_132459 | JGI IMG/M metagenome (GOLD analysis project Ga0180431, IMG submission 132459) | Hypersaline lake sediment archaeal communities from the Salton Sea, California, USA - SS_1_MS_1 metaG | ecosystem: Environmental > Aquatic > Non-marine Saline and Alkaline > Hypersaline >... | reverse complement strand
GTAATGCTACTCAGATTTATATTAAAAAAAATGCTATAAGTACAGAGGCTAAAACTCCTGTATATACATTTGCTTCTGATCAGATAAATGCTATCAATACCCTGAATTTTTCCATACAAGTTACAGCAGATTCTAACAGCCCTACTAATGATGGTAACATAGATGAGATAATAGCTATAAGCTCTATTACTACTTCTGGAGATTGGTATATATTGAATCTGGAAAAAGCTTTACCAGTGCCTTCCAATGTAATAGATCTGGGTTATGCTCCTAATACCAATGATATATTAAAATTTAATATTATCAGATACATATATAAATTCCAGATAGATGATGAAACATGTGGCGGCTTTGCTTCTATAGATTCTGAGGATAGTACTATTACAATAGAAGAAATAGATCTTACTAAGCTTCAGATGTTTAGGCTTTCAGATAATGAGAAAAATTTAATTCCTATTTCTTATACAGATTTTATAGCTAACTCAGAAAAAAATACTCTTACTCTCAATACTGTTTCAGCCGCTGATACAGGAAGAATATTTTTATATAAGCCGCTTAATTATACTAATGGGGATGTATCTATACATGTTGTAAGATCTCAAACTTTTGGGAAGATAACAGGTTATACTGTACAAAATACAGATAATCAAAATAGAGCCAGGGGAGGCATATATGATTTTAATCTTACTCCCCCTTCAGAGTATAATAAACATGAGCAAGCTTTAATACATAACTCTGGGGCTGTATCTAACCCGTGGAGAATCCAAGAGTATACATATAAGGCTTCTGGAGATATAAGTAATCCTAGATATAGTGGCTATATAAAAGATCAGGGAGTAATAAAAAAAGAGAATAATTATTACTCAGCTCAAATAAATTTTGATGCTCCTAATACTGGAAGAAGTTTAACTAATCATCTTCAGGAAAACAGTATTATACATGCTTTTGATTTCAATATTCTTAGAAATCAATTACCAGCTAACCTTACTGAGAATGTAGCTGTAAAGCTGGTAGTAGATTTTGATATTATCAGTAAGTTTTACTGTAAGACTAGAGAGCTGTCAGATGGTACTTTTGATTGGCGAGAAGCTAATGCTGGTTTTAAAGTTATTATAAGATTTAGAATGAAAGATAATAGCCCAGCATATATAGAAGATTCTGGATGGGAAAGAGAGATAGAAGGATCTCAGATGGGAGTTAAGATAACTTCTAATCCTTTATCACCTTCTTCAGAATTTAGAATGAGAATAAATAATAAGCCAGACTCATTTAATAATACTGAAGGCGGCTTTAGAGAAGTTAATACTACCCTTCTTACTAACTATGATCATATCATTACATATAAAGTAGATCATCAGAGTAGTGCTCCTGGAGGCCAAACTGATTTAGGTGATATTAACGCTACATATTTAAGGCCAGGAGATAAAGCCTGGGCTGATGTATCTGATGGGCCTGGGCCTGGAAAAATGTTTACCTGGGATGGTAGTACATGGAGTGGAGAGCTTTTAGCTGATAATATTAAACTTTATCATCAGCCCTTAGTAGAAGGTACTCCACCCCCTACTTATGACAGCTTTGAAGTTTATAAAGTTATCTCTGATGCTTTAGTAGTAGCTACTGAAGGAGTAGATTATACTCAAGATCCAATTTTACAGGGAAGAGAAATTTTTGATATTACAAAATTATTTGAAGGCTCTGGAAGCTGGAATAATGTAGAAGGCATGGAGCTACTTTTTGTAAATTTGGATCTAGCTAACCAATGGAATGAACAGGCATGGGCTACAGAAGGGGAAAGATACTGGCTTTTTCAGGTAAAGCTAGGGCAAGAAAGCCCAATGATTTATTATACTGATGAGTTTGAAGCTGATGATCTCCCTATGTTTACATCATGTATAGGAAAAGCTTTAGGAGATTATCCACATAATTTAGCTGAACCTATAGTTACTGATATTATCAGTAAAATTTATCCAGGAAAATACAGCTCTTCTTCTATAACAGATTTATTTAGTAATGAAAGATCTACATGGAATTTTAGGCGGCAGTTTACTCAAGCTTTAGATGATGCTTCTACATTAAATGAATTGCTTTGGAATTTATGGGCTGGTGCTTTTTTAGATGCTGATGATAATGTAAAGCTTAAATCTTTAAAAGCTACTGGAGATCCTTCTATAGTCTTTAATGATGATTCAGTAATTAAAGATTCTGTAACCAGAATAAAGCTGAGGGGATCTAATAGCATTTACCAGGATTTTGATATTAACTATAATTATAATGTGCCTCATGAAATTTCTGAAGCTTTGCCTAAATGGAATGGATCTTTAAAAGTTTCTAAGACAGAAGCAGATAATGTAGAGCTTAAGCAGATACTTAAAACTTCCAGAAGGCTTTATAATTTAAATAACAGATTTCCTTTTGATGATTCAAAAGATGGGTTTATTTACCACTATGAAGATAGCTCTATAAATACATTAGCTGAATGGGTTATAAACTTTTTCGCTTTTGATATGTGGAGATTTAAATTTAAAACTACCATAGAACAAATTACAGGATCTGGAGCTTTAGAGCTTCTGGATTATATAGGCTTTAAAAGTTACTTCTACACTAATAACCAGGAAGTAAGGGGATTCATTACATCTATAAAACCTAATCTTTATGAAGGAGTAGTAGAGATCGGGCTTTTAGTTACAGAGCCTTTAGGTAAGCTAGGCCCATACTGTGATCCCTTTAATGATGCTCTGGAAATAAGAAGTAGAAACATATCGGGCTGGACTGATGCCAATGGGAAAAGAAATGATGCTGGACAAATTTCTACCAGGGGATCTATAACTGAGAAGGATGCTGGGCAAATAAGCACTAGAGATTTTACATGTGATTAAGGAGAAGTAAAATAATGTCTGATGAACTACAAAAGATCGGCTATGATGCTAATAGAACATTAATAGAAGCTGGGAATGTAGTAAGAGAGCCTACATATAACTATGGGGCTTATGAAATGATCTTGAAGTATAATATTACTCAGTATCATTTTCCTTCAGAAGAAAGATTAAAATTTTATGATGGTGTTAAGCATACATCAGCTGAAAGTATTACTTCAGGATCTCAGCTGATAGGGGTGGATGATTCTAACTTTAATTATTTTACTGGGCTTTCTGGTGGAACAGATTTACAGACTCTCTTAGATCTTATAGATGCCGCTTTTAGTAATCTCCCAAATATTTCTAATGTGATCCTTAAAGATGGTTCTGTAGATATGGAAGATGATTGGAATAGTCAAGCGGATATAACAGTTAATAACCCTAGTGGACATGTACAGCCTAAAGATTTTGGAGTGCTGGGAGATGTAGTTATTGCGGATAGTAATAATGCAGGAGCAAATATTATTAATAATGGTTCATTTACAAGTGGCACAAATTGGACTGCCGCTAATGATGTATCTGTAGTTAATGATGGTACTTATGGATGGGTAGCTAAGTATACATATAGTTCAGGTAGTGGTACAGTAAAACAAAGTACTTCAGTATTCTCTCAATTAATGTTAGATAATGTATGGTATATGATAGAATATGACATTAAAACTAATGTAGGTGCTGTAGGGCTGGTTATGTCTGACACTAACACTACATTAAATGAAACTCTTGATTCTACAGTGGGAGATAATAAGGTACATATTTTTAAAACAGCTAACGGTATATATGGTACAAATGATTTGATTTTTACCTTTACAGGAGATAGTGGGGATTCATGTATACTAGATAATGTTTCTTTACATAAAATAGATGTAGGTGATCTAGAAGTATCTGGAGATGCTGTTACCCTTAGAGTAAAAGGATTATTTAAAACATCAAGAGAAATTATAAGCGTAACCAGTGATACTATTACCTATGAAGATGATCATATTGCGGCTAACAGTAATGTAGGCGATTTAACATTAACATTACCTACAACATATGGAAGGCTAGGCAAAGTTTTACATATCACTAAAACTACTGCTTCAAATAATGTTATTATAACTGGCGGATCTATAAACGGCTCACCTAGCAAAACATTAACAGCTAATTTTGAATCAGTAACTATTATACACCATGATGCGGGGACTGGATGGGATATATTATCTTATTTTAACGGTACTGATTTTTAGTACCATAACATAAAACAAAAAAAAGGAGAATCAAATGAATAAAGAAGCCAAAAACCAAATTAAGCCGCCAGTAAAAATTATGACAGCTGTACCATTCTATAGAGATATAGAGCCAGAGACTAGCCAAAGTATACAGGCTTTAAATTCCATCCATTCATTTTCTTTTGAGCATCATGCCATTAAAAACTCATCTCTAACCAGAACCAGAAATCATATCATGCAATTATGTATAGATACTGGAGCAGATTTTTTGTTAGGAGTAGATTCAGATACTAAGTTTACTAATGCTGATTTTCTTACAGCCTGGGAATATATGCAGAAAGAAAATCTTGATATTATTTTCTGTTCCTACAGAGCTAAAGAAGATCTTGAAAAGCTGGCGGCTGGAAAATTTGTAGAAGGATTTCCTGGTGATCCCATACTAAAAGATCCTGTACAAAATCTTACCCTGGAAGAAGAAGACTGGTGTTCAGTTGTATTTTTTATCATCTCCAGAAAGCTGATAGAAAAATTAGAAGGCTCCTGGTTTAGATGTATGCCTTATAAGAGATCTGATGGAAAGCCAGATACTACTCCTGAAGATATAGGATTCTGTCTGTACCTTAAAGAAAATAATATTCCTATTAGAGTTTTACATGGAACAGGAATAGAGCATATAGTAAGAGCTGATGAAGGAGCCTTAGATCCCAATAGCAAAACAGTTACTCTCAAGCTCCCTAAATCTTTTATTCCTACACTAATAAAAAAGCTGGAAGAGATACCATTTAACCTGGGAAAACTGATTATGCCGCTGATAGGAAAACAGTTAGATGCTCAGGGCTTTGGGAAGCAGAAAGTACAGGAAAATATACAGTAAAAATGGGGCTGGTATTTAGAGTATTATAAGGTTTGCTGGCTTCTTCCTTATAAAAAATAAGTACCAGCTCTCCCCCTTTAAAATTCGATTTCTGTTTAGCATATATATATATGTCTATTATATACATATATAAAATAATTCTTATATAAGGTATATCTTTTTAAGAGAATTATTTTATCTGTATTTTTTAAGAAATTATATATGTGCTAAACAGATTTTAAAATACCCTCATTATAATTCAATTATTATAATTTGTAACATAATGATTTATAATGGATTAAAATGATAGCTGTTTTATTTTCATTAATTTCTTTTGTTTTTCCCTTTTAAAATGGTAAATTTTAAACATGGAAAAAAGAAGCCTTATGATCCATCAGCAAAAAGCTGTTACTTATCTCCAGGAAAATAGGAAGAAGGGATATGGTGGAGCTTTATTTATGGAGATGAGACTAGGGAAAACTCTTACTATGATCCGCTTTTTAGAATCAGAACCAGAATTTAAAAAAGCTCCTATACTTATTCTATGCCCTAACTCAGTAAAGTATACATGGGGCTTTGAGCTGGAAGAAGAAGGTATCATAGATTATCTGGTAGTACAGGGAACCAGAAAGCAGAAAGAAGAAGATCTTCAATATGAATACAGATATGTAATATGTAACTATGAATCAGCTGAGCGACTGGAGCTTCATTTATATACATGGGGAGCTATAGTAGCTGATGAATCTATCTACATGGCTAATCCTAAAGCTAACATCAGTAAATACCTTCTCAGAAATTTTAGTTTAACTTCTTATAGATACATACTATGTGGTAATCCAGCTCCAGAATCTGCTCTTCAGTATTTTAATCAGATGATGTTTTATTATGGATCCTTTATGAGCTGTAATAATTACTGGAGCTACAGAGAGCATTATTTTAATAAAGATTACAGCGGCTATAAGTGGTACATAAAACCAAAATTAAAAACCAAAATTTATAAGGAGATCAGAAGAGAAGCTTTTACTCTCACCAGAGAAGAAGCTGGAGTAGGATCTAAGAAGTTTTACCAGAAGCTGAAAGTACCTACCACTAAAAAACAGATGAAGGCTTATTATCAGATGAAAGAAAATTTTGAAGCTGATGGTATTAGTACTAAGTATGCTCCAGTAAAAGTAATGTTTATGCATAAGATAGCTGGCGGCTCTAATCTTAAAATGGATAGCTGGCATAGTAGGGAAAAAATGAAGCTACTTCTGGAGCTGGTAAAGTTTGAGTATCCTAACCAGAAGATCCTGGTATGGTTTAAATACCTACATGAGATAAGGGAAGTATCCAGGTATCTTACTTATCATGATGTACCAGCCCTTACAATTTTTGGAGAAGATCCAATAGAAGAAAGAAAAAGAAAGAGAGAAATATTTTTTAAGGATCCTTCTCTTCAGATCTGCTGTATGACTATTAAAAGTATGAGAACAGGTATAGATATGAGCATAGCAGATACAGCCATATATTATAGTAATGAATTTTCCTGGGATCTCAGATCTCAAAGTGAAGATCGGATCATCAGCCCTAAGCAGAAGAAGCCTAAAATGTTTATCGATCTCTGCTCTGATAAAACTGTAGATTTTGATATAGTGGATTTACTCAGAGGAAAGAAAATAAACAGCCGTTTTTTTATGTCAGCTTTATATGAAAAAATTTTGGAGAGAAAATAATGAAAAGACTTTATAAATGTAGCTGGTGTAAGTTTCTTAAGCCTTTTAAAAAAGAAGCTGGTAAATGTACTGGTATAGGAGATGGTAGTATATGGCATAGCTTTAAATGTTTCTGGGCAAAGGAAGATTTATAATGCCTACCTTTTGTGAAGAATGCCTATATAGTGATGGAAGGATCTACTATAAAGGTTTTGATAAAGAATATGTAAGATGTACTAATAAACATATACAGCCGCTGATAAGATCAGTAAACTCTTTTACTGATGTATTCTTTAGAAAAGATTACTGCTGTAACTACGGAAAAAAACCTATGAAGGTAAAATTTAAAAGGAGTAAAAAATGATCTGGCTTAGTATAGATCCTGGGCTGGAAGGAACAGGTTTAGCTATATGGGAAGGGCTGGAAGCTAATAGACCTCTTAAAACTATGGCATTAAAATTTAAGACTAAAGAAGAATATTTAAAATCTTTAAACAGAATACTATCTGAATACATGATTACATATGTACTATGTGAAGATACCATTCTTTTCCAGGGATCTGCTAGAGGGCATGCTTCAGCTTCTACTGGTAAGCTGTTTAAGCTATCCAGGTTTATAGGAGCTATAGAAGATTTATGTAATAGACTTATGATAAAATTTGAGCTGATAGCTCCTAATAAATGGAAGGGCCAGCTTCCTAAAGATGTAGCATGTAGTAGAATAAAAGTTTTATGCCCATTCATACCAGATAAACCCCATCATTTAATAGATGCTGTAGGAATAGGTCTTTATAGGATGGGGAAATTTTAACCAGGATCTATACATGAGAAAAATACAAGTAAAAAGATTAAGGAAGCTTCATACTAACCTTTACTTTGCCGCTGTAAAAGCGAAAAAATTAGGCGGCTCAGCTAAGAATTTATGGAGAAACATTAAAAGAACCTTTAACCAGTTATCACCAGCAGAAAAAGAAAAATTCTTAATAGAAAATAACCTTAAATAATTTTTTAAAAAGGAGCCTAACATGGGTACAAAAATTTTTGAAGCAGGATCTAAAAGAGATATGTACTGGTTTGATCCAGAAGATCTTATACTGATTAATTCTAAACTTCATCCTCTGTATGATCCCAGAGTGGAAGAGCCAGTAGAGGAAGCTATGGTAAAAAACATGATGTATAATAACCAGGGAGTATTAGAGCCTGTTATTATATGTAAAGAAGAAGGAAGGCCCATAGTAGTAGCTGGAAGGAAGAGAGTTAAAGCCGCCAGGGAAGCATGTAAAAGGCTGGAGAAGATGGGCGGCAAAGGATTTAAAGTACCTACCATATATAAAAGGGGAGATGAAAAAGATCTATACTCCATGCTCATTACAGAAAATGAACAGCGAGTAGATGATGGAGTACTGGGTAAAGCTGAAAAGCTTAAAGCCTTCCTAAATTTAGGCGGCACTAAAAAAGAAGCCGCTGAAGCTTTTGGAGTTTCAGCTGGTACTATTTCTAACTGGGATAAACTTTTAGATCTTACTCCTAAAGTAAAGAAGCTGGTAAGCCAGGGTAAGCTCTCAGCTTCTCAGGCCGCTAATCTTGCTGGCTTAGAGAAGGAAGAGCAGAATACAAAAGCTGAAGAAATATCTTCTACTGTACCAGATGGGCAAAAGGCTAAAGTATCTAAAACTAAAAATGTATCTACAGCTAAAACCAGGAAATCAGTTAGAAGCTTTGCTGAAGTTAAAGCTGTTATAGAAGCTGGAGATATAGATCTGGAAACTGAAGCTATACTTAAATGGTTTATTAAGGATGATAAACATAAAGATTTTCCTTATCCAGAAATGGAAGAGGAGTAAATCATGAAAGTAAAAATTAAAGCTAAGAAAAAATGGATCTATAATCCCTTTAAGGATGGGCTTACTCAAAGCTTAATAGAAATCTTTAGAGCATGCCCTGTAAAAATTAGACTGGTTTTAGCTGGCTGGTATAAACCAGCTAAATCTGAAGCTTTAATTTTTGGGAATGTAGTACATGAGCTTCTGGATATTCTCTATACAGCTATCAAAAATAAAGAGCTTAAAAAATCTGCTGATGTTATACCATACATGAATAACAATAATAAGCAGATATATAAAAGACTCCTGGAAGATTACAGGGAAGAAGATACATCTGTAAAAGAGATAGCTGAAGCCGCCATAAATAAAGCCCTTATAATTATTCCTCTATACTTTGATGTATATAAACAGGATTTTAAGCTTAATTGGCTGGAGCTTGAAAAGGTTTTTAGCTTTAAGCTCCTTAATATACCCATAAGAGGAAAGAGAGATGGAGCTTTATATAAAGGTAAAGGCTTATGGTTATTTGAAACTAAGACTAAGGGAAGGTATAACATAGAATCCATAATGAAGTGGCTGATTAACCAGCTTCAGATCTATGTATATCTCTGGTCTTTATGCCTGGATTATGAAGCTCAGCCTAAAGGAGTATGGTACAACATTATCAGAAATCCACAAATTAAAAAGAATAAATCTGAGAGCTGGCAAGAGTATGCTATTAAGCTAAAGAAAGATATTCTTAGTAGGCCAGAATTTTACTTTCAGAGAATTGAAAGAGCTATTCCTTATTCAAGATTGGAAGCATACATAAGTAAACTCATTAAGGAACTAGAAAGATTTCTGGAATGGTGGAAAGATGGTATAGATATTCCTTATGGATCAAACTGTGAGAGTAAGTTTGGAGCATGTGAGTTTATAGATGTATGTACATCAGACTGTAAAAATTTTGATACAGTACAGAAGAGAGAAGATCTCTTTCCTGAGCTGAAATAAAAGGAGCCAAATAATGATTAAAAGATCTTTAAAGAAAAAAGTAGGAAAAGCTCCAGCTAAAAAAGCTATAGCTCTTCCTACCAGAAAAACTAAACCCTTAGAAGGTATACAGAATTATGCTATCTATGTATATGGTAAAGCTGGTATAGGTAAAACCAGTTTTAGCTCTATGTTTCCTAACAGCCTTCATATTTTTTATGAGCCTTCAGGAGATGCTTTAGAGCTGTATTCAGTAGAGCCTAAAACCTGGGATGAGCTGGAACAGTATGTAGAGCTACTGGAAGAGCAGAAAGAAGCTGGTACTCTTAAGTTTGAAACAGTAGTAATAGATGTAGTGGATCTATGCTATAAAAGCTGTATAGAACATATATGTAAACCAATGGACTGTGATTGGCCGCCGCAAGATTATGGAAAAACCTGGACACGAATTAAAGATACTTTCAGGGCTTTGATGTATAGAATAAAAAGAATTACAGGGCTAGTACTTATATCTCATGCAGTAGAAAGAGATATAGAGCGACTGGATGGTATGAGCTATAGTACTTTAGTACCTACTATAAGCGGCTCTGGCAATGATGTTATCACAAAATTTTGTGGAGTGCAGGGCTTTTATACTATGGATAATAGAGGAAAAAGGATCCTGGTAATAGAACCTAACAATACATCAGAAGTAAAGAACAGAATTAAAAATCATTTTCTTTATACTGATGGAAGTAAAATCTTAGAGATCCCTATGGGGAAATCTGAAGAAGAAAGCTGGAAATTTTTTATACAGGCTTTTGAGAATAAATTGAAAAAGCCTAACATCAAAACAAAAACCAAAAACCTTAGATTAAAAAGGAGCTAATCATGGCTACTAGAAAAATGAGTAAAGCAGATTTTAAAAAGAAGATGAAGGGAGCTAAGGATAATTTAAATAAATTTTCTAAGATCCCTTATGGTACATATGTATGTATGCTTACTAAAGCTATCCATACTAATAAAGATGGTAAGGATATGGTGCAGTTTGTTTACAAAGTATTAGAAGGAGAATGTAGGGGAAGAGAGCATAGAAACTTCTACCATATATCCAATGATACAGGCTTCAATATTCTTATTCAGGATCTGGCTAATGTAGGCTATGATATAGATCAGCTGGGAGATTTTGAAGATCTGTTTTCCCTGTTAGCTCAGATTGAAAAGGATCAGATTAATGTATCTATCAGAGTTTTTGAAAATCCAGATCCTAATTATGCCAACTATCCTAAAACCAGGATAGAAGAAGTAATAGATGATGGGAGAGAAGAAGAAGGTACAGAAGAAGATCCTGGTGAAGAAGAAGCTGGGGAAGATGATACAGCTGGAGAAAGCCAGGATGTAGATCCTGATGAAGATGAGCCAGCTGAAGAAGAAGCTTCTGATGATGCCGCTGAAGAAGAAGAGGAAGAAGAGGAAGAAGAGGAAGCTGAAGAAGAAGCTGATGTAAAGGTAGGAGCTAAAGTATCCTTCTTATACAAAGGTAAAGAGCTGGAAGGTGTTATTAAAGATTTTACTGATAATGATACTAAGGCTCTTATAGTAGCTGGTGGAAAGAAGTACAAGATTAAAGGCGAAAACATAACAGGGATCCTGGGCTAGGAATAGAGAAGGGCTGGAGCTGGTAACTAAAGCTTCTATGCCAGCTGGGTAGTGTAAGCCTCCCAGCTCCAGCTTCTCTATACATGTTATGTCTTTTAATGATCTTTATAATGGGCGGCTGATAGTAGCCGCTGATACTGAGACTACAGGCTTAAGCTATAATGGCTCAGTATCAGATTATGGCTTCTATCCAGCTCAGCCTTTTGCTTTTTCCTTTACTACTTATGAAGGGAAAAACTGGTATGTATCCTTCCAAGTAGATCCCTTTACCAGAAGAGTAAGATATGAAAAAAATATGGATGGGCTTTTAAAGCTGATCCAGCTCTTCCAGGATCCCAGATTTACCTGGATATTTCATAACGCTAATTTTGATGTATCTATCCTTAATAGAATTAATATTAAGATAGCTGGAAAAATTATAGACTCTATGATTTTAAGCCACATAAATAATGTATCTGATCCTGTAGCTCTTAAACCATTATGTAAAAAACTTTTTGATTATGATGATGGGGATCAAAAGGATCTTATAGCTTCTGTAACTAAAGCCAGAAGAAAAGCTAAGAAGCTGGGATGGTGTATAGCTACTAAAGATCTGGGCTTTGGTACTGAGCCTAATAAAGCTGATTACTGGCTGGGAGATCCTGAGCTTTGTAAGCTGTACGCTATAGGAGATACAGATAGAACTATGGGCTTATACTGGGCTTTAGAAGATCGGTATAACTCAGATAAAGAATATAGATCCCTGGTAGATATGGAACATGAGCTAATGTATGTAATCAGAAACATGCAGGATATGGGAGTTAAAGTAGATGAAGAAAAGATAGCTTACCTGGAAGGATATTATACAGGGCTTATAAAAAGATTTGAAAAAGAAAAGGAAGCTTTAGGATTTAAAGATCTTAATTCCAGATCATCAAAGCAGATGCAAAAAGTTTTTTATGATATACTAGGCTGTAAAAAAATTTATAAGAGAAGAAAAGATAAAAAATCTGGAGAGACTAAAGAAACTCTTACTACTGATGGAGCCGCTTTAAATAAATGGAAAGATGAAATCCCTTTAGCTAAATGTTTAGTAGAGATTTCAGCGGCTGAGCATGAGCTAAACAGCTTTATACTTCCCTTCAAAAATGTAAGTACCAGAGATAATAAAACAGGCTGGAAAATTTTAAGGCCAAACTTCAGAACAGTAGGAGTAATAACTGGAAGGATAAGCTGTAGTAAGCCTAACTTAATGAATATATCTTCTGATGATTCAGCTAAGAAAGTTTCTGAAGAAACAGCTTACAGAGCCAGAGAATGTTTTATACCCAGAGAAGGCTATACATATCTGTTTATGGATTACTCCCAGATAGAACTAAGAGTAGCCGCCTATCTTAGCCAGGATGAAGTAATGATGGAAGCCCTGGAAGAAGGGGGAGATATACATACTATGACAGCTGAAGCTTGCTTTAGCTCTCAGGCTGATTACCAGGAAGAAAAGAAGCACTATAGGAAAAGTGCTAAAGTGGTAAACTTTGGGATTCTTTATGGCATGGGTAACAGAGCTGTAAGAGATGCCGCTAAATGTTCCTTCTCAGAAGCTGAGAGTATTCTGTATAAGTACTGGAATAAATATACAGGGCTGGCTGAATATAACAGCAGTTTAAAAGAGCAGATAGATTATAAAGGTTATGTTAAAAATCCTTTTGGTAGAACCTACTACATGAAGCCAGAGCAGAGCTATAAAGCTCTTAATTATATGGTACAGGGATCTTCAGCTGAAGTAATGAAAAGAGCTATGATTAATGTATACAGGCATATCAAAAATCTGGATGCTCAGCTTATACTTACTGTACATGATGAGATATGTATAGAGCTGAGTAATAAGTATTTATTAAAAAATTTTGCTTTAAGAATTAAGCGGCTAATGCAGAGCGATCTACATACTTACTTTAACATGCCTGAACCTTTTGGAGTAGAAGCCGCTGTAACTAAATCTAACTGGGCTGAGAAAAAAGATTATCCATTAAATTAAGGAGAGAGTAATGAAACTCAAATTAAAAAAGAAAAAGCCAGCTGTAGCTCCAGCTAAGAAATCTGTAAAGAAATCTGTAAAAAAATCTGTAAAGAAATCAGCGGCTAAAAAATCCCCCCATGCTAAGATGAAACAGCTACATGCTGAGTGGGTAAAAAAAGTAGCTTCCCATTACAATACATCAGAGCAGTATAAACATATAAAAGCTATAGTACAGAATGATGTAGATAGGGTAGATATAGTTCCTGATCCTAATGATGGATCCTGGAGAATAACAGCTGTAGGATTACTTAATGAAGAAGTAGATGCTTCTTTATTCCTTAAGCAGTTAAGCCCTATGTCTGTACAGCCTACAGTAAGCTTTACAAATTTTCCAGGAGAGAAAGCTTTTACAATAGTGGCTAAGCTTTATACTGAAGCTGTATGGTGTAAGGAGAATCTGAAATGATTACTACAGAAGATATAATCAAAAACATTTTTAAAGAAACTGGGTTAAGCAGATCAGAACCTGTTTATAATGTTAGCCAGCTCTCTAAGAAAGAGCTTAAGGATGTACTGGTATACATAGTAAACGTTAAAAATAGAATAGCCCATTTAGAAAGAAGGCTTCAGGATACTAAAGTAATAGTAAAAGAAGTTATGGATAAAATGGAAGGCTCTAAGGATGGTAAGCTATGAGTAAATTTCTAAAAGCTTTTGAACAGTTCGGCATAGTATTTAATGGAGAAGCTGATGATAATTATTATGCTACATGCCCATTTACAGGAAAGCAAAATAAATTTTATGTAAATGCTATAAGTGGTTTATGGGATAGTAAAACTTCTGGTAAGAGCGGAAATCTATTTTCTTTCATCAGGGATATATACAGCTTCTTTAAAGCGGAAACATCAGCTTTAGATTTACAGGCTCTAGCTAAAGATAGGAAGTTACCAGCCTGGGTTATATCTGATACAGTAGTTTATAATCCCATGACAGATCTATACATGATCCCTTACAAAAATTTTCATGGGGATATTATAAACATAGGCCATTATAATTTAGCTAATCATACTCTTATTAAAACCACTACTTTAAAACAGGCTGGGCTGGGCTTTGAATCTATTTCAGAATCAGATAGCAGTACAGTATACATAGTAGAAGGGGAATGGGATTACTTTGCTTTGAAGTGGTTACTGAAAAGAAATAACCTGGATCATAATGTAGTGGCTCTTCCTTCAGCTAACATCTTTAAGGATGAATGGGTAGAATTATTTACAGATAAAAATGTAAATGTAATGCTGGATAATGATGAAGCTGGATTTAAAGGAGCTGATAGGATACAGGATAAGATAGCTGATAGGGTACAAAGTATTAATTATGTAGCATGGGCTAAGGAAAGTAAGAAGGGCTATGATCTCAGAGATTATATACTGGATTTTTGCGGCGATATTACCAGCTTTAAAACAGCCCATATAGGATGTTATAAGAACCTGGAAAAGATGTTACATCCAGATACACCTAATGAGCTTTCAGGAGTTAAAGTAAAGAAGCCTGATCTGGATTCTGATGTAGAGATCCCTTCTATTCAGGAAGTGGAAAAGATTTTTAATAAGTGGTTTAAGATTAAACCTGGAGATATGAGCTTAGATATTTTAATCGGATCATGCTTTGCTAATAGACTTCCAGGGGAACCAGTATGGATCTATTTTGTAGGTGCTCCAGGATCCAGAAAAACAGCCATGCTTTTAACCTTGAATAAAAGTAAGCTTATAGAAACTGTATCTACTCTAACTCCAGCCGCTTTAATATCTGGCATGAGAACATTCGGATCTGAAGATCCCAGCTTGATCCCTAAACTGAATGGTAGGATCTTAGTTATTAAGGATGTAACTACCATGCTATCCAGTAACTCTAATATAAGAGATGAAATTTTTGGGATGCTTAGAGATGCTTATGATGGATACATAGAAAAGATTTTTGGTAATGGGCTGAAAAAATCTTATGCTTCCAGCTTTGGAGTTATAGGAGCTGTTACACCAGCTATAGATGGTTATCAATCCCATCAAAGTATTTTAGGAGAAAGATTTTTAAAGTACAGGATGGAAAGAGAATCTATACAAAGTGAGTTTGATATAATTAAAAAAGCTGTAGATAATGCTGGCATGGAGAACCAGATGAATAGTGAGCTTCAAGATGTAATCTTTAGGCTTTTGGCTAAACCTATTCCAGAGAAAGAGATCCCTTTTGAAAATGATGATATACAGAGAAGGCTGATCTATATGGGGATGTTTGTAGCAAAGCTTAGAGGATCTATTAACATGAACATATACACCAGGGAACAGCAAAGCTTACCCATCCAGGAAGTAGGAACCAGGATCAGTAAGGCTCTTACTAAGCTGGCTAAAGCTGTATCGATCTTAAGAGATCATAAATCTATAGGAGAGTATGAGCTGGAGAGATGTAAAAGAGTAGCTGTAGATACATGCCCTGATAGGGTAGAAATGATCATAAGGTTCATGTATAAAAAAAGGGAAGCTATCCTTACTCAAGATATTATAAATCATTCTCTATTATCTGGATCTACTGTATCGGCTTTACTGGCTTCTCTAGTTTCTCTCAGATTGATCAAGCGGCTTAAAGGATATGAAAGATCCAGATCATCCTATGTACTCACTGAAAAAATTATTCAATTGATAAAAACTTCAAGAGTATATGATCTAAATGGTAGTGAGATCCTGGAAAAAAGAGATCGTAAAATCAGGGTAAGACTGGGAGAAAAGAGAAGAATACTGGAAACTCCTAAGAAAAAAATTAAAGTGAAATTCTCAAAATCCTAAAAAAGTGGCTAAATCTGCTCAGAAACCTAAGAAAAAAATTATAATTATTTTCTCTCTTCCCCTTGTCAATCTAAGAGAAGTATTATAAATTAGAGGTATAGGCAATTGAGAATTTAACAAGAGAGCAGAAAATGAAACTTACCAGAGAAGAAAGAGAAGCCCTGAACATCAAAGCCCAGAAGATTCTGGATAGTGTGAATAACATTGAAGAGCTGGAAGATAAGAAGTACATAACAGCCAGAACTATAGATGGGTATCAGGTTACAGCCAGAACCCATAACCATAGTATAAATATTTGTTATCTCCATAATACAGGATCTGAGGATCGGTATCTCATCAGTAAAGAGCCTAATTTCTGGGAAATGTATGGGCCTAAAGATACAGCTTCCTGGTATACTGAAGAGAAGAAATTTAAGGCGGCTCTGATAAGGCTTCTCAAAGGTACAGGAGACAATAAAATAGAGAAGCTGAATATTAATAATTAACTAATAACTAAACAAAGGAGCAGAACATGAAGCAGATGAAGATAGATGGTAGGGGAATGAAGAGAGTAAGTAAAGAATACTTCCACTACCTGTACAGGTACTATCACCTGGATTCTCCCTGTAAAGGATCTGACTTAGCGGCTACAGAGCTTACTCACTTTGAGTATGGAGTAAAGGCTGTGATTGGAAGGGATAACTTCAGGGAGACTCTGGAAGAAGAGAAGTGGGCATACATCCAGAGGATGAGGAAGGCAGAAGAGAACAGGAAGCTGAGCAGAGAAGAGCAGATTAAAAAAGCCTTAGCTGTACCTGGAGCTTAATTCAATAACCATTCATTTAACAGGAGCAGAGAAATGGAATGTACACTACTAAGAACCTGTAGAATTTGTGGAGCTATTATATCTGATAATAACCCAGATGGGATCGGATCCCAATGCAGAGCAGTTTATAGTAAAGCTACCTATAAAGTTTACCTGGAAGATCAGCAGAGAAGGAATAAATATTATCAGATAGGGATTAAGGATCTGATGGATTATCTTAAAGACTATGCTGAAGGAAAGAAATTCAGATCCGCTTTTAAAAAATCCTTTATACCTTCTGTAATTTCCTGGTATGATGAGAAGGGCTTTATATCTAAGAAGCAAAAAGAAATAATTGAAAATATGTTAAGATGGGATGATGGATTTTCAGACTGGGATCATGAACAGGCAAAGCTTAACAGAGAAGAGAAAGCCGCTTTAATCAGGGAGTGGAAACCTACCAGTGAAGAGATGGATAAGATTATTAATCTTGCTAATTCATTCAGGCATAATTTAACAGGAGCAGTAAATGGTAATGTATAGAACAGATAGAATTACTGGTAAGGCTGAAATAGTACCAGCTGAAGAAGTAGATCATACTCTGGTACTATTAGCCGATAACTATTATAACTGCTCTGCTGAAGAGATAGCAGAGCTTATAGAAAGAGGGCATGCTTTAAAAACAGTTTCCTATGTATACAGCAGAAAACCACTATAACAAAAGGAGAGCACCATGAAAGTAAAATTAAAGAAGCTAAAGAAAAGGCCAGCCGCTAGAGTAAAGCCTAAGAAGAAATTTAAAAAGCCAGACATAGATCATAAAAGGTTTATAAGGATTGAAGAGTATGAACCTATGTTAAGATCAGAGCTGGGAGATGAAACCTATGAAACTATACTGGGTATAGTAACTAACTTTCTTCAATGTAAAACATGCTTAGAAGTACTCCCCCTGGATCACTTTGCCAAATGTAAAAGCAATAGAAACAGGCTTAATAAATACTCAGATTGTAAAGCATGCTCCAGCCAGAAGTATAAAGAGACTAGGCTTCTCTCAGGGAAGTTATAATATGGGTACATGTCTTATACATCAGCAGTTTTATAATGAGACTGTAGGCGGCTTTTGCCCTTATTGCGGTATACCTAACAGTAAGGATATAGAAATTATAAGCCCTACTTCTACTGTCACCAGCCGCTGTACTTTATGCGGCTCTCTTAAGAATAATAATATATGTGCTAATAAAGCATGTAGCTCACACTATAACCAGGGAGAAGATAATGGAGATCAGGATCCTATACATAGTGATTAGCTTAATACTTCTGGCGGCTTCTCTGATCTTTTACCATGAAGGAAATAATAAGGGAAAGCTGGAATGCATGGAAGAGATTAAAGGGATCTACATGCCAGCTCCCAGCCAGGAAAGTTACCCTATACCAGATACATCAGAGCACTATTAACCAGGAGAAATAAAATGGCAGAAACAGAGCAGAAGAAAAAAGAAAATTCTATACCTTATGAAGAGCTTACTAAGTGCGAGAACAGGCATAGGATGATTATATATAGATGGGATCCTAATACTGGCTGGGCATGCCCTTTATGCTCTTATAAGAATGATGATATGGATACATTTAAAAAATTTTTAAAGGAGTGGTAAATGAACAGCCCGATCATTACAGCTATCCCAGCTCTTAATGTATACTGTTTATTTCAGGCTTATGCTACTGAGATATGGCTAGGGAGTAAAAAATATAACATTATAGTACCAGCTGGCTTTAGAACAGATGGGGCCAGCATACCTAGAGTATTCTGGTCTACTACAGGATCTCCATTCAATCCTGATTTTTCAGCGGCTTCTCTTATCCATGACTTCGGATATAAACATGGGTATATATACATAATAGAACATGGTAAGCAAAAGTTTCTCCCTCTTTCCAGAAAAGAACATGATAAGCTGTTCAGGGATAATCTAAAAATAGCTGGAGTAGGATTATACACCAGAAATAAAATGTACTATGGTGTTAGAGCTGGCGGCTGGAAAGCATGGAACAAACATAGGAGAGGAAAATGAAAACAGCTTATTTTGTTAAACATATAAAACATTTTAATCTCTCTGAGATAAGAAAAGCTTCTTACTTAGGAATAGAAAGTATAGATTCTCATCTGATGTATACCCTGGATAAGCTCAGGGAGAAGCTGGGAGTACCTATTAAGATTACAGAGCTTAATAAGGGAAAGCATGTTAAAGGAAGCTGGCATACCAGATTTAAAAAATGTAGAGCTGTAGATTTTAAAGTACTGGGATCCATTCCTAAGAATAAAGTTTTACAGGCTATGCTAGATGTAGGCTTTAAAGGTATCGGTATGTATCATGGATTTTATCATGGGGATGTTAGGCCCAGATATAAACTATGGAAAAGGATCAAGGGTAAGTATTTGCCATTAATAACTAAGCTCTGATCTATACATACATACATAGTTGAAGCTCCATTCAATTGAATGCAAAATCAAATGAAGAAGCCAGGAGCCAGAAGCCAGGGAAGGATCTTTTCTCCCTGGTTTTTCTGGCTTTTGGCTACAGCTATTAAAATTTTTTTCTAAGAGATTTCTAAAAAAGCTCTAAAAGTGGGGAAATCTGCTCAAAAACGGCAAAAATTTTTTTTAATTTTTTTCTTACATCCCCTTGCCGATATAAGAAAATTATTATAAATTATTAGTATACTTAAAACAGAGAGAAAAATGAAACTGAACCAAATCATAAAAGCCACTACCCAGAATCTTCAGGCCATAATGATTACAGTTAATTTTCTCAGAGCAGTAATAGAAACAACCATCTAAACCAGGAGCAGAAAATGGCAAATGAAAAAGTATACAAAGTAGTAGAAGAGAACCTGATTAAGCTGATAGAAGCTGGAGCTGATAACTGGGTAAAGCCCTGGGAAGATCAAAGCTTTGACGGTACTAAAAATTTTGTTAGTGGCAAGCTGTACAGGGGAATCAATGCCCTTACTACAGGCATAGCGGCTTCAATTTATGGATGCCCTTACTTCATTACTATGAAACAGCTGAAGGCCAAAGGTGGAAAGCTGGATGGTAAGCAGAGCTATCTTCCTGTAGTTTTCTGGAAGTGGATTAAGATAGAAGAGAAGGATGAAGCTGGTAATAAAACTGGTGAAGAAAAGAAGATCCCTTTTGCTAGGTTCTATCAGGTTTATAATCTTGCCCAGACTACTCTTACATGGGAAAAGCCTACTGAAGAAGCTCCTAAGTTTACTCCCATTCAGAGAGCTGAGAAGCTGGCTAAGCTTTTTAAAGATTCTCCTGAAGTGAAACATGCAGAGCAGAGAGCTTACTACTCTCCTACTTCTGATTACATTAACATGCCTAAGAAAGAAACATTCAAAAGCTCAGAAGAATACTATTCTACTCTGTATCATGAAATGGCCCATAGTACTGGACATAAGAACAGACTGAACAGGAAGGAAGTAGTAGAAGCTAACTTTTTTGGCTCAGATGATTACTCTAAGGAAGAGCTTACAGCAGAATTTACAGCGGCTTTCTTATGTGGAAAAGCTGGGATTGAAAAGACTTTCAAAAACTCAGCCGCCTACCTTGCCAGCTGGTGTAAGAAGTTAGCCGCTGAAAAAACAGGCCAGCTAGTTACAGCCGCTCAGAGAGCACAAAAGGCGGCTGATTACATCCAGGGTATCAAAGCAGAAGAGAAATAGAAACAGGAACCAGGGAGCCAGGGAAGGCTCCCAGAACCATCTTAAAACAGGAGCAGATAATGAACCAGGAAAATTTAAACTTAGCTACAGAAGCAGAGCTGGAAGCTTTTATACTAGAGCTAACAGCAGAGATTAAAAACTGGAAGAAAAAGCTCTGGCTTCATGGAGCTATCAGATCTCATACTATACATATATTTAAGCAGATGGGTAAGCTGGCTTCTGAAGATAGGGTAAGGAATGTTATTAGGCGGCTCTCTATTCCAGATATGACTCCTTACCCAGCATGGATCAAGATGGATGTATTGAGCATGGAATATAAAAGGTGTAATGATGGGATAACTCCCAATCACTTCAAAGCAAAATCTTTACTCAGAAAGCTGAACCTGGATCCCAGTAAGTACAGTTATAACTATCATGGCTGTATGAAATATATTAATGCTATGAAGGCTGTACTGAATAAGGCTGGTATGCTTACATCCAGAGAAGCTGAAGTATGGGTAGAATAATAATTGAAAACATTTTCAAATGAATACATATACAAGTAAAGGATCTAAAGCTGGGAGCAGAAACCAGCCAGGGATAAGTAAGAAAATCCTTATAATTCTAAGAGACTCCTTAAAAAAAATTTCTAAGAAAAACTCTAAAAGCTCAAAAGATGGGGAATACAGGCCAAAAACGCCAGAAAAAAAATAAGTTTTTTCTTGAAAAGGGCTTTCCAGTATGAGATAATTAATATAGATTAAGAGTATAAGAGATTCATTAAACAAAGGAGCAGAGAATGAAGCAGACAGCAGAACAGAGAAGAGAAGAAGTTAAAGCCCACTATGCAGAGCTGATGGAAGAGCTGGAAGGCAGAGAGATTTTAAGTATGAACTATGAAGGCTGTGTAGGAGTGAAGGAAGGAAAAGTAATTAGGGAGGGGGAAGTGATTGATACCCTGGACACTAACAAAAAAATCTCTAATCTTTTTGGAGAGCTGTTTTATAATGAGTTTGGCACCATGAACCCGAATGGATTAATGTAAGAAACCTTTAACATGGGGGAGAAATCCCCCACTACCAGGAGCAGAACATGAAGTATACTAACTCAAAAGATGGAATAGAAAGAGCCACTTTTAAAATTGAGGTGAGACTTACCAGGAAAGAAGTTTCTAGGCTCCAGGATTTTTTAAAGGCAGAATACAAAGGATCCAAAGTTACCAGAACAGTAAGAGATTTATTAAGCTCAGCGGCTGGTGATGGGATTTACAGTCTTTGGGAAAAGGTAGAAGATACAGAAGCAGAAGCTCATAGATCATAATAATGAAACAATAAACAGAAACAAATAAGGAGCAGATCATGAAACATGGAGAAAGCAAAGTATACAGGGGATATGAAATCAGAGCCAGCTATGATAGCACCATTACAGGCAGAAGGTGTAATACTCTTCAGGCTTATTACATCATTAGAAAAGTATACTGTTCTACCCATAGGGGAAGGGATTACTGTACATCTATTAAGAAGGCTGAAGCTGTTATAGATGATTGGTATAGGATCCATAATCAGAGCTGGCATACTTTAAGAGTAGATGCCCCATTGAAGGCAGAGCTGGTAAAAGCATGGGGAACTAATGATCATATAGAAGCTGTAGAAGCTGATCAGAAGAGAGCCGCAAAGCTGGAAGAAGCCAGGAAGAACCAGGAGCAAAAGAGAATAGCTATAGCTGAGATCTTCAGGGATCAGGGTAAAGAATTGTATCATGCTCTGAAGGATCTGGATCCTGATCATGAGCTGGCTAAGCAGATTGAAGCCAGAGTAACAGCCATAGCTACAGATTTCTAATTCAATATTCATTCAGGAGAAGGAGCAGATACATGATAGAAGAAATGAACCTACAGATCAGAGCCTGGAATGATGGGGCTGAATACTCTGTAGAGATAGTAAACTACAGTAAGAATTTTAAGCGGCTTCATTCTTCTCAGGAAGGAACAGGGAGCACCATAAGAGAAGCCTTAACTGATCTGATAAACAAAATAGAAGAGCTGGAAAGAACCTGAAGAGAAGGAGTATTAAAATGGGTACTTATGATAATGAAGCTGGCTACCCACTACATGATCCTAGCTTTGACCAGGATCCAGTATGCAGTATAGATCCAGAATGTAGCTGTACAGAAGAGAAGCTGGGAGCCTGTAAGCTGGAGCATACAGAAGCCTGGATCCTGTATTATCTGGGCTGTAATAAATTCAGCGGCTTAGATTTTTCAGAGCTGGCTAATAGCCTGAGTACTCCCAGAGAATCCAGGGGAAAGCTCAGAGCCAAACTGATCAAGCTGAAGAGAGAAGGGAAGATTATTAGAACAGAAGGATCAGGTAGATCTCTGCTGGATGTTACCAGGGAAGTAAAGTACATGGTATACAAAATCAATAGCAAAGCCCATGCCAGGGATTAAAAGAAAGCCCTTATATATAAAGCAAAGCCCATGCCAAACCTAACTCAAATAACCCTAAATAGTGAAGAATCCAAAAACGGCTCCCCCCTATGCAATTATAAGGGTAAAATTATAAGCTCTCAGAAGGGCTTAAAATGGCTCTCAGGGGATTCTAAGAAAAATGTAAAAAAATAATTTTTTTCTTGAAAATGGGTTGCCGATATGAGATAATGAATATAGATTAGAGTATAAGAGATTCATTAAAAAACAGGAGAGCAGAATGAACCAGACAATCACCAGAGAAGAAGCCAGAGAAACAGCCGAAACTATCAGACAGCAGATCGGTGGAAAAGCTCTATACATGCTGGGAGCTAAAAACTTTTCTTTTGATGCTGATGGAAGCTTAAGCTTCAGGATTAGAGGAAGCAAGAAAGTAAACTACATTAAGGTTACTCTGGATAGGGGAATGGATCTTTATAATATGGAGCTGGGTAAAATCTGGGGATATAATTATAAAGTAGTAGCTGAAGAAACAGGGCTTTATTTTGATATGCTTTGTACCATGATTGAAAAACATTCGGGATTATACACCAGCCTTTAAACCTTAACAGGGGGGAGAGCTTCCCCCCATTACCAGGAGAATAAAAATGTACTATGCAGAAGCCGCCAAAGCCCTAAACAAAAACCTGGAAGTAAGAGAGCTGAATAGCTTCTACCCTGTAGTGATGAGTGAGCTTAAAATGATCTTTATCCATCCTTACCCAGCTGAAGAAGGTAAGCCAGGGATCAGCGGCTTTATCTGTACAGTATCTAATGAAGTGATCGGGATCTGGGATGTAGAAGTAATGATCCCTGAGAAGGGAAAGAAAACTTATAATTCATGGAGGGCTGAATAATGACTATCAAGAGTGATATACAGCGGCTGGCAGAGCTGAAGCCTTTACTGAAGGAAGCTGAAGAAATCAAAGCCAGACTAAAGAAAGCCTGTAAGCCAGGGAAGCAGTATAAGAGCCTTCAGGCAGTAGCTGAAGTAGTGGAGTACTTCAGAAGCCAGCTAGATAATAATAAGCTTAGAAAGCTGTTTCCTGAAGCCTGGAAGAAGTGTAGCAGTAAGAAGCAGATAACTAGATTAAACCTAACCATTAAACAGTAATAATAATTACATTCAAGTAAGGAGCGGAGATCATGCCTAGAGTACATACAGTAAAGAAAGCCAGGAAAGATTATCCTGAACAGGGGATCAAAAAGGGAGATACATATTACTACTGGACATTCCGTTACGGTGGAAAGAGAAAGAGTAAAACTTACCCTAAGCCTAGCCAGCTTACCCAGAGCAGTTTTCTCCAGACATATTACGGAATCCAGGAGAATATACAGGAATGGGAAGGAGAGATTTCAGATCTGGAAAGCTTCAGGGAAGAAGTGATTACTGATCTGGAATCTCTCAGAGATGAGAGCCAGGATAGCTTAGATCAGATGCCTGATCACCTTCAGGATTCTTCACCAGTGGGGGAGATGTTAACAGCCAGAGTAGAAGGTATAGAAGAGTGGCTTAATGAGCTGGAGAATATTGAAGTACCTGAAGAGGAAGAGATTAAAGAAGAAGCTATGGAAGCTATCAGTACTCCATACATGCAAGATAAGAAGGAAGAAGATCTTTCTGAAGATAATAAGGAAAAGCTGGAAGAGAAGATGGAAGAGCTGAAGGATGATAAGATCCAGGAGCTGAAGGATCAGATGCTGGAAGGGGATCCTGGAGTAGAATAATTTTAACAGCTGTAGGCTCCTGGATGTATGTATAGGAGCCTACAGTATAAGGAGCAGATAATGAATAAGTATGAAAGAAAGAAGCTTAAGCGGCATAAGAAGAATACAGCCGCTGAAGATGGTACAGTAATTTCTAAGTACTATAAGAAAAAAATAGCCAAAGCAAAAGCAGAAGCTGAAGCCAGAAGGGAGCAGATACATGAGCATGAATAAAAGCTTATTTAGTTCAGCTTCTGGAGAGTGGGCTACTCCTATAGAATTTTATGATAAGCTGGATCAGGAGTTTGGTTTTAACCTGGATCCATGTTGTACTAGAGCTAACCAGAAGGCTCCTATGGGCTTCTGTAATGATTTAGGAATAGATGGATTAAGTAAGCCCTGGATCAGCCCATACATACAGAAGGTTTTTGTTAATCCCCCTTATGGAGATCCTGAACATCCATGTAAGCCAGTATGTAAAAAGAAAATCTGTAAGAAAAGAGGATTCTGTATAGAAGAGTATGTACCAGGGATCATTAATTGGGTAGTTAAATGTTACTATGAGAGCCGTAAACTGGATCATGGTGGAGCTATAGTAGCTCTGTTACCAGCTAGAACAGATACTAAATGGTTTCATAGATACATATATGGGAAGGCTGAGATCCGTTTTATTAAAGGCCGCTTAAAGTTTGGAGGCTCTAAAAATAGTGCTCCTTTTCCCAGTATAGTATGTATATGGAGGAGAGAGTACTAATGGAAATCATTAACCCTGAGAGCCTGGAAGAAAACCTGGATCTGATTAAAGCCCTATCTACTCATTACCAGGATCAGAAGCTTACACCAGTTATAGAAATCAGCATACCTGAGTTTAAATTTAGCCTTAAGATTAAAGCAGAGAATGAAAAAGATATAACTACTCTGGGCTGTATGTTTCATATGCTTCTCAATAACCTTAGAGAAGGCATTGAAAGAGATAGTACAGATGAAGATTTATTCAATTAACCAAAGGAGCAGTAAAATGATGGATAGTAAAGCAGATGTAAAAAGAGAAATAAGGAAAAGGCTGGGATGCTCTTTACAGGAATCTGTAAGGCTGTATAACCATTTTCTGATAGCTGGAACCAGAAGGCATGAATACAAGTTAGCCGCCCTTACTGGCATTCTATCAGCTGGCGATCATAGATTGGATGCTATACCTAAAACAGTAAACCATATAGCTGATGAGATGTTACTGTATGATTTCCAGGTAGAAAAGAAACAGGAAGCAGTACAAAGGGCTAATGGATCTGTACAGGATCCCCTGGTATGTAAGTATATGAGCCTTAATGGATCAGAGAGATGTATGAATGCTCAATCAAGATACTTTGATAATGAATGTATAGGGCTGGATCTTTGCGGCTTAGCTTGTAAGGTACATGTAAAGGATAGGAAGGGAGGATCTGATGAGTAGAGGGGAGATCGATACATCATTACCATGCTCCATTAAAGGCTGTAGAAAAAAGCTTCATTCTTCAGGAGAAGGCTACTTTTGTATGAGCCATGCTCAGTTCATTATAGCACCAGTTAGAGCCGCTGTAATGGCTAAGAAGGCAATAGTAGAACAAAGTAATGCCCAGCTGATACATAAGCTTACAGCCGCTGAGAATAAGGCTCAGAGAGCTTCAGCAGAGACTAAGAGAGCCAGGAGACAGAGAGACAAGCTCATAGATAAAGTACAGCTTTTAAGTAAGATACATAAAGAAGCTATAGATGTTATAACAGATGAAATCCCATTTACAGGAGAAGAAAATGATTAAGTATCGTATACTAGATGAAAGAAAGCCTTTAGATCGGGCTGAGTATGTATTGAAGCGAGTACAGGATAAGCTTAATGATATAGCTGATAGTGGAGAATACTATAGACTGGATGCCAGTAAACTGTATGCAGAGCTTAAGGTACAGGCTTTTAATTTGGCTATGGTTAGACAGCTCTTAGAAAATCTTAATAACCAGGGAGCTGTAAATGAATCAGCAAAAAGATAAGCGGCTGTATGTAGTTACATGTCCTTACTGTAAGAAGAAGGCTGAGCTGGTTACTGGTAGGTATCTATACACACATAGGGCTGATCTATGGCATAAGAAGTTTTATATATGCCATACATGTGATGCCTATGTAGGATGCCATAGAGATACAGAGAAGCCTTTAGGTAAGCTGGCTAATAAGGAGCTGAGAGAAATAAGAATGGAGACTCATAAGGCTTTTGATCCTATATGGCAAGTAATAGGATATGGCTTTACCAGGAAAACAGCTTATGAGACATTAGCCGCTGAGCTTAACATACATAGGCATGAATGCCATATAGCTAAGTTTGATAAAGATACATGCCTTAAAGCTATAGAGTTTTCTAACAAGTTACTAAGCACATTAAGAGAAGGAGCCAGAGATGGCAGTTAAACATTGCCGTATATGTGGAGGTGATATACATATTGAAAAGCGAGAGCATTATGGTGTATTTTATTATGTTGTGTGTAATGATTGTGAGTATAAATCAGATGGTTATAGTAAGAGATCTGAATTGATTACGGAATACAACAGGAACAGAAAAGGAGCCAAACATGGGAGTTAAACATACAGTAAGGCATGTAGACGGGGATACAATAGAGATAGCTAATCTTACACCATCTTTAGCTATTAAGATCCTATGTACTGAATGTAATGGGGGAGATCATCCTAAGCTATGTACAGCTGAGCTATGTCCTGTATTCCCCTTCAGAGGAAGGAGCCAGAAGGCTACAGGTTCAAGGGAGAAGAGAGAAGCTAACCCTAAAGCTATGGCGGCTCTGAAGAAGGCCAGAGAAGCTAAGAAGGGATCAGGTAAGAGCATGAAGATTAAATTTAAAAGGAGCTGATGTATATGGCAAGAGCTGAAATAGAAAAGGTACTTAATGGATATATTATAAAAAGCTATCCTGGTATTAGTACTGATGTTAATGTATTTAAAACATTTGAAGAAGTGGTACAGTTTTTAATGGGAGTATTTAAAGAACCAGGAGAGTTTAAAAGGAGCTGATATTTTGAAAGAAGTAAAAAATGTAGGCCAGATGCATCCATTATTTATAGAGATAAAAGTACTTACTCCTAATAATGTTTTAGAGTCTATGCATGGTTACAGTTTTTCTATAGGAGGATGGGATTTACCAAAAACTAAAGAGCGAGTAGAAAGATCTTTAAAACGTATATATGAAGAAAAATTAATTTCTGAATTAGATAATTTTTTTAAAAGAGCCGCTAAAGCATATGTAGAAAAAGAAAAACATGGTACATGAAACTGAATCATTTACAGGAGATGTATATGGGCAAAGCTACTATTAAACATAAAGTATCATCCCATTATGATATATGGGATCCTAAGAAGCTTCCTCTAGTTTGTCAATTATGTAGTGATAACTATACAGAGAGCACCAGGAAGCTTTTAAATAAAGAGCAGAGAAAACACTTTGATGAAGAGTTCGGATGGAAGGAGTAGATAATGAAAGCAATATATAAATACCCTATTAGTGTAACAGATCATCAGAATGTTATGCTTCCCCCTGGAGCCAGGATCATTAAAGTAGCTTTCCAGTATATAGATGATATGCAACAGCTGAATTTATGGGCTATAGTAGATCCTACTGCTGTGATCGGTACTGAGATTACAGAAGTATGGATCTATGGTACTGGGCATATGCATAATGAGTTTGAAGGCGAATACTTTGATACTGTTTTTGATTCTGATGGTTATGTATGGCATGTATTCCTCAAACATGTAGGTATAGGATGATTAATAGAAAAGCTTATTTAGGGATCCCATATACAGGGAAAGAAGAGAGTAGTTTTAAAGTAGCTAATGTAGCGGCTGGTATGTTAATGAAAGAAGGCTGGATAGTGTACAGCCCTATTAGCCAGAATCATCCTATAGCTAAAGCAGTACAGTTACCTACAGAGTGGGAATACTGGGAAAGAATAGATAAAGAATTTCTTAAATGGGCTGATGTACTTATAGTACTATGTATACCTGAATGGAGGAAGAGCATAGGCTTAGCCGCTGAGATACAGATCGCTGAAGAGCTTAAGAAAGAGATTATATATATGAACATGGATGGATATAAAAAGTTTGTAGCTGGTGTATGATGAATAGATGTATAGTAGTAGGTAATGCTCCACTTTCCAGGGATAGGGCAAGGGCTGAGCTTATAGATAGCTATGATACTGTGATAAGAGTTAATGGATATAGACCAGAGAGAGCTGAAGCTGTAGGTAAGAAGATCGATATATTAGCTCTGGGATGCCCTACATGGAGAGATAAGAAACCTTTAGAAAGCCTTCCCAGAGAGTGTATAATATGGGGGATCTTCCCATACCATTCTTATAAGCGGCTGTACGCTGAAGGTAAAGCTTATGGATACATGATAGATAAGATAGATACTAAATACATAGCAGAGATCAGCGGCTTAGTAGGTGTTAACGGATTCCATACCTTCCCCACTTCTGGGATAGTAACTATACATGTAGCTCTTCAGATGCAGATGTATAGAAGAGGAGGGAGAGAAGTAATAGATATAGCTGGGTTTAGTTTGGATGGTACTAACTGGGAAGGTAAGCAAGAGAATAGAGCTGTATGCCATGATTTGAATAAGGATGGTAAGTATTTAAAGAAACTTATTAAGGAAGGTAAGGTAAGGCCGATAGGATGATATTACATCCCTGTACTGGTAGATAGCTCTAACTCTGCTCTGCTCCAGAGCTACTACCTTCAGAGATGGGGAGAGCCGCCATATGATACAGTAGTACTGCTCCTACTGTATTAGGCGGCTTTCTTTTTGTTTGTTTGTTTGTTTGTTTGTTTGGATCTGTTCGGCTTATGTATATATGTTTATTATATATATATATAATATATATCTTATAAATACTATTACTTAAATAAAATAATTATAAATCTGTTTAGTATAAATAAGTAGAGAGAAAAATATTATAACTTTCTTACTTATCTTTATATATGTGCTAAACAGTTTTAGTATGAGCTGGGTATGGGTTTGGTTTAGTTGTATTGAATCTGTTTAGTATATGTATAGTGGGGGGATTAAATCTTTCAATGGATTAAAATAAATATATTATAACTTGACTAGATGGGGAATAAGGTTTATGTTAGTACCGAAGCCGATGTATACATAACACTTTTCTTAAAACCAGAGGCCGATCTATACATATGTATCGAAGATGTATAGATCATGTATGCATGCCCTAATGTATACATCAGCTATACATATGTATGCATCATGTATGCATCATATACATATGTATGGATCATGTATGCATTATGTATGCATCATGCCGCATAATAAACGATTATGTATGCATCGGATCTATACATAGGGTATACATACATACATAATCTATACATATGTATATGATATGTATGTATAGATCAGAGGATAGATGAATGGAAATTGAATTGAATAAAAATTTAAGGGATCTCTTTCTCGAAGACTTTTTTTCTGTTAAAGCTACACTAACGCAGAAATTTTTTCCGTTTTCACTTCCTAAGAAAAGTATTATAAACTGTTAACCATTACCATCTAAAAAGGAGCCGCCCAATGTTAAAAAATTTTAAGGAAATCCAGTTAAAGAAACTGGTTAAAGCCGATTGGAATTATAAAGACAATAACGATCAATTAACAGCCAAATTAAAGGAAAATATTAAAAGGAATGGGCAAATAGAAAATATCATAGTGCGGCTTCTTCCTACTGGCTTCTATGAAGTAGTCAATGGTAATCATCGGCTAACAGCTCTCCAGCAATTAAATATCCCTTCTATAGTGGCTTATGATCTAGGTTCTATAGGCTTAGCTCAGGCCCAGAGGATAGCAATAGAAACCAATGAAACCAGATTTGATACAAACCAGGATCAGCTGGCTCTATGTATACAAGAGATTCTTAATGATGAAGTACTGAATACTTCCATAGAGGATTTATCAAAAACTATGCCCTTTGATGAGAAAGATCTACAAACTCTCTTAGATAATCTGAACCATGCAAACCAGGAAGAAGATGATGTAGATCCTGAAGAAGAATCTTCTAACCTGAAAACTTTTAAATTTATGCTTACTTCTCCTACCCATAAAAAATTCAGGTTATGTATAGACCAGCTGAAAGAGATGCTTAATACTTCCCATCATAAAGATAAAGGGGATAATGCTGTTATAAATTTCCTCATGGAAAATATTGTCCTTCCAGAAGATCGGGCTGGCGGCAAAATTTCTAAAGCTTCTGATGATGATCAAACTCCAGAAGATGTATCTGAAGAGATCCTGGAAGAAGAGGATTAGATGTTTACTATGATCCTTTTCGGTTTTATGATGTTATCAGCTGGCTTTATGCTGGGGTTTCTTACTTGTGCTTTTTTCAGAGTTTCTGAACATGAAATCAGTAAAGCGGATCTATCTGATGAAGATTAAACCCAGAAAAAATAAAAGTAAGAAGAAGATCTTTAAGCGGAAAAAGTCTAAGGCTTTGATTCCAGTTACCAAAAAAGATCCAGGAGAGTTTAACTCTATTTCTGTTACTTCTCCTGAACATCCTAAGAGTACAGCTATAACCAGCTATAAAGCTCTTCCTTCAGAAATTGTACAGAAGGTGCTTAACCTTATCCAGATTGATTTTTCAGTTAGAGAAGCATGTGATAGGGTAGGAGTAGCTTATGATTATTTCAGTAACATGGTAGGCCAGAATATAGATGGTTTAGGCCAGAGAGTTAGAACAGCTAAGCTTACTCCAAAGCTTATCCATTTACAGCGGATACATCAGGGAGCTAGAAACTGGAAAGCTTCAGCATGGTTTTTAGAGAGAGCATATAGAGAACAGTATGGAAGAGAGATTACTATAAGCTCTGAAGATAAAGAAGGAAAGAAAAAACAGATCCTGAAGATAGGGGATCAGGTAATAGAATTTTGATGGCTCCAAAAATTCCTAAATCAAATTTTGATAGGATCCATGAGTACAGGATTACTTCAATTAATGTAATGACAGCTGAGTTACATAAAGATGTAATAGATGCTGATTCACTTGAATGTTTATTTAAAAAGCTTCTCTATAAATTCAAAACTCATAACAGAAAGATCCTTAAGATTGAATTACTCCCTTTAGAGGTACATGCATGAAATGGTTACTACAGCTCTTTTGTTCTCATAATTGGGAGCTTACAATACATCAGCCGCTTATAGAATCTGGTTTTAAAAAATTTAAATGTATTAAGTGCGGTAAAACAAAAATCTCTAACGGGTTTAAAAATGCCACTTCCTAAACCTTCCTTTTCTCATAACTCCAGGATCACTAATGTAGATACTGCTGGCTTAGATGATGTATCCAGGATAGTAGTAGAAACTACAGATAGACAAACTGATTTTATACAGGCTCTGCTCTCTGGTAAATACACTAGGCTTTTATTTGGAGGGGGAGTAGGTGGAGGAAAAACTGTAGGATCTCTTCTGGCTCTATACATGCTCTGTAAAGTATTCCCTGGATCCAGATGGGTAGTAATTAGAAAAGATCGCCCTACTTTGAAAAGGAATACTGTTCCTTCCTTCTGGAAAACATGCCCTATGCCATTCTTTACTCCAGAGAGATTTAATAAAACAGATCTCATAGCTGTAGCTGAGAATGGATCTAGAATTGAGTTTGTTTCTGAAAGCTTTGATGAAGATCCAGAGCTTACTAGGTTTGATGGGTTTGAAGTAAATGGTTTCCTTCTGGAAGAAGCTAATGAGCTAAACTATCTAACCTACCTAAAATGTATAGAAAGATCTGGAAGGTGGAGATTAGATCCCATGCCTTTACCTTTAATCCTTCTTACCTGTAACCCTCATCAGGGCTTTCTTAAGGATGTATTCTATACTCCCTGGAGTAAGGGAGAGCTGAAAGCTCCTTACTACTTTGTAAAATCTCTGGTAGAAGATAATCCCCATCATCCCCCTGAATACATTAAGAATCTTCAGGAAATTAAAAAGAGATCTCCAGTATTGTATAGGCGGCTGGTAGAAGGCTCCTGGGAAGCTGAAGATACTTCAGAGCAGTTAGTAAGCTGGGAATATATACTAAAGTCTAAAGAGCCTATAAGCTTTGAAGGTGTACCAGAAGAAGATATACATTACAGCCTGGGAGTGGATGTAGGAAGGCATGGTAAAGATGAAACTGTATGGACTGTATTAAAAGGTACTCATGCTTTAGGCTGTAATGTAAGGAAGATAGTAAGAGCTTCTAAGACAGATCAGCGAGAAGTTTTTGATGAGACTAAAAGGCTGATACATAAATTTAATATTCCTCATGATAGGGTATGGATAGATGTAGTAGGCATAGGTGGAGGTGTATATGATTTCCTGGTTAATGATGGGTACTTTGTACAGGAAATAGTAGGCGGCTCTAAGCAGATAGAACAGGCTGTAGAAACTGGCTTTAAGTTTTATAACTTCAATGCTCAGATCGGATGGAATGTTAAGATCCTTTTTGAAGAACAGATGATAGGTAATATAACTGATGAAGCTTTGATGAATGATATAGCGGCTCAAGGTTATGAGATCCAGGGAGAGAAAAGTATAAGACTATGGAGCAAAGATAAAATGAAAGAGAAGCTTAGAAGATCTCCAGATACAGGAGATAGTTTTAAGTATGGAGTATGGGGGCAAATCTATGATATTATTTCTCCCTTACCTAGCTTTGAGATCTTCTGATGTATACGGATCTTAAAAATAAAAATAAACTTATAACTTGCTTCATTATAGAACATATGCTATTAATATATATAGTGGTTTTGAAGGATATTTTATGCCGAAAAAAGATGTAGTACTTTTTGATCATACAGGGCAAGAGATAGATACAAAATCTGTACCTGATCTTGATCCTAATTTTATGAAAAGCTGGTGGACGTTATTTGGGGGAAGCTCTGGTAATGTATCTGCTATAACTAGACAACCTTATGCTAAACATCCCTGGGTATATGCCGCTGTATCTGCCATAGTTAATAACATTAGCCGCCTACCTGTAATAGTGGGTAATAAAAATAATCCAGAAGAGTTTAGTAGGGATAATGAGTTAATCGCTCTGTTTAGAAATCCTAATAATTTAATGAATGGCTCTGAATTTTTTGAAGCTGTTTTATTAAACCTTATGCTTCCTACTACAGTTTCCCCTGGTGGTCAATGTTTTATTCTTCCCCTGGATAAAAACGGGGAGCAGATGAGCCTTATAAGTGGTAAGCTTCCTTCTTATCTTTTTCCTTTTTCAGATGAAAGTATAGAACCTGTTAAGGGAGATAAAGCAGAGCAAACATCAGTAAGATGGAAGTATAAACATCCTTCAGGGGAAGAGCTTATTTTTTATCCAGATCAGTTAATCAGGGTTAGATTATTTAATCCTTATAACTGGCTCCTGGGTTTAAGCCCTTACAGCTCCATAGCTATTACAGCTACAGCTGATGCTAAGGCTTCAGAGCTTTCAGATAAGTTTATGGATAACTCAGCTAATGTAGGCGGCATACTGAAAACAGATAGTAAGCTTACTACTAATCAGGCTGAAGGCATAAAAAATATGTGGGCTGATCAGTATGAAGGCTGGTCTAAAGCTGGTAAGACAGCTTTCTTACATAGTGGCTTAAAGTTTGAACAGACTGCTAAAAATTTACAAGAGCTTCAATTTACAGATCAGAGACAAATGAATAGAGATACAATTCTGGCTGTATATGGAGTACCTAAAACTGTACTGGGTTTAACGGATACAGTAAACAGAGCTACAGCAAAAGTAGAGAAAGAAATTTTTTGGGAAGATACATTAATGCCTCTGATAGATAAACTTTGGTTAGGATTGAATAACCAGTTTATAAGGCATTTAGGAAATAAAAATATAGTAGGCCAGTTTGATCTTTCTAATGTACAGCCGCTGAAAAAAGATGTAAGCCAAAAAATTAAGGATGCAAAACTTTTAATAGAGCAGGGCTTACCAGCTGATGAAGCTTACAGGACTGTTAATCTTCCAGTAAATAATCTTAACATGTATCCCTGGTTAAGCCAGCCCTTAGTAGTTAAGCCCAGAGTAAACTTGAATACTGGGGAAGTTATAGGAGCTGTAAACCAGGGAAATTCTGAAGCTGAGAAAGCTTACATGAAATATCTTTCAAGTGAGCCTGAAGCTGTAAAGCTCCTGGAAGAAAAAGCTTCTACTACATGGTTAGATCATGTTACTAATGTACTGAAGAAGCCTGAGAAAAAATTTAATGAAGAGTTTAAAAAGTACCTTATCAGGCAGAGAAATAAAATACTGGATAGGGTAGATAGCTGGGCCGCTAATAAATCAAAAGCTCAGCCTGAAGGTGTAAGAATTTCAGCTTTCATATCTGGTAAACTGAATGAAGATAAAATTCTTATGGAGATGGCGGCTCCCATATATGATGAAACTATAGGCTTACAAACTCTTCAAGCTGAAAAAGATTTAGGCCAGCTTTTAAATTATAAGCCCAGCCCTAAAGTAACATCAGCTATAAGGAAAGAGAGAATAGAATTTTTAAAAGGAGTGAATACTACTAACTTTAAAACTCTGGGTAATAAACTTACTGGTACTATTGAAACTGGGTTAAGACAAAATTTAACTACTCAGCAGTTAGCTAAAGAAATTAAAAACACTACAAAAGATTTCTATAACTTCAGAATTAAAAATTCTATGACTATAGCTAGAACAGAAACATCAGCTGTAGCTCAGGCCACTAAAGGAAAGATTTTTAAAGCTGAGAAGATTGAAAAATGGAGATGGGTAACAGCCGCCGATGAAAAGGTAAGGCATACACATGCTTTAGAAGGAGATGGGCCTGGAGTTAAAGTAGGTGATCCTTTTCCTGTTACTGGGCTTATTCAGCCATTAGATTCTAATGGTGCTCCATCAGAAGTTATAAACTGTAGATGTACTACAGAGGCAGTAAAATGAGTAAAGAAGAAGAAAAGAAAAAAGATAATACAGCTTTCAGCTGGGCTAATATTAAAAGGAAGATTTCAGGCATACATAGAAGCCAGAGAATTATAGCTGATGAATCTATACATATAGGAGCTAAATCTGAACCAAATAAAATAACAGAGTACTAAACCAGGAGAAGCCAGCATGAAGATAAGAAAGAAAAAAGCAGTAAAGAAAAGAGCGGCTAAGAAGCCAGCTGTTAAAACTAAAAAAGATGTAATGGAAGAGCTTAAACATCCAGATACTGGTGAAAGAATAGTTCCCCATCAGCTTAGAGGATTCTATTTTAATACTAAATAAAAGGAGATTGTAACATGCCTAAAACATTATCTGATCTGGGAGATACAGCCGCAAAAGCTAAAGCCGCTTTAAAGGATGTAGTAGATTCTTTAAAAGATCAAAAAAGTATGAGCCTGGAGCTGAAGGCTTCTTCAGCTGTTAAAATTTCAGCGGCTGAATGTAAGAAGCTCTGTAATAAGATCGGGCTTACCTTCCAGGAAGGTATGGAAGAGCGAGTAGTACAGTTTAGGTTTACAGATGCTACAGCAGATCGGCATAATGAAGTAATCATTCCTTCAGGAGTAAATTTAAAATCTTATAAAAAAGATCCGATCATTCTTTTACAGCATGATGCTCATAGCTTCCCCATAGGAAAATCTATAGAAACTGTTTACGATAAAGAAGCTAATGATGTAGTGGGCAAGGTTTTATTTTTTGATGATGAGATCGATAGAACAGGTATGGCTGAATCTACTTTCAGAATGGTAAAGGCTGGAGCTTTGAAAAATGGATCCATAGGTTTTACAGCTAAACCTGAAAATGTAAGGCTGGCTTCTCCAGAAGAGAAAGCAAAATTTAAGCTGGATGATTTTGGAATAATTTTTGATAAGATTGAGCTTAGGGAATTTTCAATAGTTACTATCCCAGCTAATCCTAATGCTACTCAAATTTCTGCTAGAAAAGGTATGTATACAGAAGAAGCTTTGAATACTCTTAAAGAAGCTGGAGTATCTGATGAACATATAGAGCTTCTGAAAAAAGGAGATGATCCAGCTGGGGATCAGGATCCTACAGAAGAAAATAATGAAACAGATAAAAAATCATTGGATACTCCAGCAGAAGAAAAGCCTGAAGGTGAAGAAAACTCAGAAGAAAAATCTGAAGGTATTAGTGATATTAAACTGCCTATTACTATACATGTATCTGAAAAGGATAATGTAGAAGATATGAGAGAGAAGCTGATACTAGCAAGATCTCTAAAACAGTCTGGGCATGAAGTTAATGTAAATATGTACCAGGAGAAAGAAGCAGTAACTAACATAGTAGAAAAAGCTGGCTCTGTTCTTTCCCAGAAAAATAAAGACACTATTAATAGAATTTTAAATTCTCTGAAAGATTTACAAAAAGATTTGAAGAGTATCTTACAGGCGGCTGAGCCTAAAGAACCTGAACCAGAAAAATCATCTTCTACTCCTGAAGAAGAGAGTAGCAAGAGCGATCAAGATGGGGAAGCTTCAGAAGCTCTATACTCATGTTTAGATAATGCTTCAGCAAAAATGAAAGCCTTATTAAAATAACCTTAACTTAAAACCTTAACTTAAAACCTTAATTAAAACAGGAGAATAAAAAATGCCTGAAGATAACAAAAAGACTCTGGAAGAAAAAATGGATTCCTTCCTGGAAACTTATGAGGAAAATCTGATTAAGCAGAAGGAAGATAATGAATCTATGACAGATAGCAAAATTACAGCTCTTAAGGCTGAAATGAAAGCTGAGATGGAAGAGTATGTTAAAGCTGTTAGAGCTACTAATGTATCTGTTCCTGGTTCAGATGAAGAGACTTATAAAGGGGAGCCTTTTAGCTTTGCTAAAGCTTGCCATGCTATTGTTACTGGTGAATGGTCTAATGCTGAGCTGGAGCAGAAGATTTTTCAGGAAGCTAGGAAAAAAGCTCAGGATACTAATACTGGTGCTCAGGGAGCTTATCTTATTCCTACAGAGCTTGCTATGGATAAGATCCTTAAGCCAGCTTTGGCCCAGACAGTACTTCAGGAACTGGGGATCACTATGTGGCCCAATCTTACAGATGATGTAGATATTCCTGAAGCTGAAGATCGTCCTACTCTTACATGGGCGGCTGATGGTGCTAATGCTACTGAAAAAGAGATCGCTTTTGGGCTTAAACAGCTCAGGCCGAAAACTGGCAACATGCTTTTGAAGATGAGTAACAAACTTCTGAAGCAACAGAGTGCCGCTGAGCCTATTGTAAGAATGCTTATGCAGGAAGGGATCAGCCTGGGAGTGGATCAGATTGGTCTTACTGGTACTGGCTCAGCTTCTCAGCCTCTGGGAATCCTTAACGCTACTGGCCTGAATACAGCTACAGCTATAGGTGCTAATGGTGGAAGGCTTACAGTGGATAAGGTAGCTTCTATGATCGCTGATGTACAGGATGATAACTACCTGAAGATCCAGGATCAGGGCGGCTTACTCTGCCATCCCAGAGTTAAATCTGGATTGAAGAGAGAAAGAGTAGCCCAGTTTTCTGGAGATACATTAGGCATGCCTCTGATTAATCCCCTTATGACTGATAAAGTACTGGAGGAAACTCTGGGATTGAAGGTTAGAAGCACTACTAATGTTCCTAAGAACATAGCTAAGGGATCTTCTACTACTCTTTCTAAAGCTGTAGTAGGGGAGTGGAAACAGTTCGCTATGGGCCTATGGGGCGGCATGGCTATTAAGTCTTCTGATGTAGCTGGAACAGCTTTCCAGAGTAATCAGACTTGGCTGGTAGTTTTCCTGGATATAGATACTCTGGTACTACATCCTGAAGCCTTCTCTATTATTTCTGATGCCGCCACTACTGAAAGTGAATGGTAGAAGTAATGAGTAATGATACTCTGGTTAGAGTTGAAGTACCTAGCTATCAGACAGCTCAAGGGCTGTTTTATAAGGGGGATGTATGTACTGTTCCCCATGCTAGGGCTTTAACTCTACAGGCTCAGAAAAAAGTTACCATCTTAGAAGCTCCAGCTGAAACTCCTAAAAAGGAAGAGAAGCTGGAAGCTCCTAAGAAGGAAGCTAAGAAAGAAAGTAAGCCTGAATCAAAGCTTTCTAAAGTTAAGAAAGCTATGAAGAAGGCTGTAAAGAAAAAGGCTAAGGGATGAGAATAAACCATGAGATAAAAAGTAAAGCTGATACTTTAACTCCTATCTCTAGTGTAGAGAAAGCTTGTTTAAGTATCCCTAGATCTCCTAATGAAAAAAGTGCGGCTAAGCTTAAAATAGCTATAGCTGATCTTATTTCAAAAGGTAAACCAGGAGAAAGCTTTAACTGTGAGATCTCTAAGGATAATCTTATCTCTGCTTTAAATGATCTGGCTAACAGGGGAAAAGAGAAGAAACAAGATTCTTCTAAACCATCTTATAATGGAAGCCCTGATGTTGCGATCACTTTAGCAGAGCCTGAAAAACATACTCCAATTTTCAATCAATTAAAAAATATTACTAAAAAACAGGAGAATAAAAATGATTAAAGGATTACATGAAGAAGTAAAAGTGGTTCAGGTAGTGCCGCCAGAAACTGTAACAGCTACTCTTACCACTTATAACAATACTACAGCGGCGGCGGCTTCAGGTATTGATACTCAGGGCTTTGATGAGATGTTAGTAGAGCTTAGCCTGGGAGCTATCACTGGTACATTGGATGTAGCTGTTTTTGATTCAGCTACTGATGATGGAGAAGCCGCTACTGCTTTTACAGATGGATCTGGTACAGCGGCTGATTTTGATCAGCTGGGATCTTCTGATGATGATAAAACTCTTATCATCAGAGTAAGAGCTAGGGATATGAAAAGATACTGTTTTATCAAAGTTACTAATGCTGATGCCAGCTCTAAAGCTTTTGGCATTAATGTATTGCTGGCTGGTGCTGAAGATCAGCCTGTAACTCAGGATAATACTGTAGACTTCGATCATCAGAATCCTTAATAACTGCCATACCTGGGAGCAGATACATCCTGGTTAATTTATATGTATCTGCTCCCTTCCTTAAAGGAGCTGAGTAAATGAATCTTACAAGCTGGAGAAGAGCTAGATATTTTTTAGGGGGGAATACTCCCCTTACAGATGATGCTGTAAATAAGCGGAAATTTTTAAGCTGGATTCCAGCTATCTCCAGGAAAATAGAAGAGTACCTTAACAGGGATCTGGAGCTGAAAAGCCATACAGAATATTTTGATACTTTGCCTAAAACTATAGAATATCCTGTAAGGAATTTCCCTATAACTGTTTTAACTTCTGTTAAGTCTGATAGTACAGGAGAGTTTACTGGATCTGAAACTACAGAATCAGATACATACATAGGATCTCAGGAAAGATCTATATGTTTACAAACTCCAGTTATCCCAGCTAAAAGAGGGCTGGAAGTAGTATATACTGGCGGCTTAGCCGCTTCAGGTACTCAATCTACTTTCACTATTGAGAATGAAGGATCAGAAGCTTTTGTAGCTGGGGTTTTTGCTGAAGGGCAAACTTCAGGAGCTATGGGTTATGTTATAAGTAAAACTCTTACTACCATAGTTATAGAAGTTTTATATGGAAGATTTGAAGTAGGAGAACAGATAGCTGGAAGTGCTACTGAGACAGGATCTAAAACAGCTGATCAAACTGCTGACATAGCTTCAGCTGATGTAAGATGTATAGCTGAAGAATATACAGATCTTACTGTAGCTTGTGAGCTTGAGATCAGATACATGAATGATCATAGAGGGGATTATGAAAACTTTTCTACTTCCAGGGGATCCCAAAGTAGAAGGGCGAATAAGTTTGAACATGAATTTTTACCTGAAGTAGCTTCTATTCTGGATAGGTATAGAAACATACATGTATAGATATGGCTGAGATGAGATTTACAATAAAAGGAGCTAGGGAAGTATTCCAGCATTTTAATGCTAAGAATAAAAAATTTTTTAGTGCAGTAGCTAAAAACTGGGCTTTAGGTGCTCAGCTTCTTATAGCCAAAATTGTAAGAGAGCAGTTTTCAGGAAGGCCAGGATTAAAGCGGAAATCTGGTAATGCCGCTAGAGCTTTACAGAGCAGAACTAGAAGAGAAGGCTTTGATGTAGTGCAGAGAATTTTTATAAATCCTTCTAACCCAGCTAGAATATACATACCTAACCATGATAAGAGTGGTAGAAGAAAAGTACTTAGGCCAACTAATAAACCTTATATGACTTTCAGAGCTGATGATGGAAGATTTATAAGAACTAAAAGAGTAGTATTAGTGAAGAGAACAGATATAGTAGGATCTTTCAAAAGAGAAGGAAGGGCTTTTAGAGCGGCTGGAATTAATGAAGCTTTGAAGGTGTATAGATAATGCCTGAAGTAGTACAGAGAGTGATCCATAATAAGATCGTAGAAATGATCCAGGATATTACTGTAGCTAATGGATATTTAACAGATATAAGAGAAGTAAATAAAGGGGATGTATCATTAGAAAATATAGAACAGTTTCCAGCTGTTAATGTAATCAGTAGTGATACTGTTTATCTAAATCCAGAAAATAATGAAGCTGGCAAGCTGATGAAAACTACTCGATTTTTACTGGATGTATACATGGAAGAAGCAGAAGTAAGGATCAGGGATGATCTGTTAATTAACCTTATGGCAGATATAGAGGTTAGATTTTGTGATGATGTATGGGGAGGAAATCCAGCTTATAGTATGACAGATACAGCTGGGAATCTGGAAGGTACAGCTCTTATAGCTCTTCCAGTAAACACTACCATTTTTGATATTATGGATCATAAAGATCAGTTTGGGCTTACCTTTACTATGGATGTAAAATTTAGGCAGAAAAGAAGTGATCCTACTTCACTTTATTAATAGGAGAGTGCCATGAAAGTAAGAGTAAAAACTACTAAGATCCTTACCTTAAAAGGTGTTAATCATTATGGCGGATCTATCCTGGATGTATCAGATGATATTTATAGAAAAATTCATGAGTCTGTAGAAAGCCTGGAAGCTCCAGAACCAGAGCCAGAACCAGAGCCAGATCCTATAGAAGAAATTTCTGAAAGCTCTTCTGAAGATACAAGTGAATATACATCAGACTAAAAGAAAAAATCTTAAAATAAAAAAAGGAGAAATAAAATGTTTGTAGCACAAAAGGCCCAATTAGTAGGAGCTATAGAAGATCCAGCTTATGCTGAAGAAACAATAGCTTCAGCTAACTTTGATATAGAAGTAGAAAATTTGGAGTGGTCTGAAAATGTAGCAGAGTTTCAGAGAAAGCTGGCTGATGGTACATTAGATTCTTCTCCTTCAGTAATGGGTAAACAGTCTGCTTCCTGTTCTTTTATGACTTGCTTAAATCCTGGAAGCTCTGCTACTGATGAGCCTAAATGGAGTAAGTTTTTACAAGCTTGTGGATTCTATGCTACTGGCTGGGATGGTGGAGCTGAAGTAGCTGTAGGATCTGCTGTAGATGGTATAAGCTGGAGGCCACATAAAGATTATACTCATACTCCAATGACTTTTAAAGCTTTTGAAGTTTATTCTTCAGGAGTGGCCGCTGATCTTAATAAACAGATGGTTACTACTATGGTAGGATGTATGGGTAATGTAACATTCCTTATAGGGGATGCTGGAGAGCCTATACAAATGAATTTTGAATTTCAGGGATCTATAGAGAGTGTAGCTGATGTAGCGGCTCCTGTAGCTCTGGTTCCTACTGGTGTATCTTCTGTACAGCCGCCTTCAGTACTGGGAGCTACAGTTACTGTAGGGGGAGTATCCCAATGTATCTCTAAGTTTGAGATTAATACTGGTAACTCTGTTAATCTCTGGACATGTGCTACAGAAGATTCAGGAATTAAAGGAGCATACATAGGATCCAGAGAAACTACCCTGAATATAGATCCTATAGCTGAGCTGGTAGCTACTGAATCTGTATATGCAGATTGGGTAGCTGGTACTACTGGAGCTGTAGCTATTGTACTGGGATCTACTCCTGTACTTAGGTTAGATGCTCCTACAGCTCAGAAGAGTACTGTAGCCAGGGGAGAAAGAGATGAAGCTAGGATCTTTGAAGAAACTTTCAGGCTTCATAAAGGCTCATCTGGTAATGATTCTTTTGAACTGCTCCAGGGAGCAAAAACTTGATCATATACATAAGGAGAATAAAATGAAAACATTTTTCATAACTATATTACTGTTTTTGCTCTCCTTTTCTTATGGCATTACTCCCAGATATGGGGCTATTGCCATAAGAGATACTAATGGAGCTTATTTAGATATAGAATCTAATGGAGCTATGGCAGTAAACATACAGGATCAACATTCTGCTATAGTAGATTATCATGTACATAGAGATATAGACACTACTTCTATTACAGCGGCTAGTGTTATAGATTCTGTATTTATAGTAGTAGCGGATACTTCCAGTATGAATACAGGGCATTTAGTATACATGAAAACTGCCAGAAGATATTATGAAGGTAAGATTACCAGTATTAGTAATGATACTGCTTTTCTGGATACTCCTTTAGATACTATCTTTCCTGTTAATCAAGTTGTAAGAATAGGATCAGATAGCTTAAACATAGATGCCTCTGGTGGTATAGTACAGGCTCATGTAGAGCCGCCAGATTCTGTAGATTGGGATATTACCAGGATGATCGTATACATACAGGGATCTGGAGCTATGGATGATGCTAAATTCGGGGATCAAACTGCTCTGGCTAAAGGTATTGTTTTTAGAGTAAATAATGGTAGTGTACTAAATATTTTTTCAGCGGCTACTAATGGGGATCTGGCTCAGCATATGTATGATGTAACATACTCTGATAAAGCTGGTGGAGGATCTAACGCTATAAGAGGTAGACGTACATTTGCTGGCCAATCTAAAAATGGAGTTACTATAAGATTAATAGGTACTACAGATGATGAGTTTCAGATCCTGCTTCAGGATGATATGGATGGGCTGGAAAAATTTAATGTAGTAATTCAAGGGCATGTAGTAACAGATTAGCATACATACATAACAAAAGGAGCCAAACATGAATACAATAGTTAATAAAAAATTAACTCCAGAATTACAGGAAAAATTAAATAAGCTTAGGGGATATTCTCCTAAGTCTGTTTTTATATGGACTCCAGATCTTTTCAGGCTGAATACTCCTAAAGAAGAGTGGCCGCTTTTTAAATTCTCTAACAGAGATGCTAAAGACTGGGCTGATGCTGAAGATAATCTTCTGATAGATCTTACTGGGGAAGGTAATAACGCTAGAACTAATACAGCTAACTTAAGGCTGATGATCCTGAAAAACCATTTACTGGAATGGAAAAATTATAAAGATAAGTCTGGCAAAGTGATCCCTTTTGAAAAGGATGAAGAAGGCCAGATTTCAGATGCATGTTTACATAGACTTTCTCAGGAGCTACAGCTGGAGCTTTTGGAAGCTATCAATACTGAATCATGTTTAAATGAAGAGGAAAAAGCGGGTTTAGAATTTTAGCTGGCTTTCATTCTGGCATTATATCTTCTGCTCCATGCTCTAAATGTAAGACAGATCCAATTTTTGCAAAAGCTAGAGGATGTAATGGAGAACCAGCTGGAGCACCAGTAGAGAAAGAAGAACATGAAGGCATTACATACATATACTGGCATTGCCCTAATAAATTTATTCCTCAGAGTATTTTTCAATGGTGGAGTATATATGATTTCTATAACAGGTTTCAGGGAGCTAGTATAGTAGATTACTTTTCTCAGAAAAGAATTTTTTTAGAAGCATGTAATATTTATGAAGCTGAAATGAAAAAAATAGATTTGAGTATAGGTAATGCCAGAAGCAGAAGTAAAGGGATAAAGAGATAATGCCAAGTGAATTAATCCAGGTAGAAGCCAGATTAAGAGATCTCATCTCTAGTAAGTTTGCTGAGATGGAAGCTAATGTTTCTAAGTCTACAGACAGGCTTAAAAATAAAGTTAATGAAAACACTAAAGCTACTTCAGGAATGGGGAAGGTAGTAAAAGGTGTAAGCTCTGATATAGCTAACTTTGCTAAAAGATTTGGCCCAGCCGCTATAGCTGTAGCTGGTCTTACTGCTGGGGTAATGAAATTAAGATCAGGCTTAACTCTTATCAGAGAAGCTACTGAAGGCTTTGAAAAAACTATGAGTAGAGCTAAGGCTATTATAGAACCTACTCAAGATGATTTTGATGCTCTTTCAAATAAAGCTAAACAATTAGGTAGTGCTACAGCTTTTACAGCTTCTCAAGCTGGGGATGCTTTTGTAGAGCTGGGTAAGCTGGGTTTAAAAACTAATGAGATCCTTAAATCTTCTGCTGATGTATTGAGTATAGCGGCGGCGGCTGATGTAGATTTATCTACAGCGGCTATAAGTACAGCCCAGACTTTAAAACAGTTTAGCCTGGATGCTGGGCAAGCTCAAAGGGTAACTGATGTAATGGCTAAAAGCTTTACATCTTCTGCTCTGGATATGGCTAAGTTTTCAGAGTCTATGAAGTTTGCTGGTCCAGTAGCGGCTCAGATGGGCTTTAGCCTGGAAGAAGCTACAGCGGCTATAGCTACTCTAGCTCAGCAGGGTATACATGGTAGTATGGCTGGTACTGCTATGAGAAGGATCATGTTACAGCTGGGAGATGCAAGCTCTCAAGCTGGAAAAATGATCGGGCTTACTGCTGATGATACTAGAACATTAGCAGAAAGATTAACAGATCTACAGGCTCATAATCTTTCACCAGGGCAAATTAAAGATACCTTTGGATTACTGGCTACTACATCAGCCAGCATACTTATTAAAGGCTCTGAGAATGTTAAAGAGTTTGATACTCTTTTACAGGGAGCTGAAGGTACAGCTCAGAGAATGGCTGATACCATGTTGGATAATGTAGCTGGAGCTACTATAAAACTAAAATCAGCTCAGGAAGGTTTAGCTATTGCTATAGGGGAAGCTTTTGGAGCTACTAAACAGGATAGAATAGAATTTACTATAAAAATTGTTAACAGACTTAAACAGGTTGTATTAGAAAATAGAGAAACATTTTTAGAGCTGGGAAGATCTGTTAATGATTCAGCTAAGGCTTTTGCTCAGGTAGCTGGTGTTATTGCTACTCAGGTTATTAAACATCTTGATACATTAGTTTCTTTAGGTAAAAATCTTTTACTGGCTATGGCAGTAAGTAAGATAGTAGCTATAGGTACAGCTTTTAAAACAGCTGGCTTAGGAGTAGCCGCTTTTGGTACAAAGCTAAAAGCTCTTAACATAAACCCGATCATTATGTCTCTAACAGCTTTAGGGCTGGCTGTAGATAAGATCATAGGTAACATGGAAGAGCTGGCTGAAAAAAGAATGGATATATCCTGGATGGATGATCCTAAGAGAGTTAGAAGAGCCGCCCAAATAGCTGAAGAGTATGGTAAGATCAGAATGAGTGGGGAATCCCTTAGAATAAATATGGGCATGGGGGTTACTGCTTTAAGTGAAGCTGGCATTAAAGCCAAAAAATTATCTGATGAGTTTGCAGAAATTACCAATCATACTGAAGCTTTTGATATTAACCAGGGTAGTACTATAAGAAGGCTTAGAACCATAGCTACTATTACTGATAAGTTATCTGCTAAAGAAAAAGAAAAGGCTGAACAGGCTAAGAAAAATGCTGAACAGGTAGCAAAGGAACAGGAGTTAGCTAGGCAGAAAGCCGCTAAAGCCGCACAAGCTAAAGCTGTAAATGATGAAGCGGCGGCAAAAGCTAAAGCCGCAAAAGAAGCCGCACAAAAATTACAAGATGATTTATATGTAATGACTTTAGAAGGCCAGGATAGGGAGCTGGCTCAGCTTCAGCTATGGGTACTGGAAAAGCAAGCTATACTTCAAGCGGCCAATGCAGATGAGGGAGTATTAATTGAATCCTTTGAAGCTAAGAAAGAAGCTATAGAAGAGAAGTATAGGAAGGAGAGAGCTAAGAAAGCTCAGAAAGCAGTAAATGAAAGAAGGAAGCTTCAGGAGAAAGAAGAGAAAAGATTTTTAAAACTTCAAGAGCAGAGAAGAGAAGCTAGAAAAGAAACAGCTGATATAGCTATCAATACTCTCTCTCAGGTTTTAGGAGCTATAAAATTATCAGCTGGAAAACAGAAGGCTGTAGCTAAAGGAGAAGCTATAGTGCAGGGAGCTTTAGCTGTTACCAGAGCTTTAGGATCTGCTCCCCCTCCATTTAATTTTATACAGGCTGGATTAGTTACAGCGGCTACAGCGGCTCAGGTAGCTAAGATTCAACAGCAGGGCTTTCAATCTGGCGGCTTTCCTATAGGAAAAAATGCCATGATTAGAGTAAATGAATCAGGACAGGAATCTGTACTTAATGCCAGAGCTACAGCTAATTTAGGAGTAGGTGGAGTTAACGCTTTAAACTCTGGGCAAACAATAAATAAAAATGTTACTAATGAAATAACCTATTCTCCCAGTATTAATATTAACGCTGAATCTTCAGGAGATCTTATAGATGTTTTAAAAAATGATAAAGAAGATTTTGCTTCTTTCCTTCAGGAAGAGATAATAGGTAAAGGATATATAGAATAATGGAACAGACTACTAATGATCTACATATGCTATTTGTGGCTGGTCTTATAAATTTTTTGGGAATGTTTCTTATAGCATGGTACAATATAGCCCATAATAAAAAACATAATGCTAAAACTTCACTTAAAAAAATTATAGCTGAAAAGGTAGATAAAGAAGATTGTATACCAGCTATGCATAGAGTAGGAAAAGAGATTGATCGCTTAGAAAAAATTAATGGTAAACATGATAATTCTATACATGGGCTAGAAGTAGGCATGGCTTATCTAGTAGGAAAAAGTGGTGGAGATTATAACCAATTAAAAAAGAATGGAGGAAATTAAAATGGCTATTATAACTACAGAGATGGAACAGCTGAAAAATAAAACGACTGCTCCAGATCAAATTATTAGTTTGACTAAACAGGCTACTCAAAGATTAACAGAGTTTAAAACTCGTATTACTACTATACATGATGAGCTTACAGCCTTAAGTAGCATGATAGGTTCTGAAGCTTCTTTCACAACAGAACAGAAAAACGAAGTGGCCGGGAACCTTGCGGAAATCATAGCCATTAAAACCGCTGTAGACAAACTGAGCTTATAAAATATGGCTGATTCCATCGCAAGAGATTATGAGTCTTATGCGTCAATAACTATTGATGATGCTAAGATTAAATTTGATATTACTGATTTTGTTTTCAAAGTTACTGAAGATCATTTGCCAGATGAGTTTCTCGATGCTGATGGAACATATGCCCCTCTTGCTAGTGGTGCTGATGTAAGATTTTTTGACAGCAATACAAATTTACTTACTCCACTTGCTTTTGATATTGTAAACTTTGATCTAGACAATACACCAGCAAACTCTAAGGTGGAGATTCATGTTAAAGTTCCAGAAGTTACGGCTTCTGGTGACACAGTTATACATGTTGCATGGGGTATGCCCAGAGAAACAGCTTTAGCTAGTGATCATACCTACGGCAGAGATAATGTATATCCTTCAGACTACAAAGGTTATTACTGCATGGAATCGTCAGGTACGACTCTTACAGACAGGACTTCAAACAGTAATGATGGTACTAAACAAAGCTCTGGCGATCCTATACATTCAGCTACATCTGGTCAATTTTTTGACGGGCAAGAGTTTACAGGGGATGGAAGCAGTTACATTGATTTAGTTAATGTAGACTTAGGTCCTGTTTTCTATGTCCAGTTTGCCCTGAAAACTGATGTAACTAATCCTTCAGCAGATGAAATAATTATATCTAAAAAAGATGGCAGAGAAGATGAAACAGGTTTTGAAATATCCAGAGTGAGTGGTAGTGACACACAGATGAAAGTTCGTGGTCATACTGCGTCTGTTGCTACTCTTACAGTTACTTCTTCCATAGGTGATGATAGCTGGCATATATATGGATTTCATTTTTTAAATGGTACAGTAGAAGTCTATGTAGATGGTGAATGGAAATCTAATATAAGTATAACTGCTGTGGATAATGATAATGCTAATGTGATATGTTTAGGTAATGACTCAGATCATGATGCTGATGATTATGAAGGTTTCATGGATGATGTAATTATTTTGGATTCTGCTCAAGAAGCTTTAAGATTAGCCCTGGAGAGAAACCAGGGAGATCCAGCTAACTTTGCCAGTAAAGGAACTAGAACAGCTATAACAGATACTTCTGCTACAGTAGTTATTGATAACATACAGAGAGGGAGTTTTACCATGTCTGGTACATCTCAGGGCCAATCTGTTACTGCTGTAGATTTATCAAAATCTATTCTGTTTACGAGTGTTAGAAATAGTGGGGGAGATGTACCTGGGGCTGATGATGTACACTGTGATGTATACATGTCTTCTACTACTAACATTCAAGCTACTAGGTATGGATCTTCAGGTACAGTTACTATAGAATATCAGTTAGTTGAATTTAGTGCTGGTGTTACTGTGGAGAGGTTTAATAATCAGGCAATGGGTGCGGCTGTAACTGATGAAGAGGAAACATTCACCAATCCGTTTAACAGGTATAGATCATTTATAATGATGAACTATGCGATTAACCAGACTGCTCTGGATTCGGATGGGAGAATAAGTGTAGAGTTTGAGCATTCAAATAATTGTCTGATCAAAAGAGCTACGTCTGGCGGGATTGCTGGCACGTACAGCATACAGGTCGTGCAATACGATGGTAGTGAAGTTCAGTGGCTTAATGGTACCAATTCGGATGCGGCAACATCGTTTACCGACGATACGGCTGGATCTTTTATTGTATCAAAAACATTCTTAGTTGGGACGCTCCGGGACAGTGGCTCCAATACCAATGACGGGGACCAGATCGTCAACATGGAGTTGACCGATGTTGACACTGTCACCTTCAGAAAATATAGTGCTGTAGCTCATGGTATTTATTATAGAGTTTTTGTTATTGAATTTACTGATGATGCTGTAGTTTACCAGTACCTGAATACTTTGGAAAGTGGGGATACAGAAAGCCAAACTTTATCCCCTACTGTAGATAGTGATGTTTCTATTGCTGTACATCAAAGCCTGGAGCCTTCTTTAGTTTCTTCAGAAGATACGGCTGAAGATGGGGATGAGTTTGCTTTTACTGTAGATCTAACATCTAATAGTAACATATCTATGATTAGAGGATCTAGCTCTAGCATTGAAGCTAAATTTTCCATAGCTGTTATTAATTTTAGCCCTAGTGAAGATGGGCTTTTGACAAATTTAAGAGGGAATTTTAATAGAGGATTTCTGGGAGGTTTCCAAACATGATCGATGTAATCAGAAAAGGTTCTACTAACCAGTCTGTAATGTTTGCATTAACACAAAATCTTGCTGTTACAGGGTTTAAGCTGGGTTATGTAAGATGGAGTGATGGGGATGGTACAAGCTTTACTGATAGTACTGCTGTAGCTATGACAGCTCTGGCTTCTATAACTACTGCTCATACAGATAACTATGGTATTTATCTTTCTTCTGATACTTCAGAAGGATCATATTTTCTTTTTAGAGCTGATGTACCTGATGCCGCTTTTGCTACTGGAGCTGATAGGGTAGCTATCTCTGTTTATGATGATGGTAATAATGAAATAGCTCATAGAGAATTTCTGTTAGGAGATTTGAAATTAAATTCCCTGGATATTACTACTCAGGATTCAAATAAGGATGCTATTAAACTTACTGGTAATGGTACTGGGCATGGGCTTAATGCAGTAGGTGGAGCTTCTAATGGGGATGGTATACATGCAGAAGGTGGAGCTACTAACTCTTCTGGTATACAGGCTGTAGGTAAAGGAAATCAGGCTGGTATTATCGCTCAGGGAGGTACTACATCTGGCTCTGGTTTAGAGTGTATTGGTGAAAATGGTTCAGGAGGTATACATGCCTACATGAATAGTGGTAATGGTGCTGGTATTAAAGCTACAGGTTTAGGAAGTGGAAAAGACTTTGACGCTACTATTGATCTTGATGATGTGTCTGGTGCTCTTGCAAAGGGTACTGAGTTAACAGGATTTAATGACTTGAGTGCGGCTCAAGTTAATGCTGAAGTAGATACGGCACTATCTGATTATGATGGGCCTACTAAAACAGAAATGGATGCAAGTTTTGCCGCCCTTAATGATTTGAGTGAAGCTCAAGTTAATGCTGAGGTAGATGCCGCTCTAGCTGATATACATCTTGATCACTTGTTTGCGGTGGATTATGATCCAGCCGCAAAACCTGGGGTTGCTACTGCACTACTTAATGAAATTATAGGTAATGATGCTGGGGTATCTCAATTTACTGCTAATGCTTTAGAACTGGCTCCTACTGGTGGAGATGCTACAGAAGCTAAACAAGACGCTATCATTACTGACCTTGATGATATTAAGGGAACAGGGTTTACTAAAGACACTCATTCTCTTACCGATATTACAAAAGCCACGGTTTACGCTGATGGGCGTATATATGTGGACACTAATGCCTCTAACACTAACACTACGGATTATGTAGACGGGACAATAGATAACCCTGTAAGCACATGGGCGGCGGCATTAACTCTTGCGGGATCCCTTGGTATTAAAAAATTCCATATAGCTAATGGCTCATCTATTCAGCTTACCGCCAATTCTGACTACTACGATTTTATCGGTGAGAACTGGGACCTAGATCCTAATTCTCAATCTATGGAAGATGTTTCTATAGTGGGTTGTCGGGTTATGGGAGATATGACCGCTAATACTAACGATCCGAAAATGATAAACGGCACAATAGGCGGCGGTACCAATACCAACTTAACTGGGAGCACTGTAAAAAGATGTGGGTTAAGGGGTCAAATCATACTTGCCGAAGCCTCTGACTATCATTTTGATTCTTGCTATAATGCCGACACTGGGACCACCGAACCAATAATTAATTTCGGTGCATCAGTAGCAAGTACTACGCTCTTTATGCACGACTATAGCGGCAGTATGGAAATAAGGCAACTTGGAGCCGTGCCTACGGACGTAGCATACATACATGGTCGGGGTCAGATAACATTGTCCTCTAACTGTACCGGCGGGACACTTTATGTTTACGGCAACTTTAGTATAACCGATAATTCAGTAGGTACT